>Ga0310694_10006333_pt1 | contig 11204 bp, 8 predicted proteins | sample 174DNAGHGhighgp2_FD_203884 | JGI IMG/M metagenome (GOLD analysis project Ga0310694, IMG submission 203884) | Sheep rumen microbial communities from Palmerston North, Manawatu-Wanganui, New Zealand - 1742 DNA GHGhigh gp2 (v2) (version 2) | ecosystem: Host-associated > Mammals > Digestive system >... | reverse complement strand
CTCACATTTTTTTGCAATTTCGGACAAAAGGGATTATATTTGCGGTTGGTTAATCATATAAATTGTAATATTATGAACGAAAACGAGACTACAACCAATAATTCTGAAACACCAGAATGGACTCGCGAGGATGTGTTGGCGTGGCTGAGGCGTGGACGCGAGATTAAAGAAAAGCGTAAGAAGGAGTTGCAGGAGTGGTATGCGGAGCAACAACGTCGAAAGAAAGAGGCTATGGAATCAGGATATTATGATATTGAATGGGTATAGAAATACGTTGCGATGATTGTGCAACGCAATAATCCGAATCTGAATAAGATAATTGAACGCTTTGACGCTGATGTCGCTATGTTCAACGAATTTAAGTGAGTTCCTGTGTATTTTCTTCTCCCGCTTCCTCAGTCTCGCTTCCCTTTTTCCTTCTGAATTTGTCGCGGAGTTTTTTGTAGCCTTCTACGCCGAGGATTGTGAGGCCGCCGTATTGTGCGGTTTTGGCAAGTCCAAAGAGTATTACCCACAGGACGCCTTTTGCGGAGGTGCTGATGGGCAGTGCCATCTGCGCAAACGACAATATATAAAAAGGTATGCACGATACCAATACAATCACTCCCGTGCGGAACGATAGCGACGCGAGCCAGGCCTTTATTTTGGCAAATATTTCTTTGATGGTTTTCATAATGGGCGCAAATTTAAGGCAAAGATTTTACATTTGCAAATAAATATCGCATACGATATAATTTTGCGACCGATAGTGTGTTTTTGCCGACAAAAACTTATCTTTTTTCCCGCAGCCACAGCGTTATCGTTGCCGTGTCGGAGGGCAGGATTACGTTGGGATAGACGTGATAGAAACCGGGTTTGAGTTCGTAGCCGATGCAACTATCTGAATGTCGGAGAGTCCAATACGCCTTTTCGATGCGGCCAGATTTGGTGATCCAAAATCCGTTGTGATAGCCCGAAATGCTGTCGATCTCCATCGTGCGGGTGATGCGTATGCCGTCGCAGCGGAGTTCGGCGTTTGAGTTTGGGATACGCTCCTGAGAGCCGCTTACGGTGATGCGCTTCTGTGCCATCGCCGCAAGCGGAATCAGAAACAATATTATCGCCATCAGCCAGGTTTTCATTGCATTAACGTTTTTCCATAAGTATCACATTCTCAACGTGGTGAGTCTGCGGAAACATATCTACGGGCTGCACTTTGAGCACCTTGTAGGCGGCGTCCATCAGCTGCACGTCGCGGGCTTGCGTAGCAGGGTTGCAACTTACATACACAATGCGCTCCGGGGCGGCGTTCAAGATGGTTTTTACAACGTCGGGGTGCATACCGGCGCGTGGCGGGTCAATGATGATGACGTCGGGCTTGCCGTTTTCAGCCACAAAATTGTCCGTCAAAATATCCTTCATGTCGCCGGCGTAGAATGTTGTGTTGTGGATGTCGTTGATTTGCGAATTGACCTTTGCATCCTCAATCGCTTCGGGTATGTACTCGATGCCAACCACTTTTTTAGCCTGACGCGCCACAAAGTTGGCAATGGTGCCCGTGCCGGTGTATAGGTCGTAAACTACCTCATTGCCTGTGAGTTGCGCAAAATCCTTCGCCACCGAATACAGTCTGTAAGCCTGTCGCGAATTGGTCTGATAGAAACTCTTGGCTTGAATCTTGAATTTCAATCCGTCCATCTCGTCGATGATGTGGTCGTTGCCCTTGTAGAGATGCGCCTCGAGGTCGGAGTAGTCGCTATTGCGCTTGCCGTTGATGAAATACATCATCGACGTTATCTGCGGGAATTTTTGGCAGAGGTGCTCCATAAGCGGTTCGCGGAGGGCGGGGTCGTCGTTGCTTACTACCAAAATCACCATCAATTCGCCGCGCAAAGTGTTGCGGATGATGATGTTGCGAAGGAAGCCGACTTGTTCCTTCAAGTCGAAGAAGGAGAGGTGGTTTTCCAATGCAAAACGTTTGGCTTCGAGGCGGATGTCGTTGGAGGGGTCGTCTTGGAGATGGCATTTCTTGATGTCCAACACCTTGTCAAAACGTCCCGGAATGTGGAATCCGAGGCCTTCCAATTGTTTTTGGTCGTCGGGGATGTTCATCTCCTCGGCTGTGAGCCAACGCTGCGACGCAAATGTGTATTCCAATTTGTTGCGGTAATAATATTCGCGCTCCGACGGCAATATCGGCGACACTTCGGGTATCTCCACTTTGGCGATGTGCGTGAGAGCGTCCTCCACTTGTTGTTGCTTGTATTTCAATTGCTTGTCGTATGGCAACATCTGCCAAACGCAGCCGCCGCACGTGCCAAAATGTTGGCACACCGGCTCGGCGCGCTCGTCGGAATATTTCTTGAAGGCGGTTGGGATAGCCTCACAAAATTTTTTGGAGCGTTTGACGACTTTGATGTCCACAATGTCGCCCGGCACTGCGCCTTTTACAAAAATCACCATGTCGTCCACCCTCGCCAAGGCCTTGCCCTCGGCGGCGATGTTGGTGATGAGTACGTCTTCGTATATTTGTCCTGTTCTGCGTCGCATTTTTGATTGATTGTTGATTGATGGTGCAAAAGTACGCAATAAAATCCATGTGAGCAAATTGCGTTGACTAAAAAAAACGCGCTACGCCTCCATCACTCCTATTACCGTGATGTCGTCGGTCTGTTCGCAGTTGCCGCGCCATTGGTCTATGGTGGATTCTATCTCGCGCATCTGATGCTCTGGGGCGAGGTCGTAGATGTTGCACAAAAGTTCGCGGAGGCGTTTGGGCTTGAATTTGGATAATTTTCCGTTTTCGCGTTCTCCAAATTGGTCGGTGATGCCGTCGCTGAATATATAGACGCGGTCGCCTTGTTGGAGAGTGATTTCATTGTTGGTGAAATCGGAATTGCGGTCTTTGTCAACGGCAATTGGAATCTTATCGGGCTTGTATTCAGTGAGTTGTCCATTGTTGACAATCCACAGCGGGCGGTATGCGCCGGCGTATGATATTTTGGAATTTTTGGTGTCGAATATGCAGACCGCAATGTCCATTCCGTCGTGGATGTCCTCGTTGTTTACAGAGCCGCGTGTGAGCGATTCGGTGATACGGTAGCGGAGTTTTGTGAGCACTTCGGCGGCGTTGATGTTGTGGAGGTCGATGCGTGCCACGATGCTATTGAGGAACGAAATGCCGAGCATCGAGAGCGACGCGCCCGGTATGCCGTGCCCGGTGCAGTCGGCTACCGCCACAAATTTATAGCCGTATGCCTCCGTCACCCAATAGAAATCGCCGCTCACTTCCTCCAACGGCCGCCAGATTACGAATGTCTTTTTGAAAATCTTATTGACGGTCTCCTGCGACGGCATCAGCGAAGTTTGGAAACGGCTGGCGATGTCGAGGTTGATGACGATGCGGAGGTTGATGGATGCGAGCTTGTTGCGTTGACGCTTCATCTCCATTGTCTGCTCGGTGATGAGTTCGCTCTGCTGCTGTGCCTCGCCGAGCAGTGCCCAAAGTTCTTCGTTGGCGGCAGTGATTTCTTCGGTCTGCTGTTGGAGTATCGCGTTGTACTGCTTGTTTTTGACGATTTGGTATAAGAATAGCGCAATGATGGCAACGGTGCAAGAGAGTATGTATATAAACACCAACCTCGCGATTGCCAAATTCCCCTTTTCCGATTCATAAAACATTGTGCGTTTTTCGGCGGTTACTATCATATCGTGGAGCTGGTCGCTTAGCTCCTTGCGACTGTTGTACCTTGAAAAATCGAGTTCAAATTCTGATATGTAGATTCTCTTGCGGTCTCTTTCAAGGCGTTGGGTGAGTTCAAATAGACCTTGGTAGTTTTCGTTGTATTTGAAACTCAATTTCAATGCCTGGTTGAGCAGAGCGAGGGTAATCGGCGACAGAGACGGGCTGTCTATTTGCTGTTGCAGCATCTGTGTCGCGGTGATATAATTGCCCGATATCAATTGGTGTTCTGCGCTTGCGATGCGATAAATGTCGTCATCGCCGTGATAGTTGGTCTGGTCTGTAATGAGCCTGCCCTTGTGGTAATATAGGTAACTGCTGTCGGCATATTCCAAATTCATTGTTGTGAGGAACATATAATTGTACAATAGCGACAGCAGCGCGCAGGTCTTGGAGGCAAAAATATTGTCGTTGATTTGTTCTTGGAGTTGTAATGCGCGCAGCAGGTAATCTTTTACGATTTGATGGTTGTCTTTTTCGTCGTTTGTGGAGCTCATCTGGATAGTGAGGGCGATGTAATAATAGTCGCGCTCGATGCCTTGCTTGTTGTCGGCAATCGTGTCGTTGCTCAATGCCTTGTCGAGGTATTCTAATGCGGGCTTGTATTGTTGGAATTGGGTGCAAGACATTCCTATCGTCCTGTATATCTGGGCGGTGCTTGCGCGGTCGTCTGTGTATGCGAATATTGACAGGGCTTTGAGTTTGTAAGAAAGTCCCTGCTCAAATTTTCTCATACCGATATAAGAATCGCCGCAGCTCGAAAACATCATCGCCTGACCTTTGGAATCTTTTCTGCTTTCGTATATGTCGCAAGCCTCGTTGAAGTATTTTGGGGCGATGGCGTATTTGCCTATTGTGTTGTAATACCAGCCTATCACCACGCACGTGGCAGCCACATAGTCGGTGTTGCCGAGCTGTTTGGCGAGGTGATATGCTTTCATGGAATAATAAATGATGGAGTCCATCATCTTGTGGTTGCGGGATATTGTGTAAAGGTTGCCGAGTTTTTCTTCGTTGTCGGGCATTTTGGGCAATAAGGCGATGATGCTGTCCCTTTCGTGATGGGACAGCACCCTGTATCTCTGTGCGTTGGCGGCTATGTGGCTGAGTGCCATAATAGCCGTCAATGCAATCGCCATTGTTATTTTGCCTATTACCATTTATGCTTTTTTCTGGTCAGGATTGTGTTTGTGCTTGAATATCAGCGCAAAAGCTATTGCCAGTACCAATGCGTATGCCGCAAATATGTACCAAGATTGCGACCATCCCGCCCAACGTGCCATTGGTTCGGTGGCGGCGTCCATGCAGTGGTTGGCGTTGATGACAGCCTGTGCCGCAAGTGTGCCTACGGTGGCTCCTATGCCGTTGGTCATCAGCATAAATAGACCTTGCGCAGAGGAACGGAGTTTGGTGTCGGTGGTCTCGTTTACATAGAGAGAGCCGGAGATGTTGAAGAAGTCGAAGGCAACGCCATAGACTATGCAACTCAATACAAAGAGCCATACGCCGCTGCCCGGGTCGCCAAGTCCGAAGAATGCAAACCTCAGTACCCATGCAGTCATTGCAATGAGCATCACTTTCTTGATGCCGAATTTTTTGAGGAAGAACGGTATCAGCAGTATGCAGAGCGTCTCGGCTACTTGAGAGAGCGAGATGAGGATGTTGGCGTGCTGTACGCCAAAGGTGTCCTTGAAAGTGTCGATGTCGCCAAAGCTCGTGATGAACGGATTGGCGAAGCTGTTGGTGATTTGCAGGCACATGCCGATGAGCGCGGAGAATATCATAAATACCGCCATCTTGCTGTCTTTTAGCAGATTGAAGGCGTCAAGACCAAGAATCTCCGAGATGGATTTTTTGCCGCTTGATTTGTTGATTTTACATTCGGGGAGCGTGAATGCGTATATGCCGAGCAATGCGCCGAGTATGCCGCTTACGAGGAATTGATTGGCATTGTTTTGGAATCCAAGCAAATCCACAGCCCACATACTTGCAATGAATCCTACCGTGCCAAATGTCCTGATTGGCGGATAGCTCTTTATGGTATCCATTCCGTTGAGTTCCAATGCGTTGTATGCCACGGAATATGACAGCGACAGCGACGGCATATAGAATGCAATTGCAAGGAAATACAGCGGATACATTACCGACATTTGTGCTTCTGCACCTGTATTGACGCCGTAGATACCGAGCGAAATCATTGCCGCCGCCGAAATCAGGTGGCAGATGCCGTAGGTCTTTTGCGCTTGTATGTAGCGGTCGGCTATGATGCCGATGATGGCGGGCATAAACAGCGACGCGATGCCCTGCGCCGAATAGAACCATCCGATGCTTTCGGGGTGTCCTATGGTGGCGAGGTATGTTCCCATGCAGGTGAGGTATGCCCCCCATACCGCAAACTGCAAGAAGTTCATTACTATTAGTCGTCCTTTCATTTTTTTGATGTTTTTTGGGTTGTTTTATATGTCGTTATACGTAATTTTTAGCAAAAATGTTCCCACGGCGAGGGGGTAGGCATTGCGCCAAAGGCATTTTCTATGTAGTTGACCTTTGTATTGTCGCCTTCCACTATTCTACCTACCGCGTGAAGCTGTGCGCCAAAACGGTCCTTATATTTGACGCTCAAATCGGCAAAATGTTTATAATCGACAATTGCGAGAAGTTCATAAAAATGCCCATAGTGGAGTGCGTATTGGTAAAGTTGGGAGAGGCTCGTGCCGTATTGCTGCATTGGCAGATTGCCAAAAGGTAGATTTTCGAGCTGGATTTCAGCCGATACGCCGTCGCGCTTCATTATTCGCTTTATGCTTGCGTCGATGCCGTCATTGATGTCTGTTGCGGAATGTACGTATTGGCAATGCGCGAGATATTCGCGGGCTGCGGCGGGTGTTGCTGTGGAGTCGCCGAGCGCGCCTGCGATGCAGATAGTGTCGCCGGGCTGTACTTTCTCGGTATGTGGGGTTGGTTTCATTGTTCTTATGTATCTTCTTTTCATAATGGTTTGGTGATTTTTTTGTCGATTTCCTTGCAGATGGCGGTGGCTGAGGTGTTGTCGTAGATGGACACCACAGATGCCGATGGATATTTTTGGGTGATTGATTGCAATGTGTCGTCGGCCGTGCAGTCGGTGATGATGACGTCGTATTTGCGGAAATATTCCGATTCTTGCGGCGTATTGTAATCGTCGATATGGATGCAACGGTATTTTATGTTGGTTTTGGCGAGGGTTTCGCTCACGAAGATGCCTTTGAAACGGTTTTTGGTGGCGATGAGCGCGGTGTGCCCCTGCCAATTGTATTGGGCGTTGGTCTCCGAGGCAATCTCGCCAGCTTTTATGTACGGTATTGTGAAACTTATCGTGGTGCCCTTGCCGATGGCAGATGAGAACCATATCTGACCGCCCATAAGCTCCACGAGCGATTTGCAGATGCTAAGACCGAGCCCAGAGTGCCTGATTATGCTTTTCCGGAAGACGGTGGGCAGCTCTTGTTCGCTAAATGGTTTAAACATATTTTTGTATGCCGCTTCGGGTACGCCTATGCCCGTGTCGGAGATTGAAAAAAGGAGTTCCGTTTCCGATTGGAGCGAGCATTTTACGGTGATTTGCCCCGTGTTGGTGAATACGTATGAATTGCCAACGAGAATGTTGATGATGCGGCGCAGGTGAAGAGGGTCGGTCTTTATGATTATTTGGTCTGGTTGCAGGTCAATCTCTCGTTGCAGAATGATGGGCTTTTTGAGCAGGTATGTATTGCGGGTGTTGTGGTAGGTGCATATTTCGTTGATGGTCTTTTCGATGTTGCCTATTGAGAGCGATACTTTGGTGATGCCTTTGGACAAATCGCTGCTGTCTATCAGGTCTTTGGAGAATGTGCAGATAAAATCGGCTGTGTATTGCAACTGTTGGATTGCGGTGTCCTTGGTGGTGCTGTCGGTTTTTTTGTCGTTGATGATTGTTGTGTATCTTTTGATGTCTTCGATGGCGGGCGTTATCTCGCTGCAGATGTTGGAGATAGTGGTCATCTGCTTGTCGGCGTCCAGCATCGACTGCTTGCGGGCTTGTTCGCGTTCTTCGTTGGCGGATTCGAGTTTTTGTTTGTATTCGTCGATTTCTTTTTGCTGTTCGTAGAGGCGGGCGGTCTGTTCGCGGATAAATTTTTGGTTGTGCTTTGAAAGTTCGTTGTGCAGGTGGGAGTTAGTTACATTGCGCGTAACGCACACAAAACCCGATGTGGCGTGTGTCTCAGGGTCTATGATGCTCATTACTCGTGCGTCGAGATATACATTGTTGCCTTCCTTGTGCTTGAGTATTAGCTGTTTGCGCATATAGTCTTGTCCTGGCTTTTCGTTGGTCTGACCATATATGGCGATGGCGCGTACCGACGATACGTCATCTGTGAAATAATAAGGCATGTGCCCTACGAGTTCTTTGGGCTGGTAGCCAAGTGCTTGGGTTACATTGTCGGATACGTATGACACTTTGCCCGACGAATCAAACTCCCAGAATATGTCGTCGTTGCAGAGTATCAGCTTGTTGTATTTGTCTTCGAGCAGCTTGTGACGACGCTCGGTTTCAAATTGTTTGGTGCGGTCGGTCATTATGGTTGCAAAAAACAATGTGGTGGTGGGCAGTATTGCCAATATTACCATTGCGTGGTCATTGATATTGTCCTGCGTCGTTCCTGCAATATATATGCACAGAGTCATTATTGCCTGCGTGATTACGATTGTAATTACAACCATCATTATGGAGCGAAGGCTACCCCATAGTTGCTTGTTGTTGTGCAAAATTGCGCCTGTGGCTCCCGCTGCTATCGTGTATGTACATTCAGCAATGAGTGCGGAGGCTGGCGTATTGCCGATGCCTAAGATGGCGATGCCTGCTACGGATATTGCGAGAGCAGCCAATGTGGTTCTTGTGCCGAAAAATAGCCCGCACAGGCACAGCACCACTGTCCTAAAATCAAAATCGACAGTCCCATACACCAGCTTGAATTGCGTGAGCGCAATTACTATGCCGCCGAGCCACACACCTATGATGGTTTCGACCCATTGGTGCGAGGCAGTGTCCTTGTGGCGCATTGTATAGATCTCGAAGCTGACATAGAAAAAAATGAGCAGCAGGAGACTTGCAAGCATATTTGTATGCAAGGTGGAAGGCATGGGATTGTCGAGTTTGGTTGATAGGGTGTTCTTTGATTTCGATTGGTGAAGCCCGCTATACCTGCGGGAAGAAGTCCTTGTCGCTGTCTGACTCCACCTCGAATTTGAACACCGTCTTCTGGCAGTATTTCTGCCCGGGGCGGAGTATCGTGTCGGGGAAGTTGGGACGGTTGGGCGAGTCGGGGAAGAATTGCGTCTCGAAGCAGCATGCGCTCTGTCGGGTTACGGGCTTGCCAGTCTTGGAGGTAAGAGTGCCGTCGAGCCAATTGCCGGTGTAGAACTGCATGCCGGGCGAGGTGGTGAATACTTTCATAATGCGTCCGCTGTGCGGGTCTTCCACTTCGGCGGCGAGGTTGAGTTCGCCGTTTGACTTCGTGTTGAGCGCAAAATTGTGGTCGTAGTAGAAGTCTTTGATTGTATTGAGCCTGCGGAAGTGCTTGAAGTCATATACGGTGCCGTCCACGGGAGCGAGTACGCCGGTCGGGATGCAGTCGTCGGTGATTTCGGTGATTGCATTGGCGTTGATGAGTATTGCGTAGTCGGCAATTGACGGATTCTTGAAGTCGCCGCTGAGGTTGAAGTATGCGTGTTGCGTGAGGTTTACGGGCGTGGCCTTGTCGGTGGTAGCCTGATAGTGGATGGCGAGTTCGTTTTGCTCTGTGATTCGGTATGTTACAGAGGCTGTGAGGTTGCCGGGGAAGTTTTCTTCGCCGTCGGGGCTGAAATACTCGAATGTAATCTGCGCACCGGTCTGCGGGTCGTCCTTAAACTCTTTGACAGTCCAATCCTTGGTGCTGAATCCGTTGGGACCGCCGTGGAGGGAGTTGGGACCATCGTTGGGGTTGAGCTTGTACTCTGTGCCGTCGAGGGTGAATTTTGCCCCTCCAATCCTATTGGCGTACCTTCCCGGCACTACGCCGATGTAGGATGCATTGCGGAGGTATTCGTCGTAATCCTTGAGCTCCACTACGACGTTTTCTATCTTGCCGTCCTTGTCTGGCACGCGGATGCTTGTTACTGTGGCACCGCGCCTTATGAAGGAGGCTGTCATGCCATTCTTATTGCCGATGGTGTAGATTTCTACGCCTTTTGCGGCATCGTATGTTTCAGTTTTGATCATTTTTTGATGTATTATTTATGTTACTTTTTCTTTCAAATATAATGCAAAAGATGTTGATTGCAAAAAAATGTTATTTAATTTTTTTTGGAGATTAGTCCAAAACGGTCGATTGGCTTGCCGTAATGTCCGAAGTATCCTTGGAGCGGTGTCGGCTGTTTTTGGGCGGATTTTGCCAACGAGCCGGCACAGAGGTCGAGCGCGGTCTTTAGGAGAGGCTCGTTTTCGTCGCCGAGTTCGTATTGGTATGTGTCGTCCACTTCATAATCCGGGGCAAAACCATTCTTGAAGTTCATTTCGCCCTTGGCGTTGGTGCATGATGCCACGCATAGATATACAGCCCATTCGTTGTATGGGATGCCGTCGTCGTCGCTGCCTTCGTCTTCGGTGTCGTTGATGAGGTAGTTGGATGTAAATTTGCCGTATGTTTTTTTGCCGATGATTGTTACCGGCATGTATGGCATCAATCCCGAAATCAACTCCTCGCTTGCGCTTGCGGTGTGCTGTGATGTGAGCACGTACAGGCGGCTGAGGTTGAGGTTGGGCAGGTTTGGCGCGAAGTATGTCTTGTTGAAGTCTCTGTTTTGGGTTTCGCGGCGAAATTCGGAGGTGATGAGGCTGTTGAATGTTTCGGTGAGAAACAGTTTTCCTTCGTTGCCTTCCGGCACAATCATGGACGCGAGAGTGTCGAGAGTGTTGATGAATCCGCCGCCATTGAGACGGAGGTCGAGCACGAGGTCGTCGATTTGTTTGGCGGCGAGTTTTTCGATTGTTTTGATGAGGACGTCGGTATCGTCAGAGAAGGAGTCGTAGAGGAAATAGCCTATCCTGCGACCGTTTTTGACGATGACAGTGGATTTCAGGACAGGGTTGATGTCCATCCTTTTTTTGGTAATTGGCTTCGATTCCTTCATGTCGGCTCCGTATGAAACGATTTTTTCGCCGTTTTCTTTTTTTAACTCGATGTTGCTGTATGTATAAGTGCATGTCTCTTGGTCGAGGAGGTCGGCGTAGTTGGACGCTGTGAGTTGAGTGCCGTTCACCTTGTGGATTACAAATCCGCGCTCGATGCCTGCCGCCTTGGCTGGCGAGTCGTCATATACATATTCCACTACGGCTATCAAGTCGGTGCCTTCGTCAAGGTAGAGCTGATAATTGATGCCGTCGGTAGTGCTTATGTTTTTGAACATATTTTCTGTTTCGGTG
>Ga0310694_10006332_pt1 | contig 11208 bp, 10 predicted proteins | sample 174DNAGHGhighgp2_FD_203884 | JGI IMG/M metagenome (GOLD analysis project Ga0310694, IMG submission 203884) | Sheep rumen microbial communities from Palmerston North, Manawatu-Wanganui, New Zealand - 1742 DNA GHGhigh gp2 (v2) (version 2) | ecosystem: Host-associated > Mammals > Digestive system... | reverse complement strand
CCTTCATCGAGTTGTACTATTATCTGTGTTGTGTTTACCGTTTTTACAAGAAGCCCAGTTCCATTTTAGCTTCTTCACTCATCATGTTCTTGTCCCATTCCGGCTCGAAGACCAGGTTCACTTCAACCTTTTCGATGCCCGTAATGCCCTCAAGCTTCTGCCGCACATCCTCTACAATGAAGTCGGCTGCCGGACAATTGGGAGCAGTCAGCGTCATATCAATGCTCAGCACAGAATTCTCCTCTGTGAGTTCTATGCGATAGATAAGGCCTAAGTCGTATATATTAACAGGTATCTCGGGGTCGAATACAGTCCTGAGCACTTCGATAACCCTTTCTTGCATCTCCAGTTCGGAGTTAACTTTCGTAGAACTTTGCTCCATATTTATACTATATCTTTCCGTTTTCGTGGTAACTGTAATAGTCGTTCCCTGCAAAGATGACGTGGTCAACGAGCCGGATATTTACGGCTTTGCATGCTTCATCTACTTTCCTTGTGAGGTTGTCGTCTTCCCTGCTGGGCTGAGTCCGGCCGCTTGGATGATTGTGGCAAAGCACCACATTGACAGCCTGAGCGAGGATGGCATGACGGAGCAGACAACGCACATCGACCGAGGCACCAGCGATACCGCCTCTGCTAAGCAGGACCGAGCCCTTTACGGCCATGCCCTGGTCGAGCAGGAGCAAGTGGCACTCCTCTATCTGAAGGTCCTGAAGAATCGGACGGAAATAGTCGACAGCGTCGGATGTATCCTTAATACGCATCCGCCTCGGCAGCTCTTCTTTCAGACGCTGATTGGCAAGTTGGCAGGCTGCAATAATGGTGATTGCCTTAGCTTCACCGATTCCCTGGTAACGCATCAGTTCTTGAACAGACGCCTTGCCCAAGGACATTAGGCTGTTTCCATAATCAGAGAGGATGTTTCGCATGATGTCGACAGCCGACTTACCAGGCACACCGCTTCCGATAAGTATGGCCAGCAGCTCAGCCTTGCTGAGAGTGCCCGCTCCGTTGGCAAGCAAACGTTCGCGAGGTCTATCTTCTGGTGCCCAGTTCTTTATGGCTTTCATATCAGTCGTCATATGTCTGTTGTTCGTTTATAGCTGTCCTATTATTTGTAGAAATTATCCTTAAAAGCCTGTAGCTCCTCATTTCTGCCGCAAACGCACCTCAGCCACCAGGCGCGAAGGAAACCCGTGCCGTAGCCGATTAGCTGGATGAAGCTTGCCCAGACGGAAAGGATGCCTATCTTCACGCTCTTGTTGCGTATGGAACTGTCGATGAAGACGAGTGCCGAGAAGAGCAGCAGGGGCAAGAGGAATATCAGCATTCCGCCGATGCCGAAAATGATGAAAAGCATCGGACCATTGGCGCAGCCGGGCTTGGGCATACTCCATATAGCAATCATTCCTATCAAGGCCAGCAGCATGAAGACGAAGGCAAAGAGCAGACATGCAAATGTGCCTAACGTGAAAAGCATGGGCAACAGATGCACGAGCTTCAGGCTTCCGGGGTGTCGCTTCATCAGGTTGATGCGGGCTATACCGCTGTTATGTACCTGCTTGAAGAACTTCTTGAAGTCGGTCCGACGTTTGTGCCACACCCATGCCTCCGGGAAAAGGCGGCACGTCGCTCCGCTCTTATAGATGCGAAGGCTCAAGTCGATATCTTCCCCGAAACGCATGGAGGAAAAACCTCCTAACTGCCTGAAGAGGCTGCGACGAATGCCCAGATTGAAGGAACGAGGATAGAACTTCTTTTCCATCTGTTTCTTTCCTCCACGAATGCCGCCAGTGGTAATGAACGAGGTCATGCTGTAGCTGATGGCCTTTTGAACAGTCGTAAAACTCTCGTGAGCTCGGTCAGGCCCTCCCCAGGCATCGCATTCCTTCCTATTCAACTCAGCATCAACCTCTTTTAGAAAGTTTGGCGGCAAGACACAATCGCTGTCGAGGAATATAAGAAACTCGCCCTGGCTGCGTTCTGCAGCGAAGTTGCGTGTCGGACCAGGACCGCTGTTCTCCTTTGTGTAATATCGAAGTTGCAGCTTCCCCGCATACTTGTGAACAACGCTTTCGCAGGGGTGGGATGAGCCATCTTCAACGATGATGACCTCCATTTCCTTAAGTGTCTGCTCCGTCAGACTTTGAAGCAGTTCGTCCACCTCGTCCGGACGATTATATACGGGCACTATGATTGAATATTTCATCATTATTATTTTTTGTGTGCGACGTGCTTAAATTGTGTTCTTCAACTGCATCATGTGAACAGCAACCAAGGCAGCTGTTTCTGTCCGAAGTCTGCTTCGGCCAAGGCTGACGCTCTTGTAACCATTCTGCAAAGCGAGCCGCACTTCTTCAACACTGAAATCGCCCTCCGGACCAATGAGCACTGTTGCAGACTTTCTCGTGCTAAGCACATCGAAAAGGAGTGGCTTCTCGCCTTCATCAATGTCGCTCTCTTCGTAACAATGACAGATGAATTTGTCGCCTTCGCGTTCCTTTGTAATGAAATCACGGAATCGAGTCATCTCATTGAGCTTGGGTTTCCAAGCTTTATGGCTTTGCTTCATTGCCGAGATGAGGATTTTATCGATGCGCTCCTCCTTAACCACTCGTCTTTCGCTGAACTGGCAATCAAGGAAAGTAAGTTCGTCGAAACCTATTTCAGTCGCTTTCTCGGCAAACCACTCAACACGGTCCATCAGCTTTGTTGGTGCCATAGCCAAGTGGATATGCCCCTTCCATGCGGGTTTTTGCGGCAGTGCTTCTTCGATGCGATATGCGCACCGATGCCCTGTCGCCGCTGTAATGATAGCACGATAGAATGTGCCCTTCCCGTCAGCAAGAAGAAGCTCATCGCCTACTCCAAGCCGAAGCACTCGCAAGGCATGTCCTGCTTCATCGCTAGGCAACTCTGTAGCGTTTGCCGCATCAGGCGCATAGAAGTATCGAACCTCCTTCATTTACTTTTTGACGTGCTTGTATCTGAAGAATATCGCAAAAAGAATAGCAACGACAAGAGAATAGGCAGCAAAGATGTACCAACACATTTGCCATCCTGCAATGACCTCCGTTCCAGAAGCTCCTGCTGCTTGAGGATTGAAAACATAGTTGTTGATGACTGCCTGAGCAACGAGTGTTCCGACGAATGCTCCAAGGCCGTTGGTCATCATCATAAACAGGCCCTGTGCACTGCTGCGGATGCTGTCGTCGGTCTCTTGATTGATAAACAGAGAGCCTGAGATGTTGAAGAAATCAAAAGCCACACCATAGACTATCATGGAAAGGAGGAAGAGCCAAACGCCTGAACCTGGATTGCCAAGCCCGAAGAAAGCAAAACGCAACACCCAACCTACGAGTGCAATGAGCACAACCCTCTTTATGCCAAACCGAGAAAGGAAGAATGGAATGAGTAATATACAAAGTGTCTCACTCATTTGCGAAAGTGAGATGAGAATGTTGGCATGTTGAACGCCAAATGTGTCAGCATACTCAGGTATGTTACCAAAGCTGGTAATGAAAGGATTAGCATAGCCATTGGATATTTGCAGACAGAAGCCAAGTAGCATTGCAAATACCATGAATGTGGCCATTCTTGGATTTAGGAAGAGCTTAAACGCATTAAGCCCAAGTGCCTCAAACAAAGTCTTTTGTTTGCTTTCATCTTTTGTAATTGGCATTCTAGGCATTGTCAAAGAATAAGCAGCCATAACGAGACTCAGACAACCGCTCACCATCCACTGGCCTGGTGTTGCCTGCAGGCCGCAAAGGTCAACAATCCACATGGTAACGATGAAGCCCACCGTGCCCCATACACGGATTGGCGGGAAGGCTTTCACTGTGTCAAGTCCAGCCTTCTCGAGTGCAGAATAAGCAACCGAATAACTAAGCGCAATGGTGGGCATAAAGAAGGCAACAGAAAGAGAATAAAGTGAGAAGATTGTTCCGAACTGCACAGCGTCGCCAGCCTGAAAGCCATAAAGCGAAGCGCCTATCATGAATAGGCCTGCCAGAAAGTGACAAAGGCTCAGCACACGCTGTCCTTCCATCCAGCGGTCAGCCAGAATGCCCATTAAGGCAGGCATGAAGATGCTCACTATGCCTTGTACAGAATAGAACCAACCGATGTGGGAACCAAGGCCAACACCTGCAAGATAAGTGCCCATGGAGGTCAGATAGGCTCCCCATACGGCAAACTCAAGGAAGTTGAGTAAAGTAAGACGAAGTTTTAAGTTCAACATGATATTTACTATTTTACAATTTACAATTTATCTCATTCTTTCATTTTTCATCATTTTTCATCTACTCCACATACAGCACCAAGCCTTTCAGGTACTCTCCTTCAGGGTGATAGATGTTGATAGGGTGGTCGGCTGGTTGGTGCAGCTGATGCAGGATGCGTACTTTCCTTTTTGCAATTGCTGCGGCTGTGAATACTGCTGTGCGGAAATGTTCCTTATCTACGGCTTGCGAGCAACTGAATGTAAAGAGAATGCCACCTGGCTGTATCTTATCGAAAGCTTTTGCATTGAGTTTTGTGTAGCCTTTTAATGCGTTTCGTAGCGCATCTTTATGTTTGGCAAATGCTGGTGGGTCAAGGATGATGAGGTTGTACTGTTCCTGCATTTGTTCCATGAACTTGAAAGCATCCTCGGCAAAGGCTTCGTGTCGGTTGTCGTTTGGAAAATTGAGTTCTACATTTGCATCTACAAGTTCTACGGCTTTTGTGCTGCTGTCAACAGAGTGGACGAGCTCTGCCCCACCCCTCATTGCATAGACGCTGAAACCTCCTGTATAGCAAAACATATTGAGGACTCTGCGACCTTTAGCATAATGTTCCACGAGTGAGCGGTTGTCGCGCTGGTCAACAAAGAAACCTGTCTTCTGCCCTTTCAGCCAATCGATATGGAATGCTAGTCCGTTCTCGCGAGCTATATCATCGTTGCTGTCGCCATACAAGAATCCGTTCTCTTGTCCGAGTTGCGCTTTGAAGGGAAGTGTGGTCTCGCTCTTATAGTAGATAGCTTTAAGGCTGTCTCCCATGACTTCCTTCAAGGCTTTTGCCAATTCGCCTCGACAGACATGCATACCTACGCTGTGAGCTTGCATGACAGCCGTTGCGCCATAGACATCGATGACAAGTCCTGGCAAATTGTCTCCCTCGCCATGTACGAGGCGATAGATGTCATTGTCTTCTCTTGCGGCAACACCAATTGCTTTGCGAACATCAAGTGCTGCAGCGAGTCGTTTCTGCCAAAATGCTTGGTCAATGCGTTGGTGCTTGAAGGTCAGCACGCGTACGGCAATGCTTCCTATCTGCCAGTGTCCGATGGCAAGGAACCGTCCGTCCGAGGCAAACACTTCAACGAGGTCGCCTTCCTCAAGTTGTTCGCTTCCTTCGGTATGATGAATGGCTCCGCTGAATATCCAAGGATGGAAGCGGCCAAGACTCTCTTCCTTTCCTTTACGTAGTATTATCTTCTTTAGATGATTGTTCATAATGCTTAATTCATAGTTGTCTGTGCAGAAAGAAATCCTTCATTCTTTCGTTTCGTCATTCGTTACTTCCAATTCGTACCCTTCCTTTTGCATTCGCATCATCTCGTTGTAGAGCTGTATGCAAGCCCATGCATCAGTAGCAGCATAAAGTTGTTGAGCTTCAGTGAGATTGTCTGCTTCCCAATTCGAGAGTTGTTGTCCCTTGCTTATCTTCTGCCCCATCATGTTGGCATATAGTTTCTGTAGGCTCATGTCCTGTATGCCCATCTTAGCAGCAATGTCCTGCAGGTCAACGAATGTGCCAGCATTAAACTGCTTCCTTCTGGTCAAAGCTTGCAAATCGTCGTGCCACGAGAGTCCTATCTTCTTAATCTTTTTGTCACTTAGTAATTTGATGAGGCAATCGGGAAAGCCAATCCTGTTAAGGCGAAACAGGAAACAGATATCGCCGCTGCACACTTGTAGCAATGCTACTTTGTACATTTTGCCCTTGACGAATGATGGACGAGTCTCAGTGTCGAATCCCAGCAACGGTTGTTTCATGAGGAACTTCACGGCTTTTTCCGCACAACTTTCGCTCACAACAATCTCGATTTTACCAGGGAAAAGCACTCGAGGCAAGTCAGCCAAAAGCGATTTATCGTATTTACTGACTATCTTCTTCATCATTGTTGAAGTTCATAGAATAGCGAATGCGATGCAGTTGTCTAAGGGTATCAAGGAGAACTTGTCCCCAATAGAGTTCGAAATTGTCACGAAGTTGCCATAGTGCATCCATCATGCAAGGCTCAAGTCGTTGCTGATAAACAGCCACGAAATTGCGAAGCGACTGATAAATGTCGGCCAGTCCTTCGCTGACTGAGCACCATCGGCTCTCCTCGGTCTGCATATCCTCGTCCCAAACGAGCAATTCATAATCGTCGTGCTTATGCAAGAGGCGATAGACACCATTGCGAATATAATTGTAGTCGTCTTCCGTCACCTGATCATCTGGCACAAATGCTCCCTCTGTATCAACCTCGGGCAAGAGTTGTACCTTCATGTATAGTAAAGGAAGTAGCTTAAGCAAGGTGCCGATGAGTTCTTCTTCCGTTCGCTCCTCACTTTTCTCCAACAAGGCACAATACTCGGCAGCGACTGTCACGAACTCCAGCGTATCATGTGCATAAATAGGATTACTCATGCTTTCATTTTTCTTGCAAAGGTACGAAGAAGTGAAGACAAAACAAAAAGAAAAACAAAGTTTTTTGTTTATAATGTTATGCGCACAAGTAGCATTGGAAAATTACACACATCAAGTCAGCAGAGTTGGCACACCAAGTTGACGAAGTTGGCATGCTTAGTTGACGAAGTTGGCACGCCGAGTTGACGAGTTACATTGGTGTTGTTTCCTCTCGAAGCACATAGAGCTATAAAATTAATGCTTGGAAAGGAGTTCTCTTGCCTTTTCTATCATCGAGTCTTTACCTTCAGCGGAAAGGGCCTCGTCCAATGACATTTCTATATCAGGTTCAATACCGAATTCAATCTGCTGCATTCTTACATCAAAACAAGGACTTGCACTAAATCGGATACTCCAGCCAATAGGCAGTTCGCTGCTGAAAGGCAGACCTGAGCCTCCACCAGTCTTATCGCCCATAACTGTAACCAGCGGCATCTCCTTCATGTTGCGAGCGAAGATGTGTGCTGCACTATAACATGAACGATTGACAAGCAAGATGACAGGCTTTTGCCATCGAATTTCTTCGCTCGGCTTTATGTATTCCGCTTCAGGTTCAGAGAAGTCATCATGTCCTTTGCCTGTCTTGTGACACATATAACCAACCAACACTTTCTCGTTTGTGAATCGACGCGATAAACGTTCAGCATTGGTTAGTTCCCCTCCGCCGTTGCCTCTGATGTCAAATATCATTCCATTGCAAAGAGACAGGAACGATAGCATGTCGCTGAGATTGCCTTCCCCGACTGCATCCGAAAAACTCTCATAGACAACATAGGCAATATTGTCAGGAAGAATGGTGTACTTCAGTCCGCTTCCAATGTGATAATCTGTTCCAAGATACTGCTTCCTAAGCTCTACATCAAGGTTTTCCGGGTAGTCTTCCTTCCATGACCAGTTCCTGCCAAGGTCAAGGCTTGTTGAGATGTTCACATGTCCGTCCTTTAGTTCAGAAAGCATCTGGCAAAGAATCTCGAAAAGTTGAACACGAGACATCTGCGCATTGAGCATTGCACTATATTTGTCGTGAATTTGTGACCAACTGATTCCAAGCTGCTCTTCCTTATAAGAAAGGAAGCAATAGCGCTGGTCGATGATTTCCCAAAGAGCATCAAGGTTGCCTTGGGGTGACTCGTCGTATGCATAATCGCTACCTTGGCAAGACAACAGGGACGACAAACAAGGTATAAGGAGCAGAAAGTGGAAGATACGTTTCATGGTCTTTTCATCAGTTGGAAGTGACGCACAATGCCAAACATAAAGGAATGGCTGATGTCGTGATACTTAAGGCTGCTTGCATTAGACTGCCTGATGTCACACAGATAACCTATACGCAGCGTAATGCGCTTCAAACAGAAATCCATCATCAGCAACTGTCTAAGGCTTAGCGCATTACCAGGTTGCGCACAAATGATATCATGCCCTACTCCGTTCTTTGATATTTCAAAATAACTCTCGCCAAACTCTGGACTGAACATGATGCCAATTATCGGCAGGTCTGCCTGATATGTAACTTTCATTGGAAGTTTCTTTATGCAGAAGGAATAAGCAGCACCAGCCGAGAGAGATAAATCAAGGCTGAAGTTTCCCTGAGCAGGGTTGTTGCCATTCCTGCTGTTATACAAGAAGCCTACATCAGCGCCAACTAATGCTCCACCCCTTAAATCGAGATTGTTCAAGGGAGAATAATGATAGTGCCAACCAGCATCGTATGCCAGCCTACCTCCTGTATAACTGGCTGTCTCAGCAGGATTGTCGGTATGTGTAAAAACTCCTTGAAAGGTGCTTTGAAATGAAATACGGCGTTTGGCAAGCTTCGTCATCCTTTCGCTTTGCATCATGAAACTGACCTGTAAGCCCTTGTACTCCATTGGTGAAAGATAGGTATCGAGCTGGTTTGTCCGACCGATACCTAATAGAAAGGCTTTTGATGTAGGTGCTCTGTCTGGCACAGGTTCTAGCGTTGTCTGCTCCGCATGTATTGGGACAGAAGCCAGTATCAATAAAACAAATAAAGGAACAGACCTGCGGTGCTTCATAAATGAAACGCTATCAGAAGTCAAAACTTAATTGTCCATTCATCTCATCCGCCACTTCTTGCTGGCTCTTGTTGTCATCCGGATCAAGTTCTTCTGCCTCAGAACCGTCTTGAACATCAGCTAAGTCTGCAGTTCCTTCTTTTGTTTGCTCCGTTTCGTCGATTGAATTTTCAGGGAATTTTGTCGGCTCGAGCTCTTCTACTTTTGCGATGTGAAGTGTTGTGATACGCTTGCCGATGGCTTTGAAACCCTTAACTGATATGAATGATTCCACATCCAATTCGATTGGTTCACGGAAGTCATCTGCACCTCCCATCGTGACAAGTACTCTCGGATAAACAGTATCAGTAACAAGCACAATGTCATCGGCTGGCAGATCGTTCATGAAACTTTGCATTCTAATCGTTGCCTCCAACAGGAAACGCTTTATGTAAAGGAAACCTGATTGTGTTTCGTTAAAATAGATGCATGTCCAGACCTTATTGGCAACATACTTCTCTATGCGGAAGATATTATCTTCATAGTGGTTGTTAAGGTCAATATTCGTCAAGTAATAGCGACCGTCTTTTAACATTACCATTATCTGGTCGTTGCCATCAAACTCACCAAGGTATTTACCTTGTCCGTCGTAGTTAAGTCGTTTGATGTCACTGTCGAACCAAACCTTGCGTCCGCCCAAGGTACTGCTACCATGGCTCTTAAGCGTAACTTTGCTTACTTCAATCTTAGTAAGCATATTACCTTTTGTTCCACGTCCCTTGATAGTAATTTCGCTGAAATCTTTGTCGAAGAAAACTTTTTTCAACTTAGGATTGGGTTTCAGCGTAACCTTCACTATCTCAGCTTCACCATTGGGGTTTGCTGTAAAGTAGAGCACCTTTGAGTTGGCATTTCCCTGTGTGAGATCGTACTCCTTGTCGCGTATCACGGCTGTCACATTGAATCGCTTGATGAAGCTGACTCCTGTTTTTCCGTCACGATAAACTGCGTTATATATGGTGCGCTCATCATTCTTGCGGAAGACGGCAATGTGAATAACTTCTGCTTTCTTTTTTTCTTTCTTGCTGCGCTCTGTCTCACCTATGAAGAGCTTGTCAGCAATATGAACTATCTTAAAGGTACCATCGCGGTAGAATATAATGACATCATCTATGTCTGAGCAGTTTGACACGAATTCATCCTTCTTCAGTGAGGTGCCAATAAAGCCTTCTTCGCGGTTAATGTAGAGCTTCTCGTTTGCTTCCACCACCTTAGCTGCTGCAATGGTGTCGAAGTTGCGAATCTCTGTCAGGCGCGGATGATCCTTGCCATACTTGTCCTTGATGAAGCGGAACCAGTCGCAAGTCACCTCTATCATATTCTTCAGTTCATGGTCTATCTGCTTTATCTCTTTTTTGATGGCTGCAATGTTCTCCTCGGCTTTATCCTTGTTAAACTTCAGAATGCGAGCCATCTTGATGTCCATCAACTTCAGAATGTCATCCTTAGTCACCTCACGCACCATCTTTGGGTAGTAAGGAGTCAGACGTTCGTCAATCCATTCGCAAGCAGCATCCATGTTCTTTGCCTGCTCGAACTCTTTGTCTTTATAGATACGTTCCTCAATGAAGATTTGTTCAAGACTGGCAAAGTGCAGACTCTCCATCAGCTCTCCCCGACGGATGAGACGTTCCTGACGAAGCAAAGCCAGCGTATTGTCAACGCTGGAACGCAGCACATCACTCACCGACAGGAACTGCGGCTTCCTGTCCTGAATGACGCAACAGTTTGGTGAGATGCTTATCTCACAATCTGTGCAGGCATAGAGCGCATCGATGGTCTTGTCGCTAGACGCACCTGGCGTCAAATGAATAAGTATTTCAGCACTTGCAGCAGTTAGGTCTTCAACATTACGAATCTTTATCTTGCCTCGCTCGTTGGCCTTTAAGATACTATCGATAAAAGTACTAGGCTTAGAGGCTGTTCCTGTTGTCTTACCATATGGTATCTCTGTAATAGCCAGCGTCTTATTATCTCGCTTTTCAATCTTCGCACGAACGCGTACAGAGCCTCCTCTTTGACCATCGTTATACTTTGAGACATCTATACTGCCTCCTGTTGGGAAATCAGGATAGAGATGGAACTCCTCGCCATGAAGATAGCTGATGGCTGCATCGCAAATCTCAACGAGATTATGTGGAAGGATTTTACAGTTCAAACCGACGGCAATACCTTCTGCGCCTTGAGCAAGCAACAACGGGAACTTGACTGGCAAGGCTACCGGTTCCTTATTCCTGCCATCATAGCTCCATTTCCATTCCGTAGTCTTAGGGTTGAAGACCACATCAAGAGCAAACTTCGAGAGACGAGCCTCAATGTAACGACCGGCTGCAGCATCATCGCCCGTAATGATGTTGCCCCAGTTACCCTGACAATCTACCAGAAGTCCCTTCTGTCCAAGCTGGACGAG
>Ga0310694_10006331_pt1 | contig 11209 bp, 12 predicted proteins | sample 174DNAGHGhighgp2_FD_203884 | JGI IMG/M metagenome (GOLD analysis project Ga0310694, IMG submission 203884) | Sheep rumen microbial communities from Palmerston North, Manawatu-Wanganui, New Zealand - 1742 DNA GHGhigh gp2 (v2) (version 2) | ecosystem: Host-associated > Mammals > Digestive system... | reverse complement strand
AAGATCTGTCTTGTTCATACGCTCATTGTTTTTTAAGTTGTGTACGTAATTGATTAAGCGCACGGCGCAGATGCTTATAGACGGTGGTTTCGCTGACGCCCAGACGATTGGCAATCTCCTTGAAGGTAATACCATCGCGGAAATGCTGCATGATGATGTCGCGACAAACGGGAGGCTCTAATTGGTCTATGCCTTTATATAGGGCTTCCAGTTCTTCTGCTAACCGTTCCGTCGGTGTGATGTTCGTGTCGAGGTCAAGCAAGTAGAGGTGTTCCACCCGTTCCTGTATCTGTCGGCTACGAATCACGTTCAGACATCGGTTTCGTACGCTTGTAAGCAGATAGGACTCGGCTGTATCTTCCCGTAAATCCAGAGAATCACGGAGCAGATGTGCAAAGATGTCGTGCACCACATCCTTGCTTTCAGCATCGTCGTGCAGAAGCATGGTGGCCAGCCGATACATCTGACGGTAATACTGTTTGAACAGCTTTTCGAGTTTCTTTTGATCTGTCATACACTTATAATACACACGAAAACTGATTTACTAAACCCTGAATGGCATTTTTTTTATTAAGTGACTTTCAAAAATGTCATGGACCTGGTACCTGACACATGAAAAGTAAAAAATTAAAAGGGCAAAAAAGAGGATGGGCCACGCGATGGACTCATCCTCTTGCTTTTTAAAGCCTTGTACCCAGAGCCGGGGTCGAACCGGCACGGGTTGCCCCACTGGTGTTTGAGACCAGCGCGTCTACCGATTCCGCCATCTGGGCCTCAAAAGCGGGTGCAAAGATACTAATTATTTTCTAAACTTGCAACTGTTTCGTAAAAAAAATCGAAAAATACTTGGTCATTTAATGATTTCTTCGTAACTTAGCACCCACAAAATGACTAAGAATCTAAAATAATGGAAAAACAACTGAACGACTATTGTATCATCTTGGCTGGCGGCAAGGGTAGAAGGCTGTGGCCTTCGAGCAGGACGAGCCACCCCAAGCAGTTTACTGACTTCTTTGGAACGGGCAAGACGCTGCTGCAGACGACCTTCGACAGGATGGCCGAGATTCTGCCTGCCGAGAACATCTATATATGTACGACGCGCGACTACAAGCACCTGGTGAAGGAGCAGCTGCCCCATGTGGGCGACGAACGCATCATGGTGGAGCCCGTGAACCGCAACACGGCACCGTCGGTGGCGCTGGCAGGCGTGACCATTCACAAGCGGTGCGAGGATGCACGCATCGTGGTGGTGCCCTCGGACCAGCTGATCATCGGCGAGGAGGCCTTCCGCAAGAACGTGGAGGACGGTCTGAGGTTTGTGGGAGAGAATGACATCGTGCTGTCGATGGGCATCAAACCCTCGCGTCCCGAGCCCGGCTACGGCTACATTCAGATGGGCGAGGAGTCGATGTTTGCTGGCATCTACAAGGTGCAGTCGTTCACGGAGAAGCCCGAGCGCGAGTTTGCCACGCTGTTCATGGAGAGCGGCGAGTTCCTGTGGAACACGGGTATGTTTCTGATGAACGTGGGCCACATGCGCGAATTCTTCCAGAAGGTGATCAGGGACATGCCGTTCCGTCTGAGCGACATCAAGAACATTGCCTCGAAAGAGGAGGCCGAGGATTATGTGAACAAATACTACCCTGCCTACCCCAACGTGTCGATGGACAACGCTGCCCTGGAGCGCAACGAGGAGGGCTACGTGATGCGCTGTGACTTCGGCTGGGCCGACCTGGGCACGTGGCACGGCATCTTTGAGGCGATGCAGAAGACAGAGGACGAGAATGTGGTCATCGACTCGGAGGTGATCATGGAGAACTGCTCGAACAACATCGTCAAGCTGCCCAAAGGTCACGTGGGCGTCATCAACGGACTGGACGGCTACATCGTGGCCGAGCAGGGCGACGTGCTGCTGATATGCAAGAAGGGCGACTCGTCGGCGCTCATCCGCAAGTATGTCAACGAGGTAGGAATACGCTACGGGGAGGAGTATACCTAATATTATAACAGGAGTTCTTTTAGTCGCTACGCTTTGTAAAAGCGAGCAAAGCTCGAGCGAACAGGCTTTCAGCCTGAGAAGTTATCGCGGTCTACGACCGCTTAGAAGTTAAAGAAGTTAACGAAGTTATCGCGCTCTACGACCGCTTAGAAGTTAAAGAAGTTAACGAAGTTATTCTTCCGTGAACTCCACATATTCGCCCTCATCGGGGGCGAATATTTTTTGTTGTGCCTCCTCAGAAGAGCGGCGGTCCTCAACGGAGATGCCATCGCCCGTACGGGTGGTGCGGTAAGGGTTGTCGGCACCTGCCTGGGCACCAAACTGTTGCTCAAAGTGGCGCTGCATCTTCTTGATACGACGTCTGAGGAACCACGCCCCAACGACGCCAGTCAGAAAGACGACGAGCCAGAAGATAAGCCCTAGGGCCAGAAAGAAGAAGATGAGGTCGGAAAGGAATTCCATGCGCGCACAAACATTATTTATAGATAATTATCCATTATCCATTTTCAATTATCAATTATCCATTATCAATTATCCATTATAATTACACCTTCCGTGTTACCAGGGAAAGTACGACGTACCACAGGATGATGGCCGAGATGCCATAGACGCCAAGGAACAGGAGCAGGGGCACGCAGCTGATGAGGAACAGATAGCGCACCTCGTTGCCCTTCCAGCCCCAGTGCTTGAACTTGAGGGCAAACATGGGAATCTCGCTGACCAGCAGGTAGCAGCTGACCAGCATCACCACCATGAGGATGGGAACCAACTGAGGGAAGTAGTATGCGACAGGATTTTGGCTCAACGAGGTGACAAGTGCACCCCAGAACAGGGCGTTGGCAGGTGTGGGCAGTCCGATGAAGCCCATCGCCTGACGCTCGTCGAGGTTGAACTTAGCCAGGCGCAAGGCAGAGAAGGCTGCCATCAGCATAGGCAAGAGAAACAGCCACTCGTAGATGCAGGCCTCTTTCATCCATGAACTAAGCATAAACGAAGGTGCCACACCGAAGGTTACCACGTCGGCCAGGGAATCGAGCTCCTTACCAATGGGCGACGATACATGCAGCAGGCGTGCCGACATGCCATCGAAGAAGTCGAAAACGGCACCAATGACGATAAACAGCAACGCAAGGCGGAAGTCGCCTCTGGTGGCCCACATAATGGCAATGCATCCCGAGATGAGGTTGCAGCAGGTGATGGCGTTGGGGATATGCTTTAACACTTGTTTCATCGTTTCTTTGGCTTAATGGATGTTTTACATCTGATCCTCGTCAGGGGTCTCGATCAACGGCATCTTCGCAATGACGGTGAGGTCGCCAGTGGTTGACTGACCCATATAGACCATCGGCTCGGAGCCCAGAGGCAGGAACACATCGACACGCGAGCCCATCTTGATGAAGCCCAGGTGTTCGTCGATATAGCAGTCCTCGCCCTCCTTGGCATAGGTGACGATGCGACGGGCAATGGCACCTGCTATCTGGCGCACCAGCACCTCCTGACCATCGGGGGTCTCGATCATGATGTCGGCATGCTCGTTCTCCTCGCTGGCCTTAGGCAGCCAGGCCTTGTGGTAGTTGCCGTTGAAATGCTTGACAAACTTCACCAGACCATCGACAGGGAACCAGTTGGCATGAACGTTCAGTGGGCTCATGAAGATGGAGATCATCAGTCGGCGGTCATGGAAATAGGTATTCTCCTGGACCTCCTCGATGACCACCACCTTGCCGTCGGCAGGGGCCACCACCACCCCATCGGTATCGTTATTGAAATAGCGGATAGGACAGCGGTAGAAATTGAGCAACAGCAGCCAGGCAGTGCCGAAGATCACCAAAAAGATGATGAAAGGAATGGGCGAGTTGAAGCTGCGCCACAAGATGACAGCAACGGCGATGAGCCCGAAGAGCGTATAGAACAGGTCGTCGGTACCCTCGCGATGGATACGTATTTTCTTAAGTTTCTTGATTCTTCTTCCCATGAGTATTTATTGTTTCTCAATACGATAAAGGCGGAATGACATGGGGGCCAGCTCGTCGTTGACCTGAGCACCCTTCTTGTCGGTCGTGATGGCAACGGTGCCTGCCTGCGGCACGATGCGGTTGGGCTGGTCGAGGGTATTCTCGTCGTCCATACCATTGTGGCTGAGCGTCAGCGTGCTGACGGCATAGCTGCCCTTGAGTCCCTGCAGGTTGAGGGTGACGGGCTGCTTCTCACGCGAGGTGTTGACCACCTTAACGAAGATGTTGCCCGAGGGCTTGTCGATAACCGACGACGCACAGAGACCGTCCTGTCCGTCCTGATTAGCCACCACACGACCGTTCATTGTCAGCGACAATACGTTGGTACCTGCATGCTGGGCAAAGAGCTGCTGCACGTAGTAGCTCACCGAGCGGAACGAGCGCAGGTTGTCGTACCAGATGAGGTCGGGACGCCACTGCCAACCCTCCACATGAGCGAAGAGGGGTGCATAGGCCGTCATATGGACCACGTCGGCATTGCGCTCCATACCAGTCATGAAGGCAGCCTCGAGGATAGAGGTCTCGTAGTGGTTCCACTTATGGTTGTTCTTGCCGTGACAGGCATACTCGCCGGCAAACACCTTGGGACCTTTGCGGTCGTAGCTGTCATAGCGCAGAGCGCCGCAGTTGGGCCACTTTGCCTTTCCTTCGGCTGTAGCCAGGAACCAGTCTTCGTTGCGATAGAAATGCTCGTCAACGAGGTCGGCCTTCAGACGCTTCATAGCTGCCCAACCCTTGTCAAACATCTTGCCTTCGGAGTCGGGACCACTGGTGCCCACAATCTTGATATCGGGATACTTGGCACGGATGGCCTTCATAAAGATCTCCAGACGGTCGTAGTACAGATCATCCCACTGCTCGTTACCCACGCCGATAAGCTTCAAGTTGAAGGGTGCGGGGTGTCCCATCTCGGCACGCTTCTTACCCCACTCCGTTGTTACGTCGCCATTGGCAAACTCAATGAGGTCGAGACAGTCCTGAATATAGGGGTCCAACTGGTCAACAGGCACGTGGTCGCTCTCTTTCTTGTTCTGGAACTGACAGGACAGACCCACGCTGAGCACGGGCAGAGGCTCGGCGCCGATATCCTCAGACAACAGGAAGAACTCGTAGAAGCCCAGCCCATAGGTCTGGAAATAGTCGGGATAATAGCGCTGGGTGAATGTATAGTGCCAGCGGTTCTCGTTGAGAGGACGGTTCTCAACAGGACCAATGGTATTCTTCCACTGATAACGGGTGGCAAGGTCGGTACCCTCCACGATGCATCCGCCAGGGAAACGGAACACACCTGGATGGATGTCCTCCAGAGCCTGGGCCAAGTCACGGCGCAGACCGTTCTCACGGCCTTTGTAGGTATTGACGGGGAAGAGGCTGACGTGCTCCACATCGGTGGTCGCCTTGCTGTCGCCCCACACGCGGAGATGAGCCTTGGCAAAGGTGCGCTTGGGCTTGATGACGGTGGTATATTTCTTCCACTCCTTGCCGCTGACCTCGACACTGGCACTACCCAACTTCTGGTCTTCGCCCATCGTGGCATTGTCCACCAGGTCGACCCACAGCTTGGCATTGCCGCCATCGGGCACACGGGCCCATACGGAGAAGCGGTACTCCTCGCCACCAGTCACACCCATGCCGAAGAAACCGCGGTTCTCAATCATGGTGTGCTTGTCGTTATGTCCGGCAGGTGCCATTCGCACATAGTGAGGGTTCTTGTCGAAGGGACCGTCGTCCTTGAGGGTCACCTTACCAGAGATATCCCATCCAGCCAAGTTGTTGGGAAACTCGAACGAGCGGTTCATCACCAGCTCGGCATAGAGTCCACCGTCGGCAGCATAGTTGATGTCCTCGAAGAACAGGCCGTACATGGTTGACTGTATGGGCACACCTGCCTTCTTGGTATTGATGTCCATCACGTGCTGTGCCTGGGCCGTCATTGCGGCAGCGAGTGTCATAGCACCCAGAATCATTTTCAATTTCATAGTCATTATTAGTTTTTAGTATCTTTCTTGACGTGCAAAGTTAGCAAAAAAAAAGCATATCAGCAAGAAAAACGCAAAAACATTCGAAATTAAACCATATTTTTATGGTTTTGCACACGATAATGGCCCAAAAACGAAGAAAGACGACCGTTGGGCCGCCTTCCTTTCGCGGTTACTCGCATAAAAAATTACAGAATCTGTTCGAGCTCTGCCACGTTCTTGGCAATCTGCTCGTCAGTGACAGAATAGTTCTGCAGGTCGCCGTTGATGAACTGGTCGTAGCTGGGCAGGTCAATGAGTCCGTGACCAGAGAGGTTGAAGAGGATGACCTTCTCCTCGCCCGTCTCCTTGCACTTCTTAGCCTCGCGGATAGTGGCGGCAATGGCATGACAGCTCTCAGGAGCAGGAATGATACCCTCTGTACGGGCAAAGAGCATACCTGCTTCGAAGGTCTCCAGCTGAGGAATATCGACACCATGCATGTAACCATCCTTGATGAGCTGCGACACAATCATGCCGGCACCGTGGTAGCGCAGACCACCCGCATGGATATTAGAGGGCTTGAACTGATGGCCCAACGTGAACATGGGCAGCAGGGGCGTATAGCCAGCCTCATCGCCAAAGTCGTACTGGAACTTACCACGAGTGAGCTTAGGACAGCTCTCGGGCTCAGCAGCGATGAACTCGGTGGTCTTGCCGTCCTTCAGGTTATGACGCATGAAGGGGAAGGCGATGCCGCCGAAGTTGGAACCGCCACCAAAGCAGGCAATCACCACATCGGGATACTCACCAGCCATCTCCATCTGCTTCTCAGCCTCGAGACCAATGATGGACTGATGCAGGGCCACATGATTCAGCACCGAACCCAGCGTGTACTTACAGTTGGGTGTGGTCGTTGCCAACTCCACGGCCTCGCTGATAGCAGTACCCAGCGAACCAGGATGCGTAGGATCCTTGGTGATGATATCCTTTCCGGCACGGGTTGACATAGAGGGCGAACCCGTGACGGCAGCGCCAAAGGTGCGCATGGCGATGGAACGGTAGGGCTTCTGCTGCAAGGTGATCTTCACCTGATAGACGGCACACTCCAGTCCGTAGAGCTTGGCAGCATAGGACAGCGCCATACCCCACTGACCTGCACCCGTCTCGGTGGTAACATTAGTGGTACCCTCCTGCTTGGCATAGTAACACTGGGGCAGGGCCGAGTTGATCTTGTGCGAACCAAGTGGGTTGGTCGATTCATTCTTAAAATAGATGTGGGCAGGCGTACCCAAAGCCTCTTCAAGGGCATAGGCACGCACCAGCGGCGTAGAGCGATAGAAGCGATACTTCTCCAGCACCTCCTCTGGAATATCTATCCAAGCATGCTCCGTATCAAGCTCCTGCACGCAGCACTCACGTGGGAAGATATGTGCCAGGTCATCTACACCCAACGGCTGCTTCGTTGCCGGATGAATGGGAGGCAACGGCTTGTTGGGCATGTCGGCCTGTATGTTATACCACTGTTTAGGTAACTCACTTTCTTGAAGGATAAATTTCTTTTGTTTCATTGTTTGGGTTATTTGAATACTGGTGCAAAGATACAGCTTATTTGCAAAACTACCAAACATTTTGATATAAAAATGCAAAAAATCTTATTATTTGAGGTTGATTGTGTATAAATATACGAACACACGAACGAAAATCAAAACGAAAACGAAAGCCAAAACGAAAAAGCTGAAAACAAAAAAGAACGCCGAAGCGTTCTTGTAGTTGCGGAGGCAGGACTCGAACATGCGACCTCCAGGTTATGAGCCTGGCGAGCTACCAACTGCTCCACTCCGCGATGTATTTCTGAAATCGGCTGCAAAGGTACGCATTTTTTTCCAATTAGCCAAATTTTATTGTCTCTTTTTTGAAAAAAGCACACTTTTCTGCGAAAAAGCTTGGTCGTTTCAGATAAAAACGGTAATTTTGCACACGATAACTTATGTGTGCAAAAGGAGGAAACGATGTCAATATCAAAAACTAGACAACTGCTGGTGGACGTGGCGCGTCAGTTGTTTGCAAAAAACGGACTTGAAAACACCACGATGAACGATATAGCCCAAGCCTCAGGCAAGGGCAGGCGCACGCTTTATACCTATTTCAAGTCAAAGGATGATATCTATTATGCCGTCATCGAGACCGAGCTGGAGCGTTTGAGCGACAAGCTCGATGAGGTTGCTGCGCGCAAGATCAGTCCTCATGAGAAGGTGATTGAGCTGATATACACCCACCTGAACATGATCCGCGAGACGGTGGTGCGCAACGGTAATCTCCGTGCCGAGTTCTTCCGCAACATCTGGATGGTAGAGAAAGTGCGCAAGCACTTTGACCTGGCCGAGGTAGAGCTGTTCCGCAAGGTATTCTCCGAGGGTAAGGAGAGTGGCGAGTTCGACATTGAAAACGTGAACCTGGTGGCCGACATCACACATTATTGTATTAAAGGACTCGAGGTGCCCTATATCTACGGTCGCATAGCACATGGTCTGACGATAGAAGCTACCAAACCCCAGGTGGCCAAGTTTGTGTATGGTGCACTCGGAAAGAACAAGAGCGAAGAACCGAAATCAACCATTTAGAATAAAAAGAATAAAAACATTAAGATAACAGTTATTTTTACAACATGAAACTATTAGAAGGAAAGACTGCGCTGATTACGGGTGCAGCACGCGGCATTGGCAAGGCCATTGCCCTGAAGTTTGCCGAGGAAGGTGCTAACATCGCATTTACCGACCTGGCTGTCAACGAAGAGACTGAAGCAGAGATTGCCGCCAAGGGTGTAAAGGCTAAGAGCTATGCCTCCAACGCAGCTGACTTTGCCCAGACCGAAGAGGTGGTGAACCAGGTGAAAGCCGATTTTGGAAGCATCGACATCCTCGTCAACAATGCCGGTATCACCAAGGACGGTCTGATGCTGCGCATGACCGAGCAGCAGTGGGACGCCGTGATTGCTGTCAACCTGAAGTCGGCATTCAACTTCATCCATGCCTGCACGCCTATCATGATGCGTCAGCGTGGCGGTTCTATCATCAATATGGCCAGTGTCGTAGGTGTTCACGGCAACGCAGGACAGGCTAATTATGCCGCCTCAAAGGCTGGTCTGATTGCTTTGGCCAAGAGTATCGCCCAGGAGATGGGACCCAAGGGTATCCGTGCTAACGCCATCGCCCCAGGCTTCATCGAGACAGCTATGACCGCAGCCCTCAGCGAAGAGGTGCGCGAGGAGTGGAAGAAGAAGATTCCCCTTCGTCGTGGCGGACAGGTGGAAGATATCGCCAACGTCGCTACGTTCCTGGCCAGCGACCTCTCCAGCTATGTCAGCGGACAGGTCATTCAGGTTGATGGTGGCATGAACATGTAAAAGCCTTTGGCTTAATTGATAATTGAGAATTGATAATTGACAATTCACAATTGATAATTGACAATTGAGAGATGGAGGTCGTTTACGAAGACAACCATATCATTATCGTCAACAAACAGAGCGGGGAGATCGTGCAGGGCGACAAGACTGGCGATCGTCCCCTCTCTGATATTGTCAAAGACTATATCAAGGTGAAGTACCACAAACCTGGCGAGGTTTTTCTGGGTGTGGTACACCGTCTGGATCGTCCCGTCAGCGGGCTGGTGGTCTTTGCACGCACATCGAAGGCGCTCACCCGACTGAACAAGATGTTTGCCGCAGGTGAGATTCACAAAACATACTGGACCATCACCAAAAACAGCCCTCAAAACGCCGAGGGAACATTGGAACACTGGCTGGTACGCAATGAGAGTCAGAACAAAAGCTATGCTTACGACACAGAGAAGCCCAATGCCAAGAAAGCCATCCTGAAGTATCGTGTCATAGGCCGTTCAGACAACTACAACCTTCTGGAAGTGAACCTGATGACAGGACGCCATCACCAGATACGTTGTCAGCTGGCAGCAATGGGCTGTCCCATCAAGGGCGATCTGAAGTATGGTGCCCGTCGCAGCAACCCCGATGGCAGCATCTCGCTGATGGCACGCCGCATCGAATTCATACATCCTGTATCCAAAGAGCCTATTGTTGTTGAGGCCTCCCTACCCGACGACCCTTTGTGGCAGGCTCTCTGTCCCCTTTAACTTCGATAACTTCGTTAACTTCTATAACTTCTGTAACTTCTATAACTTCTGTAACTTCTGTAACTTCTCTCCCATGAAACGATTTTTCTCTTTCGCCCTCCTGCTCATAGTAGCAGTGGCAGACATGCAGGCCCAACTGCTCTACAAAATTTCGGGCAACGGACTGAAGGAGCCCTCGTACATCATTGGAACCCACCATCTGGCACCAGCATCTTTTGCCGACTCTGTCCCTGGCGTACAACAGGCACTGGCAGAGACCCAGCAGGTCTATGGCGAGCTTGTATTAAAAGAGATGATGACGCCAGAAAACGTGATGAAGATGACACAGGCCATGATGTTGCCACAAGACGTCACACTCACCTCTCTGCTTACCAGCGATGAGCAGGAACGTCTGAATATCGTGATGAAGGAACTCATGGGCTACGATCTCAATACCCCTATGATAAACAGGTTCATGCCGGCAGCCTTGTCATCGCAGTTTACCCAGAGTCTTTACCTCAAACACCATCCTGACGTAAACATCCAGGAGCAGTTCGATGGCTATTTCCAGAACAAAGCCCTTGAGCAAGGCAAGGGCGTTTTTGCCCTTGAGACGATGGATATCCAGATAAAGGCACTCTTCGCAAGTCAGTCTCTCGAACGTCAGAAGGAAATGCTGATGTGTATGGTGGACCATCTGGACTTTCAGTTGCAGATGCTCGAAGCGCTCACCGATGCTTTCATGCACCAGGACCTGGAGGCTATGGCAAAAGCGATGGAAGAGAAAATGGGAAGCAGCTGCGACTCCACACCTGAGGAAGAGGCACAGCTTATCTATAACCGTAATGCCAACTGGCTTCAGCAGATGCCTGCCATCATGCAGTCCAAGCCAACCTTCTTTGCCGTTGGTGCTGCCCACCTTGTGGGCGACAAAGGGGTGCTACAGCTTCTTCGCAACGCCGGCTACACCATTGAGGGTGTAAGATAAGCATAGGAAACAGAGCCCATAGACAATCGAGTAGGAGGAAAATGAAGTAGTTTTCCTCCTACTTTCATTTTCCGACCTCTCACACCACCGTACATGCGGTTCCGCATACGGCGGTTCTTCG
>Ga0310694_10006329_pt1 | contig 11209 bp, 6 predicted proteins | sample 174DNAGHGhighgp2_FD_203884 | JGI IMG/M metagenome (GOLD analysis project Ga0310694, IMG submission 203884) | Sheep rumen microbial communities from Palmerston North, Manawatu-Wanganui, New Zealand - 1742 DNA GHGhigh gp2 (v2) (version 2) | ecosystem: Host-associated > Mammals > Digestive system >... | reverse complement strand
AGCCGAGGAAGTCAGGAACGGAGTTACCCACTTCTTCCACCTTACCGCTGCGGCGGTACAGGGTGGTACCCTGGTTCCTCTGCCAGTTGTACAGGACCGGGAGACCGGAACCGCCGGTGATGTTGCCTTCCTCGTCATAGGTGTAGTCCTTCAGGGGAGCGGAGTCGGACATGAGGATACCGTAGGTGCCGCCCACCTTGGCCACGGAACCGATACGGTAGTTACCGTAGTCGGCATCACCCTGCAACTTGATGTAGTTGGCCACGAGGTCGCTCAGTTCCACAATCTTGGACCAGTTCTTGGTGAAGGTGAAGTTGAGGTCCCAGGAGAAGTTCTTGGTCTCTACCGGGATGGTGTTCAGGGCCAATTCGATACCCATGTTCTGGATGTTACCGGCATTGATGAGGGCGCTGGAGACGCCGGAGGCGCCGGGCAGCGTGACGCTCATGATCTGGTCGCGGGTGTTCTCCTTGTAGAAGGTGGCGTCCAGGCCGATGCGGTTGTTGAACATGCGGAAGTCAGCACCGATTTCCCAGGAAGTCTTGCGCTCCGGACGGATGTTGGCATCGTAAACGGAGCCGGGGATGTTCATGTAGTTGACAGCGCTGGAAGCGTCTCCTTCATGGACGAAGTTGCTGATGCTGTAAGCCGTATTGATGATGTAAGGATCGGTGTCGTTACCCACCTGGGCGATGGAAGCGCGCAGCTTGAAGAAGGAAATGCTCTTGGGAAGGTCGAAGGTCTCGTGCAGCAGCCAGGAGGCGCTGAAGGACGGATAGAAGTAGGAATAGTTACCGTGCTTGTCGGCATAAACGAGGGCCGAAGACCAGTCGTTACGGGCCGTGGCCTCGAGGAACACCTGGTCGCGGAAGGATGCCGTGGCCTGGGCTACCAGGGAGAGCATGCGCTTGGTTCCGCTCACGGAGCCGCTACCCTTGATGGGGTTGCGGGAGTTGTCCAGGAAGTAACGGTTGGGCACCACCAGACCGCCGTCGGTCCAGGCCGACGTGGCCTCACGGTAATTATTATAGTATTCACCGCGGAGGAAGCCGCCGATCTGCCAGTCTTCGTTGATCTTGCCGTCGAAGATGAAGTTGGTGTTCAGGTTGGTCTGTTCCTGGGTGCTGTTGGAGAGGCTGTAGTAGCCGTCGTTGCCGGAGTTGGCATAGCCGGGGTCAGGACGCTTGGTCTCCTGACGGGTGTAGTAGTAGTTGAAGCTGCCGTCGGTGACCCACTTGAACCAAGGGGTGAACTGGACGGTGAGTTTCAGGTTGGGACGCACCACGGTTTCCTTCTGGGAAGTGTTGTTCTCCCAGATGCTCCACCATACGTCACGGCCGGGGATGTTGCCCCACTTGTCGCCATACGCGGTGCTGGCAAGACCGCCATGTTCGCCCTTGTACTTGTCGCGGAAGTACTTGGCATCGTAGGTACGGTCGAATTCACCTTCACCGATGAAGTACTGGCCGATGTTGGGCTGGGCGTTGCGGGCGTCGGAATTGGTGAACGTCACGGAACTCTCCACCTCGATGGCCTTGTTGAGTTTGTGGGTGGCCTTGAGGAGGGTGTTGAAGCGGTTGAAACTGTTGTTCGGAAGGGTACCGGTGCTGTACTTCTCGGAAACGGAAGCGTAGATGGAGCTCTTCTCATTGCCGCCGGAGAGGGTGATGTTGGTGTTGGTGTTGAAGCCGGTGTTGAAGGCGTCCACGAAGTTGTTCTCCTTGGCCTTGGACTCGATGATGGAACCGTCAACCCACTCGATGGAAGGCTGGGCGTCGAAGCGGTTACCGAAGGAAAGTCCCCAGGCACCGATGTCGCGGTACATGCGCAACAGGGAATAGACCTCGTTCTCACGGCCTTCCATCCAGATGTTACCACGGTGGATATCCCACTGGGAAGCGCAGTCGAAGTACTGGCCGTAGCCTTGGAAGTAACCTTCCATGAAGGTGTTCTGGAACTTAGGGCCGGAAGTCACCTTGTCGAAGCCGAGGGTCTGCGTGAAACTCAGGCCCAGACCGCGGGAACCGCGGCCGCTCTTGGTGGTGATGATGATGGCGCCGTTCAGACCGCGGGAACCGTACAGGGCGGTTGCGGCGGCACCTTTCAGGACGGACACAGTCTCGAAGTCGTCCGGGTTCAGGTTCTTGAGCTGGTTACCGTAGTCCAGGTTGTTGGCATCCCAGTCGGCGGAAGGGTCCACCACGTCGTTGTCCAGGATGATACCGTCCACGACGAAGATAGGCTGGTTGTTCTTGCCCAGGGTGGAAGCACCACGGATCAGGATCTTGTTACGACCGAACATACCACCATCGGAGCCGTTGATTTCCACACCGGCAACCTTACCCTGCAGGGCAGAGACGGGGTTGATGAGGTTTCCGTTCAGTTCCTCGCTCTTGAGCTCGGTCACGGCGTAACCCAGGGCTTTCTGGTCCCTGCGGATACCGAGTGCCGTGACGACCGTGCCTTCCAGCATTTCGGCATCCTCGGCCAGGATCACATTCACGGGACCGCGGTTCCATGTAATGGACTGGGTGGCATAGCCGATGCAGGAGAATTCCAGCACGTCGCCGGAGCGCACATTGGGAAGGGTAAAGGTACCGTCGACGTTCACGATGGTGCCGTTCTGGGTGTCCTTTACAAACACAGAAGCTCCAATGACAGGCTCACCGGAAGCGTCTTTCACTGTACCGGTGACCGTGTTCTGGGCAAAGGCGATAACGCCGGCTCCCAGGAATGCAAGGGTCATGGCCAGTCTCAGAAAGAGATTTTTCATGTGCATTGTTGGTTTTAAGGGTTAATAATAGTTATTTTGGGTTTAGATTTATGATTGTCAATTATAAAATGCAACCATTTGTGAATAAATGGGATTATTTATAGGTTAGCCAATATTTTTAATAAGTTTTAACGGTTTTAATAGGCAAATATAACCTTTTTTTTTAATACTTCGTGTATTTCATAAAAAATCCGTCGCAAATTCCGAAAATGTGAGTTTTTTTCTAACTTCCTCTGCCAGAGTCGGAAGCAGATACCGCGCATACACTTTTTCCGTCACCAGCACAGAGGCGTGCCCCAGCAAACGACTGATCATGTGGACATTCAGTTTCGTGGCATTAAGGGCCTTCACCGCAAAGGTGTGCCTCGCCACATGCATTCCCAGCGGAAAGGGAAACCCCAGTTCACGGCCGATCCGGTTGAGTGTCATTCGCAGCGACCGGTTCCGGTAATCAATGGCCCTTGCCAGCACCGCATCGTCATTGAGCACCATGTCATCCGGCAGCAGGCCGAAGACAAAACGCTCGTTGATTCCTTTATAACGCCGTAAGATGGCCATGGCAGGGGCCGACAAAGGAATGGTGATCGGCGACTTGGTTTTGACCGAAATCTTCGAGAGCCGGGCTTTGCGAAAATCGATGTTCCGCCACTCCAGAGTGATAATGTCGGAAACACGCAGCCCGCAGGCATGGAAGGAAAAGAAAAACAGATGTAAGGATTTCCGGACCGCTTCCTTTTTTGATTCCCGTCCAAACCTCAGCAACCGTCTCAACTGCGCGTCGCTCAGATGGTGCGTCCTTTCATTCTCATCCGGAAAAATCTGCCCGGCTTCCTGGCCGTATCGGCGTGTCCTCATGGGAAAATAGACGGATTCCAGACCGCTGACGCCGGCTTTTTTCAGGCTCAGCAGCAAGGGTGTCAGTTTGCGGTTGACTGTCACAGGCTTGTTCCCCTTTTCCACGCAATACAGTTTGTACCGATGGAGCAGGTCTTGGGTAATGTGTTCGGGGCGCAGCGGATTCCACGGTGCCGCCTGCGCACAAAAAAGCCGGAAATCTCCCAGCATGGACAAAGCACCGGACAGGGTGTGGTAACTGATCTCCCCTGCCTGATAGCGCTGCTTGTAGAGAGATTCTGATAGCGTAAAAAAATCAAGTTCCATAGCTTAAAAAATTCTATTCCCATTTATTCACAAATAATTACTGTTTACATAGCAAGAGAATCTAAACCTTCAAAATACTATTATTATTAACCCTTAAAACCAACAACGCACATGAAAAATCTCTTTTTAAGAGTGACCATGACTTTGGCGCTGCTCGCAGGCTGCATGTCGGCCTTTGCGCAGTCCACGGTCAAAGGTACTGTGAAAGATGCTGCCGGTGAACCTGTCATCGGAGCAGCAGTGCAGGTTGCAGGAACCCACAACGGTACCATTACCGATCTGGACGGTTCCTTTGCACTCCCGGGCGTCCGTCAGGGCGACAAGCTGGAGATTTCCTGCATCGGTTATGCCGGACAGACTCTCACCTGGAATGGCGGCGCCGTGAATGTTGTCCTTCAGGAAGATGCAGAAATGCTGGAAGGTACGGTTGTCACCGCCCTCGGTATCCGCAAGGATGAAAAGCGTGTGGGTTATGCTGTGAGTTCCGTCTCTGCAGAAACCCTCAATGCTACAGCCTCCCCCTCCTTGGGCTCTGCACTTTATGGCAAGGCCGCCGGCGTGAGTATTAAGACCGCCCCTGGTGGCGCAACTGGTGCTATCTCCATTAATGTTCGTGGTATTTCGTCTATTACTGGTACCAGTCAGCCGCTCATTATTGTTGACGGCGTGCCCGTGCGCAACGGAGATGTAAACAACGAAAGCTATTGGGACAATCAACGTGTCAATTCAAATGGTCTTACAGACATTAACGTTGAAGATATCGAGAACCTCACCATCCTGAAGGGTGCTTCCGCTACTTCCCTCTACGGTTCCGAAGGTGCTAACGGCGTTGTTCTCATCACCATGAAGCAGGGCAAGAAAAACAGCGGTGTACACGTAGACTTCAATGCTTCCGTTCAGGCTGACGTGGTGGCATATATGCCTACCTATCAAACAACTTTCGGCCCCGGATATCCTTATGCCTTCTGGTATTTGGGACTCGAAGAGGATCCGACAAATCCGAACTATGGATTCTTAAAGAACCCTCGTACAGACCGTGATGGCAAACAGACCTATGGTCCTCAAAACTCATATTACTACTTCGGTCCTAAATATGACGGTCGCACTGTTTATACACCTACCGGTTATCGTCCATATAGTCCGATTACTTCAAATCCTTGGAATGATGTGTTCCGTACTGGTCTTACCCAGCAATATAACGTTGCTGTTCAGCAGGGAGGAGAACATGGACATTTCCGTTTTTCCTATACCTTCATGGACAATATTCCGAACCAATACAATTCTCATCTGGGAAAGCATAACTTCCAGATTTCCGGCAGTCAGGATATTACATCTAATGGCGCCGTAAAACTTGGCTACTCCGTCAACTACATGTTGCAGAATGTGAAGAATCGTCCATATCGTACTTCCCGTCTGGTTACTAATTATGGTGGTATGTTTGGCTCCTTTGACCCGGTTGGCGAGTATCGTAACCGTACTGTGACTGCTGCCGGTTATCAGAACAGAGTATACACTTCTAATACGCATGAGAATCCAGCAGAAGGTTGGGAATATAATCCTGCTGTGAGTGCTCTTATCGGTGAATACTTCTGGAACATTCTCGGAAAGGAACAGTTAGAGAATAACAACCGACTTATTGCAAGCGTATCACCTCAGTGGCAAATTATCAAGGGCCTCACATTAAAAGGCAGCATTGCCACTGACTACACCACTCAGAAGCAGGAAAATAAAGATTATGCTGGGACCAACTCAACGTTAGCAGGAAGCTATCAGGGTGGCTATACCCTCGCCCATCGTGCATATACAACTATCTATGGTGATGCCCTCCTTAACTGGGACTATAATATCACCAAAGACTTCAATATCAATGCAAACTTGGGTTATTCCGCACGTCGAGAAATGTATTCCTCCACAACCACTTCTACTCGTGGCGGACTTACTGTGGAGAACTGGTTCAACTTTGCCGCAAGTGCTGAAAAAATCAATAATGCCAGTATGGGGTATTCTGATTTTCTCAAGCAGGCAATATTTGGTACAATTGCGCTCTCTTATAAAGACTGGGCTTACCTTGAAGGTACGCTCCGTAATGAGAAAACTTCGACGCTCCGTAATCAGAGCTATTGGTATCCTTCCGTGAATGCCTCCATTATCTTCTCCGAATTGCTCCCGTTACCCAAGTGGGTTGACTATGGCAAATTCCGTGTATCTTATGGTGAGGTAGGTAACGCTCCCGCCCTTTATAAAGCCCCCGTTGCATATAGTCAGAACACGGCTTCCGGTTATGTATACAATCAACTTGGCATGAGTACCGGAAATGATGGCATACGCCCTGAACGCACCAAGGAATGGGAAATCGGACTTGAAGGTAAATTCCTGAACAACCGTGCAGGGTTCGAACTTTCTTGGTATAATAAACGTATTGAGGACCAGATTCTTGAAACCACCGTCCCGGCTTCTTCTGGCGTAACCTCCATGCTCATGAATATTGGTGTTTTGCAGAACCGTGGTGTGGAGTTTGCGGCTTACGGAACTCCCGTTGAATCTCGTGACTGGAGACTGAATTTGAGTGGGAACATTGCATGGAACAAAAACAAGGTTCTCAAACTCGCCGATGGTGTAGACCGTTTGGAACATGCACGTTGGGACAATGGCGCAGCTTACTTGTATTCTTTCCCCGGGCAGACTATGGGTGATGTCTATGCTTTCGCACCTGTCGAGGACGAAAAAGGCAACAAAATCGTTGACGAGGATGGTTTCTATAAGATAACCAATTCTCCTGTAAAGGTGGGTAATGCCATGGCCGATCTAACCGGTGGTTTCGCATTTGCCCTTAGTTATAAACGTTGGACTCTGGACATGAACTTTAACTTCCAGATTGGTGGAACGGTATTCAATATGCCCTATCAGTACATGATGGGTCTGGGAACTCTTACTGAATCCATGCCCTATCGTGATGCTGAACATGGCGGTATTTCTTACTATACCGATGAGAATGGAAAGAATGTTGCTTATACGGGAGATATGTCTGCCTTGCAGGTTGCCCTTCCTAATGGGGATAAGGCCACTATCCATCATGATGGTCGTATTCTCCCTGGCGTCAAGGAAAACGGTGAGCCCAATGACAACATTATCAGTCAGGAACTTTTCCTTGAAGAAACATACGGCTGGGGCGTTGGAGGCTCTCTCTTCTATTCTCATGCCATGTTTGACAACAGTTACTTGAAGTGCCGTGAGATAACCCTTACTTATTCCGTCCCCGATTCCTTCCTTCGTAAGTTCAAATGCAATAACCTTCGTATTTCCGCTTTTGCCCGTAACCCGTTCTACATCTACAAGAACCTCCCTATCTTCGATGCTGAGGCAACGGACGGCACCTCCTGGACTTCCCAGGTTTGCATTGGTGGATCCACCTCCACATCCAGAACTTTTGGTCTTGCCCTGCGTGTCAACTTCTAATTTGATATGACCCATGAAAAAGATATTTACTCTGATTTTGACCCTGGTCGCACTGGCTTCCTTGTTCTCTTGTAGCAAGAAAGATTTTGACGACAAATACTATGATCCGTCTAAAACGACGTTGGTAACACCAGATAAGATGATGACCGGAGCTTTCATGTCTGGTCGTGACTATACATTCAATGCTTATTGGCGAATGTATACTTGGGATAACTATATGGGAAAACTTTCCCAGACCATTGGTTTTGGGGTACAAAGTGGCACCATGTACTACATAAATGACGGTTACGCCAGCGACCGTTGGAAGAACTTCTATAATATCCTCACTCAATATCGTGTCGCAAAAAGCATATGGGAGAAAGAGGATGAAAACCTCCAGAAGGTGGATCGCATTTTCCTCGCTCTAACAGAAGTATTTCTGTATGACCATCTATCTCAACTTGTCGATATCTGGGGGCCTGTTCCCTTTACGAAGGCTGGTTTCTTAGGATTGACGAGCGATATGGCAGAGGCATATGCTGCTTATGACTCTGATGTTGACCTGTATAGAATGATGTTAACTAACCTTGATGCGCTATACACGGAAATCAGTGATATTAAAGAGAATCTACCTGAGGTTCTGACCGTATTGAAAAGACAGGACTTTATAAACAATGGTGATTTGGACAAGTGGCTGATGTATGCAAACGGTCTTCGTCTCCGGTTGGGTATTCATGTGTCGGCACAGGGAAGTTTGACTGATGAAGGAAGAAAGGCTGTTGCATCTGCTTCTGGTAGAATCCTTCCCACAGATTGGAATAGCTCTATCAAGGTTGTTTCAGACTTCGATGGCTTCAATTATTGGGAAAACTTCCGTGATGGATACAAGGACATAAACCATGTGGCTAATCAAAATATTATTGATGCCATGCAGATTGTTGGTGAAAATGACCCCCGACTGCCTGTTATCTATATCCCGAATGAGAATGGAGATTACTATGGTGAGTATATTACCGAGACCACTGAAGAGCAGAATACCCATAACACCTACAATAAATACGAAGAACGCTACTATGCTGGTCTAAATGGGGCAACCTTTACATATAACAACCTTCTCCAGAGTCCTATCCTTTCCGCTGCAGAAGCATATTTCCTTTTGGCGGAGGCATATCAACAAGGCTATGCAAATGGCGACGCGAAGGATGCCTTTATAAAAGGAGTTGTTGCATCTACCGAACAATACTTTAATCAGAATGTTAATTCGGACCAGACTAAGGGTAGCAATAGTGAGTACTTCAAGAAATTCACAGTTGCCGATATCCCTTCTACTTCCGATATAGAGACATATGCTGAAAAGGTTTGGGATAAGTATAGCGACAAGATGGAAGCTATCATGACTCAAAAGTGGGTTCACTTTGGAATAATGCAACCTTCACAAGCCTGGACTGATATTCGTCGTACAGGTTACCCGAAACTCAATTATCCTGAAGACAAGGGTACAAGTGTTGTCGTTGCTAATATTCCCCAGCGCGTCAAGTATCCAAATAGTGAAGTTACAAATAACAAGGCCAATTACGACGAAAACGCCAAGAATATAAAGGATGATTATTACACCGTTCTCTTCTGGGCAAAGAAGGTTGAATAAACCTCTTTTCTCAGTTACTCATCAAGGGCGACCCTCTCACCGGGGCCGCCCTTTTTTTTCCTCATTGACCGCCCCCGAACGTGAGCGGGAGCGTGCGGGGAATGATTTGCCTCTTTTCGGATTTTGTTATATCTTTGTCGAAAATGTTATACAAAATGGAAACGGCAAGCATACAGACGGCTTTTCGATTCCCGCCTGAACTAGTAGCAAGAATCAAGCGCGAAGCCAAACGGAACAAGAAATCCGTAAATGCCTATGTGACGGAGATTCTGGACAGGGAAACCCGTTTGGAATGGCCAAAACTTCCCAAGGACTATAAGGTCTCACAGAGTATTCTGGATTTACGGATGCCCGGTCATTTCATTCCGCCGACGGAGGCGCAGTTGACAAGTGATCCCAAATTAAGATATCTGTGGAATAAACATTACTTGCAAAATGGCCAGAAGGATTAAAGTATTTCTGGACACCAACGTGCTATTGGATGTTCTCTGCGAGGAAAGGCGCCCCTATTCGGAAGCGTCCAGAATTGTTTTCCAAGCCATAAAATCGGGGCTGTTGGAAGGCGAACTCACTACCCAAAGTTTTCTGGATGCCAGTTATATCCTTTGCCGGGGCAGGAATAACCCAGCCCTGTCGGAGAGATTATTACGGTTAATGGATTTTATCAATGTCGATTCCATTGATTCGTTCAACATCCGGGAGGCGCTCGCCACACCGAAAGGGGATTTCGAAGACGACGCCCAATATGCCTGCGCGATAGAGGGCGCCTGTGATATCTTTTTAACCCACGATCAGGAATTGATCAAACAATACAAGGACGTCAATCCACATATCCGGTTCTACACCCCTCAGGAGTTTGTCGCAAAATTGAAAGAAAAATCGTAATTTTGTAAGATTAAATGAACCACAGCATGAAACGATTCTTACTCCCTGCCCTTCTTGTGATGGCCTGCGCATGCGGGCAAAAGGCTCCTGAGGCCCCCGAGGCCCGTGTTTACAATGCCCCCAAGGCCACCGGCACCCTGATAATCGACGGTATCCTGGATGAGGCCGACTGGCAGAACGCTCCCCTGAGCGAAGCCTTTGCCGACATCCGCGGCGTGGACTTCGAGCCGAAGCCCACCAAGCAGACCCACATGAAAATGCTCTGGGACGATGAAAACCTGTACATCGCCGGCATCATCGAGGAGGATAACGTAACCGCCTCGCTCACCGAACACGACGCCATTATCTACAAGGACAATGACTGGGAAGTGTTCATCGACCCGGACCAGGACTGCCGTTTCTACTTTGAAATTGAACTGAACGCCCTGAACACGGTGATGGACCTCCTGATGGACCGTCCGTACCGGGACGGGGGCAAGTTCTATCTCCCCTGGGACCTGCGCGGCCTCAAAACCGCCGTACATGTGGACGGTACGCTGAACGACCCTTCGGACAAAGACACCGGATGGACCGTGGAGATGGCCATTCCCGTGGCTTCGCTCTGTGTCGATTTCCAGAAGCCGGAGGAACTCCTGCAGAAAGACTGGAAAATCGGCTTCTCCCGCGTAGAGTGGCTCAAGGCCGGCGGCCCGGAAGAGAACTGGGTCTGGAATCCCACCGGCATGGTGGACATGCACCAGCCGGAAAGATGGGGTGTACTGCATTTCGCGAAATAGATTCTTCGCTCAGAATGACAATCAATATGAAAAAGATCCTTTTCGCTGCAGCCGCGGTGCTTCTGGCCGCCTGCAGCACCCCCCAGGCGGAAGATTACGCTTCCTATGTGAATCCCAAAATCGGCACCGGCGGTCACGGCCATGTGTTCGTCGGGGCCAACGTGCCCTTCGGCTTTGTGCAACTGGGCCCGACCAGCATCCGGCTACCACGACAGTGACAACACCGTCATCGGCTTCAGCCACACCCATCTTTCCGGCACCGGCATCGGAGACCTCTTTGACGTGACCGTCATGCCCGTCATCGGCCTCACCACCGCCGAGCGCGGCACCGAGGACCGGCCCGACCGCGGCGCCTGGAGTTATGCCGACCGCAGCCAGGAAGTCACCGAGCCCGGCTATTACAGCGTCCCGTTGGAGCGCTATGGAATCAAGGCCGAACTCACCGCCACCTCGCGCGTGGGCTTCCACCGTTACACCTTCCCGGAGGCTTCGAACGCCGCCATCATCTTCGACCTGGAGAACGGCGGATGCTGG
>Ga0310694_10006327_pt1 | contig 11211 bp, 9 predicted proteins | sample 174DNAGHGhighgp2_FD_203884 | JGI IMG/M metagenome (GOLD analysis project Ga0310694, IMG submission 203884) | Sheep rumen microbial communities from Palmerston North, Manawatu-Wanganui, New Zealand - 1742 DNA GHGhigh gp2 (v2) (version 2) | ecosystem: Host-associated > Mammals > Digestive system >... | reverse complement strand
AAATTATGGTTCAGCGCTGTCACCGTGATGCCCTGAGCCAGGTTTACGTTATTGCCGATGCTCACAGGTCCGATGACCGTACAATGAATGCCGATGCGAGTGTGGTCGCCAATGGTCACGTCACCTACTGCATTATTGATGCAGCAGTACGACTCGATGACGCTCTTTTTGCCCAGCCGGAAATTCCTGTAGGGTGGGGTATCCATCCGTACACTCCAATAAATTTTCGACCCACGTCCCCTATGCTGATACAGCGGTGCCAGCATCCTTACATACCACCGCGGCCTTGCATCTCGCTGGTTCATAATCATCCAGTCCAGCATCCGCTTCACCCTCGGGCTCCCTTTCAGCCCCTGCCGTATTTGTTCTTTATCTTTCATGACTTTTTATCCTTCATGTTGCAAAAATACGAAATAATTATTAATAATCAATGAATCATCGAAAATATTTCGTATCTTTGCACAAAAATAGGCAAAAGATGAAGATTCTGTTCCTTGTTTATCATGGTTTTGAAGAGTGTAGTGGTATTTCTAAGAAGATTCATTACCAGGTAAAAGGCCTTCGCGAGAATGGTCATGATGTCCGTCTCTGCCATTATACAATCAGAGCTGATGGTCATCGCTGTCGCTTTGTCGACGATGATGTCATTCAAGACTATGGAACAGGCTTTATCGCTGCCCTTCGCCAACGTATTGGCTATGGTTGCATCTACGACTATTGCGTTCGTGAGGGCATCGAATTTGTTTATGCCCGTTGTTTCCAGAATGCCAATCCGTGGCTTATCCGTTTTTTCAAGAAGCTCAAAGAGGCTGGTATTCATGCCGTGACCGAAATTCCTACCTATCCTTACGATGCTGAGTTCGTTGGGTTTTCGCGCATGACTCGCCTGAATTTGAAGGTAGATCAGACATTCCGTCATAGTCTGTATAGCAATATGGATGCAGTTGTCACTTTCTCTGATGCCGAGGAAATCTTCGGCCAGCGCACAATTCGTATCAGTAATGGTGTCGACTTTGACAGCATACCTCTTCATAACTATCAGCCCTCAGACTCTCAGCCATCAGCCCTCCATCTTATTGGAGTTGCCGAAGTCCACTATTGGCACGGTTTCGATCGTCTTATTGCCGGTCTCGGTGAGTATTATCGTACATCAGCCCTCAGCCCTCAGCCTTCAGCCTTCAAAGAAGTTTTCTTCCACATCGTTGGAGGTGTTGCTCCTAGTGAGATGTACGACTCCATGCATGCCCCGGGCTTTCATGAATTGATGGAGAAATACCAGATTCGTAATAAAGTCATCTTTCATGGCCAGCTTTTTGGGCAGGCATTGGATGATGTTTTTAACCAGTGTCAATTTGCCGTTGGTAGTCTGGCTCGCCATCGCAGTGGCATTACAAATATCAAGACACTTAAGAACCGGGAATATGCTACTCGTGGTATACCGTTTATTTATAGTGAACAGGATACTGACTTTGACCATCAGCCATACGTCTTAAAAGCTCCTGCAGACGAGTCTCCTATCAATATTCAGCAAATTATTGACTTTGTGAATGCTCATCAGTTTAATCCTATGACCATCCGTCAATCAGTCGAACATCTTAGTTGGAAGACACAAATGCAATTGGTTGTAGATGCTGTTATGCGTCAATCATAGCTTTCCATTGCTTGATAATATTGTCTATGTTGAAGCGCTTGGCAATTTCAAGTGCTTCTTTAGATTTCTTTTGACAGTCTATCTGTGTGACTTCATGCATCTTTTTAGCTAACTGATTGACGTTTCCATTTTCGAAGTAGATGCCAAAGTCTCCCATGATTTCTTTGCTTACTGGTAAATTAGAAGATATAATAGGCAACCCATGAGACATTGCTTCCATTAATACAAGAGGCATGCCTTCCCATCGTGAACTGAGAATATAGATCTGCGCTTCTGAGTAGTACCTTTGTATGTGATTTGTAAAAGGTTGAATGTAGATTCGCTTTTCTAACTGATAATCATGAATGAGTTGTCTGTACAGCGGCTCTTCTACTCCCTCTCCAACAATGTATAGTGTCCAATCTTTATTCTTTTCAGCAAAAATATGGAAGGCCTTAATCAATAAATCAAACCCTTTGTGAAGATGTGAGAATCTTCCTATAGCTAAGAATTTTTTTGAAATCCCAGATGATGGCTTTTCTGGGATAAGTGTTAACGGGTTATAGATTACCTCTACGGGGAAATGGTATTTCTGTGCATCGTCATGACAGAGCACTATCGTATAATCAAGTTTTTGAAGTTGATATTCATAATGCTTACGTAATTCCTCTCCAATGTAAAGTGAATCTTTCCCGAACAATGCTTCATAGGAGTTATGAACCCATCCGATGAGTTTAGTATTTCCTAATAAGGGTTTGCATGTAGCTAATCTGACGGCTAAAGGAGCATGTACTCCCACAATGACATCATACATTCCTTTTTTCAATTCGGCAACGAGTGCATTCCTCTTTTCTGATGGGAAAGAACTATGGCTATACCAATCAGATGTTAATCGTGTTTGTGGAAGTAGCTTTTTAAATAAAGCACTATATGCCTTGCAAACAAAGTTTTTCCATTTTCCGATATCAGGAAATTGAAAATATCGATACCGGATATTGACTTCATTTAATCCATATAATTCTGTTCTCTCCGACTTTGAATTATCTAATGTAACAATGGTCACATCATAGTCTTTTGCCAATTCCTTGGCAATGACTGCTGTAACTCTTTGAACCCCTCCTATAGAGAAAATAGAGTCTGTTAAGAAGCATATTTTTTTCATAATGTGCAAAAATACGATATTTTTTTGATAGTTCCAAATTTTTGTTGTATATTTGCACAACAAACCTATGATGAAATGAAAAAAGTTTTGTTTCTGTTCTGGTTGTTGGCCTTCTTGTGCTCCTGTTCTACACAAGAGGAGCATAAGGTTGTTATCTGTATCCCTGTCTATGGTCAGAGTTTGGCTTTGGGTGAGGAAGCTGAGTTAATTACCGATTTCGATTCTTTATCCAATATGTATGATGGCCGCATTGTAACAGAAAATTTGGACCATACATTTGGCTTCTTCGATAATGATAAGAAAAAGCAGTGGGCAAAGAAAATGCTAAATTATACCAAACGTACTTTTGAGCTCTCTGTTTATGGTATGGCAGAGTCTTTAGTGGCTCAATTGGGAAAAGATACGCTTGTTTGTATATTTCCTGGAGGTCAAGGTGCAACGGATATTATACATTTAAATAAAGGTAATGAGTGTTATAATCTTTTTTGTGAGGATATTGAGAACGCCTACAAAGAAGCATCAGATAAAGGATGGGATTTATATGTTCCTGCAATATGTTGGATGCAGGGAGAATCTGATTTATTTGACTATACTGATACGGATTATAAAAAAGCTTTGAAGCAATTTGCCTCAGATGTGAATTGTGATATCAAACAAATCACTCATCAAAAGCAAGATGTCCGTATCATTTGTTATCAAACAAATCTATTGACAAATGCAGCGTATTTTCAGGCAGATAGCTTTAAGTGCAGAGAGATTGCTGTTCCAGAAGCGATGATGGAACTTGTTCGTGATGATAGCCAATTCTGGGCCAGCGGTCCTACCTATCCATATACTTTTGCTCGTGAGTTGAAGCATATTGACGGTATCAGCCAAAAACGATTGGGTAATTTAGCCGCTGTATCTGCTTTGGGTATTATTCGTGGATATGAACGATTCCAAGGGTTAGTACCCATAGCGTTTGTTTCTAATGGAAATGATGTTCAAATATCTCTTAATGTTCCACATCCCCCATTGATATTTGACACTATTGCAGTCAAAAATCCTGGCTATTACGGATTCAGTGTCATTTCTCCAGATAATCGAAATATAATTCAGTCGGTCATTTTGAAAGATGATGTTGTTATTTTGCATTGTTCAGAGCTAGTTTCTGGTTGTAAAGTACGATACGCAGTAAATGGGGAAACATTAAAAAGCGGTTGGGAGAAAGGACCTCGTGGTAATCTTCGTGATTCCCAAGGTGATAGTTTGATCGTAGATATTTTGGGAAAGACATATCCTTTACATAATTGGTGTTATCAATTTGAACAGATGGTCGAATAACGATGGAAGAAACAAAAAAATATAAAATAGTCTATGTCACACCAGCTCTCTATATGGCTGGTGGAGTAGAGCGAGTCTTGACTCTCAAGGCAAACTATTTTGCAGAGCAGTATGGCTATGATATTACCATCGTTTTAACAGAAGGGAAGGATAAACCTAATTTCTATCCATTATCCCCCAAGGTAAAAGTAATTAATTTAGACTTGAATTTCGAGGAGTTATGGACTTGTTCTTTTTTGAAGAAGATTTTAGTATATCTTCCGAAGCAACGCCGTTTTAAGAAATTATTATCCAATGAGTTGATGAATATTCGTCCAGATATAACAATCAGTCTTCTTCGCCGTGAAATTAATTTTATCAATAATATCAAAGATGGGAGTAAAAAAATAGGCGAACTGCATGTGAATAGAGTTAATTATAGAAATTTCGAAAAAAATGACACTAATCTTGTTAAACGTATCTTTGAGAAATACTGGATGAAGAGTCTTGTTTCTCATTTAAAAAAATTAGATAAGTTTGTCGTTCTAACTCATGAAGATAGAGCTGCGTGGCCAGAACTGAAAAATGTCGAAGTAATCCCGGATCCTTTATCATTTGTCCCAGATACAATCAGTCCACTAACTTCGAAACGTGTTATTGCTGTTGGGCGTTATCACTATCAAAAAGGTTTTGATTTATTATTAAGAGCATGGAAAATGATTGAAGCGGAATGTCACAATTGGCAATTAGCCATTTACGGACAGGGAAACAAGGAACCTTATTTGCAATTGGCACATGATTTGGGATTGGATATGTCAAGATGTCATTTGTATGATCCAACCAGTAATATTCAACAAGAATATGTTAATAGTTCTATTTTTGTCTTCAGTTCTCGTTATGAAGGCTTTGGTATGGTGTTGGTTGAAGCCATGGCCTGTGGTTTACCGGTAGTGTCTTATGCATGCCCTTGTGGCCCTCGTGATATTATTTCAGATGGGAATGATGGCATTTTGGTTGAAAAAGAGAATATAGATGCTTTGGCTCATCAATTATTATTATTAATTAATGATGAACAAAAGCGACGGATAATGTCTAAAGCTGCTCAGCAAAAGGCCGCAACTTATCATATGGATCAGATTGCGGTTCGTTGGCAAAGCCTTTTTGAAGAGGTCTTGAGATGATTATAGGCTTTCAAATAGGTCTACCCATTTCTGCATAATCTTATCTTGCGGGAATTGCTGTGCTTTTAGTATAGCTCTCCTTCCAAATTCTTTTCGCTTATCAGGATGTTCAATAAAAAAGCATATACCATCTGCTAATTCTCGCACGTTTCCATTCTCAGCAAGTATTCCGTCTAATTTATCTGTCACGATATCTCTTGGTCCACATGGGCATGCAAACGCTACTGGTGGCAAGCCGACAGACATAGCTTCTAAAAGTACTAAGCCAAAGCCTTCGTGTCGAGAACTTAAGATAAAAATAGAACTTTCTTGATATTTTTTATAAATTTCACGAGTTGATTGGTGACAAAATACTATATTCTCGAGCCCTTTTCTATTTGCCAAATCTTGAAATGGTTGATAATTACCTACTCCATAGATATTAAGAATCCAATCTGGATGTTTTTTTGCTACGAGCTCCCATGATTCTATGAGGAGATCAAATCCTTTTTCCCACGAGTATCTTCCAACCGCAATAGCAGTATTAGAGGTAAGATTAGCAGGATTTCCTTTGTAGTCAGGCACAAAGTTAGGTATTACAATTTTGTTTGTTAGCTCTGGCCAATTATTATAATCTTCTTCTGTCAATGTGACAAATCGCTCAAGTTTTTTAATTTTCCTTATTAAACTATTCATCCATAACTTGGAGATATATGCATTGAAAAAATTGGGCAAGTATGGTTTATGGAAATTTCTATAAAAGGATCTAATAAAATGAATTTCTCCTACTTTTTTACTTCCATCGTGAATATTGTTAATAAAATTAATCTCTCTTCGAAGTGCAGATACAGTTATAGCTGGTCTAATGCTCATAAGATATTCAGAGAACATCTTTTTGTATTTTCTCTGTTTAATGGCATACTTGATGAGCTTTTTATGTAATGGCATAATATCTAATTCATCAAAGTTAATGTCGAAATTCACCCATTTAACTTTTGGACTCATGTCAAATGCCCATGGCAAATCTGCTCTTTCTGTCAATATCATGTGTAATTCATAGTCCGTATGTTCAGCTAACCAATTAATCTTTTTGGTCAATATTGAGTTCATTCCGGTCAGACTATATAGCCCACCTACAACATATGCTATTTTTTTCATAATCGTATAATTTATTTGCAAAAATAGATAAAATGATTGAAAGAAGCAAATAAATACCTTAAAAGTTTTCGAAAAAGAAGAAAATGTGGTATATTTGCATTCAAAATACTGAATATGAAGATATTTTATATTTATACAGCCCTTGTTACCAAGGGGGGGGCGGATAGAGTCATAACCGAAAAAGCAAATTGGCTTGCTGAACATGGACATAATGTTTATGTGGTTACTGATACTCAATTGGGACGTAGCCCAATTTTCCCCTTGGCAGATAGTGTTAAACTAATAGACTTGAATATCGATTTTCGCAAAGAGTATGGGCATACCTTTATTGTTAGGACGATTATCTATTATAAATTGATGAGAGAATATCGGAGGGAATTGACCGATTTGTTAATGATGGAAAAACCGGATATCGTTATCTCTTTGCTTGGTCGTGAAATTAGTTTTTTAACAAAGATAGAAGATGGAAGTAAAAAGCTTGGTGAGGCTCACACTATAAAGCAAAATATTAGAAATTTTCATTTGTTGGAACAGAAAAATCTACTGTTCCGAATCATGACAAAGTATTTTCGTTGGAAGATGGATCGTCAAGTAAGTTATTTGGATGCTTTAGTGGTTTTAACAAAACAACAGATATCTCATTGGCCTCAAAGCATTCCGGTTTATGCTATACCGAATGCTTTGCCATTTTATCCTAAAGATGTGAGTACATGTGAGAATCATCGAGCAATCATTGTAGGTCGATATACTGAAGCTAAGGGGTATGATTATTTGATAGAAGCATGGCGTATAGTCCATCAAAAACACTCAGACTGGACGATTCATACTTTTGCCATGGGTGAGGAAGAAGAGCGTATAAGAGAGAAGATTCATTCTTATGGTTTACAAAATACTATTATTATGAATCCCCCGACTGACAATATCATGGAGGAATATTTGAAAAGCTCCATTTGTGTAGTCAGTTCTGTGTTTGAAGGTTTCTCTATGGTGCTTATCGAGGCCATGGCTTGTGGACTGCCATGCGTATCATTCGATTGTCCTTATGGGCCTCGGAATATTATTAAAGATACTGAGGATGGATATTTAATAGAGTATCTCAATACTCAAGCCTTGGCTGATGGAATTTGTAAACTCATTGAAGACAAAGAACTTCGCAAATCAATGGGGCGCAAAGGAAGAGAAAATGTTCTTCGGTTCTCTCGTGAGAAAGTCATGCAACAATGGGTTGATTTGTTTGAATTATTAATAAGAAAGGAGTCATAATATGGGCAATGATGTAACAATAGCAATTCCTCTATATAGAGCGGAGAAATATATAAAAGAATGTTTGAACTCTGCATTGGCTCAGTCATATTCTCATATTGATTTTCTGGTGATTGACGATGCATGTGATGACGGTTCTGTTGATATTGTTGTCCAAATGCAGGCAGAACATCCTCGAGGAAAGGATATTCGGCTCATTCATCATACTCAGAATGTGGGTATTGGTGAAACAAGAAATCATTTGATTGCAGAGGCAAAAACAAAATACCTTTTTTTCTTGGATGCCGACGATGTAATTGCTGAAAATGCTATCCTGTTACTTCATGACGCTGCCGAAAAGTACCAAACGGATTTGGTATACGGTTCGCATGAACAGATAGATATGACCATAGAGGGACATCCTGTTTCCTCAACTATTTATAAGCCACAGCAGTTTTTGGAACAAGATGAATATCCAATTTATGTTTATCGAAAATACGAAGGTATTCAGGCTCCGATATGGAATGCATTAATCAATTTGAAATGGTTCCGTAGTACAGGACTTTGTTTCCTTCCAATTAACTATTGGGAAGATTTTGCTTTGACCATGGATTTAGCTACTTACGCATCAAGAGTTGTCCTATTGTCAGACGTAACCTATTATTATTATCGCCATTCTGGTTCATTGTCAAATGCAATAAATTTGGATGGATACAGAAAAGAATTAATTTTAAAGAATGTTGGTGCAATTGAGTGGGTGAAGGGAAATAGTGATAGAATAAAATATAAGTCATACTTCCCTGGGAGGATGGTGAAGGTCTTGATGACCGATTTCTACATTGTATGTAATATTCTGAAAAATAAGGATAAAATTCAGCCAGCCTTTTCAAAGCGGGAGTTGCGGGATGTCATGAAGTCTCCACTTACTTTTAGGGAAACGATTTCGTTAAAGAGCAGGAAGTTCGAAAACTTGTTCTTATATATGTTGGGTGTCCTGCCGCCCTCCATTTCTATTTTGATTATTACGATATTGGGTAAGCATCGGGGGCTTATTTGACCTGTTGAGTAAGCCTATCTCCTTCTCAAAATCAGCCATTTTCACAAAAAACTTGAAAATGGTTGAGTTTTTTTTGTAAGTATCAAAAATAATCTCTATCTTTGCAGAAATATCTGTAAAGTACTATGGCTATTCCTATATTAGAAAGCGTAAAGGCGATTGAACAGCAGTATGTCTAAACGAAATATAAGCAATGGGTAATCTGAGATATAGCATCATTTATGCAGTAATCCGCCCCGAGATTTCGGAGCAGGTCAGCGTAGGACTCATCATCGTTGATGGTGAGCAGGTGGACGTGCGCTATTCCCGTCAGAAGCTGAATGCCCTTCAGGGCCTATTCCCTGAGAAGGAATACCGTTTCGTGTCGCGTGTGGTAAGCCAGATGAAGCGCGACAAGCGGGTGAACACGGTGGAGGACGTGAACTACCTGACGCGCTATTCCAACAACCTTTTGGCCTTCTCGCCCCTCCAGAGTATCGATGTCGCCCCGACCGAGCAGAGTAAGGACTGGCTCTTCCGCAACTACGTGTACAATGGAATAAGACTGGCTGTTTAGTGTATGGCAAACTGGTACGATAAATATTTGTCGATATACGGGAAGTCAGTGTTCAAATAAAAGGTATATCCCGCATCTTCTACAAGACAGACCATTATAGGATACGGAGGAAAATATGATGCGGCGTCCATGAAAATCGTCTATCTATATTCATCATTAGCCGTTACTGGTGGTGTGGAAAGGGTGTTGGTCGATAAGATGAACTACCTTGTTAGCCATGATGACTATGAGGTTTATATGATAACCTCTGATCAGGGACAACACCTTGTTCCTTATCAGTTGGACGAACGAGTCCATTTGTCAGATTTACAAATCCGTTTTCATACACAATACCGATATTGTGGCTGGAAACGAATTCTTGAGGGAAGACGTTTGGCCCGATTGTATCATCAGCGATTAAAAGAAAAACTAAAGGAAATAAGTCCTGATATTATTGTTTGTACCACATCCCAGAATGTTCATAGCTTATTGCAAATCAAGGGAAAAACACCTTTGATTGTAGAGTGCCATGTCAACTTTATTCATCCAGATTCTTGGTTGCAGCGCGCGCGTACCCTATTTAATAATTATTGGATAGGTAAGGCTGATGCAGTTGTCACACTAACTCAAGGTGATGCCAACAACTGGCGGCATGTCAGTCGTCATGTTCATGTCATTCCTAATATTGTTCATTTGAATGAAACAGGTCGATTCGGTGATTGTGTTAATAAACGAGCTATCTTTGTGGGTCGTTTCGTAGAACAGAAAGGTCTTCCGGACTTAATTGAGATTTGGCGTATTGTCAATAGTCGTTATCCTGATTGGCAATTGGATGTTTTTGGAAATGGGGAAATGGAATCCATTCCGGGCATCAAATTGTTTGTTCATCCGCCTACGAAAAACATTATGGAGGAATATATGAATAGTTCTATGTTGTTAATGACATCAATATATGAGCCCTTTGGTTTAGTCCTTCCTGAAGCAATGAGTTGTGGTCTGCCTGTTGTCGCTTTCGATTGTCCATACGGTCCAGCTGATATCATTACTCATGAATTAGATGGTTTCTTGGTTCCAGAAAGGGATATCAATCGTTATGCTGATTATGTTTGCCAATTAATCGAGAGCCCAGGCCTTCGTCAAACAATGGGTGCAGCAGGTATCAAAGCTTCCCAGCACTATCAAGCAGATAGAATCATGCCTCAATGGAAAGAGTTGTTTGAGCATCTTTTAGGTTGACAAACTCAGCCATTTTCACAAAAAAACTTGAAAATGGTTGAGTTTTTTTTGCAAGTATCAAAAATAATCTCTATCTTTGCAGAAAAGAAGTACGATGAAGAGATTTAATACTACAGGCAAGATGATTGCTGACCAACATTATATGGTGCCCATCGACCGGCAGGTCAATGAGGCAGCAAGAATGGTAGAAGACAATTTGTATTTCTGCATAAACCGAGGTCGGCAGTATGGGAAAACAACAACATTGGCTTTCCTCAAACAAAAGTTGGAAGTGAAAGGTTATGTTGTATTCTCCATTAGTTTCGAGGGATTACCTGACAGCGCTTATGAGAGTTTGGAAACTCTTATTTATGCGTCTTTAGAAAAGATGGTTTTCTCTATGCAATTAAATACAATAGCCAATTTCTCAAATGAATCGGCTCAGTTGTTGCTTGATTTACAAAATAGAAATAAGAAATATACTGATGTTCAAGACTTTGTTGCGACGATTGCAGCAATATGTTCAAAAGAACGATTAGTCCTTCTCATAGATGAAGTAGATCAGGCTGGTAATTATCCTTCATTTGTTAAGTTTCTGGGGGTGTTGAGAGAAATGTATCTTAGACGCGATGAGATACCGACTTTCTATTCTGTCATTCTTGCAGGTGTTTATGATATCAAGAACCTGAAATTAAAGATGCGTCCAGAAGACCAACATCAGTACAATTCTCCTTGGAATATTGCTGCTCC
>Ga0310694_10006326_pt1 | contig 11211 bp, 7 predicted proteins | sample 174DNAGHGhighgp2_FD_203884 | JGI IMG/M metagenome (GOLD analysis project Ga0310694, IMG submission 203884) | Sheep rumen microbial communities from Palmerston North, Manawatu-Wanganui, New Zealand - 1742 DNA GHGhigh gp2 (v2) (version 2) | ecosystem: Host-associated > Mammals > Digestive system >... | reverse complement strand
CTTTCTGTGGCAAATATAGTGTTTTTTATTGGAAACGCAGATGTTTTCTGAAAGAAAAGCATTACCTTTGTTTCGTCCTACCTATATATAATAAGGAATGAGAAAGCTCAAGGTAACAGAGATGAATCGCCTCTCGGTGGAGGAGTATCACATGTCGCATAAATTCCCACTCATTGTGGTTCTGGACAACGTGCGGAGCCTGTATAATGTGGGTTCCGTCTTCCGCACGTGCGATGCCTTTCGTCTCGAGGCGGTGTATTTGTGTGGTATCACTGCCACCCCACCCCATCCCGAGATACATAAGACAGCATTAGGAGCAGAGGACAGCGTGTCGTGGACGAGCTTCGAGCGGACAGAGGATGCAGTGAGGAAATTGCAATCCGAAGGATACACAGTGTTGGCAGTAGAGCAGTGCGAGGGCAGCACGATGCTTCAGGACTTCAAAACCATAGCAGGAAAGAAATATGCCATCGTATTGGGCAACGAGGTAAAGGGAGTGAACCAGGCAGTGGTGGACCAGTGCGACGGTTGTCTCGAGGTGCCACAGTTTGGCACGAAGCACAGCATGAACGTCTCGGTGACAGCCGGCATCGTCATTTGGGCTATAGTTGCCCAGTCTCTATCTGGCGAACAACCCGTTCTATGAGTTTGTCATCGTCTTCCGGCCGATACTCCTTTTTCAGACTGGCACGGAATGTCCAGGCAAACACCTGATAGAAAGTAGCTTTTGTTGGACCGAAGAAGGCTTTCACTATCTCGTAGGAGTTCTGGTTACACTCGCGGTCCACCAGTTTTATGAGCAATTTTCCTTGCGAATACGTGAGTTTCTTCATCTCGGGCGTGTATTGCTCCTTGATGCTGCGTTCCACATCGCGTATGTGCTGTTCCTTTGATTTCTGGTCGGGCAGGCTTTCCAGCACTTCGTATGTCTCGGCAATCATGCTGTTTACACGTTGAGCCAAAGGCAGTACACGCTTCACGTTGTAGATGAGTTTGTTATACTCCCGTCTCTGCCGTGCGCTCTTGAAGACAAGCGGAGGATAGACCGGCAGTTCGGGCAGCAGGTAGCACCACATTGTGTCGCCGTTTTCAACGATTGGTTTCACGTATCTGTATCGCTGCAACTTCAGTTTGTATGAGAGAGGCTGTTGTGGCAGCAACTCGTCCACATCTTCCTGAGCCATCAGACACGATGTGACGAAGCACAGCAATGCAGTTATGGTGAAAGCTTTTCGCATAATCCGCTGCAAAGTTAAAGAAAATGTGCAGAATGCGGCAAACGATAAAGTTTAAAGAAAGCAAAATATGCTTAATTGCTGTAATATTTGCTCCAAAGGCTGCCGCTAAAGGGAAACCTACTACCACAAATGTTTCCTGTTGCGGAGTTTACAGTCGCTGGTTGTTTATATTTCATTTCATCATCAAACCACAACTGTCGGCGGTCTATCGTGCCGTGACGCTGCGTTGTTTATTATTTCATTTCATCATCAAACCACAACGTCGCTTCCGCAATCGCTAATGAATCCGGCGTTGTTTATTATTTCATTTCATCATCAAACCACAACTGGAAAAGGCACGACTTCTATTTTGTACGGGTTGTTTATTATTTCATTTCATCATCAAACCACAACATACGGCCGTAGTTTGTGTATTGTGCCAAAGTTGTTTATTATTTCATTTCATCATCAAACCACAACCTGCATAGTTCGCTTTAAACATAATCACTAGTTGTTTATTATTTCATTTCATCATCAAACCACAACGAAGGCTCTGGTACAGTAGCTCCGACTGTTGTTGTTTATTATTTCATTTCATCATCAAACCACAACTATTGCTATCGGGAACCGATTGGGTGGCCAGTTGTTTATTATTTCATTTCATCATCAAACCACAACTCTGGGAAGATAGGATAGGAAGAAAATAAAGTTGTTTATTATTTCATTTCATCATCAAACCACAACGCGGTTCTGTGCGCCTTGCGATGCGCCTGGGTTGTTTATTATTTCATTTCATCATCAAACCACAACTATCTGCGAGGGGCAGTAGATGATGTCCTGTTGTTTATTATTTCATTTCATCATCAAACCACAACTCGGTGCCAAGGGCAGCGGCGAGGTCGGCAGTTGTTTATTATTTCATTTCATCATCAAACCACAACCGACACCGACAACCTGGTGCGTTGGCTACGGTTGTTTATTATTTCATTTCATCATCAAACCACAACAGCAAACCTAAATGGTTGCCCTTGCAATTAGTTGTTTATTATTTCATTTCATCATCAAACCACAACAGACTGTTCAATATACTCCATATAACCATAGTTGTTTATTATTTCATTTCATCATCAAACCACAACAAGAATGCCAACACGGCCGCGAATGTTGCAGTTGTTTATTATTTCATTTCATCATCAAACCACAACACCTCTGACTTCGTGAGAGCTACCGGGTTGGTTGTTTATTATTTCATTTCATCATCAAACCACAACCATCAGCCCAGCCGGGTTATATGCCTGGTAGTTGTTTATTATTTCATTTCATCATCAAACCACAACAAGGTGTCGACCAAGGCGTTGGCGTTGTTGTTGTTTATTATTTCATTTCATCATCAAACCACAACCGGAGCGGCGCGACGCCGTAGGCGGTGCGGTTGTTTATTATTTCATTTCATCATCAAACCACAACTGTAGGCATCCGCACACAGGAGAGTCTGAAGTTGTTTATTATTTCATTTCATCATCAAACCACAACAGCTGGTGCAGTATTGTACCAAAACAATGGGTTGTTTATTATTTCATTTCATCATCAAACCACAACACATACGCAGCATCGAGCGAATGGGCAACGGTTGTTTATTATTTCATTTCATCATCAAACCACAACCCAAAGGTTGCGAAGCATCAGACGCTCACCGTTGTTTATTATTTCATTTCATCATCAAACCACAACAAAAAGACATCGGTGCCTACGCCATAGGAGTTGTTTATTATTTCATTTCATCATCAAACCACAACCACGGGGGAAACGCCAGTCCATCCAAGCCGGTTGTTTATTATTTCATTTCATCATCAAACCACAACTGGTGGCGTGGTCCTCTACCAGATGAACGGGTTGTTTATTATTTCATTTCATCATCAAACCACAACATCGGATAGATAGCGTAATTGCCCGTCACCGTTGTTTATTATTTCATTTCATCATCAAACCACAACGACGGAACAAACTATATCACGCTGGCGGTAGTTGTTTATTATTTCATTTCATCATCAAACCACAACTTGCATCGGCAACACCTAAAGACGCGAGGGTTGTTTATTATTTCATTTCATCATCAAACCACAACACGTACCGCATTGGAATTTAAGCGGTGCAAGTTGTTTATTATTTCATTTCATCATCAAACCACAACACAACCGGGACGTGGTAAACCAAAAAAGGAGTTGTTTATTATTTCATTTCATCATCAAACCACAACCGGAGAGCGTTGTATCAGCACGTCATTGTTGTTGTTTATTATTTCATTTCATCATCAAACCACAACACGCCCTCTTCGATGCCCTCTATTGCTTTGTTGTTTATTATTTCATTTCATCATCAAACCACAACCAGCAGGGCGGTGGCAGTCAGGACACGGGCGGTTGTTTATTATTTCATTTCATCATCAAACCACAACACATGCGTGTGTAGCGGTTAAGCAAGTGTGTTGTTTATTATTTCATTTCATCATCAAACCACAACCTATATGCTGTATTCTGCTTAAAAAGAAAGCATTAGAACACTGTTTACATAAAAGAAGTGGTGTGATGAACATCAAATCCATTGCAAATCTATTAAAAAAATTCTAATTGAATGGGTCTTTTCTGCACTTTTTGTTCTATTTCTCCCCAAATATTTATAATCCCTGAATATTGCTTGTCTGTAATGGTTACAAGACTTAGTCTTCCTTTGCCTGGCATATAGTTTTTAACTCGTTTCACATGTACGTCTCTAGCTTCGAGGGATGCACAAAAGCGACAATATACACTATACTGATGCATGACGAATCCGTCTCGTTCTAAACTTTTACGAAACACGGCATAGTCATGTCGCTCTTTCTTTGTCTTTGTCGGCAAATCAAACATAGCTATAAGCCACATTATCTTATATGCGTTTAGGCGAACTTCGCTCATTTCATGGTGGGAAGTGAAAGGTTCTTTTGTTTGCCTGCATAGCATTTAGCCAAAGATGCCATTGTTATTGACAATCCAATCTGCAGAGGTCTAACAACTTTAGGAAAGAACGTGTCGCATGTTAAAATGGCAAGCAACTCTGCTTTTGTTTCTTTGTTTAACTCTATTTTTCCTTCTTCGCAAAGATAATAAACTATTTCATCAACGAATGGCCGATAGGGCTCCATTAGGTCGTCTGCCAGAGGGAAAGCATTGCTTCTATTGTGATGGAAGATGCCAAGCGATGGTGTCAAACCAGCTGACACCAACGCTCTTGCCGTTGCAGCGCGAAGCACCGCATAACCATAGTTCAACAGAGCATTTATGCCTCCTTCATCTCTGTCTCTGCTGAAATCGTCTCCAAATAATGCACCCCAATATAGGCGGGCAGCAATTCCTTCTCGATTATCACTGTCTCCACTCTTCACATTCATGTAGAAGGGTTTTAGGAGTGAACCTTTGTCATGAAGTTTTTCTAGTAAGGATGATTGATTCTTTATCTTTGCCTCAATGATTTGCTTCCACAGCTGCTTGCGTAGAACCTCACCGACTTCTATTTGATTGCGAAGAAACTCTCCTTGGAGGTTGTTTCCATCCATGTTCTGGAGCATGGCATGAGGCATCCCTTTCCTGTCGCACAGGACGACGGCAACGCCAGAATCGACCAATTCGTTCAGCAAAGGAATGGATATAGATATCATCTGATTTTCAATCATTACCATGCCAACGTCTTCTATGGGGATGGTACGTATCTCCTCGGGCGCCTCCTTTGAGGCAATCACCAACTGTGCATTCTTCAATGACAATCGGAATGGATTGGTAAAGACAAGTGTCTGTTTCAGCATATCAGTGTTTCAGCTTTATCTCACCCAAAGGTGTTATTGTGAAGTCATAGCCTTCTACAAGGAAATGAAAATTAATTGGGCTTATACATAAAATTGGACGATATCCATTCTGTAACCTAAACGGATTTGCATTAACGAAACTTTTCAAGTCACCTGCTGTCCTTGCTTCTTTACTATTTCGGCATGTCAAGCGTCCAACCTTATCCATTTTAGTAATGGTAAAAAGCCTATTGCATAGTTCATCTGCATTTGCCAAACTGATACTTTCCTCACCTTCTTCAAGCATAAGCAGATGTGTACCTTTCTTGACAAACCATTTCAACGGCAACCCGTTCTTTTCTTCAGGAACGATAGTCGGATAGTCGTTTCTATCCGTGCTCTCTTTGAAAAATTTTGCAGCATCAAGTAAGTTTACCAACACAAACGATGTTTTACGTTTACCTTTTACAATGCCTTGATAGATTGCCATCATATAGTTTTCATCGTTCATCACATGATACTGCTGTTTATATTCTTTAGTACTAACGTCTCGATGATGACGGATGTCAAGTGGTTGAGTAACGTTTGGCGTATAGCAGCGGACTTTCTTTATCAGTATGCCTTTTTCTTCATTCATGTAAATAGGTTCTGCAATGGCTTTCTTGAAGTCTTTGCCTTCTACGGCATTCAGGATAGTCTGGCGTACTGCGTCGTCCACAATGTTTTCCAAGTCCTTGATGCTCGTAAAGGATGATAAGGGCTTTCGAACTACATACTTGATATCTCCATCCCTCTCTATCGCACCATAATAGGTGTCTTGATGCAGGCTGCCACGAGCACAATCGCCTTTAGCTACAACTTTTTTTCCGTTCACCTCTATCACTCGTGAAGCCTTCTTGGGCATATTGTCGGGCGTATCGTGAACAACAAGCAGTTCTTCTGTTATTTGCTTAATGTCTTGTGTGAAGGTCGGCCAAGGTTTCTGAAATACTGGTCTTTCTCCTTCTCCTTTTTCGTATTTTTCCTTAACATGATAATACTCACCCATCCTGTTAAACTCATTCTTGCCGATGCAGGCAATGACGATAGCATCGATGCAATGATGAGTGTGGCTGTCTCTAGATTTCTTGGTGTATTCTTCTTGTATACCCCACATCTGACGGAATTCCGAGGTAAGAGTTCCTTTGATGCTGTAGACCTGACGATGCTCGGGATGAAGCGTATCGTGGAAATAACTCTTCAAGTATAATGCTGCATACTTGGAAATCAATCCGATGCCTGCTCCCTGACGGCGAGCAAATCCTTCTGGCACTTCTGTCATTGTGAATCTGTCGTATTTACCTTTCCAATACTTAAGTTCCAACTTAAGGCGGTTCTTCTTTCTGATACGTGCATCCTTTGTTGGCTTATCCCAAATACCGTCAGTGCTAATTCTGTCTATTTGCTTTGTCAAGTCTTCAATATGAGTTTTCCAAGGTTCTATGCGAGTCATGATGAATTCATGCTCTGGCAATTCTGTTGGCAATTTGGCTTTCTTAACGAATCGGTTATAGTGGGTGCTGCAGAGTGTCATATTCATTTGCGTACTGTCGCCGCCTACACTTTGAGGAATGGTATGCTCAATATCGTAACTCGGGCCGGCTCCTATAAAGTCCGCAATGCTAATTTTCTCTCCAGTATAAAGACAGATATGGTGTTGCTCCTCCCACAACTGATACTTCAGAATGTCGGTTTCCGTAGGTTCAATGTCTTTGCCAGTCGCCTCTTTGTATAGCTGCCGGATTTCTTCGGCATATTGTTTGTGCTTCTTGTCCTTCTCGCGCTGCATTTCATTGATGGCAGCTCGCATATTGGCATTGTTCAACTCTCGTGCATATTCGATATGTACTTCTGTGTCTGGACCGACCTTACCTTCTTTTATAAGGCTGTTGATAACCTTTCGCACTTCGTGCAGGGAGCGCATAGCCATGGGATTCTTTACGGCGTTTGTGCGAGGACTGCCCAATAATACAACGCCATCTTTGTTAGGTTTGGCATCGGGATAAGTTTCTATCATCGAAGGATGGTAGAGAAGTTCCGCCTGTCCGGGTTTCAAGTCAAAGTTGTTTTGCAAGTAGTCCTTTACGGCCTCGTCTATGCGACGTTTTTCCTTTAGTGCAAGATGTATGGTGTAGGAGAGGTCTTCCATTATCTCGTCTTGACGCTCTTGCCAAAGACTCTTTCCGATGATGGCCGGAACTTTGGCAAAGAAAACAGCATCGGAATAGATCATTCCGCCTCGAAGGAAAAATAAAATGTTGCGAATTGCTTTTACAGAGAGTGAAGCATAGTTGCGACTGAGGTGTATCTTCGAGAATTTCTCTGCCTGATCCTCGTTTAATTGTAAATGCTCTCTGCCAAAATCTTTTACTTTGTCTATGCTGTCGAAAGAGAAGAGCACATTCCAGACGTCGTTCACCATTTCGTCGATGCTTTTTTGTGTGCCGTCTTTCTTCAAGCTCTTTGTGTATGTTTCTGCAATGCTGTTTTTCCAATCTTCGCCAAAGACATCCTTCAACTGTGCGATGGTAGGGCAACCTGGTACGCCTTGGCTCATGCGATAGTTGAATTTGTAGGGTAGGTCGGATTGCGTATCACCCTTCCATTGGTATTTTCCTTTACCAGCTATCTTCTTGGCAATCTCCTCGAAGTCGAAGTTGGGCTTACTTTTCCTATAGAACAAAGAATCTATCTTATTCAACTCTTCTTCTGAAAGCGGACGCATGTCGTTGTCTAACGGACCTTGTACGCGAATATTATTTAGGAACGACAGCAATCGGAATTCTTCATACAATGGATGCGAATCACTGCAACGGGGCTTCCCTTTCTCGAAAGTGCAATCTCCTACATTCTGCCGTTGGCTTTTCAAAGGACGTTGGAAGTATAAGGCTTTTGTCAGTTCATCCACCATTTCGAGTGGTAATTGTTGCTTTTCGCAAATAGCAAAGAACTCTTTCTTGTAATGCTGCTCACGATCTGTATATCGTGTTCGGATGCGAACGGTGTTTCCTCTTTCCTTATATAATTTATAGAAATACTCTCCCAGATACTTACATCCAGCCTCTTCTATTTCCTTATTTAGGTTGGCAATGCTACTCTTTACGGCTCCATTCTCCTGTTCTTCTGTAGCGTCCAAACGGTTGCTGAGGAATCCTCTACGCTGAGCCATGTGGTAGAAAGCACGTCCCAAAGTATATCTGTCCTGCTGCTTTTGGAGGTTCAGCACCTCGTTCAGGCACAAGTAACGACTATGATACGGATTGATGTCATCGTTGTCGTTTGTACGTTGCCAGAGCATGAATTCATCTTTCTTTGGATATATCTTTCGCGACTTCCAAAGGTTCAAGTCCTCTTCGGTAAGAGCTGGACAAAGATTGTATTTCGACAAGACCTTTAAGACCTGTATTTTGCGCAAACGCCTACGGAAATACTGCCTACGAAGTGCTCTGTGGGATGTTCTTTCGGCAGCCTTGCTGGATTCTATACCATTTTCTATTTTTACACCTTCTTGAAAGATAACGACACCCTTATCAATCAAGGTGTACTTACCGCTTTCGTCTTGGTCAACAACCGCCCAACCCAGACTGTTTGTGCCAGTGTCGAGTCCTAAAATACGTTTTTTCTCCATTTTTTTATAATTTTATTTTGTTGTTTCATAAAACTGCCTTACCTTTGCTGCAGATAATTCATCATCATCAAATCACAATAAGGCTATATGCCGAAGGATGAATTCCTACTGCCTCTCTTCTGGAGGGGCTTTTTTTATTTTTCTATCTCCCATGTCGTGTGCTCAAATTTTCGCATTTCCATTTCGAAGTCGCGTGTGACGCACATTTTCAATCGAAAGCGGTAGGTGCTGCCATCAGGTGGAAGCTCCTGCTGGCTCTGATGGAGCGGCAGGGTGCGGAAATAATGGGCGTTCTGTTCATCGGTATGGATGAGGATGCGTTGCGGACGAAGTGTTTGATTGCAATAAGTGCCAAAATAGGGTGCGTAGAACTCTTTAGCATTGAACGGAATGGGACGAAAGGTTTCCTTTTTCAGTTCGAGATGCAGTATGCGGTCTAAGCTGAAGTGCTTGAAATCCCTCTCGCTGTTCTTTTGAGCCAATAAATACCAGCGACCTTCGTATGCTTTCAGAGCATAGGGTCGGAGATTGCAGTCATAGGGTTCTGTATCGGAGAACTTCTGATAGGTACAAGATAGTATATGATTGTCATGCAATGCAGTGCCTATGGTGTGTAGATACTCATGACCGCGTGGAATGAGAATGGGCTGAATTTTTTCGCCAAGTTCGCGAAACTCTTTCAAGAATAGACTCTCCAAAATGTTTGCAACCAGAATGCTGAGCATTTTTGCACGCTCGCACTGGTCGGGTGTGCTTTGGGCAATGTAGTAGCGCCAAATGTTCTTTCCGCAGTTGTGCGAGAAGATATCTATATCCATTGTTTCGCGGATGAGGGGTAAGTCTTTGACAAACATTTTTCGGTTGTACCCCGTTTCGCCATCTTTTTGGATTAGTTCTACGATTTGTCCGCGAGTGACACCTTCGGGATGTTTGAGCAACTCTTCGAGGATAAGATAATGTCTGCGCTTAAGCTTCATGGATTTACTGGTTTTGGGGCAAATTTATTAAAAAGATATGAAATATGTCTAAAGGGTGCGCCAACATATAGGAGCACCCTTGAAGAATAATCTTAAAAAATTCTCTTTTTGCTAACTCTAAATAGCAAATAAGGGTGTAAGATTATGGAGAAGAAACACTTCACGTATAGAGGATATAGAGGAGATGACAGAAAAAGGTATTGTGGCAACTATCCTTCCCCAGAAAATTTTTCCCAGAAAAAACCTACACTCCTACACTTTTGCAGGTTAACCGGTTGGTTATCTGCGCGGTATAGGTGTGTAGGTTCGCGTGTAGGTTAGTCGAAAAGGTGTAGGTTCGGGGGCATTTTGGCTGCATTTCTTGCTAAATTTGTTTTGTCAGGTGGTGAGTTCGGTGTGACGTGTTGCACGACTTTTTTGGCGTGTGAAGTGTTAAATATTGCGTGTTTTGCCATTAAACCTACACGCTTTTCCTGAACCTACACCCGAACCTACACGGTGGCAACTGTCGGAAATTCAATGCGTTGATGTGCCAAAGGTGTAGGATGTAGGTTTTTTCAGAGAAAAAAACTTGGGGAAGCTTTATATTCTACGCGACGTGGTGTTGGGAATTACTCCGTCTCGGCATAAAAAAGAAAAGGATTTCTTTTGTTCTGCGCTCGACTTTCCGTAACTTTGACCAGTTTGTCTAAGTTACTACGCCTCGGAAATGAAAGAGAAAAATGTTTTCTCTTTGCACTTCTCTCGTTTTTCCGTAACTTTGCAAGCAGTTATGAGTACGATAATTTATCCTTCGCCGGTCTTTGGTCCCGTCAGAAGCAGACGTTTGGGCATTTCGTTGGGCATAAATCTGTTGCCCGAAGGTGGAAAATGGTGCAGCTTCGATTGTATTTACTGCGAATGCGGCTTCAACGCCGACCATCGCACGCACAATCCCCTACCCTCGCCCGAACAGGTGGAAGCTGTGCTGACTGCAAAACTGGAGGAAATGAAGGCGGAAGGATTGACGCCCGACGTGCTGACATTTGCAGGCAACGGCGAACCAACGCTGCATCCTCAGTTTCCTGAGATAGTACACCGCGTGCTGAAAGTGAGGGACATACATTGTCCGTCGGCAAAGCTTAGCATCCTGAGCAACGGCACGCAGATTCACCGGCCAGAAATCCGCCAAGCACTGTTGCTGTTCGATAACAACATACAGAAGCTTGACACTGTTTCGCAGGAATACATCGAACGGGTGGACCGTCCGCAAGGGGCATATGATGTGCAGAAAAAGATAGAGGAACTGAAGGAGTTTCACGGACACGTCATCATACAGACAATGTTTATGAAGGGCGAATTCGAAGGTCGAAGCGTGTCCAACATAGACGAGGAAGCATTCGTAACTCCTTATTTATCTGCCATTAAGACGATACAGCCGCAGAGTGTAATGGTTTATACCATCGACCGCGAGACGCCAGCACGTGGTTTGCAAAAGGCAGCGCCGGAGGAGCTGGATGCCATAGCCGACAAGATACGTGCCTTGGGCATCCCTTG
>Ga0310694_10006325_pt1 | contig 11211 bp, 3 predicted proteins | sample 174DNAGHGhighgp2_FD_203884 | JGI IMG/M metagenome (GOLD analysis project Ga0310694, IMG submission 203884) | Sheep rumen microbial communities from Palmerston North, Manawatu-Wanganui, New Zealand - 1742 DNA GHGhigh gp2 (v2) (version 2) | ecosystem: Host-associated > Mammals > Digestive system >... | reverse complement strand
CAGAGGCCGTATCCTCTATCTGGAGCAGGAAATCGGTACTCACGGTACGATCAGTGGTTTCGCACTGAATGTGAAGAATCCGGCCAACGCCGATGCTTCCGCAGGTATTCCGATGAAGATTTACATGAAGTGCACGGATGACAACCTCTTCAGTTCCACCACCTTCAACTGGGATGACGAGCTGACCAATGCAACGTTGGTACTCGACGAACGTGTCTATTTCAATCATGCAGGTTGGTTCTATCTTAATATTGCTCCGTTCGATTTCAACAGCGGCAATTTGGCTGTTTATGTGGAAACCAATTGTGCTGACTACTGTACGGGCACGGGTAACCAGTGTAACAACTGTGGACAGTATGTTTCCGGTGCCAATAGCTATCCTTCATTCAATATGACCAACACCTCCGGTGGTACCTACTGCCAGAAGAAATCTGGTAATACGATGGCAGCCCTTTCCGGTGCTTATACGAATGTCTCGAAGCGTATCAACACCCGCTTCACGGTGGCTAACTTGGAATGTGGTAGCTTGAAGGTCCCGATCCAAATCCATGTTCCTGATATCCCGAGTTATGATGTCGAGACCCAAGAGCTTCTCTATCCTGTGACAAGCTGTGCCCTCTACAACGAGCACATCCAAGTGCAGCTTAAGAACATGTTGAACACGCCGATTCCGGCCAACAAGGTGGTGATTCATGCGGTGTTCAACGGTACGGAGATTACCCATACGGTGGCTGATACCTTCGCTGCCGAAGAGGTCAAGATTGTGGAGTTCGACACCCCGTTTGACTTCAGTACCAGCAGTCCTAGCAACCCGAACGGTCCCAACATCACTTGGAACTATACGATTTATACCACTATGAATAATGAGGCGATTGTCTATACGGGCAATGATACCATTTCCGGTAACTTTGTTTCCACCCGTACGGCATATCTGGCCGACAGCGTGGTCTATACTGGCTCTTACACCTTGCCTTACACCATTTTGGAACCTGCTGACAGAAACACTGCTATTACGCAGTATTACTTCTATGGCAGCGAGAGTGATGCCCTGAACGATCTCAACAGAATCCACACTTCTACCACCTCGGCACCCTTCTATACGACTCCTGCTCTCTATGACACGGTTATCTATTGGGTGACGGGTAAGACGCAGACCAGTAACTGTATTACGAAACCTGTCAAGGTGATTATCAATGTGTTCCGTCCTCAATACGATCTTAGTACGGACGAGTTGATCTATCCGGTTTCCTATCAGTGTCTCAACTCGTTGAATCCGAACCTCCGCGTGAGCGTCACCAATCAGGACACCACGTCCAATTCGGTGATTCCTTCTGGCACGTTCAATTTGAACGCTAACTTCACCGGTTCGGCCACCGTTAACGGGGTCAACTTGATTAGCGAGCCTATTTCCTCACTGGTTCAGGACACCATCACCTTCGACAATGGACTGACTCTGGGTTCTGAAACGCAGAACAGAATCTATCAATATGTGATCTATACCTCTCCGGTGGATCCCACAATGCCGGTTTATACTGCTAACGATACCATTTCCGGTTCCATGTACATTCCCGCATTGCCTGTCGCGCCGGATAACTTGAGCTACACGGTTCCTTACGGCGGTACGCAGACGGTGACCCCGAGCTCATCCGCACTCAACCACTATTACTTCTACGAAAATGCTTCCGATGAGACTGTCATCGCTGAGGGTAACAGCTTCACAACCGAGCCGATTTACGCTCCCACCACGTACTACTATAGTGGACGTATCGAATCTGACGGATTCAACGCTGAGGTGCTTGCCGGTACGGGCAACAACACAAGCCAAAGCAGTGCGGCTCCGTTCACCTTCACCAGCGGTCACTCCTACGCTAAGATCCTCTATAACAGTGAAGATTTCAACCATGCGGAAGGTCGTATCGACAGCATCTATTTCCATGTCTGCACGGCAGAAGCCAACGGCGTGTCGATTCCGATGAAATTCTGGCTGGCCAATACGAACGATGCACAGGCTATCTCCACGGGTAGTGCACAGGTCAACTGGGCGAACGAGACCTCCAACGCCACGCTGGTGTATGAAGGCGAAATTGCCCTCGACCACACAGGATGGATCGGATTCCCTGTGAATGGCGGTTTCGACTATACCGGTGCCGGCCTCTACCTCTATGCTGAGCACAACTGCGGTGATGCCAGCTGTGTTACCACTCTCGGTATCAACCCGGTTCCGAAATTCACGAACACCCAGATGGCCAACAACGCCAAGAAGGTGCTGACCAAGTCTTCCAACACGGAGGTTACGACGGCCACCAGCTTCTCGCTCTCCGGTTATCGTGTGAACACGAAGTTCAAGATGAACTACACTTGTGAGTCACCGAAGGCCACCATTACGATTAACACTACGGTTCCGCAGCATGATGTGGGCGTGGTTGCGATTACCGCTCCGGTTACCCAAAGCAACGACTACACCACTAGCGAGACCGTAACCGTGACGTTGCAGAACTTCGGTACGCAGGCCGCCTCCAATATTCCGGTCACCTACCAGTTAGCCAACAACACGCCGGTGACGCAAAACTATTCAGGTTCTATTGCTTCTGGTGCAACGGCCAACATGACCTTCACCACCAATGCGGATCTTACCAGCGTTTATCTGCCTACGCCGTTCAAAGCTTATACCGAACTGAGCACTGATACTTACCACAATAACGATACGACGACCATTATCCTCAGCACAGAGGATCCGTGTCCGTCTCGTCCGTTGTCACAGTCTGAAGGCGCACTCATCTCCAATGTGACGTTTGCGGCTCTCAACAACGGTACACCTACTCCTTACACGCAACATTCAGCTGCCCCTGGCAACGGTATGTATTCCGACTACACGTTAACAGTGCCTCCTGTGGAAGTGATTCTCGGTCAGGAATATGCACTCTCTATCACGCACGCGTTTACTGGAACGAACACCAAAGTTGTGTACAAACGTGCGTATATCGACTATAACCGCAATGGTGAGTTTGAGGATAGCGAGGTTATCTTCGCTTCCGGTGCTATCCCTGTTGGCGACACTAACGCCACGACCTCTACCTTGATCAATGTGCCGGTCAACGCAGATCTGGGTGTTACCCGTATGCGTGTGATTTGCGCCGCCACCAACTCCTTCACGCCGTGCTCGTATTACAACTCCGAGGGTGAGACCGAGGACTATGCTGTGATGCTGAGTGCTCCGATGGAGATTGACCTCGGTATCCCGTCCATCCTCCATCCGGTTGGCGAGGTCTGTGCCGATGCCAATGCGATTATCCGTGTCAACATCCGTAACTACGGTACTGAAACGCAGTCCTTCAGCATGGGCAATGCTGCTACGGTGACCGCTACAGTTACGGGTCCGGTGCCGGGCACCTATACGGCGACGGTGGACGAAGGTTCCCTCGCCCCGAATACCGACCGGACAGTCATTATCCCGAATGTTGATCTCAGCGGCGTGGGCAGCTATCAGGTCTCCTTCCAGTTGACATACGAAGCTGACCAGTATCTGACCAACAATACTCGTTCATGCAATGCAACGGTGGCGAACAACCAAGTGTCGCAGCTTCCGTTCGTGGAAACCTTCCTGCCGCAAGGTACGGATCTTGCTAACCCGCAGCTGCCTGACGGATGGGAGGTGACCTCTTCTCATGCCAACTACGAATGGCACGAGACGGTGGGTGGTTCCCAAAATAGCGCTACGGGCGGCGGTCCTGCTCATGACCACACCTACGCCGGTACCTACCAAGAGGCATACGGCGGATATATCTCCGTGAATGGTGTCAACGGTAACGGCAACGTGAACAAGTGGACTTCCATCACCAGCGGATGTATCAATATGCACTATAATGACATCTATCCTGTTGAGCTCTACTTCTACAAATATTTCGCTGGTCCCACCGCTGCCGACTTTGACCTGCGTGTCGAAATCGGTTCTGGTGAGTACTACCAGACGATTGAGGAGCTGACCAAAGCTGATGGCGGCCAAGTGGGCAGCACTGACCTTTGGAAAGAGCATCTCGTGGTGATGCACCCCGTGGATGAGGTGGCGCGCCTCCGTTTCACGGTCACGAACCAACGCAACAAGATTGACCCGAGTATTGATGACATCAATCTCGTTGTCGGTCAGCCTGATATGGCTGTGAATCGCATCGTATATCCTGAAGACAAGTCCGTTTCTGAGGAGTGTCTGCAGGTCAACAGCGTTGTCTCTCCGATCGTTGAACTCTACAACAACGGCAATTCCGCTGTTCAGGAGTTTGATATCCAATTCAATGTGGGTACTGGTAATGACATCGAGACGACCACCGAACATGTGGTGCACTTCCTTGCTCCGGGAGACACGTTGATCTATACCAGCACCAACGAGTTCGTGGTCACTAACCTGACCAGCAACTGGGAGGTGAAGGCTACCGTGATCATCGACAACGACAAGAACCAGTATAATAATACGAAACGTACACTCTCCTGCACTAATGTGGGTCTGCCCGATTACGAGAACGAAGAGAATGTCTATCTCGGTCAGAACGAGCCCAACCCGGCGGTGACGACAACGCGTATCCCGTACTCTGTGCCGGAGCCCGGCAAGGTGACGTTGGAGGTTTCCACCGCCCTCGGCCAGGTGATCTACACCACCACCGAGGAAGCCGGTCAAGGTCTCAACTACTTCGATATGAAGACCTCCGACCTTGCAGTTGGCATCTATTATTATACCATCCGTTATAATAACATCACCTTAACCAAGAAGATGATTGTTGAAAAATAGTCGTCTTCTTAACAAAAGAAGCTACTCTTCCGGGAGTAGCTTTCTTTTTCTGGAACTATGACGAAGAGAAATGTTGTGACCATTTTCTGCCTGATGTTTGTCATCACGGCGTGTGCGCAGACGAAGCAAGAGTCTGCGCCTGTCGCGTTGCGGACGGGGGCGGAGTGCATGGAGCGTTATCTGCCGATGCTGGAGGGAAAAAAGGTGGCCTTGTGCGGCAACCAGACCTCCATCGTCGGAAACACCCATCTGGTCGATACGTTGCTGTCAAAGAAGGTCAACCTCGTGCGTCTCTTCTGTCCCGAGCACGGTTTCCGCGGACAAGCGGAGGCGGGCGCGACCATCCAATCTGGAAAGGATCCCCTCACGGGACTGCCTGTTGTGTCGCTCTACGGCAAGAACAAGAAGCCCACGGCAGAACAGCTGAAAAACATTGACGTGTTGCTCTTCGATCTTCAGGATGTGGGTTGCCGCTTCTACACATACATTTCCACGCTGCACTATGTGATGGAGGCCGCCGCCGAGAATCACGTCAAGGTGGTGGTGCTCGACCGGCCTAACCCGAACGGCTATTATGTCGATGGCCCCGTGCTGGAACCGCAGTTCAAGTCCTTTGTGGGGATGCACCCCGTGCCGGTGGTCTATGGCATGACGATAGGGGAGTACGCCCAGATGATCAATGGGGAGAAATGGCTGGCCAATGGGATTCAGTGCGATTTGGAAGTGGTGAAGCTCGAGGGCTATACGCACCAGACGCGTTATGACTTGCCCGTGGCGCCGTCGCCGAATTTGCAGACCAAAAAGGCCATATTGTTCTATCCGTCACTCTGCTTTTTTGAGGGCACGAACATCAGCGTGGGTCGCGGCACCGACCATCCCTTCGAGATGTATGGCGCTCCCGGCTTGCTGGACGGTGACTACACCTTCACCCCGCACGCCATCCCTGGTGTCTCGGAAAACCCACCCTTCAAGGATCAGGAATGCCGTGGGGAATTGTTAGCGTCCGTTTGCATAGATTGGACCGCTCCCGGCAGTTTGAACCTCTTCTTCCTGCTCAATGCTTACCAAAACTACCCCGACAAGGCGAACTTCTTCCTCAAAAATAACTTCTTTGACAAATTGGCCGGCACCGACCAATTACGTAAGCAGGTCATCGACGGATTGTCCGAAGAGGAGATTCGCGCTTCCTGGCAACCCGGATTGCGAAAGTTTATGGAAGTTCGACAGAAATATCTGCTTTATGAGTAGGTTAGGAGCTTAGGAGCTTAGAAGCTTAGGAGCTTAGAAGTTTAGATGTTTAGAAGTTTAAGTGTTTGTAATAGAGTGTGTTATATTGATATTGATTTGTAAATTGTTGGTTGTTAGTGAGATATAGAAAAAAGTAAAAAAAATAAAGGGGGAGTGTGACGAAATGGGGATTTCTTACGACATAATAAATGAAGAATGAAGAATGTAGAATGTAGAATGTAGAATGATGAATTATGAATTATGAATTATGAATTATAAATAGGATAATTATGAAAAAGACAGTATTGACAATGATGGTGATGAGTTTGGTGCTCATCGGATTTTCGCAGCAGCGTCACGAGTCGGTGAACGATTTTTATTTTTCACCCCAGTTGTCGGAAGAGATTACGGCAGCCAAGGTGGCGGATTTGAAGGCGAACAACCCTGAGGAGTTGGTTCGTATAAACTACACGATGTTCAACTTTGCCCAGGTCATTGATAAATTGTGGGACGGTAACTTCCAGCAAATGGGTATGTTGGAAGACTATCTTCCTGAAGGCATGACCTACGTGGAAGAGGAGATCATCAACAAGAGGTATGTGAATCCCTACAAGTGGAATCTGCCTCAGGATACCTATCGTTATAACCTCTTCAAGCTGCGCCATAGCGGCTATTATGTGGTCGTGATGCCCAAAGTGACTTGGGAAGAGCGTCTGAATGCGCATTTGAATCAGTTTGACTTTTAAGAAAATTCGAGAAGATGAAAAAGATAATAGCACTTTTGGTAATGATATGCGGCTTTGTGTCGCTTCAAGCACAGGTGATCACACTTGGCGTGAGCACGCAAACTTCCGTTACGGGTTGCTCCGTGTCCGTCTATGACAATGGCGGCCTCAACGGCGACTACAGCCCGAACATGGACAATTACGTCACCATCTGTTCCACGGATCCGACTAACCACTCCGTGCGGGTGAACTTCGATTTGGCATCGTTTGATGTCGATTGCTCGGATACGTTGTTCATCTATGACGGTTCGTCCATCAATGATCCGATTCTGGCAGTTTTGACCAACTGCATCACGGACTCGGTGACCTCCCCGACGCTTTCCTACGCGGCTACGGTCTATAACGCTTCCGGCTGTCTGACTATCCGTTTCAAGACCGACGGTCAGGACGAAGGTGCGGGTTTCGCCCTCACCACCGACTGTGTGCGTCCTTGCCAGCGTATCAATGTGTCGCTGGACACGGCGTTGTGCAGCAAGTATCCGAAGATTGACACCGCTGACGGTTACCTCTATTTGGATGTTTGTCCGTATGACACGATCCATCTCGTGGCGGTAGGTGATTACATCGACAATGATTACAGCTATCATCAGGACGATGCCCACAGCACCTTCTCTTGGGATATGAGCTGGGAGGCTTTTGATACGCTGGGTGGCAATGCCATCGACTATATCTTCCCTCAGGGACGTGGTTACGATGTGGCTATCTCCATCACGGATAGCGCGGGTTGTTTCTCCTACGTTCCTTACACCTTCCGTGTGAGAACCTCTGCCAACCCGATTCGTGAGGTGCTTGACTTCCCCGCCGTTTGTGCTGGTAGCGAAGTGGAGCTTACCGTGGGTTATGACTTCCTCTCCGCCCTGCAGGTGGATACCGTGGGTAGCGAACAGTTGACCGCCCTTTCCGTATGCGACACCATCTTCTTGCCCGACGGCGTGCCTTGTGACAATGGCATGCAGGTTTCCGGTCTCCAGTATTGCTCCTACATCTCCCCGGTCACGTTCACCAGTTTCTCTCCGTCCGCCACCATCCAGTCTGCCAACGACATTTTGTTCGTCAGAGTCAAAATCGAACACTCTTACATCGGTGATATTTGGATCCGACTGATTTGCCCGAACCAACAATATGTCTCCATTCTGAAGAAATATAGTAGCGGTTCTTCTGGCTGCTCCAGCCAAATTCCGGCTTCTGAGTGGGGATGGAACGGTTCAGGAACATCAAGCGCATACTTGGGAAATGCATACGACTACGGTGCCTCTGATAAGTGTAACCCTAACCTTTCTGAGAATGCAATGGGTACACCTTGGAACTATTGCTGGTCTAATGCCACCAACCAAGGATATCAGTATTCGCCCAGCAACTATGTCTATTCCACTGTGACTGGTGGAAAGTGCGACTCCACTAATGTGGCTCAAATGACCAATGTATATCACCCGGACGGCTCTTTCGCCAACCTGATCGGTTGTCCGATGAACGGTACTTGGAGTATTGAGGTGATGGACGGCTTCTCTATTGATAACGGTTGGATGACCGAATGGGAAATCGCCCTGGATCCCTCTTTGCTGCCGCAAGACTGGTCCTACAATGTGCTGGTTGACAGCTCATGGGTAATCGGTCCTGGCGCTGACGGTCCTGTCGTGATTCCTGACTCTGCCGGTCTCATTACCTACCAACTGTTTGTGCAGGATGAACTGGGTTGTATCTATGATACCATCAACCACATGGAAGTTGTGGGTCACCCCGAACCGGACCTTGGTCCCGACTATAACATCTGCTACGGTGACATCACCGTGTTGGCCGCCAACTACACTCAAGGCGGTGCAGATGGGCAAACTACGCTTTATCAATGGAATACGGGTGATGAAACTGATTCTATTGAGGTGCTGACTGCTGGTGAGTATTCTGTGCATATTACCACTACGAGCGAATCAGGACTTACCTGTGACGGTTCGGATACCATCAATATAGGTATCTTTGAGCGTCCCGTGTTGGATTTCGATGCACCCGAATTGACCGGTTGTGCCCCGCTGAATGTGCGCATCCAAAATAACTCCACGCCGGAGGATGGCCAGTACGAATGGTACATTTTCTCCTACGATGACTATGGCAACCAACATTTGGCCTACAGCTCTCTCGAGCGGAATCCGGTGTTCCAGTTCAACGACCCAGGTACTTATTCTATCGCTTTGAAGGTGACTACCCCCGACGGCTGTAAGGATTCTACCACCCTGTACAACGCCATCGTGGTGAACCCGCAACCCATTGCGGAATTCGAAGCTGACCCGTCCATCTCCATGCTGAGCGAGAACGGCGGCTTGGTAAACTTCATCAACTATGCCGATCAGTCAATGGTCACTGGAGACAACGGTAGCTTCTACTGGGATTTCGGTGATGGTACGATAGATTCCGTGAACTTCTCTGATCCGCACATCTACACCACATGGGGTGACTACAACGTGACCCTCCATGTGCAGAGCAACTCCGGCTGCTCCAGCGAGATTACCCACACGGTTGTCATTGAGTCCGACCTGATCTTCCCGAATATCATCACCCCGAACGGTGACGGTATCAACGATGTGTGGGCTATTGAGAATCTCAATACGAACATCAATCCCGAAGATCCCGATGGCTACCGTAACAACCGCCTCATGATCTACGATCGCTGGGGCAAGAAGGTTTATGATGCCAAGAATTACGATACCTATGCGAAGGATGGCACCATCTATCCCGGCAACCAGATCTTCGACGGCTCCGGCCTCAACGATGGCGTCTATTACTACTCCTTCCAATATAAAGGAAAGGCGAAAACGATCACTTTCAACGGATCAATTACAATCGTAAGATAGGAGTTGAAACGTAAGAACTAAAACGAAAGGGAATCCAACAGGGTTCCCTTTTTTCGTTAATGTACGAGATTCCGTTTGGCCAGAAAAAGTGTGCTTTGATTTGTAACAGATAGGCGGCCAAACGGAATGGAGGTGGGGTGATAGTGAATACCTCGTAACCGCTTACCCGCCTAACCGTTGCTAATCAGGAAATGGAGGCGGTTGAAGACGTTCGCTTCGGAAGTTCCGCCGTCGAAGTCGAGGAAGAGCAGGTTCACGTCAGGGTAGAGCTTGCGCATCTTCTTTTCGATGCCCTTGGCGATGATGTGGTTGGAGATGCAGGCGAACGGTTGCAGGCTGATGATGTTCTTCACGCCCTCTTCCGCCAGGGACGACATCTCAGCCGGTATCAGCCAGCCTTCGCCGAAGTTGGCCGCCATGTTGATGATGCGCGACGCCAGCTTTGCCTCGTGGAACATGTCTGCGAAGGGACGGTAGAAGGGGAAGTCCTTGCAGGCCTCGTCGAAGGTTTTGGCGTAGCGGAACAGGATTTTATAGACGACATCTGTCAGGAAGAGCGGCAGATTCACCGGTTTGATGTGGTTTTCCTTGTTGATATGGCGGTTGACGAAGCTGTTGACGAAGAAGTTGTAAATGGACGGGGCCACCACTTCCACGCCTTGCTCCGCGAGCCAGTCGAGGACGTTAAGGTGTCCGAAGGAGTTGTACTTGATGTAGATTTCGCCCACCACGCCCACACGCGGGAGGATTTTCCCCTTGTCGATGTTGGCGGTGAACTCGGTCACGGCCTCTTTCAGCAGCCGCTTCATCCCCCGGTAGTCGCGGGCCTCGATGAGTGGCAGGCACTTGTCGATGTATTTCTGGTGCAGGGCCTTGGCAATGCCGGGCTGCTTCTCCCTCGGTCGGGAGGCGTAGTAGATTCTTGACAGGCAGTCGGCGTAGAGCATCCCGTTGACGGCCGGCAGCGCCAGGTCTTTCGCGCTGAAGCTGAAACCGGGCTGCTCGTTGGCTAAGGTGTTGCCCAAGGCGAGCGACAGCACGGGCACGTTCTCGTAGCCCGCCGCCACCAGCGCCTTCTTGATCAGCATGATGTAGTTGGTGGCGCGGCATTGTCCGCCCGTCTGCGTGATGATGACGGCGGTCTCGTCCAACGGGTATTGGCCGCTGTTCAGTGCCTTCAACAGGCTGCCCACCACGATGGTGGCGGGGTAGCAGACCTCGTTGTTGGCGTATTGCAAGCCGAGATCGACGCACTCCTTGTCGCCGAGCGGCAGGTTGATCATATTGTAGCCGGCCATCTTGAAGACCGTGGGGACGAACTCCGAGTAACCGCCCGCGAAGTAAGGCGCCAGGATGGTCCGGCGACGGTCGGCGACGGTGAAGGGCGGGGTGGTGACGAACGGTTTGCTCACCTTCTCCTGATGGCTGAACTTCAGGCTCTCGACCATCGAGCGCACGCGCAGGTGCAGCGAGCCGATGTTGTTGACGTCATCGACCTTCAGCAGCGTGAAACTCTTGCCCTTTCGGTCGAGGATGTCGTGGGTCTCATCGATGATGAAGGCATCGGGACCGCACC
>Ga0310694_10006322_pt1 | contig 11214 bp, 8 predicted proteins | sample 174DNAGHGhighgp2_FD_203884 | JGI IMG/M metagenome (GOLD analysis project Ga0310694, IMG submission 203884) | Sheep rumen microbial communities from Palmerston North, Manawatu-Wanganui, New Zealand - 1742 DNA GHGhigh gp2 (v2) (version 2) | ecosystem: Host-associated > Mammals > Digestive system >... | reverse complement strand
TCATAGCATCATATAAAAAAGTGGCGGCTCGTAGACCTCAAGACTGAGGATCGACGAGCCGTCACCATTAAGAAGATATACTTGCTTTATCGAGCGATAAAGTAGTAACGACCAAGGATGTCGTTGAAGACGATCTTGTAAGAGCCAGCCTCAACGGGGATATTGGCTCCACCCTGGGTACCTACACCAACGGGGAACGTGGGAGCGCCCCAGTTCACAGCCCAAGTACCGTTAGCGAACTTGAGCTCGGTATTCTCAGCAAAGTCCATATCCATTACCCAGTCATGGTTCTCAACCACGGTGCTCATGGGATTCATGGGGTTGCTGCCGACATCCCAATCCTGGTATCCGCCAGGCATGGTAATCTTGCTGTAAACACCGACGGGACCCTGATAAGGCTCTATAGTCAGCGTCTCGGCATTCATGTCGTAGGTCACCTGATAGTAACCGTCGGCTGCCACCTCGATGTTGCTGCTACCGCCGTCGTTCTTCACGCAGACGCCATCGGTCATACCCCACTGCTCGTCCCACATACCGGGCTTGTGGATGAGCTTGAAGCCCTGGCCAGCGGGGAAGTAGCCCACATAGGTCAGTACCGAGAAGTCCTCGGCCTCGGTGTACAGGGGAATCAAGGCAGTACCCACGTTAGCGGGATCATTGCCCCAAGAACCGTCACCGATGCACGAACCAACGAGATACCACAAGTCGGGAACTGCGATGGGAGCGGGAATCACGGTAAGATCAAACGTCTCACTCATGATGGAAGTAGAAGTGACGCCATTGCTCATCAGCCACTCAACCTGAGCGGTGAGCGTGCGAGGCTCGGGAGCCTTGCCATAGAGCGAAATCACATACTCCTCGAGGACCTTAGCGTCCATAGTACCGTCAGTACCCAGCTGAAAAGCCTGGCCATTGAGGAAGATTGTGTATTCAGGTTTATAGGTGGTATCACTGGTCGTGGGAGCAGTGATGTCACACACCTTGACAATGTCCTCGGTCACCTGGGAAAAGTCAATCACTCCAGCAGGAGTCACCGAACCGTTGCCAAAGGTGATCACTTCGCCCTGGGGATTGCTCTGGGGTTCTGCCCAGTCCTTGAAATCCTCGGTACAGCTTGCCAGCAACAGCGCGGTTGCTGCAATATATAAAAACTTTTTCATTTTGTTCTATTGTTTTTAGTTAGTTACTCAACAGGGACAAAGTTGTAAGTACCCAAGATGTCGTTGAAGAACACGTGGTAGGTACCGGCAGCAACAGCGATGTCAGGACCATCCTGAGTGCCCTGGCCATGGGGGAAGCCCTTGCCACCCCAGTTTACAGCCCAGTCATTGTCGGCAGCAAACTTGAGGGTCGTCTCCTCGTAGGTCACACTCTTCAGGTACCAGTCGTGGTTCTCAACGACGGTGCTCATAGCGTTCATGGGATTTGCACCAGTATCCCAGCCCTGATAGTTGCCAGGCATGCCAATCATGGTGTAAACGCCCACCGCGCCGTCATAGGGCTCGATGGTGAGCTCGTCGGTAGCGGTGTTCAGGTGGATGCGATAGTAGCCGTCGGCAGCCAGCTTGATGTCGCTGCTGCCACCATCATTCTTCACATAGCCAGCATCACCCTGTCCCCACTGAGCAGTCCAGTCACCGGGAACCTGGATGAGCTTGAAGCCCTGATCGGCGGGGAAGTAGCCCACATACTGGATTTCACCGGGCATCACGCTGCCGTCGGTGTCATAGACGGGATACATCGGGATGATGGAAACGCCCACGTCGTTGAAGCTACCGTTGCTCCAAGAGCCGTCACCGATGCAGGCACCGATGAGGTACCAGAACTCGATCTCGTCGCTGACTTCGGCACTGAGGTCAACATAGTAGGGATTCACGTCGAGGCTTACCACATTGGAGTAAACCGGCTGTGCGCCAGCAGTGATGGCACGGCAACGCACATACACGGTCTGCTTCTCGGGGACATTGTCTTCTTCCCACATGGCAATCTTGTTAAGCGCCTTGGCAAGCTCCTCGGCGAGCATGTCGCCATTGCAGCTGGCATAGACTGTCTTGATCGTTGCATAGTTGGCAACAACCGTACCGGTGGTATCGGCATCAGCCTCGGCTGTCGATACGGTCCACTCGTTGGTGGGAGAAACTTCGAGCTGATACTCGCACGCTGCAGGCCAGCCGCCAAAGTCGGGCTGTGACCAGACAAAGGGGATACCCGTCGAAGCTGCCAGGTCGACCAGCGTGTTCACGGGGTTATTGAGCGTGAACGACGTGGGCTGCATCAGCGTGGGATTGGAATCACGATCTTCCTCGCAGGCCGTGAACACGAGCGCCATGCTCAGCAGCATCAGTGATGATAAAAATATCTTTTTCATGTTCAGTATTGTCATTTTAATCATGTTAGACATTAATAACCGGGATTCTGTTGCAGCTTGGAGTTTGCGATCAGATCATCGGTGGGGATGGCAAACACGTTGCGGAATGCCTCGAAGTCGCGGCCAGCATAGACGCCACCCTTCCATTGCCACTGGTAATCGGTGTTGCCACCAAACTTGCCAAAGCGGATCAGGTCAACACGGCGGCGGCCCTCGAAGTAGAACTCACGGCCCCACTCGTCCAGAATCTGGTCGAGGGTGTAGCGGTTGCGCTGCAGGGCGTGAGCACGGCCACGGATAGCGTTGATGGCGGCAACTGCATCGGCAGGAGCAACATCACCATTCATGCGGGTCAAAGCTTCGGCATAGGTCAGGTAAGCCTCAGCCACACGCATGTAGAACAGATGGGAATCGGCAAAGGTAATGTCACTACCCTTGCTGCCATCACACTTGAAGTTGTTGAACTTGGCGACAGCATAGCCATACTTGAAGTTTGACTCATCCTCGACATTGAGGTAACGACCATCGGTCTCAAACAAGGCGCGGTCATCCTCGGCAGCGAACGACACTGCGTAGGCGTGGCCTGCAGGAGCGTCATCGTTGGGGAAGAACAAGCGGATCAACTCGGGACGTGCACGGTTACCACCCCATGTACTGTTGTTGTACAGACCATTCACCTCGGTCTCGTCATACATGTTGGGGTGCATATCGGCATCGGCAGTCGAGCAAATCAGGAAGTTGGTACCACCCCACGAGGTGGTGCGCAGACCATCTTGGATAACAGGGAATATGGCTTCATAGGCAGCATCAGTCTTGCCGTTGTCACCCATGAAGAGCATCTGATAGGCTGAGAACTCACGGTAAACACCGTCAATACCATTTCCGGCATAGCCATTGGTGTTCAGTTTATAAGGCGAATCCATTACCTTCTTGGCATAGTTGGCAGCCTCCTGCCAGCGGGGAGTACCAGTGTAAATCTCACTGTTCAGATACAGACGGGCCAGCAGCATCCAGGCAGCAGCCTTGTCGATGCGGCCATAACCAGCCTCACCATATTTCTTGGGCTTCGGGTCGTTCAGGATGTTGCTGTTGTCGCTACCCTCACCGATAATGTCCTTAAGCTCACTCTCGATGAACTCACACACCTGGGCACGGGTGTACTGCTCGGGGTTGTCACCCGAGATGGTGGTGGCAAAAGGAATGTTGCCAAAGGCATCGGTCAGCAGATAGAACTGGAAAGCACGCAGGAAGCGGATCTCCGCAGTCATAGTGGCATCATAGTCTCCATATACACTCAGGTACTGGTTGCAGAAGGTGATACCAATACACAGGCCATAGTAGTAACCGCGCAGCATCGGGTGGCTGGCATCGTAGGTGTTGTGGCAATACGAGGGGATACCCTCATCACCCCAACCGCAGATGGCCTCATCGGTCGTCAACTCGTTGGAGTTCCACATCTGGCGGTACTTGTGCTGGAAACCGCCGTCAAGACCGTCAACGTCAACGTTGTCGTCACCACCATTGTTACCTGAGGTGGCAAAGACTGAATAGCACTTGTTGAATAACTGCTCGGGAGTGACATCGCTCTGCAGCGAGGGGTCAATGGGCTCCACATCCAGGTCGTTGATGCAGGAGGTCAAGCCACCACCCATCATCAGCACCACTGCAGCACTCAATATATATTTGAATAACTTATTCATTGTAATTTCTAATTATAAATTTGTATAATGTAACAGCGCAATTAGAAGTTCAAGCTCAGACCGAGGATGAATGAGATGGGACGCGGGAAGATGTCACCGCCGATACCACCGAAGACCTCAGGATCGATACCGTCATACTTGGTGATGCAGAACACGTTAGAAACACTACCATAGATGCGGCCACCAATACCGTTGTAGCTGCCACGCTTGAGCAGATTGCTGAAGCTGTAACCCAGGGTGATATTGTCACACTTGAGGAACGAAGCGTTCTGTACCCAATAGTCGCTCATGATGGCATAGCGGTCATAGGTCTGCCAACCCATCTCGACAGAGGTCTTAGGACGATTGTTCAGATAGAATCCGGAAACCTCCTCAAATACAGCTGCGGGGCTCACGTTGTGATAACCCTGCATCACGTTGTTGAACAGGTAGTTGCCAATGCTGGCACGCAGGCTGAAGCCAAAGTCCCAGTTCTTCCAGTCGAGGCGGGAAGCCAAGCCCATAGTCACGGGAGCCCATGGCGACTTGTACAGATACCTGTCGTCATCGCTGATCACGCCGTCACCATTGCGGTCAACCACCTGGCTCTCGATGGGCTTGCCATCCTGATCATATACCTGCTGAAATACATAGAAGGTGTTGGCGGGATGACCCACTGCGTGAGCCTGGGCGGTACCATTGATTCCAATGCTACCGGTGGTCACGATGTTGTCGAGACCGTCGCTAACGAGTTCAAGAATCTTGTTGCTGTTGTAGGTCAAGTTATAATCGATGGTCCACAACAGGTCGGTAGTGGAGACGGCCTTCCAGTTCAAGGACATCTCGATACCGGTGTTGCGCAGTGAACCGATGTTCTTGTAGAACGCGTTGCGGAAGTTGGTCATAGCCGAGAAGGTTGCCCAGTTCAACAGGTCGGTGGTCTTGCGATAGTACCAGTCGATGCTACCGCTCAGACGCTGGTTCATGATACCCCAGTCAAGACCGATGTTGGACGTCGTCGTGGTGGTTTCCCACGTCAGCTCGGGGTTGTAAACATTGGGCTTTGCCTTGGAACCGTCACCAGCCACATCGTAGTAAGAACCAGCGCTACCATTACTCATCACGTAGGTGGCAAAGTAGTTGTAGTCGCCGATGCCTTCCTGCTGACCGGTCTTACCCCAACCCAAACGCAGCTTCAGGTCGCTGAAGGGGCTGTCCTTCATGAAGGCTTCCTCGTTGATCTTCCAAGCGAAGGCTGCCGAGGGGAACAATGACCAATGCTTCTTGAAGCGCGATGAACCGTCATAACGCATGGTGAAGGTCAACAGGTAGCGGCTGTCGTAGCTGTAGTTGGCACGACCAAAGAACGATACCAGATAGTTCTCGGTGCGGTAGCCCAAACCATTCTGCTGGTAATAAGCAGTTTCACCATGGATAGCGCCTGCTTTGCTGTCGCCCACTTTATAGGTGACTCCAGGAATCCACTGACCAGGGGTAACAACGAGCGCACCAGGGATGTCCTTGTCTGCCTCGGTAAAGACCAAAGCTGAGTTGCTGGGATAGGTACCCCATGACTCGTTGTACTCCTTGCGCCAGTTGTGCTGCCACTCGTAACCAGCCATGATGTCGAAGTGATGCTTGTCGTTGAAGTCCTTGTAGTACTGTGCATAGGTACTCAACTGCAGGTTCTCCTTGCTCTGGGTGTAGTAGCTGTTGTTGCCCCAGTAGTTGGAGGTGTTGGAGATATTGGCGCTGATGTTGTGGCCATTACCGCCAGTGAAGTCACCACCCATGGTGAGGTGCAGTCTCAAGTCCTCAAAGCCGTGGATCTTATAGTCGATCTCGGCAGTACCGATGAACGAGTGGGCCTTACCACTGTTGTCATGGTTGTCGAGCATAGCCACGGGGTTGTAGGGGGCATTGGTGTTCTTGGTGTAGGGCCAAGCATCATCCGAGCCATTCACCTGGAGCCACTCAAAGTAGCTACCCACGCCCTTATACATATCGCCACTAGCATACACGGGCTGAGTCGGGTCCATGCGAACGGCATTACCCACAGCACCGGTGTCGGCCCAACGAGACTTGGTCCAAGCCATCTTACCGCTCAGGTTCACGGTCAGGTGGTCCTCAAAGAACGAGGGGTTCAGGTTCAGGGCTACAGTGTAGCGCTTGAAGTCCGAGGTCTTGAGGATACCCTGCTGGTCGGTAAAGCCTACCGAAAGGCGATAAGGCAACAACTGACCTACCGAACCGGCCACGGTCACATTGTGGTCGTGGCTAAGGGCAGTGCGGTAGATTTCGTTCTGCCAGTCGGTGTTGGCATCGCCAAGCAGTGACAGAGCGTTAGCCTCACGGGTGTTACCCTTGAAAATGCTCTTTACGAAGTCACGGTACTCATCGCCGTTCATCACGTCGATGGTCTTTTTCTTCATGCTCCAGGTCACGCTTCCGTTGTAGGATACGCTGGGACGCTGGCCACGACGACCCTTCTTGGTGGTGATGATGATGACACCGTTAGAACCACGGCTACCATAGATAGCGGTGGCCGATGCATCCTTCAGCACGTTGAAGCTCTCGATGTCCTGGGGGTTAACCAGTGACAGGGGGTTGGACAGACCGCTCACGCCATTGTTATCCATGGCGATACCGTCAATCACGATCAGGGGGTTGTTGCTGGCGTTCAGTGACGAACCACCGCGGATGCGGATGTTGGCACCGCCACCAGGCTCACCACCGTTGCTGGTCACGCTCACACCGGCAACCTTACCGCCGAGCATGTCCTGCGCACTGACAACGACACCCTTGTTCTTGGCATCAGGCTTAAGGGCCGTTACCGAACCGGTCAAGTCGTTTTTCTTTACTACACCGTAACCGATGACCACCAGATTTTCAAGCATCGGGGTGCTCTCGGACATGGTGATTACTAAGTCACTGGCTGCGGTGACCTCATGGTCATCATAGCCGATAGACGTGATCAGGAGCTTGGCGCCCTGGGGCACACCTTCAAGGGTGAACAGACCGTCAAAGTCGGTCACAGTTCCCTGTTGCGTACCAACGACACGAACACTCGCGCCGATTACAGGCTCGCCGGTAGCATCCTTCACAATGCCATTCACAGTAATCTGTGCATAGGCTCCCAGTGACAGGAAAAGTCCCATCACGAGGGTAAGAATCCTAATAGGAATTCTGATGTTTACCTGCTTCATTTTTAAATTTTTAAAGTTAATATTATATTGGTAATCAATTATTTAAAATTCAATACCGTACATTCTGCAACGGTTGTGGTTATGAATCACAAGGCCATTAACAGCGCTTTTAAGGCAATTAAAACAGGGCAAAAATAGAAATTTTCATTTTAATTTTCTTTTATTATAATGTTAAAATTTTCGCTAATTAAGTGCAATCGTTTGCGTGATTCGATTTTTTGTTATTACTTCGCACCTGCTTGCACCTGTTTATGGAATAGCAAATATTAACCAACTTAAGTTTAGACAACTTCAACGATGGAAGACAAACAACACCTGACGATGAAGGATATCGCTCGTGAATTGGGCGTATCGGTAGCGACTGTCTCGAGAGCATTGAGCGACAGCCCTAGTATTTCCCGTGAGCGCCGCCAGACTATTCAGCAATTTGCGCGGGAGCACAATTATTACCCCAACGTGATTGCCGAGCAACTGCGGCACAGCCGCCGCAACCCGTCGCGGGCCATCGGCGTGATAGTGCCCGAACTCGTGCACTATTATTTCTCTTCCATCCTCGATGGCATTGAGACCGAGGCTTCGGCACGCGGCTATCACATCATCGTGGCCAAGAGCAACGAGAGCTATGAGCGCGAGGTACAGATCTGCGAGTCGATGCTCAAGAACAAGGTGTGCGGCATCATTGTCTCGCAGGCCAAAGACACCGAGCGATACGACCATTTCCAGAACCTCGAAGCGGCAGGGGTGCCCCTGGTATTCTATGACCGCATCTGCCCGGCCCTGAACGCCAGCCGAGTGGTGGTCGATGACTATATGGGAACATTGAACGCGGTATCGCACCTCATCGAAACCGGATGCAAGCGCATCGCCTTCTATGGCGCCTCGATGAACATGGTCATCGCCAAGAACCGCTTCAACGGCTACCGCGACGCTCTCTACAAGCACGGACTGACACTCGACGAGTCGCTGGTGCGCATCTGCGACAACCGTGCCGATGCCGAACGCATCACACCGGCCATGTTGCGCATGGAGAACCGCCCCGACGCCTTCTTCGCCGTCAACGACGAGACGGCCATCGGCATCCTTTCGGTAGTCAAGCGATTAGGCTATGCCGTCCCCGACGAGGTAAGCATCTGCGGCTTCACCAACGGTTTCCGAGCCACAGTGTGCGACCCGATGCTCACCACTGTCGAGCAGCGAGGCACACAGGTGGGCAAGGAAGCCGCCGACATCCTCATCGGCCTGGTCGAGGGCACCCTGCCCAGCGACCACGCCGAGAAACGCATCGTCAAGACCCGCCTCGTCCTGCGCGGCACCACCCGCCACCCCTAACCTCTTCTCAGCAGCGGTTGGATTTTAAAAAACAACTCAAACAACTTAAACAACTAACTATCAACAACAAATCATGGTTGACATAGAGTACTACAAGAAGTTCATGTATGATGCTATCGGAGCGATTCATGAAGTACACTGTGAATTAGGTGCAGGATTGAATGAGTCTTGTTATCAGGAAGGCCTGGAAATTCAGCTCAAAGAACAAAACATCGAATACCTGAGAGAGCAATCATTTCATCCATTCTATCACAATCAAGAAATGAATGCTCTGTTCCGTGTCGATTTCCTATGCAAGGGGGAAATAATCATTGAGTGCAAATCTGTGAGCGAGTTAATTCCTGGGCATAGAGCACAACTTTTCAACTATATGCGATTACTGAAAAAGCCGTGTGGCATTTTAGTAAATTTTGCTCCAAAAAACTATGATCTTGAACGATATCTTTATGACAGAGATTCCAATAACATCATCAATATGGATGGTAAAGAAATACAAGATTTCAAGTCAAGAAGACCAAGAAAATACTTATAAAAAAGTTGTTATAGTTGTTTAAGTTGTCTTTGAAAAAATAAACAATCAAATAAAAATATAACGTTGTCTTTATGAAGAAATTTTTAGTTGTCTTATTAGCTATTGTCGCCCTCAATGCGATGGGCCAGGTGGAGAGGCCCAAGTTGATTGTGGGCATGGTTGTGGATCAGATGAGGTGGGACTACCTCTATACCTATCAGTGGGGCGAGGGAGGTTTCAAGACCCTGCTCACCGACGGTTACCTGTGTAACAACACCATCATCGACTATGTGCCCACTGTCACAGCATGTGGTCATGCGACCATCTTCTCGGGTACCACACCCGCCTTCCACGGCATCGCTGGCAACAATTTCATGCTCAACGGCAAGAACGTGACGAGTGTGCAGGACGATACCGAGCATGGCGTCGGCGGCAACGACCAGACCCGAGGCAAGTCACCACGCAACCTCATCACCACCAACATCGCCGACCAGTTGCTGCTGGCGACCGACTTCAAGAGCCGCACCGTGGGCATCGCCCTCAAGGACCGTGCTTCCATCCTGCCCTCAGGCCACCACCCCATCGGCGCTTACTGGTTTGACAGCGGCAGCAAGTCATTTGTCACCAGCACCTACTATATGGACAAATTGCCCAAATGGGTCGCCGACTTCAACAAGAAGCACCGCAACGAGCTCTCGATGGACCTCAGCTACCTGCCCATGGGTACAACAATGACATTTGCCCTGGCCGAGCAGGCCATCATCAACGAGAAGCTGGGTCAAGGAGAAACCACCGATATGCTCACCCTGAGCGTATCCAACACCGACATGTGCGCCCATACTTACGGCAGTCATTCACCCAAAGTTGACGCCATCTACCATCAGCTGGACAAGGAACTCGCACACTTTATCCAACTGCTGGATGAACGCGTCGGGCGCGGCAACTATCTGCTGTTCCTTACCGCCGACCATGGTGGCACACACAGCTATCCCCGCATGACCGAACACGGTCTGCCCAGTGGATGCTTGAGCAACTCAGCCAAGGTCAATGCCGCCAATGTCGAACTCGAAAAACAGTTTGGTGTATCCAAACTCATCAAGCAGAGCTTGGGATATACATACTATGTCAACACCCAGGTCATCGACAGCGCCAGCCTTGACTATGAAACGGTAACGCGTGCCGCCTGCAAGGCTCTGATGAAGTCAGACGATATTGAATGGGCCGTAGATGTCCTCAACATCGACAGTTACCCCGTGCCTTCCATCCTCAAGGAGCGCATCAAACTGGGCTATTTCCCCGGCCGCAGCGGTGAGATATTCGTCATTCCCCGCACGGGATTTTATTCCGGCAGCACTAATGAAGCTGGTTCCAACCACGGCACATGGAGCCAGAGCGATAGCCACATCCCCCTTATCTTCATGGGCTGGCACATCACCCCCGGCGAGACCAATCGCTTGACCCACATGACCGATATCGCCGCCACCGTCTGCGCCATGTTGCACATCCAGGCACCCAACGGCTGCATCGGCGTCCCCATTTTCTAAACAATATCGAGATTCTCAATAAACTTTAAGATACTCACATCACCACAATCCGTTTTTCCCACGCCAAAATTTGCGGGTGTAAAAATTTATACCTAATTTTGCAAAAAACTAGACGATATGCCTACAGTACTCTTCATTTTTGGTTTAAGGTTTTACTTCTACTCAGCCGAACATGAACCCATTCATGTTCATGTCGTGAGCAGTGACGGCAAAGCAAAATTCGCTTTGGATCCGACAGTGGAATTAGTTCAAAATCAAGGGCTAAAGCCCAAGGATATCAAACGAGCAGAAATGATTTGCCAGTCTTTCCGTGAAGAGTTTATTCAAAAATGGCATGAATACTTCAAGAAATAACATGGATATGGAAAAAACGATAAAGGACGTATGGTTCAAGGATGAGCGCATCTATATGGAAACCAACACTGGCGAGATTTATAGCCGCCAACTCGAAGCGTTTCCCATACTGAAAGAAGCAAGTGACGAAGACCGTCAGGTTTTCACATTTGATATAGCAGGCGACGCCATTCGCTGGCCTCTGCTTGACGAGGATATCCACATCTCATCATTCTTCGAGCCT
>Ga0310694_10006318_pt1 | contig 11219 bp, 15 predicted proteins | sample 174DNAGHGhighgp2_FD_203884 | JGI IMG/M metagenome (GOLD analysis project Ga0310694, IMG submission 203884) | Sheep rumen microbial communities from Palmerston North, Manawatu-Wanganui, New Zealand - 1742 DNA GHGhigh gp2 (v2) (version 2) | ecosystem: Host-associated > Mammals > Digestive system... | reverse complement strand
CCCATCTCGTTCAATCCGTTCTATGTGGACGATATGGTGTTCAGCGTGGAGAAGAAGGACAGCATCAAGACGCTGCTGCTGACGCTCTGGAAGAGCGACAATGAGAAAGTGACAAAGACGGAATCGGGCGAGTTGGGCAGTGCGCTGAACGCCTACATAGAACTGATACAGACGAACAGGGATATTGTGCCGTGCTTCGACACCTTCTATGAGTATGTGCGCGACGTGTACCGTCAGCAGATGGCAGAGCGCGACATCAAGGTGGAGCGCGACGACTTCAACATCGACAACTTCCTGACGACGCTGCGCCAGTACTACAAGGGCGGTCGCTACGACTTTCTGCTGAACTCGAAGGAGAACATCGACCTGCTGAGCAAGCATTTCGTGGTCTTCGACGTGGATACGGTGAAGGACAACAAAGAACTGTTCCCTGTGGTGACCATCATCATCATGGAGGCTTTCATCAACAAGATGCGTCGTCTGAAGGGCATCCGCAAAGTCCTCATCGTGGAAGAGGCGTGGAAGGCACTGGCATCCGAGAACATGGCAGAGTACATGCTCTATCTCTACAAGACCGTCCGCAAGTATTTCGGCGAGGCCATCGTGGTAACGCAGGAGGTGGACGACATCATTTCATCGCCCATTGTGAAGGAGAGTATCATCAACAATTCCGACTGTAAGATACTGCTCGACCAGCGTAAGTACATGAACAAGTTCGACCAGATCCAGGCACTGCTTGGACTGACGGACAAGGAGAAGGGGCAGATTCTGAGCATCAATCAGGCAAACGACCCGTCACGGCTCTACAAGGAAGTATGGATCGGGCTGGGCGGTACGCAGTCGGCAGTCTATGCTACCGAGGTAAGTCCCGAAGAGTACCTTGCCTATACGACTGAAGAGACGGAGAAGGTGGAGGTATGCCAGTTGGCGGAACAGCTTGGCGGTGACATGGAACTTGCCATCAAACGGCTGGCTGATGAAAGAAGAAAGAAGTAAAGTAAACGGTGCTGAATGGCACCAAGTAGTAACCATTAAAACAAAAAACAAAATGAGAACAAAAGCATTAGTGATTATCGGCCTTTGCCTGACCATGTGCGTCGGCAAGGCAAGTGCGCAGTGGACTGTCGTTGACCCGACTAACCTGGCACAAGGCATCGTGAACTCCACCCGTGAGATTGTTCAGACCTCGACGACGGCACAGAACATGATCAACAACTTCAAGGAGACGGTGAAAATCTATGAGCAAGGCAAGAAGTACTACGATGCCCTGAAGTCTGTGAACAATCTGGTGAAGGATGCCCGTAAGGTGCAGCAGACCATCGTCATGGTGGGCGAGATTACCGACATCTACGTGAACTCCTTCCAGAAGATGATGCAGGACGAGAATTTCACCGTTGACGAACTGTCAGCCATCGCCTTCGGCTACACGAAGTTGCTGGAAGAGAGTAACGGGGTACTCACGGAACTGAAGAACGTGGTGAACATCACCACACTGTCGATGACGGACAAGGAGCGTATGGACGTGGTGGACAAGTGCTACAATGACATGAAGCACTACCGTAACCTCGTCAGCTACTACACGAACAAGAACATCAGCGTCTCGTACCTCCGTGCCAAGAAGAAGAGTGACCTCGACCGTGTATTCGGACTCTACGGCACCGACGGACAGCGCTACTGGTAAACCTGAACAGGAACAGACAAACTGAAGAATACAGGACATGATGAATCTGTTATTAGCCATCGACTTCGAGAACCTGCACACACTGCTGCGCAGTCTCTACGACGAGATGATGCCGCTCTGTTCCGGCATGGCTGGTGTGGCGAGGGCGATAGCCGGATTGGGGGCACTCTTCTACATTGCCTACCGTGTCTGGCAGTCCCTCGCCCGTGCGGAGGCCATCGACGTATTTCCGTTGCTCCGTCCCTTCGCCATCGGCCTTTGCATCCTGATGTTCCCCACGGTGGTACTTGGCACACTCAATGCCGTGATGACTCCCATCGTGCAGGGCGTCACGACGATGCTGGACGGTGAGAAGCTTGACATGCAGAAGTACCGTGAACAGAAGGACAAACTGGAGTATGAGGCCATGAAGCGTAATCCCGAAACGGCTTACCTCGTCAGCAATGAGGAGTTTGACAAGGAACTGGACGAACTCGGCTGGTCGCCCTCTGACCTTGTGACGATGACGGGAATGTATGTGGAGCGAGGTATGTATAACTTGAAGAAAGGCATCCGTGACTGGTTCCGTGAGGTGCTTGAACTGATGTTCGATGCTGCGGCACTGGTCATTGACACCCTGCGCACGTTCTTCCTTATCGTGCTGGCGATATTGGGCCCGTTGGCGTTTGCCATATCCGTATGGGACGGCTTCCAGTCCACCCTCACCCACTGGCTGTGCCGATACATCCAAGTCTATCTGTGGCTTCCCGTCAGTGACCTCTTCAGTTGTATACTGGCGAAGATCCAGATACTGATGCTGCAGAACGACATCGAGCGGATGGCGACAGACCCGAACTTTTCGCTGGACTCCAGCGACGGCGTGTATATCATCTTCATGATCATCGGCATTATCGGCTATTTCACCGTGCCGACCGTCGCAAGCTGGGTGATTCAGGCCGGAGGCATGGGCAACTATAACCGCAACGTGAACAACGTCACCAACCGAAGCGGTGCACTGGCTGGAGGTGCCGTAGGCGCCACAGCCGGAAATGTCGCCGGGCGGTTGAAGAAAATCTTCTGAATGTGAAACCAAAAACAAGAAAGAAAAAGAATGGAATTTAAGTCATTGAAGAACATTGAGACCTCTTTCAGACAGATACGTCTCTTTGCCATCGTCTTTCTCGTACTCTGTGCCGTGGTGGTCGTTTGGAGCGTTTACAGTTCCTACGCCTTCGCGGAGAGGCAGAGGGAGAAAATCTACGTCCTCGACAAAGGCAAGTCATTGATGCTTGCCCTGTCGCAAGACCTCTCGCAGAACCGTCCGGCAGAGGCACGGGAACATGTGCGTCGTTTCCACGAACTGTTTTTCACACTGTCACCCGACAAGAGTGCCATTGAGCATAACGTGAAACGTGCCCTGTTACTGGCGGACAAGAGTGCGTACCATTACTATCAGGACTTTGCCGAAAAGGGATACTATAATCGCATCATTGCGGGAAACATCAACCAGACGGTGATGGTGGACAGTGTGGTGTGTGATTTCGACAACTACCCTTATTCGGCCACGACTTACGCACGTCAGATGATCATCCGCTCCAGTAACGTAACGGAAAGGTCACTCGTCACCACGTGCCGGCTTCTGAACTCCAGCCGCTCGGATGACAACCCCAACGGCTTTACCATCGAGGGCTTTACCATCGTGGAGAACAAGGACTTGCAGACCGTGAAGCGATGAGGAAGGTAATGAGGACAGTCCGGGCATGTGCCTACCGCTGGTGCAAGGGGCTTTCAAGCAAGGAGAGCCGTGTGGTGGCGTGGACGATGCTGGCGGTGTTGGGATTGCTGACACTCTGGACGTTTTGGGACGCGATAACAAATATGTGAAACCATTAACAACGAACAAGAAAGAATGAACAAAGAAGAAAAGAAAGACCTGAATCCTCCTGTTGAGGGCAAGGAGCCGATAACGGAGGCAGAGCGCATCAGGCGCAAGAAACTGGTGGCCTACACACTGATGGGACTTGTATTTGCCATTGTAATGTGGCTGATATTCGGAACGTCTGACGGCGGAAAGCCACTCACCTTGGGGACAAAGGGATTCAATACCGAGATGCCCGATGCCAACAGCGGTGACATCATCGGTGACAAGACGAAGGCTTATGAGGCCGGACAGATGGAGGACAAGCAGAAGGCACGGGAGCAGGCCCTGGGCAGTCTCGGTGACCTTTACAACAGTCCTTCTTCCAGTGTGAAGACTGACAACTTCAAACTGATGGAAGACAGTACGGCACAGGTGTATGAGGACGATGCAAGCCGCAATGCCAAGGAGAAGATCACCTCGTCGGCTGCTGCCTACAACAACCTGAACACGACGCTGGGCGGTTTCTATACCAGTGACCAGAGCCGTGAGAACGAGGAACTGCGACAGCGTGTCGCAGAACTGGAGCAACAGGCCAGTGCCATGCAGAACCCGACAAGCACCGTGGACGACCAACTGGCACTGATGGAGAAGTCATACCAACTGGCGGCTAAGTACATGCCTGGTGGCGTACAGCAACCAGAGGGACAAGCCACGGCAGTAGCCAGTGGCGACAAGGCTCAGGTCACTCCCGTTAGGAACGTGCAGAAGTCGGTGGTGTCGGCTCTCCAGCAGGAGCAGAGCAACGAGGACTTTGTGGCGGAGTACTCCGTGGAGCGTAACATGGCTTTCAATACTGCCGTCGGCATTGTCTCGGCTCTCGACAAGAACACCATTTCAGCCTGCATCTATGGCAACCAGACCGTGACGGACGGGCAGAAGGTGCGACTCAGACTGTTGGAGCGTATGCGTGTGGGTGACATCATCGTCCCTGCCAATGCCGTGTTGACTGGCTCAGCGAGGATCACGGGCGAACGGCTCGGCATCAGCATCACCTCAATAGAGTATGTAGGAAGCATCTACCCCGTGAAACTGAGTGTTTATGACACCGACGGACAGCAGGGCATTTTCATACCCGGCTCGATGGAACTGAATGCCGCCAAGGAGGTGGCTGCGAACATGGGCACATCAATGGGAAGTAGCATCAATATCTCCAGTGACGCAAAGGCACAACTGGCATCGGACTTAGGCAAGGGCTTGATACAGGGAACAAGCCAGTATATAGCCAAGAAGATGAGGACGGTAAAGGTGAACCTGAAATCAAACTATCGTGTCATGCTCTATGCGGAGAAACAGTAAACAAACAATTAACAACCATTTTTCAAACATCAAAATTATCAAGACATGAAGAAAGTTTTTTCTATTCTCGCCCTGATGATGGGCATCGTATCAGTTGCTACGGCTCAGACAAACGACAACTCTGGTGATCTCTTTGAGGGGTACACCAAGAAAATCACCTACGACCGTATGATTCCCCCTCATGGTCTGGAAGTGACGTTTGACAAGACCTGTCACGTCATTTTCCCTGCCGCCATCGCTTATGTGGATTTAGGCTCTGCCAACATCATAGCCGGAAAGGCTGACGGCGCGGAGAACGTTATCCGAGTGAAAGCCGCCAAGCGTGGTTTCAAGGGCGAGACGAACATGAGCGTTATCACCGAGGATGGGGCCTATTACAGCTTTAACGTGAAGTATGCCCGTGAGCCCCGTATCTTGAACGTGGAGATGGCAGACTTCATCCACGACGGGGATGCGGTGAACCGTCCCAACAACTCCATGAACATCTACCTGAAGGAACTCGGCTCGGAGAGTCCCGTACTGGTGCGACTGGTGATGAAGAGCATCTGGAAGGAGAACAAGCGACGTGTGAAGCACATCGGCTCGAAGTCGTTTGGCATCCAGTTTCTTTTGAAAGGCATCTATACGCACAACGGATTGCTTTATTTCCATACGGAGATCAAGAACACGAGCAATGTGCCGTTTGACGTGGACTATATCATCTGGAAAATTGTGGATAAGAAGGTGGCAAAGCGCACGGCCATTCAGGAGCAGGTCATCCAGCCTCTTCGCACACAGAACTTCGTGATGAACATCGGCGGCAACAGCAATGAGCGCACGGTGTGGACGATGGATAAGTTCACCATGCCCGACGACAAGTGCCTGGCGGTGGAACTGGCGGAGAAGAACGGAGGGCGTCACCAGTCGTTCATCATTGAGAACACAGACCTTGTAAGGGCAAGGGTGATTTCAGAACTGAAAGTGTCGAACCAGTAAACAAACGTGTGGAAAACTATGAAGAAGAAAATGCTATTGGCTTTTGCCGTGTTTGCCCTGACTATGGGGCAGGCATCGGCTCAGAGAGTGCTCCCGAAGATGCAGGGAATCGCCATCGGTGGCGGACTGGTGGACGGGAAAAGTGACTCATTCTATGGAGGCATAACGATGGACACCTACACCAAGGGCGGCAACAAGTGGGTGTTTGGTGCGGAGTATCTGCAGCGCAACCACAAATATGAATATGGTGAGGACGGCAAACAGACCATTCCCGTTGCGCAGTTCACGGCGAAGGGCGGATACTACAAGCAGGTGCTGTCAGATGCCTCCAAGTCGTTCTTTGTCTATGTCGGTGCCTCGGCACTGGCAGGGTATGAGACGGTGAACTGGAACGACAAGTTACTGGATGACGGCTCACGGCTGACGGGTAAGGACGGTGTTGTCTATGGCTGTGCCGCTATGCTTAACGTGGAGTGGTATCTGTCGGACAAAGTGGTGCTGACAGGCAGTGTGCGTGAGCGATTCCTTTGGGGCAACACCTCGAACCTGAATCATACCCAATATGGCATTGGCCTGAAGTTCATCATCAACTGAGGGGATGGATATAGAGAAGATCAAGGAAACACCGATTGCCGACTTTCTGAGTCGGCTCGGTTTCCAACCCGTCAAAAAGCGTGGTGCGGTACTATGGTATCATGCGCCGTACAGGGGTGACAGAAGCCCGTCGTTCAAACTTGACACCCGAAAGGGAAAATGGTTTGACTTCGGTATGGGTGAGGGTGGCGACATCCTTACGCTGGCTGGGAAACTGATACCTTCAACGGACTTCATACGTCAGGCGCAGTACATCACGGAGACGATGAACCTGCCAATACCGGAGTTTCATGGCGTGGAGTATCAGAAGAACTTGCCAGACGAGGAACCGCAGTTCTCGAATGTCGAGGTGCTGCCGCTCGGACACTATGCCCTGCGCCAGTACCTTGCGGAAAGGGCGATACCCTTTGAGGTGGCTGGGCGATACTGCAAGGAGGTACACTACGACCTGCGCAGCAAACGGTATTTCGCCATCGGATTCCCAAACGACAAAGGAGGCTATGAGGTGCGCAACAAGTTCTTCAAGGGCTGCATTGCCCCGAAGGGAACGACGTTTATCAAGGCAGGTAATGAGCCAAGCAGGGAGTGCAATGTGTTTGAGGGCTTCTTTGACTTCCTTTCAGCGTTTGCCATCAATCATGATGCTGTGCAAAAGGACAATTTGGTGCTCAACTCTATCATCTACCTGAGGAAATCGACAGACTTGCTGAGCCTGTACGACCACATTCATGCATACCTCGATAACGACGAGGCTGGAAAGAAAGCGGTGCAGACGTTAAAGGAATGTCTGGGTGAAAAGGTCATCGACCACATTGCCGACTACAATGGATGCAAGGATCTCAACGAGTACCTTGTGAAGAATCAACTAAACAACAATCATCAACATTCAATAAACAATGAAAACAACATCAACAATGAAGAGAGTAATGAAGAGCTTAGTGAGGGTGGGCTGCATGGCAGTCGCCGTGTTTTGCATCGCTGCTTGCGATAGTGATCTGGATATTCAGACTGCTTATCCGTTCCATGTCGAGACTATGCCAGTCCCTTTGAGGGTGACGCAGGGCGAGACGGTGGAAATCCGCTGCTCACTGCTGGCAGAGGGCAGGACGGATGACACGCAGTACACCATCCGCTGGTTTCTCTACGACGGAAAGGGTACGCTGAAATATAACAAAAGAGCTTTGAAAGCCAACGACCGCTATCCGCTGCTGACTGACAATTTCCGTCTGTACTATACCTCGGCATCGTCGGACTCACATAGTTTCATCGTGGTGATTGAGGACAATCACGGGCAGAGTGAACAGTTGGAATTTAAGTTCAACAACGAGGACGAGGAAACCATTGAGAAAGGAGGGCAAGGTGTTGAGATCAGGCAATAGCAATCATCGGACATTGGCAGGGCTGGCGGTTGCCGTCCTGCTGATGCTCTGCCCAATGGTGGCAGAAGCACAGAACCATCCACCAGCCATGACGGAAATGCAGCGTTTCAATCTGGCGGTGGAGATTATCAAGCACTTCGAGGGCTGGCACACTGTCCGCAACTATCCATACGTCGGATGGGGACACCAGTTGCAGCCGGGGGAACGGTACAGTGCAAGGACGATGACAAAGGCACAGGGTGACAGGCTGCTGCGTCAAGACCTGATGAAGTTCTATCGGATGTTCGATGGCTACGGCAAAGACCAGATGCTCTTGGCTGTCCTTGCCTATAACGTGGGGCCATACGCGATACTCGGCACAGGCAAACGCCCTCGGAGTACGCTCTTGCGGAAACTGGATGCCGGAAACCGCAATATCTTCAACGACTACATACGCTTCTGCCACTATAAGGGCAGGAAAGTGAAGTCCATCGAACGACGAAGATATGTGGAGTTCTCGCTGCTCTACATACAATAACAAAACGACCACACACCTTTGGTGCAACTGCATCTTTGATGTGTGGTTTTTCTTTATGTAATAGGCTCAGCCAGATGAAACAGGGGTTTCTTTTGCTTCGTTTCTTTCTCCGCCACCTGCTCACTGAAAGAAACGAAGTCGGGCGGAATTTTCGTCCGTCCGACCTCCTTGGTTATTTTTTCAGTCCTTTCTCTCTGAGCCATTCGTCACGTTTCGCCCTGCACTGCTCCAGTGTCGGGCGGACGATGGTGAACAACTCGCCAGTCTCTGCGCTGCGGAAGTCGTACTGCACTGCCTTCCGCTTGGGTCGTGTGCTGACTACAAAGGTCTCAAACTGTTCTTGTCCTTTCTGAGTGGTGCTTACTCCGTTCTCGGTCATTCTTGTTGCCATTGTATGATGTCTTAAAGGTGGTGGGAGTGCCGATGCTCCCACCTTGTTATTATTATGCGTGGTAGAAGTCGGCTTCTACTACCTCTGCTGCCAGTCCTCCGATATCGGGATGCGAACAGAAGAAAGGGTTGTCTGCATCACGAATGTCCATCACATAGCCATGAGGAAAGTTCGCATCAATGAACGACTGGATTAGTTCTGTGTCTAAATCATCAAGTCCGCTATAATCGCCGTACTCCAATGGAACAATAGCGAACAAGGGGATAAGGTACGTTCCTGCAAAGTGTGCCATAATGCTGTCTCGTCAAAATTCAACTATCAGTAATCGATTTTCTGCAATGCTGCCGTTGTACGGGCAACGCTGTTTCACCCAAAGGTGATGGCTTCCCCATCCCCATTGCAGGTGCTTCTTAAACTGCTCCTTGAAAGGAGAAAAATCCAGTGCCTGCTCCAGTTCCCTGCGTGTCTTGGCAAGGGTCAGCAGGTTGAGGAATCGGACAATCACCTTGTTTGTCTCGCTGTCCCACTGGTTGATAACGCTCTCAATCTTTATTGTCATAATCTTGGTGTTTTAGCGGTGGGAGGTGTTGATGTCCTCCCACCTTGGTTAAACTTATGCTGCTTTTCTCATTCTCTGTCTGATGGCATCTGCGTTGCTGTTCACAAGGCTCACGATGCGGTCGTGATACTCGGTGTTCTTGTTGCAGACACCTCGGCTCTGCACTACACGAAACTCTTCAAGGCTGAACTCTACGGTCTCCACTCTCTCCCCGTTGATGGTGGCAGAGAAGATAAGGCTTTCCTCATTGAGATAGTAGGATGCACTGAATACGCAGTGGTGCATGTGGCTTCCCTCTTGGCGGTGTTCCTCTACGCTCTCCAATACTCTCACATTGATAAGTCCGTCGGTGAAAAGCAGACCGAAGAACTTGCCCTTCATAGCCTTGAACTTGTCTTCGCACTTGGCGGCTCTCTCCATTTCCTCGGCTCTGCGCTCACGCTCTGCCTTATCCTCTATCTTCTGCACCAACTTGTCGTGTGTGGCTCTGAGGTCTGTTGGGCAAACATAGTGGGCATTGTGAATGTCCTTGCCAGTGTTGCGTAGCATACGGATAGTGTCACACCATAGGCTAATATTGCCTATATGGTAGTGGTTGCGCTTGGCAATCTTGTAGGAGTCCCAACAGATTTTAAGGTCGGTGGAGTGCATCATGAAGTAGCGGAAGTGGTCGATGCGTCCCGATTTGAGAAGTGTCTCATAGCGGTTGTCACGGAGTATCGCCTTGAACATTGTCAGCGGTGCCAGTCCGTAGAGGTCACCCGTGAAGCCGTTGCGCTCCAGTTCGGGTATGACGTCCATCTTCGGATAGAGGGGGAACGTGGCGAGGTGGCTGTAGGTGTCATTATCGTAACGGAGTGCCATGCCATCGTAGTATGAGAAGCAGTCAAGGTATGGTCCCATTGTGCGCTTCAGTCCTATGACCTCACATCTGCCTTGTCCATCAATGTAGTAACGGCATATCTCTCGGCAAGTGCTCTTTGTCTGTTCGCCTTTGCGGTGCTCGGTCTTTACCAGTGCCACTCGTAGGACTTGCAGACCCTTTCTTGTGGTGAGCATGGTAAAGTAGGCAGACTGATGGAGGGTGCGGTCTCTCGTCTCTTTAACGTCCAAATTGCGTCCACAATGGGGACAGGTAAGGTGCTTGTTTTTCTTTTCAGCGTCTGTGATAATCCACTGGTGTCCGCACTCCATGCAGGTATGGCGGAGAGAGTTAGGATAGCGGTAGGCATAGTGGTCGGTGAGTTCATCGGCTGCCCACTTGATTGCTCTCTTGGCGATGGGTGCCGTGCCCTTGTCGGACTGGTACACCATCTTCTGAAATTGCGTTCTCGGTTTCATAATGCTCTGTTAGAAGTTGTCGAATAATGAGGGTTGCTGAATGGTGGAGGTCTGTGCCGTCCTTGCCTTTGGCTTGCTGCGTTGGGAAATGCGGTTGTAGGTCTCGTTCTCCAGTCTGCGGATGGCATTGCGACGTGCCTCCTGTTTTTCTTCCTCGGTGAGTTCCACGACATGGTTCACCTTCACGTCACACTCCACCGGCTTGCCCACCTCTAAGTCCTTTTCCTCGGCTGCGTGGATAGCCAGTGAGTAGATTTCATCATCATCGAAGCCGTGGCACTCGCTCTTCATCACTTGATTGAGTATATAGGTCACGATGTCATCGATGCTGCGGTTCACTGCGTGGTACTTCTCTGCGAAGAGCGTGTCCTCGCTTGCCCTCTGCTCCAGATAGGAGTGGATGGTCTGTTTGAAACTTTCTGTTCCTTTCATGTCTGTAATGGGTATTTATTGAGTTGTTACTTTTCTTTTCAGAGTGACACAATCCAAAGGAAAGTGCCTATAAGCAGGAGTATGGTGAGGATAATCGCCACCCAAGAGAGGATGATGGATAGGACAGTCTCAATGACTGCTGCCATCAGGTTGC
>Ga0310694_10006314_pt1 | contig 11224 bp, 9 predicted proteins | sample 174DNAGHGhighgp2_FD_203884 | JGI IMG/M metagenome (GOLD analysis project Ga0310694, IMG submission 203884) | Sheep rumen microbial communities from Palmerston North, Manawatu-Wanganui, New Zealand - 1742 DNA GHGhigh gp2 (v2) (version 2) | ecosystem: Host-associated > Mammals > Digestive system >... | reverse complement strand
CTCCTCCGGGAAAGTGTAGGTATTGAGCCAAGGCAGCAATTCCAGATCCAGCGCAAGCCCCATATTCCGGTACTGCGGTGCATGCACATGCAGGTCGTTGAAAGCCGGGATAAGCAGTTTGTCCCCGAAATCCATCACTTGACGACGCCAGTCCATGTTTTCCGGTAACTCACGATAGATACCTTCCACCAGACCATTGGACTTGACCACGATATATCCGTGCTCAATAATCTCGAACTTCTCCGGCGTGGGAGTGTATAATATGTTAGCTCTGTATATTTTCATCCTTAGGTGTTTTAAAGAACAGCAGACAAACCAGATAATTGATACAACCGCCGATAAAGATCACTACATAACTGATAAAATCATCCCTCCACGACGAGAGCCACAGCAGCATCAGCGGCAGTAGCCCCAACTGGATGGCTAAGTTAATGGCACGCGCCACCAAAAAACCTCCTGCATTCTTGATACTGGGTTTGGTACCAAAGGTGTACCAGTTGGTAAACAGATAATTCGGAATCATCTCCAAGATATACCCTATCCCAAACGCTACATAATAGAGAGCTGCACCTTTCTCGGGTTGCCCCAAGGCCCACAAAGCGGCCAAGAAACACCAGGTCTGCACAAACATACCCGTTGTACCGATCACGGTAAAACGCGCAGCACTCTGGAGCGTCTTTGGGAGGTAACTGGAGGGAAGTTTCATCTTCATAACTAGTATCCTATAATCCTAGTTTCCTAGGCTCCCAGGTTATTTAGCAACTCCTTCATCGCGGCATCCAGGCCGGTTACATCACGACCACCGGCAGTAGCCATCCAGGGTTGACCACCACCACCGCCTTGGATATTCCGTGCAGCGGACTTGATCATCGCACCGGCGTTCATACCTGCCTCTACCAGTGGTTGGCTCAGGAAGACAGCGATCGTCGGTTTGCCGGCAAAAGAGGTAGCAGCTACTACAGCGAACTTGACATCGGTGAACTTGCCACGCAGCAAAGGCATAACGCCACGAATCATATCGGGGTTAAGTTCACCTTGCAAGCGAACGAGTTTAATATCACCAAAGTCTTCCGCTGATGCGATGATACGATCACGGAACATCTCAATTTTTTCCGCCACGTATTGGTCGATACGTTTTTTCAAATCGGAGTTTTCCTCTATCTGCTTCAGGATTGCGCCCTCCAAATCAGGAGCATTATGGAATATATCCCGTAGATGGTTGAGAATATCCTGCATACCATAGTATAACTGGTCAGCTTTAGCGGCCGTCACAGCCTCAATACGACGAACTCCGGCCGCGATACTGGTCTCCATCAGGATACGGACACAACCGATACGACCGGTCGAAGATACATGACATCCACCGCAGAGTTCCACCGAAGGACCGTATTTGATCACACGCACATCATCGCCGTATTTCTCACCGAACAAGGCCATCGCACCCATCGCCTTGGCTTGTGCGATAGGCGTATGACGACTTTCCTCAAGGTGGATATCCTGACGAATAAGCGCGTTAGCGAGTTTCTCCACTTCGCGAAGTTCTTCCGGCGTCACTTTCTGGAAATGACTAAAGTCAAAACGCAGACTTTCCGGTGTTACCAAACTACCCTTCTGCTCCACATGCTTACCCAGCACTTCACGTAGCGCGTAGTGGATAATATGGGTCGCAGAGTGGTTGCAAGCGATCGCCTGACGACGCTCGGCATCAACGGTCGCAGTTAGCGCACCGTTCAGTTCTGCCGGCAGTTCTGCCAAAATATGTACAGGCAGATTATTCTCGCGTTTGGTATCCAGTACGCGCACATTGCCGAGCGTACCGGTGTCTCCTACCTCGCCACCCATCTCGGCGTAGAACGGGGTCTTGGAGAGCACCACCTGATAGAACGACTTACCTTTCTGGCTCACCTGACGGTAACGAAGGATCTTCGTCTCGCAGGTCAACTCATCGTAGCCCACAAACTCGGTATCTCCTTCAGCCAGTATGGTCCAGTCCCCCAGGTCTTGCTTATTCGCCTCACGACCCATCGATTTCTGATGCTCCAGCGCTTTGTTATACTCGTCCTCGTTGGTGGTAAAACCGTTCTCGCGGAGGATGAGTTCGGTCAGGTCCAACGGGAAACCGTAGGTATCTTTGAGGGTGAACACATCCACACCCGAGATCTCCGTCTTACCGGCTTTCTTGGCCTCTCCCATCAGTTTATCAAGGAGCCCAATACCCTTGTCAAGCGTACGAAGGAAGGCTTCTTCCTCGGACTTGATGACCGGCGTGATCTGCGCCTCTTGTGCTTTCAGTTCCGGATAGGCTTCACCGAGGTCTTCGATGAGTTGCGGTACCAGTTGATAGAGGAACGCGCTACGCATATTCAAGAAGGTATAACCGTACCGAACGGCGCGACGCAAGATACGACGGATAACATAACCCGCTTTCTCGTTCGAGGGAAGTTGTCCGTCCGTAATCGCGAAAGCAATCGTACGGATATGATCGGCGATGACGCGCATCGCGATATCGGTCTTCTCATCCTTTCCGTATTCGCAACCGCAGATAGCGCCAATCTTGGCGAGCATGGGTTGGAACACATCCGTGTCGTAGTTGGAAGTCTTGCCTTGTATCGTTCTTACCAGGCGCTCAAAACCCATACCGGTATCGATGACCTTCTTCGCCAGCGGTTCGAGAGAACCATCCGCTTTGCGGTTATACTGCATGAAGACGATGTTCCATATCTCAATCACCTGCGGATGATCTTTGTTCACCAGTTCACGTCCGGGCACTTTGGCGCGCTCTTCGGCGCTGCGACTGTCCACATGGATCTCACTACACGGACCACAGGGACCCGTATCACCCATTTCCCAGAAGTTATCATGCTTGTTTCCGTTCAATATATGATCAGCAGGCAGGTGTTTCGCCCAGATAGAAGCGGCTTCGTCATCACGATCGAGGCCTTCCTCTTTCGACCCCTCGAACACGGTTGCATACAGGTTAGCCGGGTCAATCTTCAGTACATCTACGATGTATTCCCATGCAAAATCGATGGCTTCTTTCTTGAAATAGTCGCCAAACGACCAGTTACCCAGCATCTCAAACATCGTGTGATGGTAGGTATCGTGTCCCACTTCCTCCAGGTCATTGTGTTTACCGCTTACACGCAGACATTTCTGACTGTCTGCCACACGCGGGTACTTGATGGGGTCATTGCCGAGGATGATACCTTTCCACGGATTCATACCGGCATTGGTGAACATCAAGGTGGGATCATCTTTGATGACCATCGGCGCAGAAGGAACGACCTGATGTCCCTTCGATGCCATAAAGTCCAAGAAGGACTGTCTAATCTCTTTACTTGTCATTATCGTTAGTTAAATTATGATCGAATCGATTACCACCTGTAGTGGTCTTGAAATCAATAAATTCCCGACGCGGTTTACCTTCACCGTCCGCACGCTCAATGAAAGGTAACGGATCAGCGGTCAACTCATCGTACTGCTCGCGTTGACGAAGCACATCGATGGCCATAAAGAGCGCATTGCGCATCGAAGCCTCGTTCGCTTGGTTCTTACCGGCTATGTCATACCCCGTACCGTGGTCCGGCGAGGTACGGACGATATTGAGGCCTGCTGTAAAGTTCACACCACTCATATCGAGCGTCTTGAACGGTATCAAACCCTGGTCATGGTACATCGCCAACACCGCATCGAAATGGCGGTAATGCTCTGAACCGAAGAAACCATCTGCGGCATAGGGACCGAATGCCCATATCCCCTGCTCTTTGGCCTTGCTGATGGCCGGCACGATGATCTCCTGTTCTTCCTTACCCAACAATCCTGCATCGCCTGCGTGCGGGTTGAGTGCCAACACAGCAATGCGGGGTTTATCCAATCCAAAGTCGCGTTGCAGACTCTTATTGAGCAGCGTCATCTTCGCGAGGATCCGTTCTTCCGTGATCTGCGCAGGTATATCGGCCAGCGCTACATGGTTGCATACCAATGCCACGCGCAGGTTCTCCGTGCAGAGCATCATCAGTTCATTACCTTGGAAGCGTTTCTCCAGATACTCTGTGTGACCGCCTTGCAGTGCCTCTTTATTCAGCGGAGCTGTCACAAGCGCCTGCACTTTACCGGCCTGCAGATCTGCGCATGCTCGGTCCAGCGAAGCCTTCGCGGCTTTATTGGACTCCTCAGTGTTCTTACCGAACTCCACCGGCACATTATCCGTATAGCAAGTGATGAGGTTCAAACGACCGTCTTTGGCCTGCTCCGGGCTATCGATGAGGTTCCATGTCACATTACGATGGTCCTCGTCCAAGGTCTGCAGATGGCGTTTTGCCACCGCGGCATTACCGTAAATAACGGGACGCATGATCTCGAAGATATACCCGCTCAGCAGACTCTTGATGATCACTTCGTATCCTACGCCGTTCGTATCACCGGCCGTTATCGCTATGATAGGTTTCATGATGTATCTTTTCGTATTTTAATTTCGTCAAATCGTAGTTCTGCCGCTCTTCATCAGGATAGCCCAAAGCGATAGCACAAAGCACGATCTTATCCTCCGGGATACCGAACAGGCGGTGAGTCAACTCCGGTGCTCCTTCGCGTTCATAGACATGGCACCAGCAGGCACCAACACCCTGCTCCGCGGCAGCGAGCAATATATGCTCCGCTGCGATGGCACCATCCGCCATCCAGGTGTTATCGCATAGCGTGGGATCCAGCGCAATGATGATCGCGGCCGTCGCGGTAGCGAACATCTGACTTCCGTACGTGCGGCAAGCCGTCAACGGGCGTAACTTCGCCTCGTCATGCGTCACGATAAACTCCCACGGACAAGTCCTCTTGGCACTCGGACTCATCAGCGCACAACGCAACATATAATCTATTTTCTCCTGCTCCACAGGTTGGTCCGTATATTTGCGTATCGACCGCCTGCGTTGACATAAAGTTTCAAAATTCTCCATTCTTTACTTCTTACCTTTCTTTATTCCCCGGTTTATAGTCCGAAAATCGCCAAGTGCCTTGACACCGATGCCGAAGATGCGTTTCATGTTGATACTGTTCACGCCGCCTTGACGGGGACGGAAAGTGATGGGGTACCAACCGATGTTGTAATGCCACCTAACAGCGATCGCGCTAACCGCTACGTTTGCCAGGTTATAATCCGCCGGGATGATCTCGAGCACCGGTTTGAGTTTCTCCACCTTCATCAAACGGAATGGCGTGTTGGCGTCCTTTACCCAACAATGGAACATCAACCAAACGACGAACCGCAGGGTCTTGGTGACGAAGACACGACTGGCACCATCCTGACGACCACCGCGCGTACCGATTTGGAAATCATATTTCTCGCGGTTCTCCCACATCTGCCAGAACTCATCCGGCAAGGTCTGACCGTCACTGTCCGTTTGGAAGATATAATCCGCACCGTGCTCCATCGCGTAGCGATACAGGTACAATACTGTTGCACCGTGACCCGAATTGGGCTTGTCTACCGGTTCAAAGAACTTATATTTCGGCTGTAACTGCTGCATGATGGCGAAGGTGTTGTCCTTACTGCCGTCATTGGCAATCACTAATTTCGCCGTGTGACCCTCTGCGTTGATGCGCTCGCAAACAGGGTGCCACTGCTGAATCACTTCTTCGATGTTCTCCGCCTCATTATAGGCCGGCATCACAAAATAAACGGTGTCTTTCATATCGATGATATAATGAATTTACAAAACCGGGTGCAAATTTACTGCTTTTTTTTGACATACGCAAGTGCGCGCGCATTTTTTTTATTTTTTAGAGGAATTACTTGCGTATGTTATTTTTTTTTAGTAACTTTGCAGCCGATTTTGGAAAGAATGAAAAAAATTTTTATTTTTTTGTGTGTCGGGATGATGGTTTTGTCCTGCGCCAAGGAGCATAACGGGGACGCGATGACGGTGAGTAAAGGGCATTTGACGATTTACCCGGATTTCCCGTCGGCATATGTAGCGCCGCGTACGGTGCGTGTTTGGACACCAGCGGATTATGATCCCGCCAAGCGCTACGATGTGCTTTATATGCATGACGGTCAGATGTTATACGACGCGTCGGTGACTTGGAATAGTCAGGAGTGGGGAGTGGACGAAGCGATGGACAGTCTGATTGCTCTCGGACGAATCCGCCCGACCATCGTAGTGGGCATCGATTATAACCCCGAGAACCGCATCGGCGAGTACTGTCCGGACGATGTATCGTTGTTGTTGCCGGATAACGCACCTATCTATGACAGTTTTCCTTCGATGGGCAATGCCTATCTGCGCTTCCTCGTAGAAGAACTCAAACCTTTCATCGACAGCGTTTATGCCACTTATCCGGAACGCGAACATACATGGACGATGGGTAGTAGTTGTGGTGGTTTGATTAGTTCTTATGCCTTGGGGCAGTATCCGGATGTCTTTGCCGGCGCAGCATGTATGTCCACGCATTGCACGCTCGCTTACCCGGATCCGGTGCGCCCTGATGCCGCAAAGATGGCAGCGTACCGTGAGTACTTGCGTACGCATATTGCGCCGAATAGTGCCAAACTTTACATGGATCAGGGTGACCGCACGCTCGATGCATTCTACAGCGAAGCACAAGCGGCTATCAACACCATGCTGCGTGCCGAAGGATGGGACAGTACCCATTTTGAATACCGCTCTTTCCCCGGTCATGCGCATTGCGAGGATGACTGGAGAGCACGATTGGATATACCCTTACAGTTCCTATTGAAAATTGAAGATTGAGAAAGCAAGTTGGTGGTTAATCGGGTTGGTAGCCTTGGTGCTGCAGATACCGCATTCGATGGCGCCGTGGGGAAACGGAAACTACCCTACGGACATATGCGTCTATATGCGCTGCGCCGAATGGTTGCAGGACGGCCTGGTCATGTATCGCGACATGTTCGACCATAAGGGGCCGCTGGTCTATATGATCTATGAAGCGGTATGTCTCTTGGGTACGACCGGCGTATGGCTGCTCGACCTGCTGATTCTCTATCTCTCAATGCTCATCCTTTACCGCCTGGCGCGGCTCTTCACGGACGAGCGGAACAGTCTCATCATCACCACCCTACTCGGCGGCTTGGCACAACTGCCCTTCACGGACGAAGGAAGTCCCGAATGGCTCGTGATGCCGGCATGTATCTACAGCGCGTATATACTCGCCAAACGGCTCAAAGATCACGACTATTGTTCGCTCACCGACATCATCCTTTTCTCAGCGTCGGTGGCTTTCTGCCTTTTCACCAAACCCAACACCTGCGCGGGCATGATCCCGATCGCAGGATATATCGTTTGGGACCTCGTCCGTCGGTTCGATATCCGCGTGTTCGGTAGGTATGTCTTAGGCGTTATCATCGGTCTAGGCGTGATACTCCTACCCGTCGCGGCATGGATCGCGCAGCAGGGTAACTTACAAGACTTCATCGATGCCTATTGGATCTTCAATACGCAGGCTTACGCACCCATGACGCGAATGAAGATGATCATGGGAAAAGTATTCGTAACCCTCGTATGCTTACCGGGTTTCTATGCCTTTGGTGTGTACGCATGGTCGGCGAAGAAACGACCCTGGGAACTGGCCTTCATGACCGTGCTGTTCTTCTTCACCGTCCTGCTCAACGCTTACCTCAAAAACGGCTATCCGCATTATGTAGCGCCCTGCATGGCTGTATTCGGGTTGGTATTAGTGCTTGCATGGCCGTATATACAAGTTCGCAAGGTGCTGTACGGTTTCACGATCGGTTTCTTAGTACTCGTCGGCATCGGTACCTTCGGTGCCCGGGCGTACTTACGCCTCACGCCTTTCGATACCACCAAAGATAACGAAACGGCGCTCTTCATCAATACCCATACGGATGCCGATGACTATGTCATGGTATGCGATATAGACGACCGCAGCCGATGGAGTTCGATGAGTCCGTCTTACTCCTTCGTCTATCGCTTATGGCTCCATCTGAACGCCAAGCCGGCAAGTCCCTATTTCTACTTACCGCCGTCCATCACGGATGCGATGCGGGCGAAGTCTTGGGAACTACAGACAGCACGCATGCCGAAATACATAGTATGCACAGATGAACATGAAGGGGCGTACCTGCAACTCGGTTACACCCGTATACAAGATATCAAAAACGACTATTATATACTACAACGACCATGACCCATTATGACTATCTGATCGTCGGTTCAGGTCTCTTCGGAGCCACCTTCGCTTATCGCGCTAAGCAGGCCGGTAAGAAATGTCTCGTCATCGACCAGCGTCCGCAGTTAGGCGGAAATGTCTTTTGCGAAGACCGGGAAGGGATACATGTTCATACCTACGGTGCCCATATCTTCCATACCGCCAACAAAGAAGTGTGGGATTTTGTGAATGCCCTCGTACCTTTCAACCGCTATACGAACTGTCCGGTGGCGAACTACAAAGGCGAACTGTACAACTTGCCTTTTAACATGAATACCTTCTATCAGATGTGGGGTGTCCATACGCCGGAAGAGGCGCAGGCGAAGATCAACGAACAGCGTGCAGAAGTAGCCGCGATGCTGAATGGTCGCGAACCTGCTAACCTCGAAGAACAAGCACTCATGCTCGTGGGACGCGATATCTACGAGAAACTCATCAAATCGTACACCGAGAAACAATGGGGACGACCCTGCACGGAGTTACCGGCATTCATCATTCGTCGTCTTCCCTTGCGGTTTATCTTCGATAACAACTATTTCAACGACCCCTACCAAGGTATTCCTATCGGTGGGTATAATGTGCTGATAGAGCGCCTGTTGGACGGCATCGAGACGCGTGTGAACTGCGACTTTTTTGCGCATCGCGAAGAACTGGAAGCGCTGGCGGACAAGATCATCTACACCGGTCCTATCGATGCATTCTACGGGTACCGGTTCGGCAAGTTACAGTACCGCACCGTGCGTTTTGAGACCGAGACACTCGACACGCCCAACTATCAAGGCAATGCGGTCATCAACTATACCGACCGCGAGACACCCTACACCCGCATCATCGAGCATAAACATTTTGAATCGTTCGGTCAGGCGGTGTATGACAACCCCAAGACCGTCATCAGTCGGGAGTACTCCACCGAGTGGCAACCCGGTATGGAACCCTATTACCCCGTAAACGACGACCGTAATGCCGCACTCTACGCGCAGTACAAAGAGTTGGCGGACAAAGAACCCAAAGTGCGTTTTGGCGGTCGTTTGGCGGAATATAAATACTACGACATGGCGCCGACCATCGAACAGGCACTGCGTCTGGCACAAACTGAATTAAGCTAATGAAGAATATACGTAATTTTTGTATCATCGCGCATATCGACCATGGTAAGAGTACCTTGGCGGACCGCATGCTGGAGTTGACGGGCACCGTTGATGTAAGGCAGATGGAGAACCAGGTGCTGGACGACATGGACCTGGAGAAAGAGCGCGGTATCACCATCAAGAGTCACGCTATCCAGATGGAGCATAAGGGTTATACCCTTAACCTCATCGACACCCCGGGGCATGTGGACTTCAGTTATGAAGTGAGTCGTTCTATCGCAGCCTGCGAAGGAGCGGTACTCGTCGTCGATGCCACGCAAGGTGTACAAGCACAAACGATATCGAACCTCTACATGGCCATCGAGCATGACCTGGAGATCATTCCGGTGCTCAATAAATGCGACATGGACAACGCCATGCCGGAACGCGTGGAGGACGAGATAGTGGATCTGCTGGGTTGCAAACGCGAAGAGATACTCCGTTGTTCCGCCAAGACCGGCGAAGGAGTTCCGGAGATCCTGGACGCCATCATCGAGCGTATCCCGGCGCCGGTCGGTGACCCAAACGCTCCGCTGCAGTGTCTGGTCTTTGACTCGGTCTTCAACTCTTTCCGCGGCATCATCGCCTACTTCAAAGTGGTGAACGGTACGATGAAGACAGGTGACCAGGTACGGTTCGTGAACACCGGCAAAGAGTACGACGCCGACGAGATAGGTATTCTCAAACTCGACATGTCTCCACGCAAAGAGATCAGCGCCGGTAATGTGGGGTATATCATCTCGGGCATCAAGACGAGCACCGAAGTCAAAGTGGGTGACACGATCACGCATGTAGCGCGACCGTGCGACAAGGCGATAGACGGCTTCGAAGAAGCCAAACCGATGGTCTTCGCGGGTGTCTATCCCATCGAATCGGAAGACTATGAAGACCTGCGCGCTTCATTGGAAAAACTCCAACTCAACGATGCCTCCCTCACGTTCCAACCCGAGAGTTCGATGGCGTTAGGCTTTGGTTTCCGCTGCGGATTCCTTGGCCTGCTGCATATGGAGATCATTCAGGAACGTCTGGACCGCGAGTTCGACATGGATGTCATCACCACCGTACCGAACGTGTCGTATAATGTCTATACGAAAGACGGCGGCATGGTCGAAGTACATAACCCGGCAGGCATGCCCGACCTCACCGAGATCGACCGCATCGAAGAACCTTATATCCGGGCATCCGTCATCACAACCGCCGATTATATCGGTCCTATCATGACGCTTTGCTTAGGCAAACGAGGAGAACTGGTCAAACAGGAATATATCTCCGGTAACCGAATGGAACTCCTTTTCGACATGCCCTTAGGTGAGATAGTCATCGATTTCTACGATAAACTCAAATCGATCTCCAAAGGTTACGCCTCCTTCGATTGGCATATGAATGGTTTCCGACCCTCTAACCTCGTCAAACTGGATATTCTGCTGAACGGTGAACAGGTCGATGCCCTCTCTACCCTCACCCATCGGGACAATGCCGTCGATTTCGGACGTCGTATGTGCGAGAAACTCAAAGAACTATTACCTCGCCAGCAGTTCGATATTGCGATTCAAGCGGCTATCGGTGCGAAGATTATTGCCCGCGAGACCGTCAAGCAGGTTCGCAAAGACGTGCTCGCCAAATGTTACGGCGGTGACGTAAGCCGTAAGCGCAAACTGCTCGAGAAACAGAAACGCGGTAAGAAACGAATGAAGCAAATCGGTAATGTAGAAGTACCTCAAAAAGCATTCTTGGCAGTGCTTAAGTTAGATTAAGCAAAGAAATATAATATTCATTTTCATTAATTTAAATGCTATGGAACAATTTGTACATTCGGCATGGTCGCTGATTCCGTTCGGACTCATGCTTCTGATGATTGCTATCGGTCCGCTGGTAGCAGAACACTGGTGGGAGAAGAACACCAACAAACTCATTGT
>Ga0310694_10006313_pt1 | contig 11224 bp, 9 predicted proteins | sample 174DNAGHGhighgp2_FD_203884 | JGI IMG/M metagenome (GOLD analysis project Ga0310694, IMG submission 203884) | Sheep rumen microbial communities from Palmerston North, Manawatu-Wanganui, New Zealand - 1742 DNA GHGhigh gp2 (v2) (version 2) | ecosystem: Host-associated > Mammals > Digestive system >... | reverse complement strand
CCAAACTTTTTCGAGAAAAAAAATGCATGCTATTGTAGAAATATTGCATGAAATTGATTTACATCAAGCAGGACAACGACATACACATTATTATATATAAAGAAGCATGTGCAGAAGCACCCAGAAGAAAAAAGGCTGCGACACTGCCGCAACCCTATTTTCCTACCTATGAATGGCATTGTTTGCCACTGAACATTACTTGCTCTCTTTCGATTCTTCCGGAGCCTGTCCGATGAGTTCCATGAACTCGTCGAGCTTCGGTGTGATGATAATCTGTGTGCGACGGTTACGCTGTTTTCCGGCTTCAGTAGTATTAGCTGTCAGCGGATTATATTCGCCACGTCCGCCGGCAGTGAGGCGCTTGGGATCTACGCCATACTGCGTCTGTAGGGCCTGTACCACACTGCTGGCACGCAAACAGGAGAGATCCCAGTTGTTACGGATGTTTTCTCGCGAGATGGGCACATTGTCCGTGTTACCCTCAATGAGCACATCGTAGTCCTTGTAGTCTTTGATAATCTTGGCAATCTTTGAGAGTGTCGCGTTAGCCCGCTCACTAATCTCATAGGAACCACTCTTATAGAGCATGTTATCATTCAATGAGATATAGACAACGCCTTTGAGCACCTGCACATCAACGTCTTTCAGTTCCTCTTTCGAGAGCGAGCGTGTGAGATTGTTGGTGAGCACCATGTTCAGCGAGTCGCTCTTCGACTTCACCTCCACCAGATGACGAATATACTTGTTCGACTCGTTAATCTGGTCAACGAGTTTATCAATGCTGACATTATTCTGGCTTGCATTCGTCAGGCTCTTGTCGAGCGAGCGCTGCAGGGCCTTCGTAGCCCTGTCCTGCTGCTTGAGCTGTTCCTCAAGGCCTGCCACACGAGCTGTTGAAGCCGCCAACTGCTGCTTCGTCTCAACATAGTTGGCCTGCAGGGCTTTGTTTTCTTCCTGACAAGCCACCAATTCCTTTTTAGACACACAGCTGGTCATCATCACAGATACCAGCGCAAACGAACAAATTATTACACTTTTCTTCATAATCTTTCTTTTTAATACATTATTTTTGAGTGCAAAGTTAATGATTAGATGCGTTCTGCGCAGAAAAGTTTCATGTATTTAAACTTATTTAACCGTTTTGCACAATATTCAAGAACTATATAATACGGCACCGTCTTGTTCAGACGATGCCGCATCGAATACAAAGATTACATCAGCATTGGTTGGCGACCTACAGATTTAAGCTCTTCTTGATAGCCTCTATACGCTCTAAGGCAGCATTGCTGCAACGCTCGTAGCAGCCAGCGCACTTAAAGGAAGCATCCTTGATTTCACAATAGAACTTAATTTTAGGCTCGGTACCCGACGGACGCACGGAAATCTTGGTGCCGTCGGCACAGAACCACTGCAGCACGTTGGCCGTGGTAGGCATGTCTATCTTCTCTACCTTTCCGTCGGCATACTTGGCCTCCAAGGTCTGGTAGTCTTTCCACAGGCAGATAGGCTCTCCACCCAGTTCCTTGGGAGGATTGGCACGGAAGTCAACCATCATCTGCTTAATCTCGTCGGCACCGCTCTTGCCGGGCTTCACCACGTTGATGGTTACTTCCTTCGAGAATCCATACTCGGCATAGATATTCATGAGCAGGTCGTAAAGCGTCATGCCGTTGTCCTTAGCCCATGCTGCGATTTCGCAGATGAGACAGATGGAGGCTGGGGAGTCCTTGTCGCGGACCTTGTCGAACGGCAGGAAGCCGAACGACTCCTCGCCGCCGCCAATGTACTTCTTCTTGCCCTCGTTGATGCGAATCTCGTTGGCAATCCACTTGAAGCCGGTGTAGCAGTCTTTCAGCTCGACACCATTCTTCTTGGCAATCTCGGCAATCACCTCGGTAGTAACAATCGTCTTCACCAGGAACTCGTTGCCCTTCAGCTGACCAAGTTTCTTCTTGTTGGCTATGATATACCACGAGAACATCATACAGGTCTGGTTGCCGTTCAGTATCTCCCACTCGCCTTTCGGGTTTCGGCAGACGATGGCCAGACGGTCGGCATCGGGGTCGGAAGCAATAACGAGGTCGGCATTCAGGCGGGTACCCAGCTTCATGCCTAAGGTCATGGCCTCGGCATTCTCGGGGTTAGGCGACACCACGGTGGGGAAGTTGCCGTCGATAACCATCTGCTCGGGAACGACATGGATATTCTGGAAGCCCCATGAGCGCAGTGCCTCGGGAATGATAACACGACCGGTGCCGTGCATGGGCGAATAGACGATGTTGAGGTCCTTGTGGCGCAGGATAACATCCTGATCGACCATGGCCTCCTTGACAGCCTGCAGGTAGTCCCAGTCCATCTCACCGCCAATGATTTCAATCAGTTCCTTGTTGCCCTCGAACTTTACGTCCTCTATCTTCACCTTGTTCACCTCGTCGATGATGCCCTTGTCGTGCGGAGCAAGCACCTGAGCACCATCGTCCCAATATGCCTTGTAGCCATTGTACTCCTTGGGGTTGTGCGAAGCTGTGACGTTGACTCCGGCCTGACAGCCTAACTGGCGGATGGCAAACGAAATCTCCGGCGTCGGGCGAAGGCTTTCGAAGAGATATACCTTGATGCCGTTGGCAGAGAAGATGTCGGCTACCGACTCTGCAAACATGCGTCCGTTGTTACGGCAGTCATGCCCCACCACCACAGCGCACTGCTTGCCGGGGAATGCTTTCAGAATATAGTTGGCAAAGCCCTGTGTAGCCATGCCCACAATATACTTGTTCATTCGGTTGGTGCCGGCTCCCATGATACCGCGCAATCCCCCCGTACCAAATTCGAGGGTCTGATAGAAAGCGTCAATGAGATCTGTTTTGTCCTCATTGTCCAGCATAGCCTGTACAGCGTTACGTGTCTCCTCATCGAAGGCCGGAGAAAGCCATTCTTTTGCCCGTGCAGTACACTCGGCAATTAATTGAGCGTTGTTTTCCATAAATGATTAATAATTGTTTTAGATATAGTTTCATTATAATACGCAAAGATACTGATTTATATTTTCAAAATCAGTATCTTCTTTCTAATTTTATAATTTTTTAATTATTCAGGGCGCTGATTATCCTCAAAACGCTGCATTCTCTCTTCAAGTTGTGCATACTGGTGTTCTTCTATGAATGACGTACATACGCGTAAGCCTTCCTGATGCGAACCGGTAGTAATGAGGCAGATGGCAGATACCCCATAGTACATGAGTTCCTTGGCCAGTTCGCCACTGGTCATGCCTTTGAAGCCGATAGTGAAATAGAATCCGTCGGCTACGGGTTCGTCAAGGTCCTTGTCATAAACAATGTGGAAACCGTGGCGACAGAAAATATCCTTTAGTTTACGTGCCCGTTCTCCGTAAATGCTCACCTCCTTGCGAAAGTCGTAGTCGCCGTCGGTAGCCGCCTTCAGCATAGCAGCCATGGCATACTGTGCCGAATGACTGGTACCGCTGGAGAGTGCATAAAGCATGCGGGTAGAGAAGACAAGCCCGAAGGGCAGTCCTTCGTAGCGTGCAGCAAGGTCGGTGTAATGGCGGTGGAACAGCTTATCAGAGATACACGTCACGCCGATGCGCTCGCCAGCATAGGAGAATGCCTTCGACCCACTGATGAGCAAGATGTAATTGTCGGTATAGCGTCCCACCGAAGGCTGGTAGGGCGGCTGGAAGGGTATGCTGAGGTTCTTGCGGAAGTCCATGGCGAAATATGCCAGGTCTTCCATCACGATGACATCATATTTGGTGGCCAATGTGCCTATAGCCTCCAACTCCTGTTCGTTCAGGCATACCCATGACGGATTGTTAGGGTTGGAATAGACGATGGCACAGATGTTACCCTGTTTCAAGTAGCTTTCCACCTTCGGAGCCAGTTTGTCGCCACGATAATCGTAAACATCAAAGGTCTCAAGCTTCACGCCCATCACCTGCAGCTGCATCTTCTGAACGGGGAAACCAGGGTCGATAAACAATACGGTATCTTTGCGGCGGTCGGCTTGCGAACAGGTAAGAAACGAAGCGAACGTGCCTTGCATGGATCCGCAGACGGGCACACAGCCCTCCGGAGCCACGTCAAGTCCGATGAAAGCCTTGACAAAGCGCGAAGCCTCCTGTTTCAAGGCTGGCAGACCTTGTATGTCGGGATAGCTGTGAGCGATGCCCTGCTGAAGAGCTTTCACCTGGGCATCGACACCCACTTGGGATGCCGGCAGTCCGGGAATACCCATTTCCATTTTGATAAACTCCACTCCGCTGGCTTTCTCGGCGCGTGCTGCTACTTGCTTTACTTCGCGGATGGTAGCCTTGGCAAAGTCGTTAATGCCGAGTTCTGCTATCAGCGTATCGACAATCTCTCGTTTGATAGGTGTCTCTTTCATATTCTCAAGGGTTGGTATAAAAGTATATTATTGGTGGGCACTCTTCACTAAAAAGAGCCATCTCCTTAAGTTCTTTATCAAAAAGAGCCGTAATCCATAGGACTACAGCTCCTTTTTTATTTTCGCATACCGTAATGGGATTTACTTCACCTTTGCAACGATGGCCTTGAAAGCCTCAGGGTTGTTCAGGGCGAGGTCGGCAAGCACCTTACGGTTAATCTCGATACCGGCCTTGGCAAGTTTCCCCATCAGGGCAGAATAGCTCAAGCCTTCCATGCGGGCAGCAGCGTTGATACGCTGAATCCACAGTGCGCGGAACGAGCGCTTCTTGTTCTTACGGTCGCGATAAGCGTAGGTAAGGCCTTTTTCCCAGGTGTTCTTGGCTACTGTCCAAACATTCTTGCGTGCTCCGAAGTAGCCGCGAGTGAGTTTCAGAATTCTTTTACGTTTTGCGCGTGATGCAACGTGATTGACTGATCTTGGCATAGTTTTCTTACTTTTTAATGTTTGACAATAGGTGAATTAACGGAGACACAACAGGTCGCGAACCTGCTTCATGTTGCTGTTGTCAACAACCGTGTAACCACAGAGGTTACGCTTCTGCTTCTTGGTCTTCTTCGTCAGAATGTGACTGTGGTAAGCGTGGTGTCTCTTTACCTTACCTGTACCGGTGAAAGAGAATCTCTTCTTGGCACCGGAGTTTGTCTTTACTTTTGGCATTGTTTTTTTTGTTTAAATTTGTTATTATAAATCGGGCAGCTACGCATATACCGGGCGCGCCACCCCTTTTTCCTTTATTTTATTCTTCGGTCTCTGTCAGCTTCTTCAGCGCATCGGCACTGATCTTGGCGTTTGCCAACAACCCTCCATTCGAAGGCATCACTGCTGCATCATCCTGTTTCTGCTGCTGCGGCTGGCGAGCAGCTTCGCTCTCAGAGGCTTCACGGTCTCGTGCCTGCTGGCTCTTCTTGGCCACGCCGGCTTTCTTCGGAGCGAGATAGAGGAACATCTTCTTCCCTTCGAGCGACGGCATCGACTCTACCTTTCCGCAATCTTCCAGGTCGTTGGCAAACCGCAGCAGCAATACTTCGCCCTGCTCCTTGAACAAGATGGAGCGTCCCCGGAAGAAAACGTATGCACGCACCTTATTCCCTTCCTCCAGAAACTCCCTGGCGTGCTTCAGCTTGAACTGATAGTCGTGCTCGTCGGTCTGAGGTCCGAATCGAATCTCCTTCACCTCTACCTTCACCTGCTTGGCCTTCATTTCCTTCTGGCGTTTCTTCTGCTGGTAGAGGAACTTCGAATAGTCAATGATGCGACACACCGGCGGGTTGGCATTGGGTGAAATCTCCACGAGATCTACGCCCTGGTCGCGGGCCATGTCAAGAGCCTGACGGATAGGCATCACGGTGGATCCGTTATCGCCTACTATTCGTACTTCGCGCACACGAATCTGTTCGTTGACACGGTACTGATTTTTCATTTTGTCGTTCTTCATCAACTGTTTTTTTCGAAATCGGCTGCAAAGTTACGAATTAACCCGCAAAACACAAAATAAAATCTCATTTATTTTCACCTGTTTACGTAAAAAACGCTGTCCGCTGGTGGATAGTGCGCCTGCACTACCCTACTCTTCGTCGGGTGTGATGAGTTTATATCCCTTTCCGTGGATGTTGATGATTTCAATCTGCGGGTCGTCTTTCAGGTGCTTGCGCAGTTTTGTGATGTACACATCCATCGAGCGTGCATTGAAGTAGTTGTCGTCTATCCAGATGGTTTTCAGTGCAAAGTCGCGCTGCAGGATTTCGTTAGCATGCGAGCACAGCAGGGCCAGCAGTTCGTTCTCCTTGGTAGTCAGTTTCGTCTGTTTCTCGCCAATGCTCAGCAGCTGCTTCTGGGTGTCGAATATAAACTGTCCGATATGATAGACGCTGCTCTCGCGGTTCTTCTTGCCGCGTACCCGGCGCAGAATGGCCTCTACGCGGAACACCAGCTCCTCCATCGAGAAAGGTTTTGTGATATAGTCGTCGGCACCGATCTTGAAGCCTTCCAGAATGTCTTCCTTCAGCGTCTTAGCCGTGAGGAAGATGATGGGTATGTCGGCATTGGCCTGCCGGATTTCCTGTGCCAGGGTGAAGCCGTCCTTCTTGGGCATCATCACGTCGAGCACGCAGATGTCGAACTTCGTCTTCAGGAAAGCCTTGTATCCTGCCTCTCCGTCGGGGCATAGCTCGGCCATATAGCCTTTGGCTGCCAGATACTCGCGCAACAGCATTCCCAGGTTCTCGTCGTCTTCGCAAAGAAGAATTTTCAGTTTCTCGTCCATAACTTTTACAATTTAGAATTTTACTATTTTCGATTTTCTATTTCTTTCACCTTAATTATTATTGCTCGTCTTCTTGCAGTACGGGCAGCGTGATGGTAAACTTGGTGCCTTTGCCCAGTTCGCTCTCTGCCTTGATGTCGCCCTGGTGCAAATCTACCACCTTCTTGACGTAGGCCAACCCGAGCCCGAAGCCCTTCACGTCGTGCTTGTTGCCTGTATGCACGCGGTAGAACTTGTCGAATATCTTCCTCAGGTTCTCTTTCTTGATGCCCTGTCCCGTATCGCGTATAGACAGGCACAGATGGCTGTGCTCGTCGTTCCACGTATGGATATAGATGTCAATCGGTTCGTCGGGCTTGCGGTACTTCACGGCATTGTCCATCAGGTTGGTGATGGCATTCTGAAAGTGTACCTCATCGACATAGATGCCGGAATCGACGGCCTCTATCTGCGTGTATATCTTTCCTCCGGTATGCTCTACGCGCAGATTGAACGACTGCGCGATGTTTTCCACCATCTCGTTCAGGTCGAGTTCCTTTTTCTTGAACACCACGCTTTTCTTGTCGAACATTGACATCTGCAGCACCTTCTCTACGAGGAATCGCAGTCGCTTCGACTCGTCTGAGATGACGGTGCCAAGATGCTTCGTCATCTGTTCCGACTTGGTGATGCTGTCGTCGTTCATCATCTGTGCAGCCAACGAGATGCTGGCAATAGGTGTCTTCAGTTCGTGCGTCATGTTGTTGATGAAGTCGTTCTTGATTTCCGTATAGCGTTTCTGCCGGAAGATGACAACAATGGTGAACAGGAACGTGATGAGCAGCACGATGGTAAAGATGATGCTGGGAATCATGAAGCGCACGGAGGAGAAGATGTACGAGTTCATCTCCGGGAAATGTATTCGCACCAGTCCCATCTTCGACTGCGGGTCATTGCGGAAGAGCACCTGTTGATAGGTATATTGCTCGCCCTTGTCCTCATAGTCCGGACATCGGTACACCTCGCGCCCGTCGGTGGTTGACACCGTGAAGTGATAGGGTATATTGATGCCATTGTTCGACAGCTCGTTGCGTATCTCCGAGTCGAGCATGCGGAAATTGATCCGTTCTTTCAGCGGTTTGTCGCTGGCGGTATATAGTATGTTATAGACCACCTCGTCGAGCAGGGCCTTCTGATAGACATAGCGCTGGCGCACGATTTCCTGCATCGACTTGGCGGCATCCACCAGCGAGTTCTTGTCCTTGCGCAATATCATGGCCTTGGGCACGTTGGCCGGTTTCATCTGGAACGCCTTCACCTGGAACGACGAATAGATGGTGCCGTCGTCGGCAGCTACCGCAAACTGGTGCGAGTGCTTGATGGTGCCGCCGATGCCATCCACGCTGACTGAATCCTGTGTAAAGGCTCTCCGCTCCGTCTCGTTCACGTCTTTCTCCAAATAGCGCAGTGTCTCGTTCAGCTCCAGGTTGTGCGATGCCTGATAGAGCGAACGGTTCACGCTCTCGTCGAATTGCTCTTTCTTCATCTTCACCATTTCCTCGACGTAGAGGAACTGAAGCGAGAGCAAAGCCAGGAACGAGAATCCCATGATGATGGCTATGGCCCAAATAGTAGACTTCTTCATAACGAGAGCAAAGTTACGTTTTTTCTCGTTACGAAGAAGTCTTTTAGTTAATTATTTCCGTTAATTTTAACGATTTTAACTAAATTCGCCCAGTTTAGTTTCTGTGTTGCATTTTATCCAGCTCTCCATACAGGCCATCCTGTCTGGTTTTTGCGTTGTTGTTCAGAAGTGTATGTTGACATCGACCCCCATCTGGAAAGGGTTGCCACGCTGGGCGAATCGCGCCGTTGAGCCCCCCACCTTGCTTTCTACGGCAAAGGTATTGTAATTGGTATTGGTCAGATTGCGGGCCCACAGTCCCACCTTGACTGTCTTCATGTCAGCTTCCACGCGGGCATTGCCCACCGCATAGAATTTCTGTCCGTAGGTGTTGGCCTCGTCCCACCACAGCCGTCCTTGTGCCGTCACGCCGGCCCCTACGGTGACAGACTGCAGCAGGCTGCCGCCGATGTCGAACCGATAGTCGGCATTAGCCGACAGCGTATGCTCCGGTACGAAGGGCACGCGCTTGTCCTGATAATCCACCGGTGTCTCCACGTCGTCTATAACGATGGTGTCTTGATATTCCTTGAACACAGCCCTCGTGTATCCATAGCCCACCGACCAGTTCAGCCTATTGTCTGCGGCACTGCCTCGCAGCGTAGCCTCGATGCCGCAGCTGTAGCTCTTGCCGGCATTCACCATGGCTCGCCCGAAGTTATACTGTGTGGCAAAGACGGAGAGCTGCTGGTTGCGTATCTGCATGTAGTATGCCGACAGGTCCATGTGCAGCCTGTTGCCCCATAGGTTCAGATGCGTACCGGCCTCGTAGTTCCAGCTTTCTTCCGGCTTATACATGATGGTGTTGCGAATGTCGTTGTATCGCGCCATGTCGTGCTCTATCGTCACTGCTCCGCGAGCCGTGCGGGCTTCGTTACGCATCTCAGCCTGCAGGATGTCGCTGAACATCTGGATGTTGAACCCGCCTGCCCTGTAGCCTTTCGACACGATGGCATAGATGTTGCTGCCGCTGCGGTCCAGCCGGTAGGTCAGTGCTATCTTGGGTAGCCACTGCTCAAACGATGCCTCTTCACTATGTTCCAGCAGCGAGCTTACCATAGCCTGCACGCGGGTACCCATGACACTTTCGTCGAGCGATGCCACCGCACTGGTGTTATAGTCTATCCGGCTCTGGGCCACGTCGTAGCGCAGTCCGAGGGTAGCCGTCAGTCGGTCTGTCAGCTTGATGTTCGACTCGTGGAAGAAGCCGTAGTTGGTCTGTGGCGTATAGAAGCGCCCCGGAATATCCTGCATCTCCATGGTGATGTGTACTCCTCCGGCACGCGCTATCGTGGCTGCTGCTGCCTCCTGGCCCATGCGCTTTGCCATCGAGTTGAGCATGCCGTAATAGGCATAGTCTTCTATCTGTTTCGACAAGAACCGGTTCATCTCCGTACCGAAGCCGACGGGAGCCACCGTCTTCAGCCACTGGTGCGAGAAGAAGAACCCCGTCGTTCCCTGCCATGCCCCTATCTGGTGTGTCTTGTGTACCAGCTCGTGCGTCAGTGCGTTCTGCAACTGCTGCTGCTGCATCATCAGGTAGTTCTCCGGCCTGTAGTCGATGTCCATAGTCATGTCGTCCTTCAGGTACTGCCAACTGAGGGTATAGTTCACGTCGGCCTGGTCGCCGGCATACTTCACGCTCAGCCCGGTGTTCAGCAGGTGGCGCAGATAGTCAGACTGCGGGTTGGTTGCCGGCTGTGTGGCGCGTGCGGTCACATCGTCCAACAGTCCGTAGGCAAACCCGTTCTGCTTCACGTGCTGGTAGTCGCCCGTCAGGTCGATGCGCAGCCGTTTCGAGGGCTGCCAAACCAGCCTGAGCCGTCCGCCGCCCTCGTTGCTCTTGTCGGCTCGTTCCCCTGTTGCCAGGTTACGGAAGAAGCCGTTCTGCCCATTATAGAATGCAGCCACCGACAGTGCCAGTCTGTCGCCGAATCGGTGATAGTGTGCCAGCTCTGCCTTGCGATAGAAGTGCGTACCGACGCTCAGTCTGATGTCGGTGCCCTGATAGTCCATGGGGTTGCGTGTGAACATGCGAATCAGTCCGCCCTCGGTATTGATGCCGTAGAGTGTGCCCTGCGGGCCGCGCAGCACATCGACGCGGTCTGTCTCATACAGATGGCTGTTGAAGGCGGCCTTGTTCACAAGGGGTATATTGTCTATGTATATCCCCATCGACGGTTCGTTCAGTCGCGAGCCTATGCCTCGCACGTAGATGGACGATGTGTAGCGTGCGCCATACTGGGGCATGGCAAGCGACGGCACATAGTCCGACAGTTCGCGCATGTCCCTGATGCCCAGCGACGTCAGCTCGTTGGAAGTCAGCACCGTCGAACTGAGCGGCTGCTGGCGCAATTTCTGGTATTCCTTGTTCTGCGATACCACCACCACTTCGTCCAGGTCATAGACCCTCGACGAGTCGGCCAGTGCCGTATCAGCCCATGAAGGCACGGCAGTCCCCAAGGCAAGTGCTGCCGCAAAAAGTTTTCTCTTTGTTATCTCTGTATTCATATCGTGTGCAAAGGTAATGCTTTTGGACATTACCCACAATCATTACTTATATGGATTTTGACGCGACGGCACATCCTCGGCGACGAAACGGCACATCCTCGGCGACGAAACGGCACATCCTCGGCGGAGAAACGGCACCTCGTAGGCTGTCAGCGTGCATCAGGCACGGCAACGCTGCCGCCTGTCGCCGACTGTCAGAGGGCACCCGGCACGGTGCGCTGCCTCAGTGCCTCGTACATAAGTACCGCTGCTGATACGCTGACGTTCAGCGAGTCGGCACATCCCAGCATGGGCAACCTGATATGCGCATCGGCAGCCTGCCG
>Ga0310694_10006310_pt1 | contig 11228 bp, 5 predicted proteins | sample 174DNAGHGhighgp2_FD_203884 | JGI IMG/M metagenome (GOLD analysis project Ga0310694, IMG submission 203884) | Sheep rumen microbial communities from Palmerston North, Manawatu-Wanganui, New Zealand - 1742 DNA GHGhigh gp2 (v2) (version 2) | ecosystem: Host-associated > Mammals > Digestive system >... | reverse complement strand
CCGCCGTTGCGCGTGTGATGCCCAACTGCGAGCTTCTCACTGGGTCTAACTCCACATTGATTATTGGCGATGGCTGGAAATAGTCGGTGTGCACCCATTCCAGTTCCGGCATCTGGCGCATACGCTCCATCAGTCTTTCGGCCACCAAATGTAGCGAGTCGAGGTTTTCGCCGTAGAAGCGGTATTCCAGTTCGTTCACCTCCAAGTAGTCGAGTCGTTTGAATTTCACATAGGCGTCAGGGAAGGCTTCGCTCAGCCGTGGCTGGTAATCGGCCAACAGACTGAGCGTGGCCTTGTCCGACTTTGTGTTGACGATGAACTGTGCATAGTTGCGCCCTGCCATCTGTGGGGCATAGGCATCCATGAAGCGGGGCGATGAGCAGCCGATGAAACCGGTAATGCCTGTTATACGCTCATCTTGTTGTAGGACGTGGCGTACAGAATCGGCCACCAGCGTTGTTTCTTTCAGTCCGCGACCTTCTGGCAAGAAAATCTCTACGGCAAACTGGTCTCTGTCGGCATAGGGGAACAGACGTATCTTCAGTGTGGGGATAATGAGTGTAGACAGCAGTATCACACCGATGCCGCCACCGATGGTAAGCCACGGATGGCGGAACGTCCAGTCGAGCACACTATCGTAAGTGCGCTGTACCCAACGCGTTATGGCATTGCCACCAGTGGTCACCTTATCGGGTTTGATAATCCTCACCTCCAAGAATGGTATGACCGTCACTGCCAGCAACAGCGACACCATGAGGTTGATGGTAATGGTCCACGGGAAATCTACCAATGCGTCGAGAAACATTCCTTTCATCGTGATGAGGAATGGGAAGAAGATGGCACAGATGCAGATGGTGGCAAGCATCATCGGCATGAAGTACTGCCTGGCACTCTCTATAGCCGCCTGTTTGGGTTCGAAGCCCTTTCCAAGATATTCCAGATAGCCGTCGATGACCACGATACTGTTGTCAACTATCATTCCCAGCACCACTATGAGCGCCGCAAGTGTCACTATGTTCAGTTCGATGCCCGCCATATACATGATGGCCACGCTGACAAATGTGCTCAGCGGTATGGTGATGGCAGCCACGATGGCCGAACGCAGTGGTAAGAGCACCATCATGACCAGTATTATGATGACCATGGCAATGATGAGGTCGCGCAAGAAGGAGCTGACGCTCAGTGCCACGACCTTTGGTTTGTCGGCAATACGGGTGATGTGCACGTCGTCTGGCAGTTCCTCGGCAGTGAATGTGCTGAGCACTCTTTCCACCTGTTCTCCGTAGTCCACCACATTGTTGCCTGGTGTCATCTCCATCGACAGCAGCAGGCAGGGGTGCCCGTTCTGTTCAATACGGTTGGCCGAGCTGTCGTATTCTCTCACCACACGTGCCACATCGCGCACTCTTGCCACTTTGCCAGTAGCGGGGTCGCTGAAGATAATCTGGTTGGCAATCTCCTCCTCGCTGTCCTCTGTCACTGCCACGTGTATTGGCACCTGCTGGTCATCGTCGCTGATGCTGCCACTCATGGTGGTAATGCTTTGTGGATGCAAGCGGCTGAAGAACAACTGCTGGCCTATGCCGTAGGCTTGCAGTCGCTGGCGGTCTACGTAGAGCGAGATTTGCTCTTTCTGCTCGCCATACATCTTGACATTGGCCACCGATGGTATGCGTCGCAAACGGTCGGACAGGTCATCGCCATACTTTTTCAGTTCGCGATAGCTTCTCTCGCTGCTCTCAATGGCAATGAGCAGTGCCGAGGTGTTGCCAAAATCGTCGTTCACCACTATGGCCAGCACCCCTGCAGGCAGTTGCGACTTGAAACTGTTGAGGCCATGCTTTATTTTCGACCACACTTCGTCCTTGTTGTTCACCTCATCGTTCAGCTTCACCATCATGATGCACATGCCGTTTTGTGAAGTGGTAGTGGTTTTCACACGGTTCACCTCGCCGTAGGTGAAGATATATCTCTCCAACGGACGTGCCACTTGCTGCTCTATCTCCTCGGTAGTGGCTCCCGGGTAGACTGCCACCACCACCCCTTGTCGTATCGTGGCATGAGGAAATTCGTCTTTCGGCATCACATACATGCCGAAGATTCCCATGCCGAACATTATGGTAATGATGAGCAGCATTATGGAGTAATGCTCCAGTGGCCATCTGAGCCAGTTCATCTGTTTCATTCTTTTATTTTACAATTTTACTATTTTACTATTTCACAATTGCCAAGCAGTCTAACAGTCTAATTGTCTAAATGTCTAATCGTATAAATGTCTGATTGTCTAAATGTCAAATCAGAAAGTGGTTCTTGTCCCCTCGCTCAGTTTCTGGTATCCCTCTGTCACTATGCGTTGTCCCTCTTCTATTCCAGCAGTGACCGTCACGTTGTTGCCCATCATCCCGCCTATGGTCACCGGTGTACGATGTGCAGTACTGTCGCTGGCCACTATCCACACGAAGAGGCTTCCGTCGCTCTTGCGCTGCACAGCTGTGACAGGCACTGCCAGTTCGCCATGGTGTCCCTCTGAGGCAGCAAAGCTCACGTTAGCCACCATGCCAGGCAGCAGTCGGCGTCCGCTGTTGGCCACGTTGATGCGTATGTCGTAGGTATGAGTAAGCGCGTCGGCCTGCACGCCCTTCTCTATCAGTCCGCCCTGGAAGCTTCCGCCCACGGCATCCACCTTTATCATCGACGGAGTGTTGGAAGTTATGCCACCTATCTCACCCTCTGGTATGGCCACCTTCACTTTCACGGTGCTTATATCGAGAATGTTTACCACGGCCTGCGATGGCAAGGCGGTCTCGCCAGCGCCTATCATCTTGCGACCAACGATGCCGCTGACAGGTGCTGTAAGCCTGCAGTCGGCCAGGTTCTTCTTTGCCACTTCCAATTGGGACTTGGCTTGTGCCACCTTGCTTTCCACCTCCACCCATTTCACTTCTGGCAGCGACCCGTTGTCGTGCAGCTGCTTGTAGCGGTCGTAGGCGTCGTTTGCCTGGGTCATGGCAGCCTCGGCACCACTGAGCAGGTTGCGCGCCTGTGTGTTGTCCATCTCTGCCAGCAGCTGGCCTTTGGACACCGACTGTCCCTCGTTGACCAGGACACGTTTCACCACACCCATGCCTGTAAAGCTCACCGCAGTGGCCTCGCGCTCCTCCACTATGCCCACATACGCTTGGTTGGCCGACACCATGCCGGTAGTCACCACCAGAGTATTCACTCTTATGGGAGCTTTGCTGGTAGGCTCTTGCTTCTTTCCGCAACCGAAGGCCAAGAGAGTGGCCAATAAAATAAAAAGACTCTTTTTCATTATTCCATGTTTTTCGTTAATTCTCTTTGGTACTGCTAAGACCATGGGAGTCAAAACCATGTATCGAAGCACAAAAATACTCATTATCTACGGATTAGCACTGTTTTTCCTTCAATAATTATGATTTTTTATGAAGAGAAGAATATGGTTAAGCCGCTCCATCGTCCCTGCATGGGGGAGGTGGAGCGGCTGCGAGTATTGGATGCACGACTGTGATAGGGGAAGTGGCAGTCCCCCCGTCTGTCTACTCTACTGTCACGGACTTGGCGAGGTTGCGTGGCTGGTCTACGTCCTTGCCTTTGCATACTGCCACATGATAGGCCAGTAGCTGCAGCGGGACCGTTGCCACAAGAGGCTCGAGACACTCCATGACATCGGGGAGTACCAGACACTCGTCGGCAATCTTCGATATGGTGGTGTCACCCTTGGAGACGAGCGCCATCACCCTACCCTTACGGGCTTTTATCTCTTGAATGTTCGACAGCACTTTCTCGTACATGGCATTGTGAGTGGCAATGACCACGACAGGCATGTCGGAGTCGATGAGCGCTATGGAACCGTGCTTCATCTCTGCAGCAGGATAGCCCTCGGCATGTATGTATGATATTTCCTTAAGCTTCAGTGCCCCCTCGAGAGCCACAGGATAAGAGAAGCCTCTGCCCAGGTACAGGAAGTTGTGAGCGTATGTGAAGGTGCGAGCCACGTCGGCTATTCGTTCGTTGCTGCTGAGCACCTCCTTTATCTTCTCTGGTATCTCGCTGAGCTGTCTAACCACTTTCAGATAGTCTTCGCGGGCGATGGTCCCCTTTGCCTCTGCCAGTGCCAGCGCAAACATGGTGAGCACGGTCACCTGTCCGGTGAAGGCCTTCGTCGAGGCGACACCTATCTCAGGCCCCACATGGATATATGTGCCAGTGTCGGTGGCACGTGCTATGCTGGAGCCGATGGCGTTGCAAATGCCGTAGATAAAGGCTCCGCGCTCTTTGGCCAGTTGTACGGCAGCGAGCGTGTCGGCGGTCTCGCCGCTCTGGCTTATGGCTATCACAACATCTTCATCAGTGACCACCGGGTTGCGGTAGCGGAACTCCGAGGCATACTCCACCTCGCATGGTATGCGGCAGAAGGTCTCGATGAGCTGTTTGCCGATGAGGCCGGCATGCCATGATGTGCCACAGGCTACTATGATGATGCGTTTGGCTGCGAGCAACTGTCGGCGATAGTCGATGAGGGCAGACAGTGTGACATGGTCGGCCTCGACGTTCAGACGGCCGCGCATGCAGTTGGTGAGGCAGTCGGGCTGCTCGAATATCTCCTTGAGCATGAAGTGTGGGTAGCCACCCTTCTCTATCTGCCCAAGGTCGATGTCGACGGTCTTCACATGCAGCTCCTGTTCCTGTCCAAGTATGCTTAGTACCTTCATTTCGTGGCCTTCACGTATGACGGCAATGTTTCCGTCTTCCAGATAGACCACCTTGTCGGTGTACTCAATGATAGGGCTGGCGTCGCTGCCAAGGAAGAACTCTCCGTCGCCTATGCCCACCACGAGTGGGCTCTGCTTGCGTGCGGCAATGATTTGCGTGGGGTCACGCTTGTCGATGATGGCGATGGCGTAGGCCCCAATGACCTGGTAGAGAGCCACCTGCACTGCCTCGAGAAGCGGCAGCTGCTTACGGTCCATGATATACTCCACGAGCTGTACGATCACCTCGGTGTCGGTGTCGCTCTGGAAGGTGACGCCCCGTTCTTGCAGCTTGGCTTTGATATCGGCATAGTTCTCTATGATGCCGTTGTGGATGATGGCAAGGTTGTGTGATGTGGAGTAATGAGGGTGTGCATTGCGGCTGGAAGGCTCGCCATGGGTTGCCCAGCGTGTGTGGGCTATGCCTATGCAGCCGCTGACGTCTTTGTCGTTGCAATACTCGGTGAGATTGTCCACCTTGCCCTTTGTCTTGTAAACACTCAAGTCACCATCTCCGTTGATGAGTGCCACTCCTGCTGAGTCATAGCCACGGTACTCCAGACGGCGAAGGCCCTTGATAAGTATGGGGTAAGCCTCCCGCTTCCCCAGGTAACCTACGATTCCACACATATAGCAATGTCTTTTTTAAGAAATAATGTTTGTGTTGTGAAAATAAAAAAAGAGATTGGTGCCGCGCTATGCAAGCCCAATCTCTTTGGTGTGTTTGTACTACTTCAGTATGTTGTAGAGCAGCGATGTGAGCGAGATAAGTATCGACGTTGCTGAGAACCAGAGCGTAGTCATGCTGCCCACGCTTGAGTTCTGTGCTTTCACCTTGTTAGGCGTAACGTAGACCACGTCGTTCTGCTGCAGATAGAAATATGGCGAATTGATGATATTTGCGTCGGTGAGGTCGAAGTAGTGTATCGACTTCTGCCCGGTTGGGTCTTCGCGTATGAGCTGCACGTTCTTGCGCTGTCCGTAGATGGTGAGGTCTCCAGCCTGTGCAAGTGCTTCGAGCAGTGTTATCTTCTCGCGTGAGACATTGAACGTACCGGGACGTGCCACCTCGCCGATGACCGATATCTGGTAGCCCGGCATACGCACTGTGACGATGGGCTTTTCGGCTGCCGACATATAAGGTTTGATTTTTTCTTCAATCATACGCTCCGCCTCTGCCTTTGTCAAACCGCCTACATGGAGCTGGCCGACGATGGGAAAACTGATGTTTCCGTCGTTGTCGACAAGGTAGGTCTGGAGCATGGCCTGTGAGTAGGAGCTACGCTGTCCGACCGTGTAGGGTGTGGGGATGGTAAGGTTGAAAGGCACAGCCGCCTGGTCGTCGATGCAACTGACGGTGATGGTGAGCTGGTCCTTTGGCATGATGCGTGCATCATAAAGATACTGCGACTTTGACAAGTCAACAGACTGTGAGTTTTGGAAATAAGGCACGTCTTTCTGCGAAGCGCAGCTGGCAAGCATCAACAGTGCCATAATGGGGAGAAGCAGTTTCTTGATAGTCATTTTGTTTACGTTTTATATTACTGCGTGCAAAATTACTGATAATTTTCGAAATACACAAAAAAAAGAAGGGAAAAATGCACTTACAGCCCTGAATAAGGGCTCAGGGGACTCCAGTGACAGTTTTCTCCTGAAAGCCGACAAGGCTCCATGTGCGGTCGCCTGTTCCCCGGAAATAGACAAAAGCCTGATAGCTGTTCTCGGTCTGGAAGAAGGACCCCTCCTCGGGCAGCGGATGGGTGGTGCCGTCGTAGTCTTGCAGGCAGAGCATGTAGTTGTAATAGCCCAGCTTCTGCTGTATTACTGCGTTGTAGGTGTTGCTTGCCGCGTCGTACTCCATCACATAGTTGTCTGGCTCTTCGGTGGTCCACCGGCCCAAGATGGTGACAAGTGCGTCGGTATACTGCCGCAGCGGCTTCAGGCAGTAGTGCACCCAAACATAGTCCGACGTGCGGTTTATCTCGTAGTTGTCACTGTTGCGCTGCAGGAATGACCCGTTGGCATCTGGGTCGTAGATGTAGCTGCGCCGCTCTTCGCAAGGCACTGGCACGGCATGCCATGTACGGCTGTCTTCATCCCAGAGTGTGGTGGCAAGGCCCATGGTAGGATGGCTGGGGTCGAGGACCTCAAACTTGTGATATTCGTTGCCGGCGTCGAAGATGAGCTGGCGGTTGTGCTCCCAGCGCAGTCCCTGCGGGGTGACATAATTGGCCTTGACATTGACCTTCATGTTGTCCTCGCGCCCGTTTTGCAGCACCATGGTCTGTATCTGCTCTTCGGGGCGTGTCACTCTCACGTTGCCATAATTCACTGTCATGGATAGCTGCTGGCTGCGGGCATTGTGGTCGATGTCGGTGTTGGTGGTGATGCCGAGGCCGACCGACATAAGAGGTTGAACGACGCGCAGTTCGACGATGACCGCATCGTCGCCTGTCTCGTCGTCGGTGATGTAGAGCCGGTAGTTGCCACTTATCTTCGGCCTGCAGTCGCCATTGGGAAAGCGCAGTTGGTAGTGGGTGTAGAGTACAGTGGTGTTTATGGAGTTCTCGTAGTCCTCTATCGGCAGTCCGTTGAAGCCCTCGAGCCAGTCGCTGTCGAAGAGTCCTTCCACGGGAGTCCAGTCGGGATGGCATGGCTCCAGACGGTAAACATAGCGGTGGTAGTTATGCGAGAGCTCGTCGAACCCTATTGTCAGCACGTCGGCAGTGCCAAGAGTGAGTACGGGCAACGCCTCAAAATCATTGTTCAGCACCACCTGCAGGCCCCTGATATTGTCGCCCGTCACCTGATGCCATGCGAAGGCTGGTCTTGAAGCGAAGGTCAGCAATGCGGCTGCAACCAAACTGTAAAGGTATCTTGCCATAAAGTTTTATTATCTCCTGTGCTTAACAAGCGTACAATATACTGTATACACACATTTTTGCCACAAAATTACAAAATAATTCCGAAACACGCTCTTGTTTCAGAATATTTTTGTAACTTTGTAGCCAAATTGTATTTTTTTATTAATCTAATTACTGTTTATGAACGACAACAAAGTGATGAACCGTGCAGCCGACAACATCCGTATCCTGGCTGCTGCTATGGTAGAAAAAGCAAAGAGTGGTCACCCCGGCGGTGCCATGGGTGGCGCAGACTTCATTAACACACTGTACAGCGAATTTCTCGTTTACGACCCTGAGAATCCTTCATGGGAGGGACGCGACCGTTTCTTCCTCGACCCCGGGCACATGGCCCCTATGCTCTATTCACAGCTTTGCCTCATTGGCAAGTACGGTTTGGACGACCTGAAGAACCTGCGCCAGTGGGGTTCTGTGACTCCGGGACACCCCGAGCGTGAGATTGAGCGCGGCATAGAGAACACAAGCGGTCCTCTGGGGCAAGGCCACACCTTCGCAGTGGGTGCTGCCATCGCCGCCAAGTTCCTGAAGGCCCGTCTGGGCAACGTGATGAACCAGACCATCTATGCATACATCTCTGACGGTGGTGTGCAGGAGGAGATATCACAGGGTGCCGGACGTATAGCAGGAAACCTGGGGTTGGACAACCTCATCATGTTCTACGATGCCAACGACATACAGCTTTCCACCCGCACTGAAGTGGTGACTAGCGAGGACACTGCCAAGAAGTATGAGGCTTGGGGCTGGTATGTGCAGAAGATAGACGGCAACGACGTGGACCAGATACGCGAGGCCATCAAGAAGGCACAGGCCGAGAAAGAGCGTCCGTCGCTCATCATAGGCCACTGTGTCATGGGCAAGGGGGCCCGCAAGGCCGACGGCAGCAGCTATGAGAGCAACTGTGCCACCCACGGCGCACCCCTCGGCGGCGACAACTTCGTGCAGACGATGAAGAATCTGGGTGCTGACCCAGAGAATCCTTTCCAGATATTCCCCGAGGTAGAGGAACTGTATGCCAAGCGTGCCAAGGAGCTGCGCAAGATTTGCGACGAGCGCTATGCCGAGAAAGCGGAGTGGGCCAAGGGCCATCCCGAGCAGGCCAAGCAGCTTGAGGAGTGGTTCAGCGGCAAGGCTCCTGTCATCGACTGGACAAAGGTCGAGCAGAAGGCAGGTGCTGCCACCCGTGGTGCTTCGGCCACCGTGCTCAGCGCTCTGGCAGAACAGGTGCCCAACATGATTTGCGCCTCGGCCGACCTGTCGAACAGTGACAAGACCGACGGTTTCCTGAAGAAGACCCACGACATTGTCCGCGGCGACTTCACCGGTGCCTTCTTCCAGGCAGGTGTTGCCGAGCTGACGATGGCCTGCTGCTGCATAGGCATGGCCCTGCATGGTGGTGTCATCCCGGCATGTGGTACGTTCTTCGTATTCTCTGACTACATGAAACCTGCTGTGCGCATGGCTGCACTGATGGAGCTGCCCGTGAAATTCATCTGGACTCACGACGCCTTCCGTGTTGGCGAGGATGGTCCTACACATGAGCCCGTAGAACAGGAGGCCCAGATACGCCTGATGGAGAAGCTGAAGAACCACCATGGCAAGAACAGCGTTCTCGTTGTTCGTCCTGCCGACGCTGAAGAGACCACAGTTTGCTGGCGCATGGCCATGGAGAACACCGACACTCCTACCGCCCTCATCTTCTCACGCCAGAACATCGACATGCTACCCGAGGGCAACGACTACTCGCAGGCCACAAAGGGTGCATACGTCGTGGCAGGCAGCGATGAGGACTACGACGTCATCCTCCTGGCTTCTGGCTCTGAGGTGTCAACACTCGAGGCCGGCGCCAAGCTGCTCCGCGAGAGTGGCGTGAAAGTGCGCATTGTAAGCGTTCCCTCTGAGGGCCTGTTCCGCAGCCAGCCGAAGGAGTACCAAGAGAGCGTGCTGCCCGCAGGCAAGAAGAAGTTTGGCCTGACTGCCGGTCTGCCAGTGAACCTTGAGGGGCTGGTAGGTGCCGACGGCTGTGTATGGGGACTGGAGAGCTTCGGCTTCAGCGCTCCCTACAAGGTACTTGATGAGAAGCTTGGCTTCACTGGACAGAATGTCTTCGAGCAGGTGAAAAAGCTGCTGGCATAAGCCTTACTCTCTTCCTGACAAATTGAAAACGGGGAAAAACATTCGATTGTTTTTCCCCGTTTTCTTTTGTTGTCGAGGTCACTTTTACCCCCGAATCGGCCATTAGGCTGTTACGACTGTCATTTCACCAGAACTTTCTTTCCGTTCACTATGTAGATGCCCTTCTTCAACTGTGAAGTATGGACAGTAGAGTTCTGGCTGACCTTACGTCCCTGCAAGTCGTAGACTCCGTTGTCTTCACTTGCCGCCGCACTGTTGATCTCGGCAATGTCTGACGGCAGAGAGGCACTGTCAAAGCGCTTGGTGTCGAGATAGTTGAGACGACGTGTTATCCAGTCGGTGAGATATTCCATCTCGTTGTCAAAATCCAAGTTTCGGCGGGCAATGTCTGTGTCGCCGTTCCACTTGTCGTACTCACGCTTTGCTGCCCCGCAGAGCTTAAAGGTGTTGAGATAAGTCCTGAAACGGTTCAGCACGCTCTCTGTGTCAAGATAGGTCTCACGCAGGTCACGATAGCGCAGGCGCACCTTCATGTTGAAGTCGTCGACATCATTGTCGCGCAGACGTTTGAAGAGGTTGTAGTCGCCATGTTCATTGATGGCTATGTACTCTGAATAGTCCTGCTCGGGCTGCATGAGAGTGCTGTGGAAGAACTCGTCGCTCCAGCGCTGGCCGCAAGTGGCGTCCATGTCCCAGACGGCAAAAGTGATTTTCTTGTCCTGCTGCTGGTCGTAGACTCCAAAGAACATGTTTTTGCCATGGTTGTCGGTCGCGAGGTTGCACTCCTGCAGTATGTAATAGTCGATGACCACTGGCAGGTCGAAATACTCAGCAAAATGTTTTTTGAAATATGTATCGGTACTGTGGCATACGAAGTCGACTGCATTGTAAAGCACATCCCAGTTGGTCTGGTTTCCCATGTCTTCAAAGTCGGGATATTTCACCTCGTATTTGTCCCACATCTCACTGCTGGGGCTTGGGTCAGAGAGGAAATCTTTCGGATAGTAGCCACCGTCGGGGCGTGTTCCCATGAGTGTGGCGTAGGTCCAGTCCTTCGACTTCCACATCTGCCCGTGGGTGACGCCGGTCTCTTCGTCATACTTCATCAGCTTCATCTGCTTGCGGTCCATGTTTTCCGTCATACAGTAAATGCCTCGGTACTCGTCGTTGAGTATCAGTTCTACGAACTGCCCTCGTGTTCCGGTCTTTGCCTTCTTCTCCTGCTCTATATAATAAGGTGGAGTGGAATAGTCGTTCCAAAGGTCGGTAAGTACGCGGTTGCGTATGCGGCTCATGTCCACCTGGCAAGCCTCGAGAATCCACGAGTTGTCATTTCGCAGGTCGAAGAATTTCTTCTCCAGCTTGTCGCCAAACTCATCCTTGAGTTTCACGTGGTAGT
>Ga0310694_10006308_pt1 | contig 11231 bp, 7 predicted proteins | sample 174DNAGHGhighgp2_FD_203884 | JGI IMG/M metagenome (GOLD analysis project Ga0310694, IMG submission 203884) | Sheep rumen microbial communities from Palmerston North, Manawatu-Wanganui, New Zealand - 1742 DNA GHGhigh gp2 (v2) (version 2) | ecosystem: Host-associated > Mammals > Digestive system >... | reverse complement strand
TATCTCCCAGTTTGACACCCCAAGTGATGTCATCGCAGTCTATGAGAAGCCCGAGGATGTCATCGACACCGAGCGGGTTGCCAAGAGCCTGAACATCGTTCTGGACAACATTCAGGACCCGGGAAATCTGGGTACCATCATCAGGCTCGCCGACTGGTTCGGCATCCGCGACATCTTTGCCAGCAAGACCACGGTTGATGTCTATAACCACAAGGTGGTGCAGGCAACGATGGGCGCTATTGCGCGCGTCAAGGTCCACTACGGTGATCTGGAGGCCCTGTTCGAGGAGTATCCCGGCCAGCCCGTCTACGGCACATTCCTTGACGGCAAGGACATTTACCGCAGTGAACTGGGCAAGACCGGCTTTGTCGTGTTCGGCAACGAGGGACAGGGCATCGGCGCCAAGGTTGCCAAGCATGTGGATCAACGCCTGCTCATCCCCAAGGCCAAGACAGCCGGCAGCGAGTCGCTCAACGTGGGTGTCGCTGCAGCCATCACCATCAGCGAGTTCTTCCGCCGTTAACCCCTTCCATCCCTTCCAGTTATTCCAGTCACTCCAGTAATTCCAGTCACTCCAGTAATTCCAGTTATTCACCATGGCCAAGCAGCAAGTCAAGACCGTCTACTACTGCAAGAATTGCGGCAACGAGTCCCCCAAGTGGCTCGGCAAATGCCCCGCTTGCGGCGAGTGGAATACCTATATCGAGGAACCCAAGGCACCCAAATCCGCTCCCGCACGCTATGCCGGAGTAGGGGAGGGTGGACGCCAGGCAGCCGATCCCGTCAAAATTTCAGAAATACGCGCCGAGGACCAGCCGCGCATCAGCTTGCCCAGTAATGAACTGAACCGCGTGTTGGGCGGAGGACTCGTGCCGGGCAGCATCGTGCTGCTGGGCGGTGAGCCGGGCATCGGCAAGTCGACATTGGTCTTGCAGAACGTGTTGCGCATTCGCTCGCGTCGCGTCCTCTACGTTTCAGGCGAGGAGAGCCCGCAGCAGTTGCGCATGCGTGCCGACCGCATCGCCGGCGGACGCATGGACTGTGAGTGTTACCTCCTGTGTGAGACCTCGCTAGACAACATCTTCAGCAGCATCCGCGCCTTCCAGCCGGGGCTCATCATTGTGGACTCCATCCAGACCATTGCCAGCGAACAGTTGGAGAGTGCTCCAGGCAGTGTGACACAGGTGCGCGAGTGTGCCGCCGCTTTCCAGCGCTATGCCAAGGAGACCTATACCCCTGTCATCCTCATCGGCCACATCAACAAGGAGGGCAGCATTGCCGGCCCCAAGGTGCTGGAGCACATCGTGGATGCCGTCATCCAGTTCGAGGGTGACCGCAACTATCTGTACAGGATATTGCGACCCATCAAGAACCGTTTCGGCAACACCAGTGAGATTGGCATTTACGAGATGAAAGAGGACGGGTTGCGCGAGGTGACCAATCCCAGCGAACTGCTGCTCAGCGACCGTGACGCCGAGTTGTCGGGAACTGCTATCGGTGTCACCATCGATGGCATGCGCCCCTTCCTCATCGAGGTGCAGGCTCTGGTGAGCACTGCCGCCTATGGAACCGCCCAGCGTTCAGTCACGGGATTTGACCAGCGCCGCATGAACATGCTGCTGGCTGTGCTGGAAAAGCGGCTGGGATTCAAGTTGGCTCAGAAGGATGTCTTCCTCAATATCGTGGGCGGCATCAAGGTCAATGACCCGGCACTGGATCTTGCCGTCATCAGCGCCATCCTGTCGTCTAACGTGGACATGGCCATTAATAATAATGTGTGCTTTGCTGGCGAGGTCGGCCTTTCGGGTGAGATACGCCAGGTCACGCGATGTGAGCAGCGCGTGACCGAGGCGCAGAAACTCGGTTTTGAAACCATCATAATCCCCAAGAATAATCTCAAGGGTGTCAAGCGTGACGCTTGGACCATTCGTGTCGTTGAGGTGGCGCGCGTCGAGGACGCCTTCCGCCATTTGTTCGGCTAATAGTTCTTTTCCGCCGACTTCTTGTGCTTGCAGTCCTTGCCGCAACCGCAGCCGCAGTCTCCCTTGCCGCGGGTCGTGTTGATGACCCGTCGCAGTACATAGACCAGCGCCACGGCCACGATGCCGAGCACTATTATCGTCTGTATGATTGTTGATGAAGTCATTTCTTCTTGTTTGTTAAAACATTCTGGCTATCTGGTAGAAGATGAAAGATACCAGCCAGGCCACGCCTGTCGTGTAGAATATCTCAAAGATCATCCACTTGGTGCCGGCCTCGCGTCTGATGGCTGCCAGGGCAGCGATGCAGGGGAAGTACAACAGGATGAACAGCATGAACGAGTAGGCCACAACCGGGTCAAACACATGCTCTCCGTTGGGCTTGGTCGCCGTCTGCAGTTTCTCTTTCAGGGACGCGGATTCTTCGTCAGCATCGGCTTCGCCGGTATAGAGCACTCCCATCGTCGAGACGACAATCTCCTTGGCAGCGGCGCCGGTGAGCACGCTCACGCCCATCTGCCAGTTGAAACCCAGGGGCTCAACGAGCGGCTCGATAGCCTTGCCCATCTGGCCCATATATGAGTTCTCGATCTGCTCCTGCGGCGTTTGCCCCTCATGACGCGGGAAATAGCCCAGGGCCCACACGATGATTGATGCGGCGAGGATGACGGTAGCCATCTTCTGCAGGTACTGCTTGCCCTTGCTCCACATGTGGATGACAGCGTTGCGTGCGGTGGGTTTGCGGTAAGGCGGCAGTTCCATCACAAACTGGGTCTTGTCATGCTTCAGGAACGTCTTGCTCATGACGATGGCAGTAAGAGCCGCAACCAGTATACCAATCAGGTAGATGCTCATCAAGATCAATCCCTGTTTGGCAGTGAAGAAGGCGGCCACCAGCAGCAAGTAGGCCGGCAGACGTGCCGAGCAGGACATGAACGGCACTGTCAGGATGGTGACCAAGCGGTCGCGACGGTTCTCCAGCGTGCGGGTGGCCATGATGGCCGGTACACCGCAGCCGAATCCGATCAGGTAGGGAATGAACGACTTGCCGTGCAGTCCCACGCGGTGCATGATGCGGTCCACGATGAACGCGGCACGGGCCATATAACCGCTGTCCTCGAGCAGCGAAATGAAGAAGAACAGAATCAAGATCTGCGGCAGGAATACCAGTACGCCACCCACGCCGCCGATGATGCCGTCGACGATGAGGTCGCGCAGGATACCGTCAGGCATGGCATTCCCGATCCACTCGCCGATATAGCCGATGCCGTTCTCAATCCACTCCTGCGGATAAGCGCCCAGGGTAAAGGTTCCCTCAAACATGAGCCACATCAGCACAAGCAGGATGGGCAACGCCAGCCAGCGGTTGGTCAACAGGCGGTCCATTGAGTAACCGGGTTTGGTCTCGCCGGTTGTGCGTTCCGGGTTGGGGGTGAGCGCCTCGGCCAGTGCGCCGCGAACGAAGCCGTATTTCAAGTCGGTGATGATGCTTACAATGTCGGAGTTATAGTCCCGCTCGATGCGCTGGCGCATTTCGGCAGCAGCATTCTTCACTGCCTCGGCGTTATCTTTGCCGTCAAGCAGTTGGATGGCATGCTGGTCATTCTCAATGACCTTGAGCACGGTGTAACGGTCCAGTTCGGGACACATCGCGCCCAGCTCTTTGAGGCAGTCCTCGATGAGCGTGCCGTAGTTGACGTTGTGGTGCAGGGTCTCCTGCTCACTCTCGTCAATGGCTGCCATCGCAGCCTCGAGCACATCTTTCACTCCGTGGCCGTTAAAAGCGGTAACAGGCACCATTCTCGCTCCCAGCAGGCGGCTCATCATCCCGATGTCCAGTTTGTCGCCGCTTTTCTCCAGTTCGTCCCACATGTTCAAGGCAACGACCATGGGTATGTTCATGTCCATGATCTGGGTTGTCAGGTACAGGTTGCGTTCCAGATTGCCGGCGTCAACGATGTTCAGGATGGCATCGGGATGATTATCGCGGATGTAGGTGCGCACATACATCTCCTCGGGCGAATATTCGGTCAGCGAGTAGGTGCCGGGCAGGTCGACCAGTTGGATTTTGCGGCCCCCTATGGTAAACCAACCCTCCTTGCTGTCAACAGTGACGCCGCCGTAGTTGCCAACCTTCTCCTTGGCACCGGTAACATTATTGAATAACGATGTCTTTCCGCAGTTGGGGTTACCGACAAGGGCAATGCGCAGCACATTGTCTGCCATCGGGTCCACACCGGCAACTGCAGTCTCAACAATGCCGTTGAAGGCATCATCCATGTCACAGAACTCGGCATTCTCATCAGTGACCTCGACTTGGGCGGCCTCGCTGTGGCGCAGCGAGATGTGTGCTCCCAGTATCATGTATTCCACGGGATCCTTGAGTGGGGCGTTCTTGATGACGGTAATGCGGGCGCCGCGAACGAATCCCATCTCCAGCAGACGCTGGCGGAAGGCTCCGTCGCCCATCACCCTCACCACCTGGACGGTGCTGCCCACTGGCTCATCGTCCAGCAGACGGGTGACGCTATTATGTTCGTTATGTTTGTCTTTCATCGTGCGTAAATGTATTCAGTTTTTCACGTTGCAAAATTACCATTATATATAATAATGTACAATCCCATATTTTGATGTTATTCACTAAAAAGGTATCCCCATAAATGGGGATATTCCTGGCGTTTAACGGGGTTTAATGTTAAGAAGCGTTAAATCATATTTTTTGATTAAACTTTTTGATATAAGTGTAGTCTTTATATTGACATCAATGAAGACAAATGCTTCAAACGATTAAAAAACTGACTTTTTCATAATAATAAAACACTTCAACATTGTGTCAAACTGCTGACGAAGCATCACGCGGCACAGGACATATAGGTCCCGACTGACTCACAAGGTCTCGGGACTTTTGTTTTTTTATCTGGTCTTTACATTTTCAGGTAAAATGGGCTTGTGAGGGCGACGTATTCCGGTGTGAAGGAATTGTCGCGCTCGGCAATGGTCAGGGTGTCTTCACGGTATGGAAGATTGCAGCGTGACAGGACCCACAGGCTACGCTTGGCTGCTGCGCCCTCGATGGGGATGACACGTGTCAACTGACGTATTGGCAGGGAGGCAAACGTGGCTGCCTCGATGATGTCGCGCTCGCCATCAGTGGGTGTGATAAGCGCCAGTGTGCCATTGTCGGTCAGGAGACGGGCCGCACCTTCAATGAGTTGGCGGTAGGAGAGCGTGTCGGTGTGGCGTGCGGTGGTGCGTGACTCGCCGCTAGGCAGCACGCCGCCGGTAAAGTAGGGTGGGTTGGAGACGATCAGGTCATAGCGCTTGCCGTCAGCCAGGTCATTGAAGTCCCCCTCAATGGCGGATAGCCGGCCCTTCCAGGGAGAACGGTCGAAATTGAGTGTCGCTTCCGTGATGGCGTCATGGTCAATGTCGATGGCATCGATGGCGGCATCCTGATTTCGCTGGGCAATCATCAGGGCGATGACGCCGCACCCCGTGCCCACGTCAAGCACACACTTGGCATCTTCCACGGGGCACCATGCCCCCAGCAGGACACCGTCGGTGCCCACCTTCATCGCCGTGCGGTCGTTCAGTACCGCAAACTGCTTGAACCGGAAAATCTTCTCTCGTCCCATTGCGATTGCAAAGATAGCAAATTCTCTCTATTCCGATGACAGTACACAGCATTTTCATCTTTCCTGTTTCATGGCACCAAAGTGGCATGGTTTTTGCTATCACACGATTGCCTTACAGGTTAAAAAGGAGTGATTTAGCATTTTTTCACGGTGTTTTTTTCGTGATGGTTTCATTTTCTTTATAACTTGCAGCGCATTTTGGAAGTTTTAATGATTAGTCTTAAACTTTTTTAAAACAAATTGGTCTAAAAGACAGAATCAACATTATTATTGAATTTTTTAAACGTAATAAATTATGAAGTACCGAATTTTCACACTGCTAGGCTTGCTGGCGCTAGGCGCCGGAGCTTTGATGCAAGCCCAGGACTATGATGACATCTACTACGATGCCAAAAAGTCCTCCAATGTTGCTGTCAAGCCCGACAAGTCTTCCAAGACGGTAGCGGTCTATGGCGATGTGCCTGACAACTACAAGGTTGCGGCCAAGAGCAACTACCGCGTCGAGCGTGACGAGGACGAGTACAACCGTCGTGGCACGTTCGATCCGACCTATGAGATAGATATCAATGGTGATACTATCCTTGTCGGTGACACTATCTACGAGGAGGCTTTTGCCAACACCCGTCGCATTGAGCGTTTCTACAACCCGGACATCGTGATCCTGAGTGATGACGATGACCTGGTGGAACTGTATTATGACGAGTCACCCACTGTCAACCTGATTATCGGCAGTGACTGGGGCCTCGGCTCATACTATGGCTGGGGTGATTCCTTCTATCCCTGGTATACTGGTTGGTATCCCTATGGATATTACAATTGGTATTATCCCGGCTGGTACGATCCCTGGTATAGTTGGGGTTATATCCCTTCCCATTGGCACTGGGGATGGCACTATAGTCCCTGGCATTATAGCCCCTGGTACTATTCATCATGGTACCATACTGGTTGGGGCTGGGGATGGGATCGTCCCTGGCATAACCACTGGGCTAACTGGACAGCTCCTAGCGGTGGAAACGGCGGCCGTCGTCATGGCTTTGACCATCCCGCAAGTCAGCGAATGGGTGGTTCACGTGCCGGACTGGCAACCAACCGCAACGGACGCAGTCGTGTCTCGGCAGCCACCACTAGCCGTAATGGCATCTCATCTCGTGACGCCGGCGGCAACCGCTCAACAAGTGTCGGCAACCGCGGCGGATACGCATCATCGCGCAACAGCAGCAGCGGCAACATGGGTTCGCGTCGCAGCAGTGGTGTAATCACACGCAACAGCAGTTCAACACCTCGCAGCAGCAGTGGTGTAACCAGCCGCTCATCATCGTCGGGCTCGCGTTCCTACAGCGGCGGTTCCTATAACAGCAGCCGTTCCAGCGGTGGAAGCTATAGCAGTGGCAGTCGTTCCAGCAGCGGCTCCAGCGGTGGCTCCTACAGTGGCGGCGGCAGCCGTGGCGGATCGTCAGGTGGCAGCAGCGGAGGTTCATCGAGCGGTGGCTCACGTCGTCACTGATCAGCAAAGGCTTGATTCTACAAACACGCACATGATGTTATTCAATCATTTAACTGAACTCTAACACTATTTGAAAATGAAGAAAGTTTTTGCAATCCTGTTGTGCGGACTTCCTCTTATGCTTAACGCACAGTATGCCTTTGATGTCCTGCAGATGTCTCAAACCGAACTCCGGGGTACCTCGCGCTTCCAGTCGATGGCGGGGGCCTTCGGAGCCCTCGGAGGCGATCTCTCAACGCTGACTCAGAATCCTGCTGGTATCGGTATCTACCGTAACTCTGACCTTGGCATCACCTTGAGTCTGGATTTCAACAGCACCAAGGCTGGCGTGACTTCACTCAACGAGACCAAGTTCAACGTCAACAATGTGGGCTATATCGGTGCCATCAGGCTGGATTCCGAGGCTGTTCCTAACCTGAACTTCGGTTTTACCTATAACCGCATCAATTCCTTTAACCGTCACTATACAGGTGGTGTGGGCGCCATTCAGACCTCGATGAGCAATTTCATCGCCGACGAGTTTGTCAACGTGCCTGGTTATGACATCGGTGACTTGACCGCTACCGAACATTTCAACCCCTATTTTAATGGTTCTGCGTCCTGGATAGCCTTGACTCTTTATGATATGGAAACCAACAAGGGTGGCCGTGTCGGTGTCATCAATGCCATGCCCAACGGCTTGTCTAATGGCGGTGGTTACTACCTGCAGGGACTCTATGGCGACGGCACTACTGGCGATGCCTACTATGAGGTAGAGGAGCGTGGACATGCCGATGAGTACAACATCGCTTTTGGTGGCAACTTCTACAATAAGGTGTACTGGGGTCTTGACTTCGGTATCCTGGACCTGGACTACAGGAGTTTCCAGTCCTATGACGAGGATCTCAGGAATGCTTATGTGATGGCCGACGACTATGATCTGCTCAACTCTGATATTGTCAATGACAACACCCGTGCTGACTGGGGTATCTCCAATTACCTGCACAGCGAGGGTACCGGTGTCAACTTCAAGTTTGGTTTGATCTGGAAGCCCATTCAGGCTTTGCGCATCGGAGCGGCATTCCACACGCCCACCTACTATGACATGCGTGACACCTATTATGTAGGCACTTCACTCACGGCCTATCAGGACGACGTCCAGCTCTACCGTGCCGAGAAGGGCAGCAACGATGGCTATGACTACAGCAGTTCTTACACCATCAAGACGCCATGGCACTTCATGGGCAGCCTGGCCGGTGTAATCGGCACTAATGGCATCATCAGCCTGGACTATGAGTGTGTGGCCAACCAGACTATGCGCATCGGTGATGATCGTGGAAACAATTACCCTGATGCTACCACCGATATCAAGGACTATTTCAAGCCTTCGCACATCATCCGCGTCGGTGGTGAGTATCGTGTCAATCCCAACTGGAGCCTGCGTGCAGGTTACAGTTACAAGACGACTCAGGTCGAGAAGGGTGTTGACGAATACGACTACAATATCAATACCTCTAAGGATGTCAGCCCCACCTATCAGTATGACAACAAGGTGCAGAACATCACCTGTGGCGTGGGATACCGTTACAACGCTTTCTACACCGACTTGGCCTATGTGCACAAGATTCGCAACAGCGTTTACAACGCTTTCTCGCCCATCAATGACGAGTTCGGCTATGAGCCCAACGTCAGTGCTGATGTTACTGATCACAACAACCGCATTTCCCTCACTTTGGGTATGAGGTTCTGATAAAGGATTTTTTACTGATTCATCCCGGAAATTACGTTTATAAAATTCACTTACGTATGGCCTGGCAATGCGCGGTGACGCGTGTTGCCAGACTTGTTTCATGTTCTTTGCGCTTTGGTGAGGGCGAGTGGCGGTTATCTATTATACGGCACGGGCTGCCACTTGATCGGTGGCAGCCCGTGTCGCTGTATCCATTGTTGATTATTTGGCGGCAGGAATGTCAGGGTACAATTCGTCTAGGGCGTTTTGGAATTTGACCAGTTGCTTCTTGATCTCCTTGAGTTGGGTGATGGCATCAAAACGCTTGTCCACACCGTCACGATTGTGGCGTATCTGGGCCTGGGCAGCATCAAGTTTCAGACCCTTCTCCTTGACCAGATAATATACCCGACTGATGATTTCGATGTCATGAGGGGTATAATAGCGGATGTTCTTTTTGTTGCGTTTGGGCTTGATGATGGTAAATTGCGTCTCCCAGTAGCGCAGCGTGGACTCGGGGATGCCCAGAATCTCCGAAACGTCGCCAATCTTATAGAATTTTTTATCCAGTTCCTGCATGGTCTTGCACAAATTAACAGAATTACTTACCTTTGCAAGTTGATTACAACCCTGCAAAGGTAAACAATAAGTTTAGACTTTGCAATAAAAACCGAACATTTATAACATATTAAGATAAAATATTATGCTTACTGCAAAAGAAATCCGAGAGACGTTCAAGCGTTACTTTGAGGAGCATGACCACCACATTGTGCCTTCTGCCCCTATGGTAATCAAGGACGATCCGACCCTCATGTTTACCAATGCCGGTATGAACCAGTTCAAGGACATTATCCTGGGTAACAAGCAACCGCAGTGGCGACGTGTCGCCGACTCACAGAAGTGCCTGCGCGTGAGCGGCAAGCACAATGACCTGGAGGAGGTAGGACATGACACCTATCACCACACCATGTTCGAGATGCTCGGCAACTGGTCCTTCGGTGACTATTTCAAGCACGAGGCCATTGACTGGGCCTGGGACCTGTTGGTAAACGTATTCAAGATTGACCCGAAACTGCTCTATGCGACAGTGTTCGAGGGTGACGAGCGCAATGGACTGACCCGTGATAACGAGGCAGCCGGTTTCTGGGAGGCTCACCTGCCCAAGGACCATATCATCAACGGCAATGCCCATGACAATTTCTGGGAAATGGGCGATACCGGACCCTGCGGCCCTTGCAGCGAAATCCACATCGACCTGCGCAGTGACGAGGAGAAGGCGGCCATTCCCGGCGCCGAACTCGTCAACAAGGACAACCCCCTGGTCATCGAGATCTGGAATCTCGTCTTCATGCAGTATAACCGCAAGGCCGACGGCTCGCTGGAGCCCCTGCCCAACAAGGTCATTGACACCGGAATGGGTCTGGAGCGCCTGTGCATGGTGCTTCAGGGCAAGAAATCAAACTATGACACCGACGTCTTCCAGCCTCTTATCGGCAAGTTAGGCGAGATGTGCGGCAAGAAATATGGCGACAACGAGGATGTTGACATTGCCATGCGCGTCATTGCCGACCATGTGCGCACCATCGCCTTCTCGATTGCCGACGGACAGTTGCCCAGCAATGCCAAGGCCGGATACGTTATCCGCCGAATCCTGCGCCGTGCCGTCCGCTACGGTTACACGTTCCTGGGATTCCGTGAGGCCTTCATGTACCGCCTCATCGATACGCTCATCGAGAGCATGGGCGATGCATATCCCGAAATCAAGGCCCAGGCCGACCTCATCAAGCACGTTACCAAGGAAGAGGAAGACGCCTTCTTGCGCACCCTTGAAACGGGCATGAAACTCATCGAGAAAGTCATCGCCGACACCAAGGCCGCCGGAAAGACCGTCGTTGACGGCAAGGAGGCGTTCACCTTGTATGACACCTTCGGCTTCCCCCTTGACCTCACTGAACTTATTCTGCGTGAGAACGGCATGACAGTCAACGAGGAGGAATTCAACGTTGAGATGCAGAAACAGAAGCAGCGTGCTCGCAATGCTGCCGCTGTCGAGGCAACCGACTGGGTGGAACTCAAGGATGGAGTGACCGAGTTTGTGGGATATGACCTTAACGAGTGTGACGTGAACATCCTGCGTTACCGCAAGGTGACACAGAAGAACAAGTCCTTCTACCAGATTGTCCTTGACCGCACCCCCTTCTATGCCGAGATGGGTGGCCAGGTGGGCGACCGTGGTGCCCTCAAGTTGGGTGACGAGGTCATTGAGGTAACCGATACCAAGCGCGAGAACAACCTTCCCGTGCACATCACCTCCAAGTTGCCGAGTGACGTCAATGCCACCCTGCATGCCGTCATCGACATTGAGGCTCGCCACGCAACCGAGTGCAACCACACCGCTACCCACC
>Ga0310694_10006306_pt1 | contig 11232 bp, 6 predicted proteins | sample 174DNAGHGhighgp2_FD_203884 | JGI IMG/M metagenome (GOLD analysis project Ga0310694, IMG submission 203884) | Sheep rumen microbial communities from Palmerston North, Manawatu-Wanganui, New Zealand - 1742 DNA GHGhigh gp2 (v2) (version 2) | ecosystem: Host-associated > Mammals > Digestive system >... | reverse complement strand
CCAGTCCCAACTCCTTACGGACCAGAGAGAAGACCGTCTTGTTGAACATCTCGTATTGCAGATGCAGTGCCAGCGGCGGACGCTTTCCCTTCGAGAGATAGTCGATGTTATGCTTCTTGCCGATGCTCAGTGCATACTGGAAGAGTTTCCGTTTCGGGGCACTTGCCTTCTCGATCTGTTCCTGCACCCCCATATACACCTTCTCCCAGAAACGGGGTACCGACGACATACAGGTGGGATGTGTCTCCTTCATCGACTGTTGCACCTCCAAGGGATAGGTGTTCACGATCAGTTTGGCTCCCTCCGTCAGACAAAGGATCTTCCAGCCCTTCTCGAAGATATGGGTAAACGGCAGGAAGTTCAGTACACGGTCCTTCTCGCCCACAGGCACACACTTGTCATTCGCCACGAAAGCCGCATGATACTGTCCGCAGGTCAGGATGACACCCTTTGAGTCGCCTGTGGTACCCGAGGTATATAAGATATTTGCGATATCGTCCATCGAGGCCTGTGCCTGCAGCGACTCCACCTCCGTCTGACGGGGCAGGTTCTCACCATATTTCAGGAAGTCGTCGAAGTACATCGCATTGGGGTCATGAGTCGAGATACGTACGTTCTTGTCGAAGATGATGATCCGCTCCAACGACTGACACATCGACACCACACGACGCGCCTTGTCGTACTGTTCCTGTTCACCGACGAAGAGGAACCGTATCTTTGCGTCGCTGACCATGAACTGGATCTGTTGTTCCGACGAGGTGGCGTAGAAGGGGATGGTGACCGCCCTGATGCCCCATGCGCCAAAGTCAGTGAACAGATACTGGATGGAATTCTGCGAGAACACGCCCACATTCTCCTGCACCTTCACGCCGAGGTTAAGCAGTGCGTTCGACACCTGTTTGACGTTGTCGGAGAACTGGTTCCACGACATCGACTTCCATTCCTTGCCGCCGAAGTCCTTATAGACGAGTGCCTCGCGATCGCCATAGTTCTTGGCCTGATCGTGTATCAAACGGGATAAATGACTGTTTGTCTGCATACGTATCGTATTTATTTGGGTGCAAAATTAAATAAAATCACGCATATTGCCAAATTTTTGTCACGAAACGACGCAACAAAACAACTTTTTTTTGTAATTTTGCACCCACTTAGCGATAGCCTAGAAGAATGATTACAATAAAACGAGTCGAAACGAAACAGCAACTGGCTGCGTTTATCCAGTTCTACTACGACCTCTATCGCGGTAGCGAATATGCCGTGCCATACCTTTATTCCGATGAGATGGCAACGCTGCGGCGCGACAAGAACCCTTCGTTTGAGTGCTGTGAGGCCGAGTACTTCCTGGCCTATGACCAGCAGAAGGTAGTGGGTCGTGCGGCGGCAATCATCAACCACCGTGCCAATGAGCGTTGGAACCGGAAAGCCGTGCGCTTCGGCTGGTTCGACTTCATCGACGACATCGAGGTATCCACTGCCCTATTGAAGGCCGTCGAGGACTGGGGGCGTGAAAAAGGCATGAATGAGATTGTCGGTCCGATGGGTTTCATCGACACCGACCGTGAGGGGATGCTCGTCGAAGGTTTCGAGGAACTCTCCACGATGTATGTCAACTACAACCACCCCTACTACTCCAAGCACATGGAGCGCTTGAGCGGTTTTGTGAAGGACAACGATTATCTGGAATACAAGGTGAAAGTGCCGGAGGTGGTGCCCGATAAGTTTGCCAAGACCACCCAACTGGTGCAGAAGCGTTACGGCCTCAGCGTCCATAAGTTCACCCGCCATGAACTCATCGACGAGGGTTTCGGGCGCGAGGTGTTCCATCTGCTCAACGCCACTTACAAAGATCTCTACGGTTTCTCCGAACTCTCGCAGAAACAGATTGACAAACTCGTCAACGACTACATCAAGATTGCCGACCTGAACCTTGTCACCGCCATCATGGACGGTGAGAAGATGGTGGGCTTTGGCATCACCTTCCCCTCGTTCTCCCGTGCCTTGCAAAAGACTCGCGACGGACGGTTCCTGCCCTTCGGCTGGTGGCATCTGCTGAAGATCCTGAAGTGGCATAAGACGAATATCGTAGATCTATTATTAATAGGTGTACTGCCCGAGTACCGCAGCAAGGGTGCCAACGCCCTGATCTTCGACGATCTCATCCGTCAGTTTCAGCGCTACGGTTTCGAGTGGGCCATCACCGGTCCTCAGATGGAGACCAACGAGGGTGTCCTCTCGCAGTGGCAGTATTTGGAATCAACCCCCTACCGCCGCCACCGCTGCTATAAGAAGGGATTAATAATTAGTAATTACTAATTACTCATTAAAATCATGGAAATGACTTGGGAATTTATATTGAGGATTTTCGTGGCGGCACTGCTGGGTGGTGCCATCGGTCTGGAACGTGAATACCGTGCCAAAGAGGCCGGTTTCCGCACCCACTTCCTTGTGGCATTGGGTTCGGCATTGTTTATGATTGTTTCGGCCTACGGCTTTGAGGGTGCCCTCGGTACCCCCGAGCACCGATGGGATGTGTCGCGTGTGGCTGCCCAGGTTGTGTCCGGTATCGGTTTCATCGGCGCCGGTACCATTATCTTCCAGAAGAACGAGAATGCCGTCCGCGGTCTGACCACCGCTGCCGGTCTCTGGGTCACCGCCGCCATCGGTCTGGCCTGCGGAGGTGGTATGTATATCCTTGCCGCCGCTTCTACCTTCCTCGTCCTCGTCGGTCTCGAGGCCTTTAGGATCATCCTAAAGAAGTTTGACAAGCGACGCGACAAATAAAACAAGGAAGCCCTGCCAGTTGGCAGGGCTTCCTGTTTATGATTATAATCCATTAATCTCTTCTATAGTGAGACCTGTCGCTTTGGCGATATCCTCACTGCGCACGCCCATTGACTTCAGATTACGAGCAGTTTCCTTAATACCTTCAGCTCGTCCTTCAGCCCTTCCTTCAGCCCTTCCTTCGGCTCTTCCTTTTTTCTGCCCTTCAGCACGGCCTTCTGCAAATCCCTCCAATCTCGCACTCAGGAAGGCTTCGCTTTGTACAGCCATCGCATCCAGATGACGTTCATAGGCAATCTGATCCGACCGGCTCATCTGCATATAAAGCAGTTTCTCCCGAGCCTCAGCCAGTCCAGGAGTTGTGGTATTATCCTTGATACGCCCGTTCTTCAGATAGTCCAGCCATTCTTCAATAGGGGTCGTGGCAACATCATTGAACTCATTGACTCGAATCAGGAAATATTCTGGGAACACCTCCTCTGGTGTCTTCATTTTAATGACGTTATTCTCCTTCACGTTGACGCTGAGCGTATCGCCCGTATGCACGCCCCTAAAGGTGTTGATGCCATGGTAGAGGTAGTCCGCACCCTTGCCCAGATCGAAATAGAGGATATTGATGGAGTACACCTTCTTCACGTTGTTATACATCTGACCAAGAGAGATGTGCTCAGTGATGGCCTTCGCCACACCATAGAGGATGCGCTCCAGATAGTAGATCTGAGTCGTCAACTGTACTTCCACGATGATGATATTACCTTTAGAATCCTTGGCTTTGATGTCCACACGATTGTACTTGTCATCCTGATTTTCCTGATTGCTTTCACTCTCAAGAATCTCGTCAATCGTGATTTTTTCGCCTAACAACACCGTTATCAGACCTTCAAGCACATCAAAGTTGGCCTTGTCGCGAAGCATCCGTTTCGCAGCCCAGTCAAATCGTATGTACTTTTCGTTAACCATCACTTCTCCTTTCTTTTGTTTTTTAATGTTATTCTCCATAATACTTTGATTTCGATTAAACTGCTGCAAAGGTACATGTTTTTTATTAATTCTCCAAATTTTCCGGTGAAATATTCACAAAATATAAAAAGAAAGCACAAACAATTTGCGGTGGAAAAACTCCACCGCAAACTATTTAGAATCGTCAATTACCACCGCCTCAGGGGTCGCTACTCGATGGGGTCGTTACTGTGCTTCTTTTCCGATGGTGACATTCGTATCACCCGTCACTTCGGCGGCATTACCACCACCATAGACGTTACCCCGGATATCGACACCAAGGACGAGCCTGTAGTAAGTAGTATTAGATTCTGCAAGAGGTCTTAGTGAGGTGTACACATAAGAACCTTCTTCACCAGAGCGAGTGTAGTAATCGCTCACATCGGTTTCAACAGTGATGTCGTCATCGTCTACAGGTGTAAACTTCTCGACACCTTCTTCAACGACGCGGCTGTAGTAAGTTTCATCTTCATCAACAGGAGGTCTTTGTGAGGTGTATACATAAGGACTTGCTGTAGTGCCTGCACCAGCAGTGATAATGTAATAGTTTCTCACATCAGTTTTCCCAGGAACGACACTTGCTATTTCCACGTATTTCTTATTGCCAATGATGACGTTTGTACTGCCATTTACGCCTGCAGCATTACCGCCTCCGAAGACGTTGCCGATAGCACCGATGGTACCGCTCTTATGGGAAGGCATGTTTATCTTCACCTCATCATTTTTATCCTTATTGATTGTTCGTTCCACGCCAGTATTCTGCGATTCATCAGTCGGATCCGGCGATGTCTTCATTTCTATAGTAGCATTATCGCCCACACACTCATTGATGGTTACATACGGGTTACCCGTCACTATGGCAGACGAACCATAACCACCACCATAGATCTCGCCGATACTGGTAAACGACTTCACATTCACCTTCGGGTAGTTCTTATAGTAGTTAATATTGGTCGGATCAGTCACATGGCCAGCCGTGGGAATAAGATTCACATTATAAGCCGCTTGGTTACCACCGCCGTAGAGTTGACCGATGATGATGGGGTGACAACCTGTCTCCTCGATATTCACCGTGATGGTACCTGTAATCTTTCCACCGAGGTTATTGCCACCGAATACACGGTCAAAATTACCACTCTGGATAGTCAGTTCCACATCGTTGTTGATGTCTGCATTCTTCGAACCACCATAGATTTCCTTCAGATAAGAGATACAGCCTAAATTAATATTCGATGTACCATCCTGATAGGCTTCGTTCCCTGCGCCATATACCTCGTCGATATGCAAGGGACAAGGATTGTTTTCCGGCTCATTCAGATCGACCAGAGCACTCACGCGCACATTACCTTTCGTATTCGAGCCGCCGAAAGCATGATGGATAGTACCGCCTTTCAGTTCAGCCAATGCTTTACCTGTACCATATGCAGCGGCAGCCTTGGCCGCATTAATCTCTGTTTCTGTTGCATCTGCTGCGTAACTATAAGGCAGGTATCCTACGTGGGCTCCAGGATTCGCAGTGCCATCAGACAAGTTATCCTTTCCGTTACCACCACCGAACACCGTACCAATCTCATAGCAACTGTTCACCTCCACATGCGTAGCAGGCGCTGATGCAGCATTACCACCACCATACACAGTTTCAATACTTGTCAGGTCGCAACCGTCGATAATGACATGAGCCTTATGATCTGTGTTGGCAGGATTTTCAAAGTCGTCGTCAGGATAGTAACTTTTTGTATCGTAAGCAGCCTCATTACCACCACCATAGACAGCCTTTAACTCATAGATGGAATTGGTTCTCACAGCGTCCTTGTCGCTTTTATCTACTACATGGCTCACGTCATCACTATTATCATTAGGCGTGCCTTTGTCGTCCGTCCAACCCTGCGTCTTATATATATGTACTGTGACTTTACCTAATGGCGAACCATTGATGTTGTTAGCACCATGGATCACATTTTTCACGACACAATTGTCAGTAGCAGTGGTTTCGTTCAGCTTCACTAACACATCACCATAGACCAATGCTGCGATAGCTAGTTTTTCAGCCTGTGTACTTGTGGCGGCCTTGTACTTTTGTCCCAATCCGCCACCATAGACATTATGGCCGATGACACCTCCGTGCAGATTGACGGTAGTCGTGTATTTTGCAGTCTTCTTATCAGCGTCTTCCCAACTCCAATAATCATCAGAATCGTTATCTGGTGTGTCTCCTCCAAACTTTTTCCAATTCGAAATATTCGTATTGGCCAGTGCACCGCCTCCATACACATCGTTCGCAATCGTGCCGCCATTGATAGTCACTGTCACACTACCTTTGGTAAGACCTCTCTCGCCACCACCATAGACATCACCGTTGACATCGGCATTTCCATTGATGGTCACACGGGGCTCGGTGGCCAAAGCCAGCGTTTCAAGATAAGTTGAATATTTTTCTGTTGTAGTCAAATAATCCCAAATAAAGGTAGGATCATCATAATAATCCCAATCTACATGTTCAGTCTTTCCTGAAACAAAACCCGCACTGTATCTCATCATACGTTTGGGCTTATTATCTTTATTAGATGTATTAGAATTAGTAAAATCAATATAGTCATGCTCATCGTCATTAGGATCAACTCCCTTGCAGGCACCAAAGACATTTCCACCATTATCAGTTCCTATTTTGGTATAGCCCTTGACAGTTACTGTACATATTCCACCAGCTACCAATAAAGAGGGCATTTGGAATTTATCAAGGGCATATCTGCCCACCGATGCTATCTGTCCGCCGCCATAGACGCTCTTTCCCACCTGAGCATTGCCCTGAATGGTGACTGTAGCGTTGCCACGTACCAGAGCCGAGTAGCCATGCGTCTCTACACCAGCACCAGCACCGAACACACTACCAGTTATTTCAGGGGCGGGTGTTGCGGCATTTGCAACTCCGGCTCCCTCATTGGCTCCATCACCTATTGTGACCACCGTATGTTGATCCACTCGGCCAACCTCACCACCGCCATAGACGTTACCACCCACCGTGCCGGCACTGATAGTGACACTTGTGGTTCTCGTCATGGCAGGCAAACACTCGAATGTCTCAGCCTCACCCTTGCCACCACCAAACACATTGCCTGCTACCGTGCTGGTACCAGAAATATCAACAGTACAAAGACCTGTGGTTTGGGTTTGTCCAGTTGTTTGGGTTTCTATCTCAGGCCAATTATAAATCTTACCGTAATCGTCTTCATCCTCTTCAAACTTACCCACATATCCTAACGCACCACCGCCATAGACGTTGCCGTTAACTGTGCTGCTACCACTGATGGTGGTCGTGGCGTTTCCTCGAACGCGTCCGGCCTTGTCAAATCCAGAAAGGCCCTTTCCGCCACCAAAGACGTGACCTTCTGTAGGATTACCATCAGTGCCTGTTATCGTAAGGATCTTACTCGATCCCTGAATCTTTACGTCGGTTTCGCGCTGCACAAAGCCACTCTCGCTACCGCCATAAACGGAACCGTTGACTGTGGCATTGCCTTCGATGCTCACTTTAGTATCAGTTGCCAAGGCCAGCGTTTGCAGGAAATCAAAGTATTCCTTCTGAGTCGTATAATATTCCCAGATAAATACATTACTATTCTCACAATATTCCCAAATAGTGTTTTTGGAAGTTTTACCAGTTGCCTTGCCAGTAGTAGCAGATATCTTCGCATCATCAGGATAGTCCGTAGAATTATAGCGTGTCATACGTTTGGGTTTCCCTGTTGAAACTGTTGCATCTGTGTAATTAATATAATCATGAACAGCATCAAAAGGATTAATTCCCATGCCCGCACCAAAGACGTGTCCTTCGTCACTTGATCCGATGACGGCATAACCCTTGACGGTGACTTCACATTTACCACCTCCTTTCAATGTTTCTGGCATATCAAAACTGTTAAGAGCATATTTACCCACTGCAGCAATCTCGCCACCACCATAGACGGTATGTCCCACCGTAGCATTGCCCTGAACGGTTACTTCACTATTGTTACGCACCAGAGCCGAGTAGCCATGAGTCTCTACGCCTGCGCCAGCACCGAATACGTTGCCTTTGATTTCGGGTGTACTTGTAGGTTGCGTTTCTGTTCCTTCTCCTACGCCGTCTCCGACACCTATCGTCACCTCCGTATCATTCTCCACTCGGCCAACCTGGCCACCGCCATAGACATTGCCATACACCGTACCGTTGTCGATGGTGACACTCGCCTTATCCACCATGGCTTTGTCACACTCGAACGTGTCTTCAAGACCCTTTCCGGCTCCGAACACATGGCCTGACGCATGCCCTACGGTTGATTTTCCTTCAGCGCCTATCGTACCACTATAGATATGAACAGTGCAAATGCCAGTGTTTTGAGGATAATTATAAGATCTAGTGGAAGAGTCATAAGAATATATACCCACATCGCCTAAGTTACCGCCGCCATAGACATTGCCTCTGACAACGACTCCTGTCTGCGTTTCTTCTTCCGGATCCTCTTCCGGCTCTTCTGACGACTGTGCCATCGCATTCCCGCTGGCAAGCAGTGCCGCCAGTATCAAAATGAGTGTCAGTATGTATCTATTCCTGTATGTCATATCGTTGTTACTTCAATAGTTTACGTCCTTCATTTTCGCTCAGTACATGCATCTGTTGAATAGCTATCCGGTTGAGTTTGACCAGCCGCTCACCCTGAGACACACCATCGTTAATCAGCACGGCATTGATATTTTCCATATTCGAGAGACAGATTAGTTCGTTCATAGTGGCATAGTCGCGGATGTTACCTTTCAATTCAGGATTAGCCTCATGCCACTCTTTGGCTGTCATACCAAACATTGCCACGTAGAGTACGTCTGCCTCTTCGGCATATATGATGCTGGCCTGGATCGCTGTCACCTCTTTCGGTATCAGATGGTTTTTGATGGCATCGGTATGTATGCGATAGTTGACCTTCGACAGTTCGCGCTTAGCCGTCCAGGCTATTTCATTCTTCTCTTTGGCCTTAAGACGCTGGAACTCCAAAACCAGATAGAACTTGAATTCCGCACTGATCCACATAGCAAACTCAAAGGCAATATCTTTATGAGCATATGTTCCGCCGTATCTGCCAGCCTTGGCCTGAAGACCAAGGGCATTTGTCTTGGCAACGAAATCTTTTACGCTTATCTTGAAACTATTCAGACCTGACTGACTTTTAATTATGGCGAACTCGCCATAATTAAAACCAGTATTATAGAACCTCTCCCACAGACCGATGTATTCCAGAGTGTTCCTGTTCCTAAGCCAGTCGGTAACAAAGAAATCACCATCTTTAGCCTTTATCATGTCTGTCAGGCAAATGTAGTCTTCATCGTTAATTCTAACTACACGTATTTCTATGTTCTGAACTATTATCTTTGCCATTTGTCTATTTATTCTCAAATCGTTAATCTGCATCGTCTTATCTATGGCACAAAGGTTCCTGACCCTTCTGTGATGACCTTCTGTGATGAACGCATTAGGGATTGGGATCATCACCTGAACTGCTGCCAGAACTGGTACTCGATGGGGCTTCACCGATGTTTACCGTCGTATTGCCACTCACTTTACCATTATTACCACCACCGAACACATTGCCGTACACACGGGTATTACCCCACAGGTTGACAGTAGTGGAGGCTTTGGTTTCGGAGCCTTTTTCCTGGTCAGCATCATCTTCATTATAGACATAACTCTGGTCACCACCACCATAGACGTTACCAGTATTGTCTTTCAATGTCTGTGCATCTTCTTCTCCCTCAAGCGTACCTACCGTGGTATTACCCTTAAGAGTAAGAATGACGTTTCCGCTTACCGAACCAAGATTGGACTTATCAAGGTTTTCTCCGGTGGAAAGGGTGTGAGCATTTTTGTCGATACTTACGTTACTACCTAAAGCACCTTGTACCCAAGTATAGGTTGTCGGTGCATAATACGGTGTACCATCTTCTTTAAAAACTGTGTGTTTATTAGGATCGTCGAAATACTTAGTACCAGTACGATAAGTTCCTAAAGCCGAATAATAATAGGGTTCTTCTTCAAAACCAATAGCATCGACCTCAACAGGACGCAGATTTGCTGAGTAGCCAGCGCCAAATACATTGCCATACACCGTACAGTTGTCAAGAATAGAGGTAACACTTCCATCCACCTTTCCAAGGCTGCCACCACCATAAAAATTCCCTGTAATGGTACATCCCGTCAAAGTGGAGGTAACGCTGTGCGTGGTGGCCAGTGAAAATTTTACATAGTCCACGAAGATACGTGCCACATTGTTGGTGTTACCAGACATGGGCAGGAACTGATAACTAAACTGGGTGGAGACGCCTCCGTATGTGGCATTGTATTCTTGCTTATACTCGCCTCTAACCCAATCATTCCATCCAATATTTGTTACACTATTCTTATTGCTGGGTGCATAGCGGCTGTAAGAGTTGCCGCCGTAGCCGGCACCGAAGAAGGTGCCAAAGGTGCAGCCTGTAGCATTGGTGGTGACGGTCTTGCCTTCGCTCATGTCGCCGAACTTTGGACCGCCGCAGAATAAGTCGATATGTCCGCCGTTGACGATGGTGTGGAGGTTGCCGATAGCAGGTTTGTCGGCGTTGAAACTGCCAGCGTAGAACTCCTCGATGTCGGCATTATCGATAATCCAGGTGATGTTGCCCTTGCCGTCGGAGGTCCCGAGGCCATCCATGCCGGTGCCCGCCACCACGCCAAAACGTCCGCCGGTAATATAGCACTCGGCATTGTCGTCACAGATGTTTGCATCGGCGCGATAGAGACCTGTGAGATGGAACTGGTCGAAGTCGCCACCTGTTACCGACACGGGGGAATGATTTGCGTCGTATTTCTCGTCTTGGTGCGTTCCGCGTTGGAACTCCTTGAACCATACGTTGCCTCCCACATGGAAATAGGTGGTCAGATTTGCATGTCCACCACTCTGTCCATTCACCCACTGCTCCATCACGCCACCCTGCAGGATGTATGGTGCTGCGACACGCGCAGAATTGTCATACTCGAACTGCGTCTCACGGAAAAGCGATGTGTTGGTGCTCTCGAACCAGCCTTTGGGCTGCATGATGCCAAAGTTATAGGTGCCATTACCTCCTGTAGATTTTTGCGCCATGCCGAGGCCAGGGATATTGATAAAGTCGACTCTCACGGGATGGACAGCTTTACGACTGTCAAAACGCAAGATATAGGAATAGTCGGGCTCATTGTCGCCATCAAGGTCAACAGAGGTAACCGTATAGGGCTTGTCCATTGATGCTTCCATGCTATTATAATTATGATAATTGCCCACAAGCACCACAGCATAATCATAAACGGTTTGATCTTTTGGTTTGCCAGTCACCCCCTGATAAAGTCCCGAGTTCGAAGATGAGATAGCGTTGCTCATGGAGGTGAAAACCTTTTGGCTCTCTCCGGCG
>Ga0310694_10006304_pt1 | contig 11233 bp, 8 predicted proteins | sample 174DNAGHGhighgp2_FD_203884 | JGI IMG/M metagenome (GOLD analysis project Ga0310694, IMG submission 203884) | Sheep rumen microbial communities from Palmerston North, Manawatu-Wanganui, New Zealand - 1742 DNA GHGhigh gp2 (v2) (version 2) | ecosystem: Host-associated > Mammals > Digestive system >... | reverse complement strand
CATCCTTGTTGAACATGGTGTATGCCTTGAGCAGCTGCTGCAGTGTGTGCACTCGCTCGCTCTGCACGGCGTAGTGTGCCATCAGCTCGTCTTTCTTGTTCAGGCGTTCCTCGTCGGTGAGTCCTTGCTCCACCTCAAGGGCCGAGAGCTGTGATGCTATGTCGGGCAGCACGAAGAGGTCTTTGTCATTGACCTGGTTGGCCAGCCATGCCGTGCCTTTGTCTGTGAGGTCGCACGAGTTTAGTTTCTCCTCGACCACGAAGTAGAGAGGCTCCACGCACTCGGGCATACGGCGGTTGTTGTTTTCCATATATTTCTCCTCGGTCTTCAACATGCCGGCCTTGATGCCTTCCTCCGAGAGATACTTGATGAGAGCCTTGTTCTTTGGCAGCGACTTGTGCGACCGGTATAGCGCCAGGAAACCGTCGTCGAGCATTTGCTCTGCCTCTTTTTTCTTGCCCTCCTCCATTAGTTTCTGGCCTTGGCTTATTTTCTGCTTTGCCTCTGCCAGGAACTGTGTGGCCAGCTGACGCTGCACTCCGAAGAGCTTCTCCACGAGTGGCTGGTATTCCTCAAACATCTGGTCGTCGCCCTTTGGCACTGGTCCGCTGATAATGAGCGGTGTGCGTGCGTCGTCGATGAGCACTGAGTCCACCTCGTCGACGATTGCATAGTTGTGGGCTCGCTGCACCAGGTCGGCAGGCGAGATGGCCATGTTGTCGCGCAGGTAGTCGAAGCCGAACTCGTTGTTGGTGCCAAAGGTGATGTCGGCCTGGTATGCCTTGCGTCGTGCTGGCGAGTTAGGCTGGTGCTTGTCTATGCAGTCCACGCTGAGTCCGTGGAACATGTAGAGCGGTCCCATCCACTCCGAGTCACGTTTTGCCAGATAGTCGTTCACCGTCACCACGTGGACACCGTTGCCGGTCAGTGCGTTGAGGAAGACAGGCAGCGTGGCGACGAGGGTCTTACCCTCACCGGTGGCCATCTCTGCTATCTTTCCCTGGTGAAGCACCACACCTCCGAAGAGCTGCACGTCGTAGTGCACCATCTCCCATTTCAGGTCGTTGCCGCCTGCAGTCCAGTGGTTGTGGTATATTGCCTTGTCTCCGTCGATGGTGATGAAGTCCTTGCGTGGGTCACCTGCCAGTTCGCGGTCGAAGTCGTTGGCGGTGACTATGGTCTCTTCGTTCTGAGCGAAGCGGCGGGCGGTCTCTTTCACTATGGCGTAGACTTCGGGCATCACCTCGTCGAGAGCTTTCTCATACTCCTCGAGAGCCTCTTTCTCTATCTTGTCAATCTTTGCGAAGATGTCGGCACGCTCGTCCAGAGGGGTGTCCTCAATGGTGGCCTTCAGCTTTTCTATCTCTTCCTTTTGTGCGTTGGCAGCTGCCTGCACCTGACGGCGTATCTCCTGAGTCCTTGCTCTCAGGCCGTCGTTGTCCAGCGCTTCAATTTTTGGTGACTCTGCCTTCACTTTTTCCACAAAGGGCTGGATTTTCTTCATATCGCGCGATGACTTGTCGCCGAATAGTGTCTTTAGAATTTTGTTGAAATTCATCTTGGGTATTTACGATTTACTGATTTTCGATTTACGATTTACTGATTTTCGATTTACTGTTTTTCGATTTTCGATTTACTGTTTTTCGATTTTCGACTTACAGTTTTTCGATTTTGGGTGCAAAGGTAGTGATTTTTTGTCAAACGTGAGCATAAATCACTGATTATTTGATGTTTTAGCCCCAATAAACCATCAAAACAGTGGTTCTGACGAGCAAGCGTTGGGCGCTCTTATGCGTATTGCCTTTGCAATTGTCGGGGCGATACGGTCTGTGGTGACAGGTGTTTGTATGCGTTGTGCTTTGATTCCTGTCCCGAAGAAAATGATGGGGAACTGCATGAACGCAGCCCTTGTATATTCGCTTTCGTTGGTGCTTTCTGTGAGCACCCTCCATCCTGGTGCTGTCTCCACCACCAAGTCGCCGCAGCGTTCTGGATTATATCCGCTGCGCACACGTCCTATCTGTTCGTTGCCCAGTGTGAGCAGCTGTAGTGATGTGTACACGTTGCGCACGCCGGCCATCATGACCAGCAGCTCCTGAGCTCTGCCGGTGGCATCAGCGATGCTTATGGTTTTCTTGTCCAACAGGCTGTGGTTTAGGAAGATATGGTTACGGAAAGTCTTCTCCACATATCTGCCCTGTCCCCAGATGGCCCCCATGTACATGTTGAGCAGGTCGGCTGTTCGGTTCATGTAGAAGGTGCCTGTTGGTATGCGGTATTTCTGGTAGTCGGCCTCTTCTTTCTCTTCGCTGTAGCCTGTGCTGGTCAGCACAAACAGTGTGTTGCCTTTTCCCGTCTGCCTTTCCGCTGCCGCCATCAGCCGTGCCAGCTCGCTGTCCAGCTTCACGTATGTGTCTTGCAGTTCTTTTCTGGCGTTGTCGGAATGGTGTTGTTCACCGTTGCCACCTGCAAAATATGTGATGCAGAGCAAGTCGGTGACGTTGTCGGTGCCCATGGCGTTGTTGGCCATACATTCGCAGGCCATTGTGGTGACGTCGCCGTTCACCGTAGCTGAGCTCTTGTATCGCCGGTATCGCTGCACGTCTTTGCCACCTGCCTTTTTGGCAGGCGCGTCTTTACGGTTTACGTTGTTCACCCACTGCGGCAGTGTGCTCAGATAGTACTGCGACGTGCACCATAATCCCTGTGCGTCGTCTATCCACAGTGCACCGTTGGCGGCGTGGCCTCCTGCCATTACTGCAGCGTCGCAATATGGTGCTACAGACCATACCAGTGCCTGTCCGCCTGTTGCGACCTTCAGCTCGTCGCCTGTTGTCGAGGTGCTGAGGTTTACAGGCGATGCCGACTGTGCGGTCTGCACTCCTGGGTTCTTGGCGTCGTCGGTGCACCATACTGGGCGCAGTGTCTCGCGGTTGAGCCACCGTTGTCCCACAATACTATTGTAATAAGGTGTAACCCCTGAGGCCAGTGCAGCAACGGCCGAGGCACGGTCTACGGGGGTGAAGGGGTAGGAGGCGCTGGTGTAGATAGTGCCCTGGAGCAGCCGCTTGAAGCCGTTGTCGCCATAGAGTGGGGCAAAGGCTTCAAGAAAGTCGCTGCGCAACTGGTCTACTGCTATGCTCACGACCAGCCGTGGTGCTCTGTCGGCTGTCTGCGACTGGGCCACACCGTCGGCCTCGAGGCCATAGTTGGCGGCACTCCCCAGTGTGGCAAGGAGTGGCGACGGCCCTAAGATGGCCAGCAGAGTAATGTATAGGTACCTATTTGTCATGGTAGTGTCTCAGATCTCTTAACAGCAAACATAGTGCCAAAACATACATGCCCTCGGCATAGCTCTGCCACAGCCCGCCTATGAAGAACAATATGGTGAGTGCCAGCTGTATGTTGAACCACTGTGTTTTCTTTCCCCTTGCCACCTTCCAAACGAAGAGGAAGGGTAGGGGGTTGAGCAGCAGTACTTGCAGGTTTGTGCTTGTGGTGGGGTGCTCGGAGAAGAGCATCACGAAGAGCACTGTGCCGGCGAGCCCCGTCATAGTCATCAGCACCACATCGAACCATCGTGCCGTCGTGTGCTTTGCCTGCTCATAGATGAAGACGACGGCAGACAGAGCCAGCAGCAGCAGTGCGCACACCAGCGGTCTGAGGGGGAAACCTGGTTCCGAGACCTGCTCACCCGGCGGAACCAGCTGCCTCGTCTGGCTTACCAGCGGTTGGCGCTTGCCGCCGCGGTTCACCATGGCGCGTTCCAGGTCGCTGCGCAGGTTGGCAGGCAGGAAGTGCTGCTCGCGTTGTGTGGTCTTCAGGTCGGCGGTCAGACCAAGCAGTATGTCGTTGCCAAATGTTGCCCAAGGGTATTGCTCCGTCATCTGTCTTATCATTTGCCGGAACGACGGTTCGTAGTCCGGCCTGGGCTCATACTCCACTTTGCCCATGATGTTGCGCTCCACCATGTCGCGTGGGCGGGTGGCACAGTTGTCGTAGAAGAAGTTGTAGCGGTAGACCCTGTTCTGCGGTTGGAAATTGTCGCGCAGAGCAGCTATGAGGTTTATCTTCTCTTCGGGGGTGAGGGCAAGCACGTGTTCGGTCACCTCGCTTCCCCAGCGGGCATAGTAGCGGCAGAAAGCCTTTGTCGGTGCCACTCCCAGCTCGTAGTCGGTGTGCCCCAAGATGAAGCGCAGCACGAAGTGGGGCTTGGCGTAGTTGAATATTCCGTAGTTGAACACCACGTCCTCGTCGGTGCGCAGGTCGTGGCAGCGCAGTGCCGTGTGGCCGTAGTGGCTGTACACCTCGTCGTGGGGCGAACAGGTTATGATGCCTATCTCCACACTGTCCATCAGACTGGTGCCAACGGACTGTGCCAGCAGACGGCTGCCTGCTGGCATCATGGTCATAAGCACTATGATGAGTGTCCTGTAAATGAAAGAATACATCGCTTCTTACTACTCAACTTGAGAAAGTTGAATATTTAGAAATTATACGAGAATCCCAGCGATGAGTATTCCTTGAACTGCCAATAGCCTAACTTGTCGTCCCACATGTTGGAGTCGTCGAAGCGGGGGAAGAGGAACAGGTTGGCCGAGATATACTTCGACACTCTCAGTGCGAAGGTGTTTTCCCATTCCAGCTCTGACCTGTGGTAGCTTGTGAATCCGTAGAAGCGTGACTTCCATGTCACCACGTCGTTTATCTTCCACTCCAGTGCTGCTGTCACCTGCGAACCGAAGTCGGTGAGGTGACGCTTGTGGTCGTCTATGCCGTAACGGGTTGGGAACCAGTCAAATTCCTCGTTCGTAATGTCGTTCTTTTTTCTGAACATGGTGCGGTCCACATACCTGTAGTTCACGGCGAGGGGAGAGATGTTTATGGTTCCGGTGAGCTTCTTGTTCAGCGCCTCAACCTTGTAGTCCATACCGAGACCCACGCTGATGTTCAGAGGCGAGAGGAAGTCGGAGTATGTTCGTATGTCGTTCGACTTGAAACCGCGTGCAAACTGTGTGTATGCCAGCATCTGCAGTGTGTAGTACCATTTTTTTGCAGCCTGCAGCCCCACCTTGCCGGTGTATCGGAACAGGTCTTCGTTGGCCTTGAACTCGTGGACGGAGTCGGTGCGTGAAGTCTGGAAGCCAAGCTTCATCTCCAGTTTGTTCTCCCACTTCCACTTCGACTTGTTGTCGTAGTTGGCCTCGAGTGTCAGCGAGCCCACAGCGGCGTAGTTGCTTTCGCCGCCCTTGTACCAGTTGCCGCTGACGTAGTTCTGCATGAACTGCAGGTATCCGTCGCCCTTGTATGCCCAAAACTTGGGTTTCTCTACTGCCACTTCCACGGGTTCTGCCTCTGGTGCTTCCGGCAGTGGTGCTGCCTGCTGCACCATGTCTATCTGCTGTGTCACGGGCTGCTCTATGATGTCTTGTCTCAGCGTCCCGCTCTCTTCCTGTTCTGTCTGTGTCACCTGCACCAGGTCGGGCCTGTTCATGTACACATTCAGCAGAGCCTTGTCTATGGCTTCGCTGGTGTCGTCGGTCTCGGCGCTGTTGTCGGCCATCGACAGTTGGTTGGCAGCCACGTTATGATAGAATGTCATGGGCACAAACAGTTTGTAGTATTTACCGTTGGCGGCTGTTGTCTGTTGGCTTGTTTGTGCGCTGGCGGTCAGCGCAGCCAGTGAAAAGAGTGTGATAATGGTCTTTTTCATTGTGTTCCATTTATTGTTGTTCTGTTTCTTTGCGCAAAAGTACTAAACAAATCTCAGACGGCCAAATATTTTTTATAAAAAGTGCCCAAAATGCCATTTGTCGTCGCTTTGTCCTGCGGCAGTGTGTCAGAATGGCAGTCCCACGGCGAAGTGGAAAGCGAAGTCACGCCTCAGTCGGGGGTGGGCTATGGGGTAGTGCTCTTCCTCCTCTTCTTCGTAGGCCGGGTTGATGGCTTTCATGCCCAGGTCGAACCGCAGTATGAAGTAGTCGAAGTTGAGCCTCAGGCCCAGTCCGTAGCCCACTGCCAGCTGGCTTAGGAACTCGTCGGCCTTGAACTGTCCGCCTGGCTGCTCCCTGTATTCGCGCAGTGTCCAGATGTTGCCGGCGTCGATGAACGCTGCACCGCTGAATTTCCAGAACAGGTGGGTGCGGTACTCGGCATTGAGGTCGAGCTTCATGTCGCCCGTCTGGTTTATGAAGTTTATGCGGCCGTCGTGCTCTTTGTATTTGCCTGGTCCCAACGAGCGCACGCTCCATCCTCTTACGCTGTTGGCGCCTCCCGAGAAGTAGCGCTTCTCGAAGGGCAGCACCGTTGAGTTGCCGTAGGGGTAGGCTATTCCCACTCCGAGGTGCAGCACCAGCTTGTTGTCGTTGTCTATGCGCAGTTCGTGGCTCAGGTCCAGGTCGCCTTTCACGTACTGTGCAAAGGCTATGTTGAACACCCGGTAGTGGCCCAGCTGGTCTTTCTCGGCGCCGAATGTCTTTGAGGCCAGTTGCAGCAGGTTGCCCGACGTCTCAATGTTTGTCTTCAGCGCCGTGTTGCCCTTGGCATAACTGTAGCCGAAGCCTATCTTCGTGATGAAGAGGTCTTCGTAGTTGTATCTCAGTATGGCGTTGCGGGTGTTGTCGTTGTCCAGATATTCGTTTCTGAAAGTGTCCGATATCCATGGCATGAACACATAGTTCAGGTCGAGCAGGTCGAGCAGGTACCGTTTGTGGCTGTGGGTGAAGTTCCACCTGTATCGCCACGAGGCCGAGAGCAGCCGGCGGTGGAACTCCGGGCGGTTCTGCATGTCGTAAAGCAGCGACAACTCGCTTGTGGTGTTGGCGCGGCGGCGCAGTTCGTGGTATGCCACGGGGATGATGAATCTGGGGAACTGCAGCTTGGCCTCTGCGCTGTATTCCACGAAGTCTTGGTTTGAGTAGCCTTCCAGACCTCTTATCGCCTCGTATGCCCCTCTCACCTCGATGGAGAGCACCTCGCTCCCGCGAAACAGGTTGCGGTTCTGGTATGTCAGTGCAGCAGCCGCTCCCAGGTCTCCGGCGGTGTTGGTGCCCTCTGGCTGGAAGCTGAGTGTCGAGGGCTTGTTGGTCTGCAGCTGTATGTCGCAGTCGAGCGAGTCGGTGCCCGCTACGGGGCGCAGCGTGATGTTGGTGTATTTCACCGCTTGCAGGCGTCCGAAGTGGTTGTAGGTGTCCTGCAGGTCTCCAGAGCTATATGGTTGTCCCTCAGTCAGGTGCGTACACTCTTGCAGCACATGCTGGCGCAGGTGTATGCGGTTGCCTGTAGCCCTCTCGCCGTTTCTCCAGGCGCGGTCTTCGCCCACATAGTTTATGTGTCTCATCCAGTAGCGAGTGTGCAGTGTGTCGCTGCGCCCGGCCTGGCGGTACGGTGCCAGCCGCAGCGTCAGGTCTATCTGTCGCGAGGCGGCGGTGCTGTCGGCGTGATAGGTTATGAACTCCTTGTGAAAACGGAAATAGCCGCTGTCCGTGAGCAGTGTCGTGATGCGTTTGCGCTCTGCGTCGAGCAGTGCCACGTCAAACCTCATGCCCTCTCTGAGCAGGCGGCGGGTGCTGTCGGCGGCAAGCATGGCCCTTATTCCGCTGTCGGCCACGTCGTAGCGCAGCCGCCCTATGGTGTATGGCTGTCCTGGTGTCAGCATGTAGGCCACGTCTTTCTTCTTCTTCCCCCTTTGCCGTGTCACCACGTTCACACTGGCGTTGAGAAAGCCCTCGTTGCGCAGCTGCTGCTGCAGGTCACTGCATGTGAGCAAGGCTTTCGTGCTGTCGAAGACCACTGGGGGCTCGCCCAGGGCGCGCAGGGTGCGGTTGAGCCAGCGTGTGGTGTCGCGCCCGGAGAGTGAGTAGGTGGCCAGCGGCAGCTTGTAGAGCGAGAACCAGCGGGTGTTGGCCTTCTGGCGGACATAGTTGCGCAGCTGGCCCGTGTTCACGGCAGTGCTGTCGTCGGTCACCTTCAGACGGACCTGGTTCAACAGATATTCACCATCGGGCACAAACTTAGTGGTAGTGCACGACGCCAAGACGGCAGTCATCACTACAGCACAGACAAGGAGGGTGAAGCTGAGTGCTCGTTTCATTTCGGACTGCAAAATTACACAAAAAATCCGACAACTGCGCCATAATGTATTGAAAAAGTGTTTAATCGCTTTGTTATCTCTACTTTTCTTAGTAATTTTGCACCCGATTTTTGAAAACTACAACAGATGAACGAAGAAATAACACGCAGAAGGACGTTTGCGATAATCTCGCATCCCGATGCCGGTAAGACCACGCTCACCGAGAAGTTCCTGCTTTTCGGCGGACAGATACAGGTGGCTGGTGCAGTGAAGAACAACAAGATAAAGAAGACGGCCACATCCGACTGGATGGACATCGAGAAGCAGCGCGGCATCAGTGTCTCTACGTCGGTTATGGAGTTCGACTATTTGGACTACAAGGTCAACATTCTCGACACCCCGGGTCACCAGGACTTTGCCGAGGACACGTTCCGCACGCTCACTGCCGTCGACTCGGCCATCATTGTTGTTGACGGCGCCAAGGGCGTGGAGACACAGACACGCAAGCTGATGACCGTCTGTCGTATGAGGAAGACCCCCGTCATCATATTTGTCAACAAGATGGACCGCGAGGGCCGCGACCCCTTCGACCTGCTCGACGAGCTGGAGCAAGAGCTGCAGATCAAGGTGCGGCCGCTGAGCTGGCCCATAAACCAGGGCGCGAAGTTCAAGGGCGTGTACAACATCTACGAGCAGAAGCTCGACCTCTTCACCCCCGACAAGCAGCGCGTCACCGAGAAGGTGAGCGTGCAGCTCGGTTCTGCCGAGCTGGACGACCGCATCGGCGAAGGTGACGCCCAGAAGCTGCGCGAAGACCTGGAACTGGTAGAGGGCGTCTATCCTGAGTTCGAGGTCGACACCTACCGCGAGGCAGAGGTGGCACCGGTGTTCTTCGGCTCTGCGCTCAACAACTTCGGTGTGCAGGAGCTGCTCAACTGCTTTGTGCAGATAGCTCCGTCGCCGCGACCCACAAAGGCCGAGGAGCGCATGGTGGAACCCGAAGAGCCTAAGTTCACAGGCTTCATATTCAAGATCACGGCAAACATTGACCCCAACCACCGTTCCTGCATAGCCTTCTGCAAGGTTTGTTCCGGCCGCTTCCAGCGCAACCAGCCCTATCTGCATGTGCGACAGGGAAAGACGCTGCGCTTCACGTCGCCCACACAGTTCATGGCACAGCGCAAGAACACCATAGACGAGGCCTGGCCCGGCGACATAGTGGGACTGCCCGACACCGGGGGGCTCTTCAAGATCGGCGACACGCTGACCGAGGGCGAACAGCTGCATTTCCGCGGACTGCCCAGCTTCTCGCCAGAGATGTTCAAGTATATTGAGAACGACGACCCTATGAAGACCAAACAGCTACAGAAAGGCATAGACCAGCTAATGGACGAGGGAGTGGCGCAGTTGTTCGTCAACCAGTTCAACAACCGCAAAATCATTGGCACCGTCGGTCAGCTGCAGTTCGAGGTCATACAGTACCGGCTGGAGAACGAGTACAACGCCCGCTGCCGCTGGGAGCCAGTGCACCTGTACAAGGCATGTTGGATATCGTCGGACGACGAGGAAGAGCTGGAGTCGTTCAAGAAGCGCAAGTACCAGTATATGGCCAAGGATAAAGAGGGTAGGGACGTGTTCCTTGCCGACTCAGGCTACATGCTCCAGATGGCACAGCAGGACTTCAAGCACATACAGTTCCACTTCACCTCAGAGTTCTAATACCTTTTGTCCACATATTTGTAGTCGCTGCCGTACCGGTCTTTGGGGAAGACGAACAGCTTGTCGCTGATGCCGCCCGCCCGGAAGTTTGAGACCCAGATATTGGCCCAGATGAAGGCCACCTTCACCTTCACATGCTTCGGCGCCAGGGTTTTCGCGTCAAGGTAAGCCTTCGCTTCCTTCACCGTTCCCTTGGCGCCCTTGAGTTGCTTCATAGTGATGACGATTTCGTCGGACGTGCGCTCCATGCTGTATGCGAAGTCGTCGGGGGTGAACTTAAACTTCCCCGAGTATTTGTCCTTCTTGTCGCTGTTCGCGTCGTGTATCTCTATGGTTTTCTTCTTGCGGTATACCATGTATGCCGTCTTGCCGTCGTTCCACACGTCGGCCTTCTCGTCGGTGAAGCGTTGCTTCCTGCCCTTGTAGGCTATGGTCCCGCTCGTCTTGTAGAGCTTCATTATGTTCACGTCGTAGTGCAGCGAGCACCCCTCGGGGCCGAACACCATGTTGTAGACCTTGTCAAAGGTCTTCCTTGCCTCGGCAGAGTTCGTGGTCTTCTTGGCTGCACCGGAGCCAACCATGGCCAGCAGCAGCAGCGTCAGTGTAAAGATGGTTCGTTTCATTTCGTAGTTATGGCGACAGCCCCGATCCGGCGGGCCGTCTTTGCTCGTTTCAGTGTGTCGGCAGCCCCGTCCCCACTAAGGGCCTCCAGGTGGCTGCCTCCGTTTTTTTGGGGTGCAAAGGTAGTCAATAAGCGCAAATCTCACAAACATCGACTTTCCACGATTGTGAAATTTATGCTTTTTTAGTAGTCTTTTCCGAAAGAAAGACATTTCTCATTCACGCATATTTACGTTTTCATTCAGCAGCCGCTATCCTCTCCGGAGGTGCTCCCTACGGTCGTACCCTCGGTTATCGAGCGGAGACCGCGTGTGGCCTCGCTGGTGGTACGGTTGCGGATAATCATATTTTTTTATTCCAATTCGTGGGAAAATTATTCCAATTCTTGGACGAGCCAAGCGCGGGGCGAGTCTTCTAATTCGTTTCAAAAAAAAACTCGTTTCAAATAAAATTCGTGTCCAATTCGAAAGTATCCGATAAAGTAATATTGGAGCACCGTTCACAAGTTCTTTAAAGAGTATCTCTTTTATAATAATGTTAATCTTTTGTTAAAAATCAAACATTTCGACAATAAATAGAGATAAAATCAGTATTTTTGATGAAAATTCAATCTTAATACTAATTAGAGGTTTATGAATGGAATTTATTGGAAGGGCGTGAAAGAACGAATAGAGAAATTCTTTGAGAAGGTGCACGAATGCATACTTATCTTCACCAACTGGTTGGGATGACTTCACGGAGTGATTCATTGCGGTCACGGGACGGTTTCCCGTTCATTTTCCACTCCCCATTGACTATCAGTGAGTTATAAAATTTACCGAA
>Ga0310694_10006303_pt1 | contig 11234 bp, 4 predicted proteins | sample 174DNAGHGhighgp2_FD_203884 | JGI IMG/M metagenome (GOLD analysis project Ga0310694, IMG submission 203884) | Sheep rumen microbial communities from Palmerston North, Manawatu-Wanganui, New Zealand - 1742 DNA GHGhigh gp2 (v2) (version 2) | ecosystem: Host-associated > Mammals > Digestive system >... | reverse complement strand
CACATTATTATATAATGCACGCTCGCATACATCAATATATTTGCTATCGCCTGTGGCAAGGAACATGCGATAGTTCCAATATACATTGGCGATTGCAGCACATGTCTCGCAATAAGCAGTATGGTTGTTCAACTCGTAGTTTGGTCCGAAACCCTCACCCTGAGGACGACTACCTATGCCACCAGTGATAAAGAGTTTTTTGCTTGACATATTTTCCCAGATTCGCTCCAAAGCCTCGAAATAAGCCTTGTCGCCAGTAAGGGATGCAACATCAGCAACTCCACTATATAGATATCCTGCACGAACGGCATGACCAACAATCTCTTCCTGCTGGAGGATAGGCATGTGGTCTTGAGAATACTCGCTGGGCTTATGTCCGTCAGTGCAACGACCAGTCTCCTCAACAAAGTACTTTGCGCCTTCGAGGTATTTCTTGTTACCTGTTACCTTATAAAGCTTACAGAGAGCCATCTCGATAATAGGATGTCCGCCAGGACGATGAATCTGCCCCTCGTTAGGACCAAAGGTCTTGCAAACGAGATCAGCATTCTTTATGGCCACATTAAGGAAGTTCCTCTTACCAGTAGCACGATAGTGTGCCACTGCACTCTCAATCAGATGGCCTGAGTTGTAAAGCTCGTGAGAGTTGATCTTCTCCCACTTATGAGTACCCCACCAACCACTCAAGCGCGTACATTTATTAGTAACGCAGGTGGTAAGATAGCCATCTGCCTCCTGGGCCTTGGCAATGATATTAATAACTGAGTCGAGGTAATGGTCCAGTTTCTTGTCATAATGTACGGCGAGCGAGTAACTGGCTCCCTCGATAACCTTATAAGGATCGGTATCGTCGAACGAGAAGTCACCCTTGTGCTCACCCTGGATAAGGCCAGCTGCAAGCGCAAAGTTGTCAAATCGTCCATTTACCTCGCACTCATGGAAGGCTGAAGGGATACTCACCGTACGATTAATCTCAATACGTGGAGTCCAAAAACCATCGTTGAGGTGAACCTGAGTAAAGCTCACCTCCTGAATAGGAGCCACAGGCTGCTGCTTCTGCGCACCACTCATAGAGAGGGTCAGTGAAGCTACACCTATAATTAATAATGCTCTTTTTTCCATACATTTGTTGGTTTTGGTTCTATTTGCTAAATTTATAAAAGTTTTGATTTCGATTGCAAAATAACTAATAAATAGGGAAAGGGGATGCCAAAATAATCCAAGAAGATGGAAAAATAGTCTAAACCCAAGCAAAAGCGGTACTTTTAGACGATTTTATCATTGGTATTAGACTATTTTTTTAGCGATATTCACGGAAAGTTGTTATCTTTGCACCGTCAATCAAAATAATAATGAAATGATGCTAAAAAGACTACTAACGCTTGCCACCATATTTATAATAGTGGGCAGCATGCAAGCAAAGGACTACACCATCACTTCGCCAAACGGAAAAATATCCGCAACAGCAGGTGATGGCGACCAGATTATCATTAATCACCAAGGGAAAAATGTTCTTACAGTAAGGCCTGTGATACTTTCTGGTAAGGAAACTATTGTTTTCTCGGCAAGGAACAATAAGTTTCTCGGCAAGAAACAATTGTCGGAAAGCATCTCTTCTCCTTTCTATCGTCAGGCTTCATTCAAAATGGAAGGCCAGCAGATGGATTTCCGCTTAGGTAAGAACATCGGATTACAGCTCAGAGTGTATGATGAGGGAGTAGCATATAGGTTCTATACCAGGAATAAGAAGGAAACAATCATAGAAAATGAAGAGGCGGATTTCTGTTTCCCTGAGGATTGCAAGGCGTGGTTGGCCTATTCTACCAACGATGAAAAACCCTTCGCAATGGCCTTTCAGAACTTCTATGATGAGACAAGACTCAGCAAGGCAAAGGATAAATATGCTTTCCTGCCAGCTACTATCCAGAGTGGCGATGTGAAGGTAACTATACTTGAGAGTGATCTTCGTAGCTATCCTGGTATGTTTCTGAAGGCTGACGGATGTCATCTAAAGGCGACATTTGCCAAATATCCAAAGAAGATGGATTATTACAAGTGGCGCGGAATGAGCTATGTGGCTGAGACAGAGGATTATATTGCGAAGTCAACAGGCGCAAGAACCTACCCTTGGCGAGTGATGGCTATTACGGAGAAAGATGTTGATATGCCTGTAAACAATCTCGTATATGCCCTTGCCGCTCCTAATCTGATAGGCGATACCTCATGGATTAAGCCAGGCAAGGTGGCTTGGGACTGGTGGAACGATTGGAACCTGAAGGGTGTCGACTTCGAGGCTGGCATCAATACGCGTACCTATCAATATTATATAGACTTTGCAGCCAAGAACCATATCTCTTACGTGGTGCTCGATGAGGGCTGGTATAACTCCTCGAAGGGCGATATTATGAATCCCATCGATGCCATCGACTTGCAAGGACTTATCGATTATGGCAAACAGAAGGGTGTAAGTATAGTGCTTTGGACAGTATTCAATGTACTCGATGAACATCTGGTTGAGGCCTGTGAGAAGTATAAGACAATGGGCATAAAGGGCTTTAAGATAGACTTTATGGACCGTAACGACCAGAATGCTGTAGAGATGGCAGAGCGTCTGGCCAGAACTTGTGCCAAATACCAGCTGTTTGTAGACTATCATGGTTATTTCACTCCAACGGGCATGAATCGCACCTATCCCAATATACTTAATTACGAGGGTGTGTTTGGTATGGAGGAGGCTCGTTGGGCTAAGAAAGAGACGGATATGCCACTCTACGATGTTACTTTCCCGTATATTCGTATGATGGCTGGACCAGTAGACTTCACTCCTGGAGCGATGCGTAATGGTACGAAGCATAACTGGGTAGAGTGTTATCAGAATCCTGTGTCTATGGGTACCCGTTGTCATCAGTTGGCATGCTATGTCATCCACGATTCGCCTTTCACCATGCTCTGCGACACCCCGACAAACTACGAAAAAGAGCAGGAATCTGTAGATATTATAACCTCGATACCAGACGTTTTTGATGAGACACGGATTCTGCAAGGCAAGATGGGCCACTATATTGTAACAGCACGTAGGAAAGGTAACGACTGGTATGTAGGCGGACAGACCAATTGGGACGTAAGAAAGGTGGAGTTGCCACTCAACTTCCTCTCGTCTGGTCATTACGAGACTACTATCATTACCGATGGTGTTAATGCCAACCACAATGCTGAGGATTATCGTGTAGAGACGAAAACAGTTACCGCCCATGACCTGCTGAACATCACTATGGCCAGTGGTGGTGGGTTTGTAGTGAAACTGATTAAAAAAGACTAATTCATGAGAAAGCTCTCTGTTATTATACTTCTAACGGGTTGCCTGCTGAGTATGGCTGCACAAAAGGCTCATAACGCACCATCAGCAGGGAACCCGGTTATTCCTGGCTATTTCGCAGATCCTACCATTCGCAAGTTTAGCGATACATATTATTTATATGCCACTACTGATGGCACAGGCAATGGCTATGGTCCGGCACAGGTATGGGTGAGCAAGGACTTTGTCAACTGGAAGAACATCGTCATGAACTGGCCCACAACAGAAGTGGTATGGGCTCCCGATGTGGTGCAGCAGCCTGACGGCACTTTCCGCTACTATTACTGCGAGCCATGCAATATTAACATAGGTGAGAGCACATCGCCTGTAGGTCCGTGGAAGAATATCTTAGGTAAGGACGATGCCGTCATGGTGCCTGATCGTTACGTCCACAATGTCATCACCCTCGACCCACAGCTGTTTCGCGATGACGACGGATCAGAGTATCTGTATTTCACTACCTGGGGCATCTATAAAGGCTTTGGCTGTGGGGTCGCAAAACTGAATGATGGAAACTGGCGCAACTGTTCTGTCTCTGATGGCAACGGGGAACCTGTCCCCGTGATTCAAGATGCACGTGGATGGAATGAGAACGCACCTTTCCCCATTACTGCAGACAAATTCTTCTCTGAGAAAAGACTCATCCCCAACACCGAACTGAAGGAAATCTTCGAGGCTCCATTTGTTTTCAAACGTAATGGTGTCTATTATTTCACCTATTCGTCAGGCTCTTGTCACGATCATACCTATAGAGTTCAGTATGCTACATCCACGAAAGGACCTATGGGACCGTTTGAATACAAAGGATGCATACTTGAAACCAATGCTGATTATACTGTTCATGGTCCTGGTCATCACTCCATCCTCGAGCAGGACGAGAATTATTACATCGTATATCATCGCCACAACCTGCCCCGTAGCGTACATGGTTTCAATCGTCAGATCTGTATCGACGAGATGAAGTTCGATGTTAATGGCAATATACTTCCCGTTGTTCCAACACACGATGCCCAAGGGGTCAAAGTGTTCCGTGATGCAAAGTTTCAGAATCTTGCATTCTGTGCAAAGGTTACAGCTTCCAGCTACTACGATGACTGGTTTAAGCCAGAGTATGCTGTCGATGATAACAATTCAACTCTTTGGAAGGCTCGAAACACCAACTGGGGCAAAGGACAGCATAAAGACGAGTGGTTGCAGATAGACCTTGGCAAGCCAATGAAGTTCAGTGAGGTATGGACTCAGTTTGAATATGCCACTTTCTTTTATCAATATCGTATAGAGACATCGCTCGATGGAAAGAAATGGACACTCTATGCTGATCGTACCAGCAATACAATGCAGGGCTCACCAATGATTGACAAAGGGGCTATTAAGGCGCAATATGTTCGCATCACCATCACAGACACCCAGAAGAATGGTCACATGCCTGCCATCTGGAATGTCAAAGTATGGAAGGAAGCTCCACTATTACCAGAGATAAATGTTAAGAGCAATGATGGCTACCCTGGCATGCATAAGAAGGATGTGGAGCCTACAGCTCGTAATTCTTCTTCAGCTACGATCAACTTCAACATGGCAGCAATAGCGGCTACAAGAAGTGCCACTCAACCTTTTGACATAACTGAAATAGGTCAGTTCAAGGCCAACAAGCCTATTCGTGCCCGAGTGAAAGACGGGCGCTGGGCTATGTTTCTTAATGGCACTCAGCGTCTGGTCAGCGAGAAGCCACTGGCAGAAGACTTCCGCTATAATGCTCCATACACTATTTCGGCCCTTGTATACCAAACGAAGGCTGGTCCTGTTTCAACAGTCGCATCGCTGTCAACATCACATGCCGATCTTGCCACTACAGAGTTTCGATTGGGCTCAGACCCTAAAACTGGCATCCTAAACCATAATGGCACGTTTGAGAGTTGTGGAGCTCCTGAGGCTGTAAAGAACACTGAAGGGCACTGGACGCTATGGACGGTAACCTTCGACGGCTGGATGGAACGTGTATATCAGAATGGTGAACTTGTTCATGAGCAGAACAATTTCCTTATGATTCGTCCAGAAGGTCACATCACCATAGGTGCCGATGGTTCTGGATTCAATAACTTTATGGGCTATATCAGCCAGTTAAACATCATTCCGCAGGCTATGACTGCTCAGGAGATAAAGAGCTATTACGATGCCATCATCAATACTATACCAGTTGCATCGCTTGGTGATGATAATTTCGAGGAGATAGATCCAGACAGCAAGTTCACTCTGCTGCCAACCATGAAGCCTGTCTTTGAACAGAAGAGCGAGATTGAACTGTCTGGTGGCAACGCTGCATTCAATGATGATCCGCTGACGAACGGTGCTACAATATATAAAAAGGTAGAAGGCGACTTCGTGGTTATTACACGTATTGCCGACATGGAAGGTCTGACTGCAAGAGACGTAAAACCATATAACGAAGGCGGACTGATTGTGAGTAATGGACAAGGCTCTTACTATCAGCTTGGCGTATTCCCGCTTTACAATTGCGGCAACATGCTTACTGTACTTGGAGCCCAAGGTCGTCCACAGTTCCCTAACTACAAGGGGTACGACTTCGATCCCATCCTGCAGTTTGAGCATCGTGGTACCCAACTATTTGCCCGCACCAGTAAAGATGGAATTACGTGGACCAATATGCCAGGCTCGCCAATTGAAGTAGGTAACGGTCCTCTTTCTGTAGGAATCTATCAGACAACCTATTCTGACACTCCGTCGTATGTTAGACTGCGAGATTTTGTAATCTATCAACTAAATTAACAATCAAAACAACAACAATATGAAAAAGCTAGTTTTATCATTTATTATGGCTTCTTTGTCAATTAGCTACGCAATGGCTCAAAAGAAGCAGACGGCAGCTCATGGTTATCCTATTAATCCCGTGCCGTTTACCAGTGTAAAAGTTACCCCTGGCACATTCTGGGGGCAGAGACTCGAAGCTAGTCGCAAGACTACTATTCCTCTGGCTTTCTCTAAGTGCGAGGAGACGGGACGATACACTAATTTCTCTAATGCAGCCCAACATCTTAAGGATTCCTCAAAGGTGTTCAAGGTTGGCGGACTGTCTTTCGATGATACAGATCCTTATAAGACCATCGAGGGTGCCAGCTACATTCTACAGACCTATCCTGATAAAAAACTGGTGCAGTATATCGACTCTGTACTCGATGTGATTGCCTCGGCCCAGGAGCCTGATGGCTATCTCTATACCTCTCGCACCCAGAATCCTAAACAGCCTCATGAGTGGGCTGGCGATAAGCGTTGGAGTAAGGAAGAGGATTTGAGTCACGAGTTGTATAACCTCGGTCATATGGTAGAGGGTGCTATTGCCCACTATCAGGCTACTGGTAGTCGTAAGTTCCTTGATATCGCCATCCGCTATGCTGATGTTGTATGCAAGGAGGTCGGTCCTAATCTTGGTCAGGCTTGTGTGGTTCCTGGTCATCAGATTGCAGAAATGGCTCTTGCTAAGCTTTATCTCGTTACAGGCAACAAGAAATACCTCGATGAAGCCAAGTTCTTCCTCGACTATCGTGGCAAGACTACAATAGTACATGAGTATTCTCAGGCTCATAAACCAGTGATCGAACAGGATGAGGCTGTAGGACATGCCGTTCGTGCAGCCTATATGTATGCCGGTATGGCTGATGTTGCCGCTCTTACAGGCGATGAGAACTATATCAAAGCGATTGACGCCATCTGGGATAATATTGTCACGAAGAAACTCTACATCACAGGTGGTATTGGTGCCACATCTAATGGTGAGGCTTTTGGCAAGAACTATGAACTGCCAAACATGAGTGCATACTGCGAGACATGCGCAGCCATCGGTAATGTCTACGTTAACTACCGCCTGTTCCTGCTCCATGGCGATTCCAAGTACTACGACGTTCTTGAGCGAACACTTTATAATGGTCTGATATCGGGCGTTTCTCTTGAAGGAAATGGTTTCTTCTATCCCAATCCGCTGGAGTCAATGGGACAGCATCAGCGCCAGGCATGGTTTGGTTGTGCCTGCTGCCCGAGCAACATCTGCCGATTTATTCCCTCACTGCCTGGTTACATCTATGCCGTTAAGGATAAGAGTGTTTACGTAAACCTCTTCCTTTCAAATAAGAGTACTCTTACTGTCGGTGGCAAAAAGGTGTCCTTGAGTCAGACTACAGAATATCCTTGGAATGGCGATATCACTGTTACTGTCGACAAGAACACAGCTGGCCAGTTTGCAATGAAGATCCGCATCCCAGGATGGGTAAAGAATCAGGTGGTACCTTCCAACCTCTATCAGTATACCGATGGTAAAAGACTTGGCTATTCTGTCACCGTTAATGGTCAGAAAGTTGGTAGCGTGGCAGCTGATGGCTATTATGTAGTTGAGCGTAAATGGAAGAAAGGCGACAAGGTGCAGATTCATTTTGATATGGAGCCTCGTACTGTTCGAGCCAATAACAAGGTAGAGGCAGATCGTGGTATGATCTCAGTAGAGCGTGGTCCGCTGGTATATTGTGCAGAGCATCCTGACAATGCTTTCGATATCATGGGAGCCCTCGTTAATCAGGAGCCCAAATTCACACTTGGCAAGGGTGAGATTGCAGGTACACCTGTCCTCACACTAACTACCGATGCCCAGACCTTGAACTTCAACAAGCAGGGGCAGCTAGAAACAATGGACCAGACCTTAAAACTCATTCCTTATTATGCCTGGTGTCATCGCGGCAGTGGAAAGATGCGCGTATGGCTGCCTCAGGATCTGAATGCCACCAATCCATCTCAGCCAGCAACGCTCGCTTCAGAGAGTAAGGTTGGCAGTTCTACAGAGAAGATGCCTGCACTATCTGCTATAAACGACCGTCTGGTACCAAAGGATGAGAACGATCGCTCAGTGCCTTACACCCACTGGTGGCCCAAGAACGGCACGACAGAATGGCTGAGCTATGAGTTTCCTCAGCAGAGTACGGTTCGGAGTGCCACCGTTTATTGGTATGACGATGGTCCTTGGGGCGGATGCCGAGTTCCACAATCTTGGCGAATCCTCTATCGGGATGCTCAGGGACAGTGGCAACCTGTTAACGGTGCTGATCACTATCCTACTGATAAAGGTAGCGCCTGCACCGTCAACTTCGATCCTGTCAGCACCAAGGCTTTACGACTGGAGATTGTCTTGCCATCAGACAATTCCGCTGGCCTGTTTGAATGGAGTATTAAATGACGAGACTTAAATTTCAAGGAGTCACCTTCTGAGGAGCATGGAAGGTGGCTCCGTGAGAAGCAATAGATAAACTTGACAGTCGACAAACCGTCAAATGGAATATACATCCTTAATGGGAAAAAGATTTTTGTAAAATAGAATATGTGTTAGTTCTGGAGAAGGCCCGTTCCTCACTTCCGAGGACGGGCCTTTGTCGTTAGAGCACGCTTGCCACATCGAAACGCACAGCATATAAGAGACACAAGAAAAAAATCGTGCACCTCGTGCTACTGAGACATGCAACATGCTTATATTCAGTTGTTTGACAGGTGCACGATGCTCGTAAATGGTGCTACTATGGTGCTACTGATAGTGCTACTGAGCAGTTTTTCGTGCTACTCAGTGGCACTTTTTAGCAGTTTCAGGTAGTATCCTCTTACACCATTGTTGGCACCTTTGGGCCATCGCAGGGCCTTGATGGCTTTGCTGAGAGCTTTCAAGTTGGGCACATCCTTTGCTTTCAGATGCTTGGACAACTCACTCTGGATGTCGACAACTCTCCAGAGATTCTCTCTCGTATGTTCTATAGTTGGCTCGAAAAGGCTTGGCAAGATACCCTCAGAAGATGATTCCTCCATGAATGACTGATTATGCTCCCGAATCTCCTTTTCGTCCTCGGACGTGAACCAATACAGACAATCCGGATCCTTAAGCTCCGTGACAGCCTGTGCAAACATCTGCTTATATGGCACCCGCTCATTCATGTCGATCTCGCCCTTCACCTCGATGCAGAGATATCGGCGATTTCCCTCAGCCGAAGAGAGCGGCGTGGGGTCGTTGGTGGTGGCGATGAACGAACAGAGACGGGGAGTCATCGTGTACTCGGCTGAGCGCATCTTACGCATCTGTACATCCTTCTCAGTAAGAAGTCGTTTCACCTTGGCCTGTTCGCGGTCTGTCTTGGCATTGAACTCGTCGATGCAAACGAGCCACATACGGCCCAGCACACGCTCCACCTGCTCCGGATTCTGCATCTTGATGTCGTCCATATAGTATTCGCGCATCGATGGCGGCAGGATATTCTTACAGAAGATTGACTTCTTGATGCCCTCGCCTCCGATGAGCATCGGCACCATCGAGTTGCCGTAGTCGCGGTTGATGTTCATCGCCTGAGCCACCATTGCCAGGAACCAGCGATGGAAGTACTTGGGCCACAGGGTATAGTCGGTGGGCAGACGACAGGCAAAATCCTCGATATAATCGGCCTTCCGGTCCCAGTCGCCACAGCCTGCCAGAAATTCCAACACGGGGTTGTAGTCCTTGATATGCGCACTCTCGATATAGATGCGGATATCGTTCATCCAACTCTCGCCGCCCTCCTTCATCTGCTCTACTACGATACTCTTCAGCTGACGGTCCGTCAGCGGCTGCCACTGCTTAAAACTCACGTTGTTAGGCCGGAACTCCGTCATCTGCTTCACCACATTGTAGCGCAACTGATAGCGGCGGCGGAAGAAGTCTTCGATAAAACGGATGATACGCTCCTTCTCATTCATCTGTGTGAGTGCCCGCCCATTATAAGGCTTTGTGTATATCTCACGGAAAACCTTGCGGATCAAGTCCTCACCCATGGACTTGAGACGAAAATCCCAAAGTACACGCGAGACACACGCCTCCTCTCCAAGTCCTGCCTTCTGGCAATAGCCAGCCAACAGCACCAGACACTTCTCCATATCATCAGGGCTCTCATCGAGGGCTTTTCTCATACAGGTATAGAATTCCAGTTTGTAGCGCTCGTTCTCGTCAGAGTCCGGATACCAGATCAAGGTACCGTCATCATCAGTCCTCGTGCCCTTGTAAGGTGCCAGAGCATTGTCTTCATCATGAATCACAGGCAGGGGCTGAGCCTGCGGGTTATAGTAGAGCTGCGGGTCATGACTCATTCGGCAGCCTTTCACCAGCGATGGCTCACCAACCACGAGGTCACACTGCACAAGAGCGGTATAGATACGGGCTGCCGACTCCTGGGCTTCCTTCAGGAAAGCAAGATATCTTGTGGTATCGAGCTGCTTTGCCTTCTTGCTCTGCCCTGACACCCACGGAGTGGCACCGCCGTTGTACTCACAGCGCACTACAACTTTTAGCGTCACACCACTCACTCCAGCAAAGGCAAGAAGGGTATAAGGCACCTGCGACACCAGCTTCTTCATCTGATTTATCCGTAACATACCCTCCGGGCATGGGATGTTGAGCAAAAGTAGCTGGGTGAATGCATTGGGATGGTCGAATCCTCCCTTGCCGAACGTTGCTGTAAAAAGCAGGTAAGGCAGGCGGTCTGCATCCTCCATTATATATCGTGGCATACCCTTCTCCTCCATAAGCCTCATGTGCAGGGCGATGCCTCGTATCCTGTCTGCCGCAATCTTTGTGTCGTCAGAACGCATACGCTCCACAACTGCATCCAGCCCTGTTGAAACAGGCCTGCCAAACTCTCCGTATTTGGTCTTTAGCTTCGTTATTTTCATGATTATTCGTTGTTATTCCAAATTCGACTACAAAGATACAGAAAAATAAGGGAAAATGCAAGGATTTTGGCATGTTTTTATTGTTGAAGGCATAGTATTTAGCGAAAGAGACGTAATCTTTCGATTGTTCAGATGGTTTCTT
>Ga0310694_10006302_pt1 | contig 11235 bp, 14 predicted proteins | sample 174DNAGHGhighgp2_FD_203884 | JGI IMG/M metagenome (GOLD analysis project Ga0310694, IMG submission 203884) | Sheep rumen microbial communities from Palmerston North, Manawatu-Wanganui, New Zealand - 1742 DNA GHGhigh gp2 (v2) (version 2) | ecosystem: Host-associated > Mammals > Digestive system... | reverse complement strand
CCGTACCCGCGACCGCGCCCATTATCTTGATGAATTCTTTCCTGTTCATTTTCTTGTTTCCCTCCGCGTGATTCACTTCACCGCGAGACGATCCGTGACGAACGCCTCAAGTGCCTTGGTGGCGGACTTGATGGACGATCCCGGGAACGCCTTGGGAGGCAGAATCTTCGCCGCGCCGCCGACGACCTCTGCAAACTCCTTGCCGACGCGCTCCATTCCGCCACCGCCGTGCGTCTGGAAGATGCAGACGGTCTTGCTCTTGAGCGCGTCTTTGTTCTGCGTCACCCACGTGCGCACCGGCGGTGCCATCGTGCCCCACCAGTCAGGCGTGCCGACGAACACGACGTCGTACTTCGCGAGGTCGAGTCCCTCGATTGGCTTGATCGGGCGCAGCTTCTTTCCGTAGCATTCCGGCTTCGCCTCGTCGCAGCACTTTTTGAAGTCGCTGTTGTAGGGCGTCTCTGCCTTGATCTCGAAGAGCGCCGCGCCCGCCTTCTTCGCGATGGTCGTCGCCGCGAAGCGCGTGTTGCCGTCAGGGCTCCACGAGAAGTACACGACGGCCATTTTGCCGGCGGACACGGCTACCTTGTTAGTGTCGGCCGTTCCGCTTGCCGCCGCTTCCTTCGAGCAGCCCAATCCGAGCGCCGCAACGCCTGCGGCCGCGCCCATGTTCTTGATGAATTCTTTCCTGTTCATTTTTTGTTTTCCTTTCTTGGTTGTTTTTTACCGTAAAGGCCACAAGGGGTCAGCACTGCTTGATGACCTTCGCCGGGACGCCGGCGACGACGGTGCGCGATGGCACGTCCTTCGTTACGACCGCGCCCGCGCCGACGATTGCGCCTTCGCCAATCGTCACGCCGGGACAAATCGTCACCCGTGCGCCAAGCCACACCTTGTCGCAAATGACGACAGGCTTGGCGAACATCCCGCCGCGCTTGTCGGGAGCGGGGTCGTGGTTGAGCGTCGCAATGATCGTTTGCGGACCGACCAGCACATCGTCTCCGATTGTGATTCCACCCTGATCCTGAAATTGGCAGCCGGCATTGATGAACACGCGCTTGCCGATCTTCGTGTTCTTTCCGCAGTCCGTGTGGAACGGCGGGAAGAGACCGAACGACTCGTCGATCTCGCTCGCCGTCAGCTGCGACATGAGTGCACGCACTTCCTCAGGCGTATGGTACGCGTTATTCAGTTCCGCCGTAATCTTCAGCGCCTCCTGTGAGAATGCGTGAAACGCCTGATGAAGCGCACTCCCAGCGGGAATGTACTCCGTCTCGGCCATCGCACGTCTAAACTCTTCAATCTTCATTTCCCACTAACCACTAGCCACTATTTCAGATACTTCCTGTAGAACGCCTCGATACGGTCGAAGGGAATCGCGCCCTTGCCACCACCGTCGTAGAGATCGCAATGCGACGCGCCGGGAACGATGACAAGCTCCTTGTTCTCACCTTTGAGCATCTTTAAGGCGGTCTCGCCGAAATAGCGGCTGTGCGCCTTTTCGCCGTGCAACACCATCACCGCGCTCTCGATCTCGCCTGCGTAGGCGAGCAGCTTCGCGTTGATGAACGAGAGGAAGGACGTCTTGTTCCAGCCTCCGTTCGAATTGAGCGAGCGCGGATGATAGCCGCGTGGCGTCTTGTAGTAGGCGTGGTAGTCCTTCACGAACTGCGGAGCGTCGTCCGGCAGCTTGTCAGGAACGCCGCCTCCGAGCTCGTAAGTGCCGGATTTGAAGTCCTTGATGCGCTGGGCGTTCATCGCCTCCTTCTTCGCCTTGCGCGCCGCCGCGCTGTCCTCCTTGTCGAAGTAGCCATTTGCCGTCACCCGCGTCATGTCGTACATCGTCGAGGCAACCGTCGCCTTGACACGCGTATCGACCGCCGCCGCGTTGATGGCGAGACCGCCCCATCCGCAGATACCGAGGATGCCGATCTTGTCGACGTCAACATCGTCGCGCGAGATCAGATAGTCCACCGCCGCCTGGAAATCCTCCGTGTTGATGTCGGGCGAGGCCACGTAGCGCGGCGTGCCACCCGATTCGCCCGTGAAAGACGGATCAAATGCGATGGTCAGGAAGCCGCGTTCCGCGAGCGTCTGCGCATAGAGGCCGCTCGACTGTTCCTTCACCGCGCCAAACGGACCCGAAACCGCAATCGCCGCAAACTTTTCATTCCCCACCTTCGGCTTGTATACGTCGGCGGCCAGCGTGATGCCGAAGCGGTTCTTAAACGTCACCTTGGCGTGTTCCACCTTGTCAGACTTCGGGAATACCTTGTCCCATTCCTGCGTGAGCGGGAGAGACGCGCTTGTCGCGTCCGCAACGCAGACTCCACCTGCGGCCATGGCCGCTATTGCAAGTTCTTTCATCATCTTCATTCTCCTTGTTGTTGACCTATTGAGGCGAAAAAAGAAAACGCATATAGTATAAACTGTTTCGCTTGAAATAACAAATACCGATTTCTTATCAAACGCAATAACCTGTAATTATGGTGCATGTTCTGATTGACCATTGTCACGATTTTTGCTACAATAGACTTGTTTTTCTTGAGGGTTACTATGCCCTTGAAAGAAAAGCGAGGTAAAAAATGGCAGTTGACACGACAGAACTGAGACGAAATGCGGATTGGTACTACGCCAATCTCGACTCTCTTTTGCCGAAGTATAACGGCAAGTACATAGGCATTTCAGATTGTAGCGTTGTTGGCGTGTTTAACACCTTTTCAGGTGGAGTGGATGAAATGATTGGTTCGGGGCATCGTCCGGGCTCGTTTATCGTCCACCAATGTGTCGATCTCGAAGAGGAAAAGAAAAGATTCTTTTCTCGCATGCCAAGAATGGTATTCAGGGAAGTGTCTAAATGAATGCCATACAGACAGAATTCCCAGGAATAGTTCGTGCCGTCGTCACCGAGATTGGCATAGTGACTGGCATGGCAGGTTCTGTCACCGAAGCGATAAAATGCAGAGCTTTATGGGATACCGGCGCGATCTACTCGGTCATAAGCAAATCCTTGGCCGATAAACTGGGGTTGTTCCCGACCGACACTCAACGCGCCTACACGGCGCAAGGATTTTATGAGGCAAGCATCTATCGCGTCGATATCATGCTTCCGAACAACTTAGTTGTCAAGGGTCTGCAAATCGGCGATGGCGAATTTCAGGATTTTGATTTCCTTATTGGCATGGATGTGATTTCGCTTGGCGACTTCCATCTGACGAATGACGGCAACACGGTTTTCAAGTTTGTTATTCCGCCTGAAGGATGTCCGAATAACCGCGACCACCAATCTTAAATCTCAAATCGTAGAAACTGAAATGAAAGGAACAAGCCCATAGGCAGTTAAAACGATAAGGCGGGGAGAAATCCGCCGACCTCCGCAAGGAGAATAGACAATTTGCAATGCTGCAAGCAGTCGTCGAGCGAAACCTGATAAATTTCAACACGGACGACACTTGGCAGAGGAAACGCATAATGCGTTTGCCTCGCTTTGTGTTTCCGTAAAGGTAATTATCAGGACCTCGCTCGAGACACGGAGCGAGGTTTTCTTATGTCCTCAAATCGTGTCAGCGATTACCGCGCAAGCATAGCGACACGGAATGAGGATTGGCCCGGTTCTCTGACTGTGAAACATCAACCAGGGCACAGGAAAAACAAAAATGAAAAAATTGATGGTTATCGCTGGCGCGGTTGCGTTGGCAGGAATGATGGCCGGTTGTGCCACTGGCAAAGCAGGAGAAGACAAGGTTGCCGCATGGCAAAAGGGCCGTACGCCAGTGGCAGTGTTGAAGTCCAGGATTGAAGTCAAAGCCGCAGGCGCGGTTGTCGAAGCTTTAGATGTCGCCCCGTTCGGCATCTACAAGTCCATTGCCGACAGGGTGGACAAGGCAGCGGTCATGGATCGTTATCGCAAGATTTATCTAGGCTATGTTGGCGACATCAAAGCACTCGTGGAACAGGGCAAGTCTAAGGAGGCAGCTCGTAAGGAAGTGTATGCTGCACTTGCCGCACAGAAAGATGGTGCAGACACGATTGCAAAGTTGAATGAATATCTTAAGATGACTAAGGAGACCAACTTCGAAGTCATCATGGCGTGGATTCAGAAGGTCACCGGGGAACTTCAGGTGGCCAGTCAGAAATTCGCCGCTGAATCGCCTAAAGCGCTTCAGCAGCTTATGGACATTGCCAAGAAGGAAGGCGGTATGGCTGCCGTGAAGATACCTGCACAGGGTAAGGACGATCTCGCTGTCATTGAAAATCAATTGGCGGATGCGGGCAAGGGACTTGCCATCTATACCGAAATGATCAACGCCGACAAGGATGCCGCCAAGATGCAGGCGGAATATCCAGTTGAAGGCTAACAGGATGATGTAATAGTATGGTCATCATGTTGTTTCGCACGATGTGATGACCATTGCCCTACCAAGGAAATCGGCTATGAAGACTCTCAACCTTGTCGCATTTTGCGGCACTACAGCCGCGATGTTGATTTGCGGCTGTGCAACAGCTCCTACAGGCAATGATCGCCCTCTCCCGCTTAAGTATTACACGAAAGCAGAGTTGGAGGACATGGATACCGTTCAGTTGCCGTCAAACTATAGTGTGGACAACTTCAAGAAGCTGCAACTCGGAGTTGCGTTCAGTGTGGCGGCTAAGGACGGCAAGGTGAAGGTTGATCCTGCACTTTCCGGAAGACTCCAGACAGAAATGGCGAAACTGAAACGGTTTACGATTTTCTCCATGCACAATCGAAACGGAGTAAAGGCGTTCGAGCGCGTTGCAGACATGGATGAAAGTGTAAAGCTCGATGAGGCTTCTGATGTCAAGAACATCAATCTCATCTTGAATGCAACGATGGTCATATCCTGTGATGTGCATGAACTCCACAACGACAAGGAGTACGTGTATGTGGCAGATTGCGACTTTAGCTGCGAAGACCTAAAGACGCGCACCGTTCTGTTTGCGGAAAAGGCTCGTGGCGTCTATGGGCGCAAAGTCCGCTATTCGCTTACAGGGCAGAACTTCGGTTCGACAACTGAAGAAGTGGCCATCCAGTCTGCCGCGTTGCGCGCACTCGCCATCGTCGCGAACAAGCTCGGAAACACCTTCCCGACGGGAGGTCGCGTTACAAGCATATCTGGCTCGGGCGAGACAATGGCGATGGCGGCTGGCTATAATGAGGGTATTGGCGCAAAACAACAGGTCGCCATATTCCTTTCAGAAGAAGGCTTGGACATCCCACTAGCGTTCGCAGAAGCCGCGCCAAAGAATGACGGCACATCAATGTTGAGCGTGTATAAGTGGAATACTGGACATAAAGACGCCAAGCCAATCATAAAAGAGCTTCAGGAATCTCCTCGCAAGTTCTTAAAGAACTACAAGGGAGAGAAGAAAGACGGTATTTTCGCCGTGGCGTTCGGGATGCCTGTTCCTCCTGATTGGGAAAAGCAAGGCCCGGCAAAGTGAGGTGTGCTATGAGCAGAATGAAATCAATGCTCATTATCCTCTCTGTTTGGGTAGCTGGAATGGCGGCATTTGCCGCCGTCCCAGCGGCCGTTGATGCGGCCGTCAAACAGATGCAGACAGATGGTGCAGAAGTTCGTGCTGGATTCGACAAGTCGCTTGGCGTGTTCGTTGTCGCTTTGGGAACGGCAGACATAACTGGCAGCAAGGCAAAGGCGAAGACTGTTGCACGCGTCAACGCCGTGCAGCGTCTTGGCGAATTCCTCGGCAGTCAGGTTGTGGCGGCATCCCGGCATGAGACGAGCGAGGCGACAGTCAATGGTCAGACGGAAGTCAAGGAGTTCTTTTCGTCTGTAACAGAGGTACAGGTACGGCAATTGCTGAAAGGTGTTCAGGACTACGGTTCTGATTCCGACGGCGATACCGTGACTGCAATTGTCTATCTTACAACCAAGGCACAGGATAAGACTGCGGAACTACAGGCGGCAATGAACGCCATGGGAGACGCGGGAACAGTCAAGGCTGTGGGCGAAGGTCGAACACATGATGTAGCCGTCCAGCTTGCCCTGCGTTCGGCAGTAGAACAAGTTGTGGGAACCCTTGTTGTAGGCGAGACAAAGATTACGGACAATGAGGCAGTGCGTAACAAGATATTCTCTGGTGCCGAAGGGTTTGTGGATGAATATCGCATTACGGCAGAAGCAACCGTGACAGTAGGTGCACGTGTAGAGATTGTCGCAAAGGTGTCAAAGAAAAAGTTATTGGATTCCTACCGTAACTATCTTAAGGCACTTGGCGATCCTGTGTTCTGCATCGAGTGCGCCTCATCGGATTCTGACAAAGAGGATGTCCAGATATCGGCGAGGTTTGCCCAGTTCTTCCGAAAACTGGGGCTGAAGATATCAAAGACACGCGATGGGGCCACTTATCTCATCAAAGCACGTGGTTCGTACAGGCGCGTGCCAAATCCTATGGATGAAAGCGAGGTCTTTACGCAATACTCGATGTCCATCAAGGTTCTGGCACATGGCGGCGAAGAACTGCTATCCCTCGTCAACGACCCGCGCAAGAGCGCGGTTAGTCTTGGCGATCCAGAGCGAGAAAGAGAAATCTGCGCTGAAAAGGCGTTCAAGCAAATGGAGAAGCCCGTGCATGAAGCGATCAATTCTATGATTGCCCGCATGATGGCTGACCATACTGACAAACTAATGAACAGCGACGAGTAGTCGCATCAAAGAAAAGGAAAACAAAAATGAAAAAACTGATGATCACGGTCGCCGCTGTTGCGACGTTTGGCGCGGTATTCGCACAGGATGCCGCTGCAACTGCTCCCGAGGCAACTTCACAGGAGAAGTGCGCCATCGAGGAGAAAGATGTGGACGCGATGATGGATGAATTCATTTCGTCCAAAGGCTGGGTTGAAGGTCTTAACACAAAGGCTGACGGCTCAAAGTTCTTCATCGCCAAGGGTTCTGGAGTGATTCAAGCGCCGAAGAATAGTCAAGCATACATTGACTCGAGGGTAAACGCTTTTAACAAGGCTATGCTTGAAGCGAAGAAAGCAATGGTCGAGTATCTCGGCGTTGACATCGCAACCGAAACCGCCAAGGAGTACGCCGAGGGAAGTGCGGTGAATCCGCCGCCCCCCACTGAAGGTCAAGAGGTTGTCGGGAAGCTCAAGAAACTGCTTTTCGCCAAAATCAACAATCAACTGGCGAAAGAGGGAATTGATCCTATCAAAGACCCAGCCGCCGCCAAGGCTGCGTTGGGCAAGCAGTTGAACAGCGAAAAGTACCGTAAAATGATTTCTACAACAGCCCGCGCACAAGTACTGGGGCTTCAGGCTTGTTGTACGTTTGAAGGTACTCCTGCGAGCGACAAAGGAGAAATTGGCGTCGTAGCGATCTGGAGTCCAAAGCTTCAGGCCATGGCGGCATCGCTTGTGACGGGAGCTCCAGTGCCGCAGGTCGGTGCGAAGAAGCCGATTGCGCAGCAGATCAGCAGCGACCCTGCAACGCTCATCTCCACGTTCGGAGTTCAGCAGAAGATCGACGAATCTGGAGACCTCGTGCTTGTTGGCTTCGGACAGGCTGGGGCAATCAGCGATTCGAAAATGTCCGGCAAAGCCGCACAAAACAAGGCTAGGCAGAACGCCATGGCTGCGATTCGCGAGTTCGCCGGCGAGCAGGTTGCCGTGGCGACCGATACGCTCAATGCGGAGACGACCGAGGAGTTTGAGAGTGGCGCAGAGGCATACGAGAACGAGAGCGCAATGCGGGAGAAAATCGCCGCATGTGCCGCTCGGATGAACATCGCCGGAATTGCGCCGCTTAAGAACTACAAGTTCAAGCATCCCATCAACGGCAAAACAGTGTATGGCGTTGTTGTTACATGGTGTCCGAAACAGGCAGGGCAGGCTCGCATGTTGAAACAGACCATGGCTAACCCGACTGCCACATCTGGTGCGCTCGCGCCGCAGGCCACCGCGCCGGCCGTTCCTGCTGCCCCTGCGCGTGGATTCAATGCCGCTGGACAGGGAGCGGACTCCGATGCGTTCTAAGACTGTACTTGGGATGGTTCTCGTAGCCTTGTCCGTATTTGCGGACAAGGCTCACGAGGTCTTCAACGCCCACCGAGATGAAATACTCTCGGCGGGCGTGACGACTATTGACGGAAATGTCTATCTGGTCGGCAAGGCCAATTCGCCACGTAAATTCGGTGATGCCATAGGTTGGACAAAAGCCGAGGAAAACGCCAAGTGGAATATTGGTGACCGTCATCGGACGACGGCCGTATGGCCGCCAGATGTGGCTGAAGCAGAAAAGGAGGCAACGTGGCTTGAATACCGTGCGATGCACCCCAATCGATTCCATGTTGTCGGATTGCAACGCATCTGGACTCAAAAGACGCCTCCAGACGGATATGTGGTCGTCATGTCGGCGCCGGCTGAGTTTCTGGAACTCTCGCCTCCAACGACGCAAGAGCTAGCAGTGGCAGTGAGTCAAATGCGTAAAAAAAGGCGATTGGCGGAAGAGGCTGCGAAACAAGCGGCTGCTGAAGCCGCCCGTAAGGCTGCTGTTGAGGAAGCTGCCCGCAAGGCTGCTGCTGAAGCAGCGGAACGTAAAGCAGGTGCACGGAAAGTCCTTGATGGCAACACCGTCCGTCAACAACAACTAGACGAGGATATTGTGCTCTAATTACCTTCTCGAAGTCCTCCTTGGGCAGTTCGATCGCCATGATCTTCTTCAACCTGTCATGGAAGGGCTTGCACTTGTCGCAGTTGCCTCCGTCCTGCCACATCTCGAAGTACAAGTCCCTGGCCGTGTGCCATTGGCCTCGCCGTGTCGGTCCGTTGACGATCCGCGCCAGCTGCTCCGACATCTTGGCATCGCCGTCGCATATCAGCACGGGGCCATTTGAAGGAAGGCAATATACTTTTTTCTGCTCTCCCTTTAAATGTATTTCAGGCTCTCTTAAGATGTCGATACGTTCCATTTGTGCTGCCTCTGTATAGTGCCAGCCTAAGGTGGTTTAAATACATGGATCTCTTGCGGTCTTACTGCCTTTTGCGATACGAAGATTGATAGTAAAATCGAACCCGCACGCCATGAGGTAATCCGCGAATGTATTGAACGAAACTACCTCGCTATGTTCGATGCGCGATACGTTGGGCTGTGGCATGCCAAGTCGCCTTGCAATGGCTGATTGGCTTAGTCCAGACCGCTTCTTTGCCTCCATCATTGCAAGATGCAATGCGTTCTCCTTGCGGATGGAGGCCTCGTTCTCGATAAACCCTGGGATGGTGCGTAGTTCTTCGATTCCGCCCTTGCGCTCGCCCGAAAGGTCTTTAGCGAGAGAGCGGGCTTGCCGCTCGTCCAATGCTTTTCGGCGTCGGCGGTATGTGGGCGTAGTCGAATAGTCCGCGAACTTAGCCATGAAAGCGTCTGCGCGTGCCTTGCCGGCGGCGGCAATCTGGGACTTGGTCTTGGCCATTATTCCACCTCCTTGCGAATTGTCTGGGCTTTGCGTATTTCATTTGGCGGGGTTCTCTGCGTTTTCTTCACGAATCCAGATAGCACCCAGATTCCATTCGGATCGACATAGCAGTAGAACAACCGATATTGCATCCTTGTGACCTTAACGCGAATCTCGAAAAGGTTAGGGGCAATTTTCTTTGCGTCCGGTTCGCGCAACAATCCGTCATCGGAAAGCTTCTTCAACTTTTCGAAAAAGGCTTTCTGCACGGCGGCGGACTGCTCCGTGAGAAATTCCGACGCTTGCGGTGTGAAATGTAATTGCTTGTTCATGGCGCAAATTATATCATAACTGATATGGGAAAGTCAATGGCGCGTGACCGATGAAATACCGTTGACCATGCCATAATTTACACTTATGCCAGATTATGGTATATTATGCGGCATGGACTTAAGGATACTCAGGTATTTTCTCGCCGTGGCGGAGGAGGGAAACATCACCCGCGCCGCCGAGCGGCTGCACGTTTCACAGCCCGCGCTCTCCACGCAGCTCGCCGCGCTGGAGGACGAGCTCGGGCACAAGCTCCTCGAACGCAGCGCACGGGGGATCGCGCTGACCGAGAAGGGCATCGCTCTCAAACAGCGGGCCGACGACCTCGTGGACCTTGCCGAGCGGGTGGAGGCCGAGATCAAGGCATCTGACACGGACGAAATCGTCGGCACGGTCTCCATCGGCGCGGGGGAGACGCCTGCGTTCCGCTTCGTGGCCAGTGCGGCGAATGAACTTCACCGCACGAACCCGAAACTTTGTTTCTCCGTCTCATCGGGCAACGGCGAGGACATCGTCGCCCATCTACGCGAGGGGACTTTCGACCTTGGCGTGCTGATCGGCCCCGGACGCTATGACGGCTTCGACTACCTGACGCTGCCCTACACGCACCATTGGGGACTTGCCGTCAGGAAGGATTCGCCGCTCGCCGCGAAGAAACGCCTCTCGCCAAAGGATGCGCGAGGGATTCCGCTCATTTGTTCGCGCCAGGCAATGGTGAAGGAGTTTCTCGCTGGATGGTTCGGCAGTCCGTTCGGGAAGCTGGATGTGGTCGCCAACTACAACCTCATCTACAACGCGGCCGTTTTCGTCGAGGCGGGTCTCGGCGCGGCGGTCTGCATCGACGGGATGATCCCGCATGAGTTCGCCGAGCGCGTCGTGTTTCGTCCGTTCGCGCCCGCGCTCGTCAGCGACGTCTATCTCGTCTGGCGCAAGAACACTGCGCTCTCCCCCGCCGCCTCCGCGCTCGTCGAAACCGTCCGCGCCTTGACGTAAGTTACTTGCGTGCAAGGCCCGTCAGAGCGGCGAACATACCGAAATAGGCGAATGGCACGGTGAAGAGGACGATAAAAGCCATCGTCAATCAATATCAGCTAGTTCATGACGCACCGTGATTCAGTTATTCCTCGTCGCAGGGGATGGGCACGCCGAGCTGGGTGAAGAAGGTAACACCCCCTTGTCCATTTCGTGGACAATCGGGACAGTCGCCTTGCCAAGGTCGGTCAAGGCGTATTCGGTCTTGGGCGGAACGACAGGATAGACCTTGCGGGAGATGATGCCGTCCGCCTCCATCTCGCGGAGCTGCTGGCTCAGCATCTTGGCAGTTGCCTGCCTGTTCGGCTTCCTCAACGGTAAGTTCGAGCGCGGCAGCATCGAACAGTTCTACCGCAACGTCGATACCGTCGGCGCGGGCGAAAACTTCAAGACGCGGATCGACGTGTTGGAACTCGAAGAAACGCTTGCCGTCGTGCG
>Ga0310694_10006301_pt1 | contig 11236 bp, 11 predicted proteins | sample 174DNAGHGhighgp2_FD_203884 | JGI IMG/M metagenome (GOLD analysis project Ga0310694, IMG submission 203884) | Sheep rumen microbial communities from Palmerston North, Manawatu-Wanganui, New Zealand - 1742 DNA GHGhigh gp2 (v2) (version 2) | ecosystem: Host-associated > Mammals > Digestive system... | reverse complement strand
ACAACGCCGCCAAGGCCAAGAGCTTCTCCGACGCGCGCGTGACCTTTACCGCCGAGCAGGTGCGCAAGGAGTGCGCCCGCTGCCTGGGCTGCGGCGCCACGAAGGTCGACCAGTACCTCTGCATCGGCTGCGGATTGTGCACCACCAAGTGCGCCTTCGATGCGATCCATCTCAAGCATGTGCGCAACTGGCAGGCCAAGCAGTTTGAGTATATGCCCATCAAGGTAGCCGAGCACGTCGTCAAGAAGACAGGCCGCATGATCGGCAACGCTTTCAAGGGTCAGGACTGATGCACGAACTGGGACTGTGTGATGCGCTGCTGCGCATGGTCAAGGATATCGCGGCCGAGCAGAAGCTCAGCCATGTGGAGAAGATCACGCTCTCCATCGGCGAGCTCTCGGGCGTCGTGCCCGCCTACATGACCGACTGCTGGGACGCCGTCATCGACGGCACCGACTACAGGGACGTCAAGCTCGCCATCGAGACCGTCCCCGGCATCGCCCAGTGCATGGAGTGCGGCGAGGAATTCCACATCGATCTCAACACCATGCACTGCCCCTTCTGCGGCGGCGGGAAACTGGCCCCCGTCTCCGGCCAGGATATGGAACTCAAGGAAATTGAGGCATGGTAATAATAAAAAGCGCTTCCGAATCAAAATTCGGGAGCGCTTTTTTCGAATTTCTCTTGACAGAAGAAAATAATTGTGTATAATCTAATTGTACACAATCTAATTTCTTGAATCACATGAAGGAGGGTTTACCATGAGTGTTTATGATTATACGATGAAGTCGGCCCAGGGAGAAGAGGTCTCGCTCGCCCAGTACAAGGGCAAGGTGCTGCTGATCGTCAACACGGCCACGGGCTGCGGCTTCACGCCCCAGTACGAGGGGCTGGAAAAGCTCTATAAGGCCTATGCCGACCAGGGCTTTGTGGTGCTGGACTTCCCCTGCAACCAGTTCGGCAACCAGGCGCCCGGCTCCGACAGTGAGATCGTCAGCTTCTGCAAGCTCAAGTACGACGTCAGCTTCCCCCAGTTCAGCAAGATCGAGGTCAACGGCGCGAACGCATCTCCGCTCTACACCTATCTGAAGAGCCAGAAGGGCGGCCTTCTGACGAAGGACATCAAGTGGAACTTCACCAAGTTCCTGGTCGATCGTGAGGGCAACGTTGTCGAGCGCTACGCTCCGACCGTCGAGCCCAAAAAGATCGAGGAGGCCATCAAGGCGCTGCTGTAATTCCAATTTCCCCGGCTTCGTGCCGAAAAAGCTTGTGATCTGTCGAATGCTGTGATAAAATAACACAGTATCACGGTATGAAGCAGGCGAGGACAACCATGGACGAGCATAAATACGACGCGCTGAAGCTGGAAAACCAGCTCTGTTTCCCGCTGTACGCGGCCTCAAAGGAGATCGTCAAGCGCTACCGCCCCTATCTCGAGCCGCTTGGCCTGACCTATACGCAGTATCTTGTGATGATGGTGCTGTGGGAGCGGCGGCAGCTGAACGTCAAGGAGCTCGGCGATCGGCTGTATCTCGATTCCGGCACGCTGACCCCGGTGCTCAAGAATCTCGAGAGCAAGGGCTATCTCACGCGCTGCCGCAGCGAGAAGGACGAGCGGGTACTGCTGGTGAGCATCACAGATGATGGAACAGCGCTGCGCGATCGTGCTCTTCCCGTGCCCGAGAAAATGGGCAGATGCGTCCGATTGGGCAGCGAAGAGGCCCTGGCGCTCTATACGCTGCTGCATAAGCTGCTTGGCGGCTTTGAGGAATAAATGCAAGGAATAAAAACGAGCCCTGTGAGAGGATAACACCTCCCGCAGGGCTCGTTTTGCGCAGCTATGCGTAGGGAGGGATGCCCTCATCCCTCCGTGCAAACTGTGTGACCGACACGGAGGCATCTGGGGATGCCTCCCTACGGCTCGGCGCGTGCTTTATTTTTCCTTCGAGCGGCCCAGCAGCGCGGCAATCAGGCCGAAAAACATGGCTGCGCCGATCCCGCCGGCCCCGGCGGAAAAGCCGCCGGTGAAGGCGCCGAGCAGCCCTTTCTCATCCACGGCCTTCCGTACCCCCTTCGCCAGCGCGTTTCCGAAGCCTGTCAGCGGCACGGCAGCCCCGGCTCCGGCCCAGTCGGCCAGCGGCTGGTAAACGCCGAGCGCCCCCAGCACAACGCCGGCCACCACAAAACTTGTCAAAATCCGGGCAGGCGTCAGCTTGGTGTAATCGATCAACAGCTGCCCGATGACGCACAGCAGCCCGCCGACGACAAAAGCCTTTCCATATAACAGGACTGTTTCCATCTTACGCCTCCAAAACCACAGCGTGGCAGATGCCCGGGATGCTACCGCCCTGCTGCGTCGTCAAGGGACTCATCAGCGCGCCGGTCGCGGCAAACAGCACCCGGTGCCAGCGCCCGGCGAGTAGCCCGGGCAGGATGTGCGCGCACAGCACCGAGGCGCTGCAGCCGCAGCCCGAGCCCCCGGCATGGACGTCCTGGTTCTCGCGGTCGTAGAGCAGTACACCGCAGTCGACATAGCGCGCATCGACCGGGTATCCGGCCTCGGCGAGCAGCGTTTCCAGCAGATCATGGCCAAGCGCGCCGAGATCGCCGGTGAAGATCGCGTCGTAATCCTCGCACCGCCGCTGTGTATCGGCAAAGTGTGTTTTCAGCGTGTCGAGCGCTGCCGGCGCCATGGCCGAGCCCATCGCATTCGCGTCCTTGATCCCGGCGTCCGCGATCGCGCCAGGCGTCACCTGCGTAACGCGCACGCCGCCGCCCGCGCCGCCCAGGATCACGCTGCCGGCGCCGGTCACGGTCCACTGCGCCGTGGGGCAGCGCTGCCCGCCGTATTCCAGCGGAAAACGGTACTGCCGCTCGGCCGAGCAGAAGTGCGAGCCGGTCAGCGCGCAGACTTGCGAGGCAAAGCCGCCCTCTATCATCAGCGAGGCGAGCAGCAGGCTTTCGGCCATCGTCGAGCAGGCGCCGTACAGTCCCAGATAGGGGACCTGGCTGTCCTTCATCGCAAAGGAACTGCTGACGCACTGGTTGAGCAGATCCCCGGCAAATATCATGTCGAGCTGCGAAGGAGAGAGCTGCGCTCTGGCACAGCTGAGCTCGAAGCACTGCTTGAGCATGTGGCTCTCGGCCTTCTCCCAGCTCGATTCGCCGAAGGTCGCGTCCTCGGATATATAGTCAAAGCCCTCACGCAGCGGGCCCTGTCCCTCCTTGCTGCCGACGACGCTGGCAAAGCCCAGCACCGCCGGGGCCGTGTCCAGCGCGATCGTGCGCTTGCCGATCCGTTTCATGGCTGCCTCCTCGTGATCAATATAAAAACTTGCAGGGATTAGTTTCTCGTGATCGGCCTGGATTATACCAAACTCCAGTAAAATGATTGCGAATCGCTTTATTGGGGAACTGTAAGACGCGCACTTCACACAGCGGCCATTTAGTATTGCTTTTTCAATCGTATAATGGTAAAATATTATGTAAATAGCCTTAAATCGCCATACGGCCGGATCAGTGGCTCTGGGGCCGTACGGACAGTTAAGAAAGAGACAGATGATAATGAGCAGAAAAACAAAGAGAGCAGAAGCGCCGCACTACAGCCTTTCAGAGAATGACAAGCGGTTCTATCAGCAGATCGAGAAGCGCCGCAGCTTCAAGCATCATGATTTTCTGCTGGCCGACCTGCTGTCGATCCTGCTGTGCTACGGCGTTTCTTATTATAGGAAAGCACAGGCCGGTCCGTTGGAGTGGCAGCGCTATCTGCTGCTTGGCGCGGTGCTGCTCGGCGGCTTTTTCCTGATCCTGGCACTCTGGCCCTGCTATTCCGGCGTTCTGCGCCGCGGAACGGTGAAGGAGCTGCAGCAGACGATATTCATGAATATCGATCTGTATGTCACCGTCAGCGTCGTGCTTCTGCTGAGCAAGACGACGGACGAGTATTCGCGAGAGGTCATCTCCATCTTTTTTGCGCTGAATACCTTTGTCATGTTTCTGGTCCGTTTCCTGCTCAAAAACTATCTTCGCGCCAATATGGTCCGTCGCAAGAGCCGCGGCAGCCTCTATCTCGCGACCACCAGACGGGACGCCAAGAGCGTTACAAGACGACTGCTGGAGAAGCAGGACAGTTCAGAATTTACGCTCGCGGGCATCATTATGCTCGACGAGGATGTAAGCCGCGAGGGCGAGACGATCCACGGTGTCCCGGTCGTGGCCAACGCAAAAAACTATCTCGATTTCATCATCAACAATGCCGTCATGGATGTCTTTATCCATGCAAAGAATGTGGATGCCGACCTGTTTGTCAGCCAGATGGCGGATCTGACGGTCAACACCTACCGCAGCGTCGTGTCGCTCGGCACCGGACCGGTCAAGCGCGATCTCGAGCAATTCAGCGGCTTCGAGGTCTTGGCGACTAAGACCGTCAACGCGCCGATCGGACAGCGGATCGTTAAACGCATTCTCGACATTGTACTTTCGGCTGGGGCTCTGGTGCTGCTCTCCCCGATCTTTGTGCTGCTCGCGGTACTGATCAAGAAAGAGGATGGCGGCCGGGTCTTCTATGTGTCCAAGCGCATCGGCTATCACGGCAAAACCATCGGCGTGCACAAGTTCCGCTCGATGCGGGAGAATGCCGACAGGTTGGAGGATGTGCTGACGAGCGCACAGCTGGAGCAGTACAAAAAAGAATTCAAGCTCGACAACGACCCGCGCTGCACGCGCATCGGGGCGATTTTGCGCAAGACCAGCATGGACGAGCTGCCGCAGTTCTTCGACGTGCTGATCGGAAAGCTCAGTCTGGTCGGCCCGCGGCCGGTCACGCTGGAGGAGACCTATTTCTACGGGCTTAAACGGCGGCTGTTTCTTTCGGTCAAGCCCGGACTGACCGGCTTCTGGCAGGCGCGCGGCCGCAGCAATGTGACCTACGAGTCCGGGGAGAGACAGTCGATGGAGCTGTACTATGTCGAAAACCACAGTCTTCTCATGGATGTCAAAATCCTGTTTTGGACTGTGAAAGCCGTGTTGACCAAGGATGGCGCCAAATGAGTGGAATGAAAGTACTTCAAATTTCTAATTATATATACCCCAATTTCGGCGGGATCGAGCAGGTGGCGCGGGATATCGCCAACGCGCTCAGCCCGGTGCCTGGCATTGAGCAGAAAATCATCTGCTTCAATACCGACGCCAGCGACGGCGTGGCTGTCACCCATCAGGAAGAAACGGTTCACGATACCGTAGACGGGGTGGAGGTACTGCGCTGTTCAAGCTTTGCCAAGGTGCGCAGCCAGTCCCTGTCGACAAACTTCGGCCGCGAGCTGACACATCTGCTGGACAGCTTTGATCCCGACGTCGTCGTCTTCCACTATCCCAACCCGTTCCAGGCCCATTTCCTGCTCTCGTACATCCGCGTTCACCGCGGCTGGGAGCAGCGCCACAAGCTTGTGCTCTACTGGCATCTGGACGTCGTCAAGCAGAAACTGCTCAGAAAGGTCTTCCATCCGCAGACGCTCAAGCTGCTGCGCCTGGCGTCCCAGGTCGTGGCGACCAGCCCGAACTATATCGAGGGCAGCCCCTATCTCAGACGCTTTCGCAACAAATGCCGTGTGATCCCCAACTGCATCAGCGAAAAACGCATGATGCTCACCGATGAAATCCGCGCGCGCGCGGACGAGCTGCGCAGGCAGTATGGCGAGAATAAAATCCTCTGCTTCGGCATCGGCCGACACATTCCCTACAAGGGCTTTCGCTATCTCGTCGAGGCGAGTCGTTATCTCGACGACCGCTTCGTCGTTCTGATCGGCGGCAATGGCGAGCTCACCGACGGCTTGAAGGCCCAGGCCGCCGGGGACGACAAGGTCCGGTTTCTCGGCCGCCTGTCGGATGCGGACCTGATCGCCCATTATTTTACCTGTGACATTTTCTGCTTCCCCTCTATCACCAAAAACGAGGCCTTTGGCATTGCCCTGGCAGAGGGGATGTCCTTTGAAAAACCCGCCGTCACCTTTACGATCCCCGGCTCGGGTGTAAACTATGTGAATCTCGACGGCGTGACCGGAATCGAATGCCCGAACAGCGACAGCCGCGCCTACGCGGCGGCGCTCAGACGCCTGGCGGACGACAGGCAGCTGCGGCAACAATACGGTGCCGCGGCGGCACAGCGTGTGCGTGGGAACTTCCTGTCCAGCCAGTTTGCGGACAATATCCGCGCGCTGTTTGCAGATCTCAGCTGAGCGCGTGTACCCTCTCAGGAGACAATGCATGAAATATGTCATTAACGGCAAATTCCTGGCGGAAAAAATCACCGGGATCCAGCGCTACGCCTACGAACTGACCCGCGAGCTGGACGCAATGGCCGAGGGACTGGATATCGAGCTGTTTGTCCCCTCCGACGCGACGGCGGACCTGTCGGTCTACCGCCATATCAAGCTTGTTCCGAGCGGCAAGCCGGCCGGAGAACGGTGGGAGCAGTTCACCTACGGGCGGTACCTGCGCCACGAGGGCGCGCAGGGAATCAATCTCTGCAACATCGTGCCGCTCTGCTGCCCGCACGGGATCGCCTGCATCCACGATATCAACTACCGTGTGATGCCTGAGGCCTACCGCGGCAGCCTGCATGCGCGCATTTCCGCCCTCTGGCACCGGCTCAACTATGTCGTTATCGGCCGTCGGGCCAACCGGATTCTGACGGTATCGGAATTCTCCAAACGCGAGCTTACCCGGTATTACGGCATTCCCGCGGAGAAAATCACCGTCGTGCCCGATTCGTGGGAGCATTTTGTCCGCAGCCTGCCGGACGACAGCGTGTTCGATCACTTCCCCCAGCTGAAAAAAGGGGAATACTTCTTCTCTATGTGCTCGATGGCGAAGAACAAAAACATCCGTTGGATCCTCGAGGCGGCGCGGCAGCACCCGGAAGAGACTTTTGCGGTCTCCGGTATGCTGGACAAAAAACGTCTGGGTGAGACCATCGATCTCACCGGGCTTGACAATGTGCACTATCTCGGCTTCGTTTCTGACGATGAGGCGAAGGTGCTGATGAAGTTCTGCAAGGCCTTTATCTTCCCCTCCTACCGCGAGGGCTTCGGTATACCGCCGATGGAGGCCATCGCCATGGGTGCCGACGCGATCGTCAGCAACCGCTCGTGCCTGCCGGAGATCTACGGCGACGCCGTCAGTTACCTGGATCCCGACGTCTATGAGCTGGATTTTCACCCGGTTGCGGAAGAGAAAAAACAGCAGCTGCTGGAGCGCTACAGCTGGAAGAAATCGGCCGAGCTGCTGCTCGGATTGTTGTGAGACCGGTATGGAACTTTCGATTAAGGATCGCAGCATCACAAATGCCCTGATGTGGGCGAGCATTCTGACGTCCTCGTTCGACATCATCTTCACGGTCGATATCGGCGGTCTGACGCTGCGGATCTCACAGCTATTTGCTCTGGCTGTATTTGTGTTTTTTATCTTTGATATTTTCCGGGGGGCGTCGCTGCGCTTCCCGCTCGCCTTCGGCAATCTCGCCGTGATCATTGTTTTCAATACGCTTTGGATCTACCGTGCGCTGACCGTGAAAAACGCCGTGGCCTATGATATATGGCTGATTTTCGACGCTGTGGAGATATTGCTGTTTACCCACTACCTCAGCCGGCAGGAGACGCTGGCCTCCCTGTTGAGAAAATATATTTTCTGCTTTAATGCGCTGGCGATCGTGGGCTGGCTGCAGTTTTTTCTGCAGTTTTTCGGCATCAATTTCTACGTAACGCAGTTTCATGCGATGCACCGCACCAACGGTTTTTCCTTTGAACCGTCCTACTATGCGACCTATTTGCTGATGGGCTGCGTCATTTGCCTCTATCTGTTAGAGACTCACAACGAGCGGGCCATGAGCAGGCGGATGCTGCTGCTTTCCGCAGTACTGAATATCGGCGCGCTGCTGACTTCCACCTCGCGTATGGGCTGGCTGATGCTGGCCGCTTTTGTCGCTGTGCGCTCGATCATTGCATTCTATCTCCAGATCAAGGCCAAGCAGACCAATCTGATGCGTCTCATCGAGCTGCTCGTGCCGCTCGGCCTGGCTGTGCTGGTGGTGGTTGTCATAGTCGGCATCCAACTGAAAGTTCCGTTCATCATGATGTACACGGCGGGACTTGGTCTGGGAGACGATCCCGCCGGATCCTCCGGGACCAGACTTGCCAGCCTGGCCATGACCTGGGAAGTATTTCAAAACAGTCCGCTGGTCGGCTGCAGCTTCGGCGGTCTGGACGCGGCGATCGCTGTGAACTATGGAGGGCTCGCAACTGAGGTCGGCAACGGTGATCTCAGCATGTGCGTCAGCATCGAGGCACTGGCTGCGCTGGGCGTATGCGGTGCGGCCTTCTTCTTTAAGTATATCTGGGATTTGAGTTTCGGCTGCTATCTCCGGGTTAAACGGCTCTCTTTTGCCGCAAAAGAGGACAGACAGCTGCTGTATGCGCTGCTGCTGGCCCATGTTTTCATTTTTGCGATTTTGCAATTCAACCAGAATATCCTGCGCACCGTCTACTGGACACATCTGATGCTGATCTGCACGGGCTGGAGCATACTCTCGGCGCAAAATCGGCAAGCCAGGAACGCCGGGCAGACGAAAGAACGGGAAAAGGCAGAGTTAACTACATGAAAAAGATCGTGTTTAACGGGCAATCTCTGGTAAACGAGAAAATCTACGGCGTGCAGAGGCATGCGCTCTCGCTGCTGACTGCCCTGGACACCATGGTGAAGCCCGGCGAGGTGGAGCTCCTGGTCCCCCCGGACGGGGAGCGGGCGCTGCACTTCGACAATATTAAAATCGTTGAATGCGGCCCAAGCATGAAAAGCAAGCTTCCGTTTGGGGCGAGGCTGAAAGAGATCTGGTGGCGCTGGCATACCTTTTCCCGCTATACTGCGGACGAGGGGATCGTCTCCGTGGATACGCTGCTGAACTATTATGCCCGGCATATCGACGTCTTCTGCCTTCACGACTGTATCCCCGAGCTGTGCCCGGAGGCCAGTCAGACGCATCGGCAGAAGCTGGCCAGACAATGGGTGATGTTCAACAACAAACGTATTCTCCGGCAGGTGAAGCTGCTTTTCACGGTGAGTGAAACCGCAAAGGCCGATATCCAGCGGATCTATCACCCAAAGGATCTGAAAATCGTGATTCTTCCCAATGCCTGGCAGCATTTTGAAGCGATTGAGGAGGATCGGCATATCCTCGATAAGCTGCAGCTGGAAGAGGGGACGTTCTTCTTCTCGCTGGGAAGCCGCTTTCTGCACAAGAATGCCCGGTGGATCCTGGCCGCCGCAAAGCAGAATCCCCAGTATCGCTTTGTCATATCGGGCGCCAGCATCCTGACCGAGGACAGAGAGGCCAGGGAGAACACGCTGCCCAACGTGACCTTTGCCGGCTATCTCTCCGACGGAGAGGTAAAGGCGCTGATGCACAGCTGCAGGGCCTTTATACAGCCGTCGCTCTATGAAGGCTTTGGCATTCCGCCGATGGAGGCCATGAGCACCGGCGCCGACTGCATCGTTTCGAACGCCAGCGCGCTGCCGGAGGTGTATGGACAGTCTGTCTGGTATATTGATCCGCTGAACTATACCGATATCCGTATGGACGACATCATGGCGCAGCCAAAGGAGCCGAACGACAGCATCCTTCAAAAGTACAGCTGGCAAAAAAGCGCGGAGATTTTTCTCCGGGCACTGGATGAACTCCGATAGGAGCTGAACGGTTCTCCTGCTGACGAAAGCGCAGGTCTTGATGGAGAGGGAAAATGGGTAAGACAAAAGTTTTCGCAATGTATTTGCCGCAATACCACCGGATACCGGAAAATGACCGTTTCTGGGGAGAGGGCTTTACCGACTGGGTCGCCGTCAAGAGCGCACAGCCCCAGTTCGAGGGCCACGAGCAGCCGCGTATACCGCTGAACAACAACTATTACGATTTGACCGACGCGGATACGATCGCCTGGCAGGCGGAGCTTGCGCACAAATACGGCGTTGACGGCTTCGGTCTCTACCATTATTGGTTCAAAGGCGGCCACCCTGTACTGGAGAAACCGGCGGAAATCCTCCGGGATCATCCGGAATTTCCGATCCGCTATTTCTTCGCCTGGGATAACATATCCTGGATCCGCTCCTGGAGCAATGTTCCGGGAAACGCCTGGGCTCCGTTTTTCGATCAAAAGACAGGGGAACAGATCCTGCTGGAATTTGAATACGGAGACGAGGCGGCCTGGGAGGCACATTTTCAATATCTGCTGCCGTTTTTCCGGGATGCGCGCTATGAAAAGAAGGACGGCAGACCGATCTTTATCCTGATGAAGGGGACGGACGGCGAGCAGCAGCAGGCCATGTGCCGCTATTGGGATGAGCGCGCCCGACAGGAAGGTTTTGCGGGGTTGTATTTCATTACCGTGAAAAGCCCGATCAAGAAGGAAGCCGCCATCTTCCATCCCTTCACCTACGAGCCGCAGTATTCCGGCTGGGGAAAGCGGGACCTGTGGGAGAGAGGCCTGCGGAAGTTTCTGCACATCGAGCCGCGCAGCAAAGGGCCTGTCAAGTATCTGTATGACTACAGCGCTGTGTGGAAGTCCATTCTGAGAAACGCGCGGAAAGGCTATTATCCGGGTGCGGTCGTCAGCTTTGACGATACCCCGAGACGGGGGAAAAACGCGCGCATCCTGGCCAATGCCACGCCGCAGCTATTTGAAAAATACTTCACGCAGTTATTGAAAATCACGCAGCGGAGCCATCGGGACTACGTGTTTATCACGGCCTGGAACGAGTGGGGCGAGGGCGCGTGTCTCGAGCCGGATACCGTAAACGGCTATGGGTATCTGGAAGCGGTCAAAAGGGCGGTTGACGCATGTTCGGAATAAAGGAAAAGGTGAAGCTGTGGTCCTTCCGCCTGCACTGGAGGGCGACGGGCAGCCGGATGCTGCCGATGAACGTGTTCCCGGCGGAGTCGGTCAGCACCGGCCGGCAGAGCTACGGGGAACTGAATGTCGTCTCGTTTGACCGGAAATCCCGTCTGCGCATCGGCCATTATGTGTCTGTCGCCCAGCAGGTCACATTTCTGCTGGATGTGGAGCACCGGACAGATACCCTGTCTACGTTTCCTTTTCGTGCAAAAATCGTGACGCCGGAACAGCCGGAAGCCCTGTCCAAGGGCGACATTGTGGTGGACGACGACGCCTGGATCGGCTACGGCGCCACGGTG
>Ga0310694_10006300_pt1 | contig 11236 bp, 6 predicted proteins | sample 174DNAGHGhighgp2_FD_203884 | JGI IMG/M metagenome (GOLD analysis project Ga0310694, IMG submission 203884) | Sheep rumen microbial communities from Palmerston North, Manawatu-Wanganui, New Zealand - 1742 DNA GHGhigh gp2 (v2) (version 2) | ecosystem: Host-associated > Mammals > Digestive system >... | reverse complement strand
TGGCAAGCGGATGCTACGACTTGGCTGGCAGAAAAATTCAGGAAAACGCGCTCGGCACCATCTCACACAAAGGAATCTTTATCAGCAACGGGCGGAAAGTGGCCGTGAGATGAGTTGTCGGAAGGACTACGATGTGACGCTCCACACCACGCTTGCCGTGGCTTGAAAAATGCGACGCGTCGCATGACGAAAAACTACGTGTCGCGTGAGCTCATGCGACGCGTCGCGTGAAGCGAAACTACACGTAGTATTTTCAGTGCCGAATTTCCGCATCCAACGATAGCACATTTCATAAACAAAAAGTCCCCGAGAGAAGTATCTCCCGGGGACTTGCATTTTCGGTATGCAGACTACATGCCGTCTACATAGTCGAGGATAGTCTTACGGTTGGCAAGCACGCGGTCGAAATCGTCGCGGCTGCCCACTATAATCTTGTCAAACTCGCGCAGACCTGTGCCGGCAGGGATAAGGTGACCGCAGATGACGTTCTCCTTCATACCCTCGAGGCGGTCTGTCTTGCCATTGATGGCAGCCTCGTTGAGCACCTTCGTGGTCTCCTGGAAGGAAGCGGCCGACATGAAACTGCTGGTTTGCAGTGCGGCACGCGTGATTCCCTGCAGAATCTGGCTCGAGGTGGCAGGCATGGCATCGCGAACCTGCACAAGGCGAAGGTCCTTACGCTTGAGAAGCGAATTCTCGTCGCGCAGACGGCGAGCCGTCACGATCATACCCTTCTGCATCGTCTCGGAGTCGCCGGCATCGATGACAACTTTCTTGCCCCAGATGCGATCGTTCTCTTCCGAGAATTCCTGCTTGTCAACGATCTGCTGCTCGAGGAAGCGTGTGTCGCCGGGCTCGTCGATCTGCACCTTGCGCATCATCTGACGAACGATAACCTCGAAGTGCTTGTCGTTGATCTTCACACCCTGCAGACGGTAAACGTCCTGAATCTCATTTACGATGTACTCCTGCACAGCCGTGGGACCCTTGATGGTAAGGATGTCGGCCGGCGTGATGGCGCCATCAGAGAGAGGTGTTCCGGCACGCACGTAGTCGTTCTCCTGCACAAGTATCTGCTTACTCAGGGGCACGAGATAAGTACGTTTCTCGCCCACCTTGCTGGTGATGACGATTTCACGATTGCCACGCTTCAACTTGCCAAAGGTGATTTCGCCATCGATTTCGGCCACCACTGCGGGGTTGCTCGGGTTGCGAGCCTCGAAGAGCTCGGTCACACGAGGCAGACCGCCGGTGATGTCGCCGCCACCGCCCACTACGCGTGGAATCTTCACCAGCACGTCGCCAGCCTTGACAACATGGCCGTCCTCCACTGCGATGTGACCGCCAATGGGGAAGTTGTAGGTGCGGATTAGCTCGCCATTCTCGTCCAGTATGTGTGCGGCAGGAATCTTGCCCTTGTCGCGCGACTCGATGACGATAAGTTCACGCAGGCCCGTGGTCTCATCGGCCTCCACACGATAGGTAACGCCCTCGATGACATCCTCGAACTGCACGCGTCCGGCAGCCTCGGTGACAATGACGGAGTTGAAGGGGTCCCACTTGGCAACGATGTCGCCCTTGGTAACTTCTTCCTTATCCTTCTTGTAAAGCGTACTACCATAAGGCAGGTTCTGAGTCAGAAGCACGATGCCGGTATGAACATCCACGAAGCGAACTTCGGCCAGACGTCCCACGACTATCATAGCAGCCTTGCCTTCTTCGTCTACAATGTCCACCGTGCGCAATTCCTCGAATTCTACGCGCGCATCGTACTTGGCCTTTATCATGGCGTTGGCTGCAGCGTTACCGGCCACACCACCTGCGTGGAAGGTACGCAGTGTCAGCTGTGTACCCGGCTCACCGATGGACTGTGCAGCGATGACGCCGACGGCCTCGCCCTTCTGCACCATTCGGCTGGTAGCAAGATTGCGGCCATAGCACTTCATGCAGACGCCCTTCTTGCTCTCGCACGTAAGCACGGAACGAATCTCGACGCTCTCGATGGGGCTGTCTTCGATTTCCTGCGCACGAGCCTCGTTGATTTCCTCACCAGCAGGACAAATAAGACGACCTGTGGTGGGATGAATAATGTCGTGAACAGATACGCGGCCGAGGATGCGGTCGTAGAGACTGCTCACCACCTCGTCGCCATTCTTTTGCGACGTACATACCAAACCACGCAACGTGCCGCAGTCTTCCTCGGTGATAATCACATCGTGGCTAACGTCCACAAGACGACGCGTCAGGTAACCGGCGTCGGCTGTCTTCAAAGCGGTGTCGGCAAGACCCTTACGAGCACCGTGCGTCGAAATGAAGTATTCGAGCACGCTCATGCCCTCCTTGAAGTTCGAAAGAATGGGGTTCTCGATGGTGAGGGGCTCGGCACCGGCTTTCTGCGGCTTGGCCATCAGACCACGCATACCAGAAAGCTGGCTAATCTGACCTGCACTACCACGGGCACCCGAATCGAGCATCATGTACACTGCGTTGAAACCCTGGTCGGCTTCCTTCATCGTCTTAAGCAAGATGGCCGAGAGGTCGTTATTGACGTGTGTCCACGTGTCGATAACCTGATTGTAACGCTCCTTGTCGGTGATGAATCCCATACCATACTCGCCAGCAATGCGCTCAACTTCCTCGTTACCCTTGCGGATGAGTTCTTCCTTCTCCTCGGGAATGATGATATCGCCCAAGTTGAAGGACAAACCACCTTCGTATGCCAAGCGGTAGCCAAGGTTCTTGATGCCGTCGAGGAACTCGCAAGCGCGAGCCACACCCACCGTCTTGATGACATCGGTAATGATGCCGCGGAGCGTCTTCTTAGAGATGACATCGTTGAAGAAGCCCACTTCGGTGGGAATAATCTCGTTGGCTATGACACGACCTACAGAGGTCTCCACCATACGCTTACCCAGCGTGCCGTCCTCGAGGATGTCGTCCACAATCACTTTCACAGGAGCGTGAACGTCTACACGCTTCTCGTTGTAAGCAATGATGGCCTCCTCTGGACCGTAGAACTTCAGGCCCTCGCCCTTTGCACCGGGACGAAGTTTGGTGATGTAGTAAAGTCCAAGCACCATATCCTGAGAAGGCACTGTGATTGGTGCACCGTTGGCAGGATTCAGAATGTTGTGAGACTGAAGCATCAGAATCTGCGCTTCGAGGATTGCCTCGTTGCTCAACGGAAGATGCACAGCCATCTGGTCGCCATCGAAGTCGGCATTGAATGCCGTACATGCCAGCGGATGAAGCTGAATAGCCTTGCCTTCTATCATCTTTGGCTGGAACGCCTGAATACTAAGGCGGTGGAGGGTCGGTGCACGGTTGAGCAGCACGGGATGACCCTTCATCACATATTCCAGAATATCCCAAATGATGGGATCGCGGCGATCTATAATCTTCTTGGCACTCTTCACTGTCTTGACGATGCCGCGCTCTATCAGCTTGCGGATAACGAATGGCTTATAGAGTTCGGCTGCCATGAGTTTGGGAAGACCGCATTCGCCCATCTTCAACTCAGGGCCGACAACGATGACGGAACGTGCAGAATAATCGACACGCTTACCAAGCAGGTTCTGGCGGAAGCGGCCTTGCTTACCTTTCAGCGAATCAGAAAGAGACTTCAGAGGACGATTGCTGTCCGTCTTCACAGCACTGCTACGACGACTGTTGTCGAAAAGGCTATCTACAGCCTCCTGCAACATACGCTTCTCGTTGCGGAGAATAACTTCGGGTGCTTTAATCTCTATGAGTCGCTTGAGGCGATTGTTGCGTATAATGACGCGACGATAAAGGTCGTTGAGGTCGCTCGTAGCAAAACGGCCACCATCGAGGGGCACCAAAGGACGCAGTTCTGGCGGAATGACAGGAAGAATCTTCATTATCATCCACTCGGGCTTGTTGTGACCGCGACTGGAACGGAAGCTCTCGACCACTTGCAAACGCTTCAAAGCCTCGTTCTTGCGCTGCTGAGCCGAGTCTTGGTTTGCTGCGTCGCGCAACTCATAAGACAGCGAGTCAAGGTCGAGCTGGATGAGAAGGTCGTAGATGGCCTCAGCACCCATCTTTGCGATAAACTTGTTGGGATCGGAGTCATCGAGGTAGGCATTGCCCTGAGGCAACTTCCTGTCGATGATATCCATATACTCATCCTCGGTGAGCAAATCGCACTTCTGCAGCGGAGTCTCCTCGTCATCAGCCATAACACCCGGCTGAATCACGACATAGCGCTCGTAATAGATTATGGAATCCAGCTTCTTCGTAGACAGATTGAGCAAATAGCCAATCTTGTTGGGAAGAGAACGGAAATACCAGATGTGAGCTACCGGAACCACCAACTGAATGTGTCCGCTACGCTCGCGACGCACCTTCTTCTCCGTTACCTCCACACCACAACGATCGCAGACGATGCCCTTGTAGCGGATACGCTTGTACTTTCCGCAGTGGCACTCGTAGTCCTTCGTCGGGCCAAAGATGCGCTCGCAGAAAAGTCCGTCACGCTCGGGTTTGTAGGTGCGGTAATTTATGGTCTCAGGCTTGAGTACTTCGCCATGTGAATTCTCCAGAATCTCTTCGGGGGAGGCCAGTCCAATGGTTATCTTGGTAAAATTGTTTTTTACCTTTGTTTCTTTCTTAAAAGCCATACTTATATTTCTTCTTAAAGAGTGTTTAACGTTTTAATCCAATGTGACGCTCAGGCCCAATCCACACAATTCATGGAGAAGCACATTCAACGACTCAGGTATGCCCGGAGTCGGCATGGGCTCGCCCTTGACGATTGCTTCATAAGCCTTGCTGCGACCTACCACATCATCACTCTTAATTGTCAATATCTCTTGCAACACATGGGATGCGCCGAATGCCTCGAGCGCCCAAACCTCCATTTCTCCGAAACGCTGACCTCCGAACTGAGCCTTACCGCCCAATGGCTGCTGCGTAATGAGAGAGTACGGACCGATGCTACGTGCGTGCATCTTGTCTTCCACCATGTGGCCCAACTTCAGCATGTAAGAAACACCTACAGTTGCCAACTGGTCGAACGGCTCACCTGTAGCTCCATCGTAAAGCTGTGTAGAGCAGTAGCGAGGAAGACCGGCTTTGTCGGTCCACTCACACAGGTCATCCAACGAAGCGCCATCGAAGATGGGAGTAGCAAACTTGACGCCCAACTTCTGTCCGGCAGCACCAAGCACAGTCTCGAATATCTGACCGATATTCATACGAGAGGGCACACCCAGCGGGTTGAGCACCACATCGACGGGTGTTCCGTCGGCCAAGAACGGCATGTCCTCCTGACGAACGACTTTGCTGACAATACCCTTGTTCCCATGACGGCCGGCCATCTTGTCACCCACGCTAATCTTGCGCTTCTTGGCCACATAAACCTTTGCCATCTGGATAATGCCGCTGGGAAGCTCGTCGCCATTGGAAATGGCAAACTTCTTACGTTTAGCTTCGGCATCCAGCAATTTGAACTTCTTCAGGTAGTTGATGATAAGCTGACCGATAAGCGAGTTGATATGCTCGTCGTTCGTCCAGCCACTCAACTGAACTGTCGTATAGTCGAAGTTCTTCAGCGCGTTAGCTGTGATGTTGCCACCCTTAGCGATGAGGTCTACACCCATGTAGTCCTTCACACCCTGGCTTCTCTTTCCCTTGGTAAGGGTGAGCAGTTTCTCCACCAAGATAGCCTTCAAATCCTCCACCTTAGAGTTAAACTCCTCCTCGATGGCAGCCAGACGCGGTTTGTCTTGCTGACGACCAGCGCGATTCTTTATAGCCTTAGAGAATAGTTTCTTGTCTATCACAACACCATTCAACGAAGGACTGGCCTTCAAAGATGCGTCCTTGACATCACCGGCCTTGTCGCCAAAGATAGCACGGAGAAGTTTCTCTTCGGGACTGGGATCGCTTTCGCCCTTCGGCGTAATCTTACCAATCATTATGTCGCCAGGAGCCAGACATGCACCAATGCGAATGATACCATTCTCGTCAAGGTCCTTAGTGGCGTCCTCGCTCACATTGGGGATGTCGGCCGTGAGTTCCTCCATGCCACGCTTTGTCTCGCGCACCTCAAGGCTGAATTCCTCGACATGCACACTGGTAAGCACGTCCTCACGCACCACACGTTCGCTGAGCACAATGGCATCCTCGTAGTTATAGCCCTTCCAAGGCATATAAGCCACAAGCAAGTTCTTACCCAAAGCAAGTTCGCCGTCATGTGTAGAATAACCTTCCGTCAGAATCTGGCCTTTCTTCACACGGTCACCCTTATTGCAAATCGGACGGAGGTCGATGGTCATATTCTGGTTGGTACGACGGAACTTGGGAATACGATATTCGCGCAGGGCCGGCTCGAAGCTTACGAACTCTTCCTCCTCGGTGCGGTCGTACAGAATACGGATTGTAGTAGCATCTACATACTCTACAACTCCGTCGCCTTCAGCTGTAATCATCGTACGAGAATCCTCGCACAATTGGCGTTCGATACCCGTACCGACAATTGGAGACTCGGTACACATCAGAGGTACAGCCTGGCGCATCATGTTCGAACCCATCAGCGCACGGTGGGCATCGTCATGCTCAAGGAAAGGAATCAGCGATGCAGCGATAGATGCAATCTGCTGAGGAGCAACGTCCATCAGATTCACTTCCGATGGCGGAACCACAGGATAATCGTCGTCCTGACGGCACTTGACCTTCGGACGAATGAACGTTCCGTCATCATTCAACGGAGCATTACCCTGACCGATGATCTGATTCTCCTCTTCCTCTGCCGTCATATACTGAATGCCCTCGTCGGAAAGGTCAACCACGCCATCCTTTACCTTGCGGTAAGGCGTCTCTATGAAGCCAAGGTCGTTAATCTTAGCGAAGACGCAAAGCGAAGAAATAAGACCGATGTTCGGACCTTCAGGCGACTCAATAGGACAAAGACGTCCATAGTGCGTATAGTGTACGTCGCGAACCTCAAATCCAGCACGCTCACGCGACAGACCGCCAGGGCCAAGGGCTGAAAGACGACGCTTGTGAGTAACCTCGGCCAAGGGGTTCGTCTGATCCATAAACTGCGACAGCGCGTTGGTTCCGAAGAAGCTGTTAATGACGCTGCTGATGGTCTTTGCATTAATAAGATCTGTGGGAGTGAACACCTCATTGTCACGCACGTTCATTCGCTCTCTGATAGTACGGCTCATACGGGCCAGACCTATGGAGAACTGATTGGCCAGCTGTTCGCCAACTGTGCGTACACGACGATTGCTCAGGTGGTCAATGTCGTCTACATTTGCCTTGGAATTGACAAGTTCGATGAGATACTTGATAATCTCAATAATGTCTTCCTTCGTCAAGGCGCGCACGTTGGAATCTGTATTCAGGTTCAGTTTGCGGTTAATGCGGTAGCGACCGACCTCGCCCAAATCGTAACGTTTCTCGCTGAAGAAAAGGTTGTTGATAACCTCACGTGCACTGGCTTCATCTGCAGGATCGGAGTTGCGAAGCTGACGATAAATATACGTGATAGCTTCCTTCTCGCTATTAGAAGTATCCTTCTGAAGCGTGTTAAAGATGATTGAATAATCGGAAGAGTGGTTTTCTTCCTTATGAATAAGAATACTCGGGACGTTGCTGTCCAAAATTATCTCAATGTTTTCCTCGTTAAGCTCACTCTCGCGTTCGAGAACGACCTCGTTACGTTCGATGGAAACGACCTCGCCAGTGTCTTCGTCCACGAAATCCTCCAGCCAGCTCTTCAGCACACGGGCAGCAAGCTTCTGTCCCTGATACTTCTTCAGGTTCTCACGTGTAACCTGAACTTCCTCTGCAAGGTCGAAAATCTGAAGAATGTCTTTGTCATTCTCGAAACCGATGGCACGAAGCAAAGTGGTTACAGGGAGCTTTTTCTTTCTGTCGATGTAAGCGTACATCACATTGTTGATATCCGTGGCAAACTCAATCCAACTTCCTTTAAACGGAATAATACGAGCCGAATAGAGTTGAGTGCCATTGGAGTGCACACTGCTGCCGAAGAAAACGCCCGGCGAGCGATGCAACTGAGAAACGACAACACGCTCTGCACCATTGATAATAAAGGTGCCATTGTGCGTCATGTAAGGAATCGGGCCTAAGAAAACATCCTGAATCACTGTATCGAAATCCTCGTGGTCGGGGTCGGTACAATAAAGTTTCAACTTAGCCTTGAGAGGCACGCTGTAAGTCAAGCCTCTTTCCAAACATTCCTCTATGGAATAACGCGGAGGATCAATGTAATAATCCAAGAACTCCAGCACAAAGTTGTTGCGAGTATCTGCAATGGGGAAATTCTCGGAAAAGACTTTGTAAAGGCCGTCGTTCTTTCGCTGCTCGGGAGGAGTATCCAATTGGAGGAAATCCTTGAAAGATCTCAACTGCACTTCCAGAAAATCCGGGTATGGCATCGGATTCTTTACGGAAGCGAAATTAACTCTTTGATCAATAATATTAGAAGCCATCTACGCTTGATTTGTTTCAGGATAGTTTATTAGACACAAAAAGGCAAAGAACCCTCTACCAGAGGATCCTTTACCGTATTAACTTTTTGCTGAAGAATAACTTACTTCAACTCGACCTCAGCACCAGCCTCCTCGAGAGTTTTCTTCAGAGCCTCAGCATCAGCCTTGGGCATACCTTCCTTCAGAGTGCTGGGAGCACCATCAACGAGCTCCTTAGCTTCCTTCAGACCCAGACCGCAAGCTTCTTTCACAGCCTTTACAACCTGAAGCTTAGCTGCACCTGCGCTCTTCAGAACCACGTCAAAGTCGGTCTTCTCCTCTTCTGCAGGAGCAGCACCGCCACCAGCAGGGCCAGCAGCAACAGCTACAGCAGCAGCTGCGGGTTCAATTCCATACTCATCCTTCAGGATGGTTGCCAACTCATTAACTTCTTTAACTGTCAAGTTTACCAACTCTTCAGCAATAGCTTTCAAATCTGCCATTTTATTCAAAATTTAGTTGTTTGTACTTTGTTAAATTACCGGCGAAAGGATTATTCGCCCTTCTCGCCCAGAGTCTTCAGAACTCCATGAATTGTATTCTGTCCGGATTGCAATGCAGACAAAACATTCTTGGCCGGAGACTGCAGCAAAGCAACAATCTCAGCAATAACCTCATTCTTACTCTTGATAGAGCAAAGAACATCCAACTGATTAGCGCCAACGTAGATTCCTTCCTCTGCATAAGCAGCCTTCAAGGCGGGCTTGGTAGCCTTCTTGCTGGCATAGTCCTTCAGCATCTTGGCCGGTGCATTGGCTACTTGTGTAAACACAACAGCCGTTGTACCTTTCAAGGCAGGACGAATAGCAGAGAAATCCACGCCTGTTGCCTCCAGAGCTTTCTCGAACAAAGTGTTCTTTACGAGCACCATCTTTAGTTCTGTCTGGAAACACTTGCGGCGCAATGCACTCGTAGTTGAAGCGTTCATACCCTCCACGTCTACCAAGTAGAAGTGGGGATACTCCTTCAGCATTTCACCAAGTTGTGCTACAACAGCACTCTTATCTTCCTTTCTCATGATTAACCTTGTTTTTAGATTTCCTCAGTAGCCTTTGGATCGATCTTGATACCACGGCTCATAGTACTGGAAAGATAAATACTCTTGATGTACGTGCCTTTGGCTGCAGCGGGTTTCAACTTCATAATCGTTGCGATGAACTCCTTGGCATTCTGAGCTATCTGCTCAGGAGTGAAAGACACTTTGCCAATTGAAGTATGAACGATACCGGTCTTGTCAACCTTGAAGTCAATCTTACCCTGCTTAACCTCGCGAATAGCCTTTGCGACGTCCATCGTCACCGTACCACTCTTGGGGTTAGGCATCAAGCCACGGGGACCGAGGATACGGCCCAACGCACCAATCTTACCCATAATGGCAGGCATCGTGATGATTACATCCACATCTGTCCAGCCACCTTTAATCTTCTCGATATACTCATCGAGACCAACATAGTCAGCACCTGCTTCTTTTGCAGCAGTCTCAGCATCGGGGGTACAAAGGCAGAGAACTCTCGTCACCTTACCTGTGCCGTTAGGCAGTGAAACCACGCCACGCACCATCTGGTTTGCCTTACGAGGGTCTACGCCCAGACGTACATCGATATCTACAGATGCATCGAACTTGGTGGTGGTTATTTCCTTCACCAAAGCCGAAGCTTCTTTCAGTGTGTAAGCCTTCCCCACTTCAATCTTCTCTGCTACCAACTTTTGGTTCTTTGTCAGTTTACTCATTTTAAATTGAAGTTTAAATTATTCTACTTGGAAAGGATTCTCACCTTTTACTGTGATACCCATACTTCTGGCTGTTCCTGCAACCAAAGACATTGCAGACTCAACGGTAAAGCAATTAAGGTCAGGCATCTTGTCCTGAGCAATGGCACGCACCTGCTCCCACGTAACTTCAGCAATTTTCTTGCGATTGGGTTCAGCAGAGCCACCCTTCACCTTTGCTGCCTCCATCAACTGTATTGCCACAGGAGGAGTCTTGACGATGAAATCATAAGACTTATCTGTGTAATACGTTATGACAACGGGCAGAACCTTACCAGCTTTGTCTTGAGTTCTGGCATTGAATGCCTTGCAAAAATCCATAATGTTGATACCCTTGGAACCTAAGGCAGGACCAACGGGAGGTGATGGATTTGCAGCGCCTCCTTTAATCTGTAATTTGATTAATCCAGCAACTTCTTTAGCCATTTGTCTAAACTTTTATAATTAACACTCTTCGAAGCATCGCACACGTAACAGAATGTACTATTGCTTCTCAACTTGCATAAAGCCAAGCTCCAGAGGAGTCTTTCTCCCAAAGATCTTGACCATCACTTTCAGCTTCTTCTTTTCGTTATTTACCTCCTCGATGATAGCATCAAATCCGCTGAAGGGACCTTCGGTCACTTTGACGCTCTCACCCACTTCGAACGGAATAATTACATCATCGGGAATCTCTGCAATCTCGTCGATGGTGCCCAACATCTGGTTCACCTCGGCGGGACGCAAAGGCATCGGTTTAGTACTGGATTTTGAGTCGCTCAAAAAACCAAGTACATTTGGAACATTGCGCAGTATGGCTTGAGTCTCACCTACAAGTTCAGCCTCAACAAAGACATAACCAGCAAAGCGATTCTTCTCTTTAACCACACGTTTACCGTTGCGTACAGCAACGACCTTCTCTGTTGGAATAAGCGACTGGGATACATGCGACGCAAAAC
>Ga0310694_10006296_pt1 | contig 11242 bp, 7 predicted proteins | sample 174DNAGHGhighgp2_FD_203884 | JGI IMG/M metagenome (GOLD analysis project Ga0310694, IMG submission 203884) | Sheep rumen microbial communities from Palmerston North, Manawatu-Wanganui, New Zealand - 1742 DNA GHGhigh gp2 (v2) (version 2) | ecosystem: Host-associated > Mammals > Digestive system >... | reverse complement strand
GATTGATAACCAACGCCTTCGAAACCATCCTACCATGTATTTGCGATTACGAGGAGCTATACGAGGTCAGTTGCAAGGACTTCAACTTCTCGGCATCTGACTTTGATGCACCCAAGGAAATTGAGTTGGCTGAGGGTGAGCAGGAACTAATCAACAGCAACAACGACTTCGCCTTTAACCTCTTCCGCAAGGCAAGGGGCGACAAGAGCAAGATACTTTCACCCCTGAGTATCACCTTTGCCTTGGGTATGCTCAACAATGGAGCCGACGGACAAACCTTGAAAGAAATCAATCAGACGCTCGGCTTCGGCGAGGCTGGGGCTGATGCCATCAATGCCTTCTGCCAGAAGATGCTGAAGAATGCGAACACCCTTGACGACAGAACCGAGGCCTACATTGCCAACACCATCTTCGTGAACGAAGGCTGCGGCTACCGTCTGCAGGAGGGTTTCGTGGATAAGGTGAACACCTATTACGACGCCCAGCCCCAGAACCGCGACTTCGCAGACGGCGAGACGGTGGACGTCATCAACCAATGGGCCAACGACCACACCGAGGGGATGATTCCCAAAGTGCTTGATGAAACAACATTCAACCCTTCCGCCGTCAGCTATCTCCTCAATGCCCTCTATTTCAGAGGTATCTGGAGCAGCCCCTTCAATAAGGAGGACACCAAGAACGAACCCTTTGGTGGAGGCGACGAAGTGCCTATGATGCGCAAAGATGATGCAGAAATACTCTATGCAGAGAACGACCTTTATCAGGCCGTCCGCCTGCTTTACGGCAATGGTGCCTACAGGATGGACATCTTCCTGCCTCATGAGGACAAGACCGTCGGCGAGGTGCTTGAATCCCTGAACGGCAGCAACTGGCAACCGAAATATGAGTATAAAAGTGTGGATCTGAAACTGCCTCGCTTTGAGACAGATTCCAACCAGGATCTTGTGGGGGTGATGGCAGACTTAGGTATGCCTAAAGCCTTCTCTATCGATGCAGAGTTCCCCTTTTTCTGCAATGTACCAGGTTACATCGGCAACATGTTCCAAGTAGCTAAGATCAAGCTCGACGAAGTGGGCACAAAGGCAGCAGCCGTCACCGTCATAGAATGGGCAGGAGCCGCTATGCCAGAAGAGCCGAAGCAGTTCAACGCCAACCGTCCCTTCCTTTACATCATCAGCGAACAATCTACAGGCGCCATCTTCTTCATCGGCCAATATACGGGCGGTGTAACTGCTGACATCAGAACCGGCATCGTCGCCACAAAGGCAGAGCCCAAATCAGCTGCCAACAACCAGATTTATAACCTTGCTGGTCAGAAGGTCAATGCATCTTACAAGGGCATCGTCATCCAAAACGGCAAGAAGTATATTATTAAATAAGGTGAAGGTTATGAAGAAGAACAACGTATTATGTCTTTGTGTTATGCTGATGCTGGCTGTTGGTGCAAATGCCCAGACAGTGTCGGATACGCAGAACAGCGGTTGTTTGTCGCATACTCGAGGAGCTGAGGACGAACAGGTGCCAACGATAGTCTTGAAAAAAGAAGGTAACATATTATCAGTAGAAGTGCAGAATTTTATCAGTAACTGTGCTACATCCGACTTTGTTGTGAATTCCAGCATAGATGAAGGCGGCGACTGTGATCCTTGGACTTTGACTATCAATGTAATCCCGGTGTTAGGTGAATTATTGGCAGATTGCGTCTGCCCATTCAACGTGACTTCCACGATACGTGACATTGAACGAAACCACTTTTACTTGGATTGTTGGTGGTATCAAGGCTACGTTGAACTAAAAGATGGGGAACCGTTGGTGCTGGAGGACGTTAGGGAAGATGTCACCATCGGCGGCGTGAATTACTCTTTACGTAAGGCCTTACATCATGCTATGCTGAAAAAGAGTGAATGGGAAAGAGAATTGCATATCCCTTTTGAGGTGAATTATGAAGGTCAGACATACTCTGTGATAAGCATTGACAAAGATGCGTTCAGGGATAACACAACCTTGACCAAGGTGACTATTCCACATACAATCAAGAATTTGGGCTTTGACGCAGCGTATGGTTTCTATATGAATCCATTCATCGGATGTACGGCGTTGGAATCGATAGAAGTGGATGAGGTCAACCCTGTTGTATGTTCTATCGAAGGCGTGTTGTTTAACAAAGAGAAGACGAAGCTCTTATGTTTTCCTGCCGCTGCCAATTGCACTTCCTACACGGTACCTGAAGGAGTTACCTGGATAGAGGGCTGTGCTTTCATAAATAATAGAAATCTTGTGAATGTCACCCTGCCTGACGGGGTGGCAACATTGGGAAGTTCCGCTTTCTATGGGTGTGAAAGTTTAGAAGAGGTGAAACTGTCAAATAGCCTCCAAGGGCTGGGAAGTTGGACTTTTGGAAATTGTAGGCATCTGAAGTCGGTAACGATTCCTGAGGGTGTAACCTTTCTTGGCGCTAGTTTGTTTTCAGGCTGTACCAACCTTACTTCTGTGACGATGCCTGAGAGTATTACATCGATAGATTATGCTGTCTTCGAGAACTGCACGTCACTGAAAAGCATTACGCTTTCGCCGAATCTGGATCAAATCGAACAAAAGCTGTTTCTCAATTGTAATAGCTTAACAGAAATTCAAATACCTAAAGGTGTAACCTGGGTCAGATCTAATGCTTTTCAAGGCTGTACGTCCTTAAAAACAGTGGATTTGCCAGAAAGCGTCTATGGTTTAGGTGATTTCCTATTTTCTGGATGTCAGTTGGAGTCATTATATATCAGAGGAGTCATCGATTTTAGTTTTTCTAACCACTACTACTTATTTGACGGTATGGGTACACAAACAAATGTCTATGTGCTGCCAACAGAAGTTGAAAAGTTTAAGACTATCTATAGTGGCCCTATCTATCCATTATCAGAACAGGCAAATGGTATTTTCGATATTAGCAATCCTTCTATCAACACGTCTGATTTCTTTGACTTGCAAGGCCGTCGTCTTAAGTATCCTTCTGCCAAGGGGGTATATATCCAGAATGGCAGAAAACAGATTAAGCATTAATTGATATAATGATAACGTATATGAAGAAACTCTTATCCTTATTTGTGATGGCCATACTGGCTGTTGGTGCGAATGCTAATGAATATTTCCCCGAAGGAACAAAATGGACGGAAATAAGGCTGGATACCCTGAAGTACGACAATTGGTATTCGCAGGTTGGCGATGAATGGGTGCCGAACTTTGAGACGATAGAGTACTATGTGCAAGGAGATTTACCAGACTGGGATTGGGTTTACAAGAAAGTTTACACAAGCGGCCCTGAATGGACAGACTCTCTTACGCTTCTGATACGGGAAGATGAACAAGAGGCATACGAAGATCATAATTGTGTCTGGGTTTCAGTTATAACTTACGACTATGATGGATATTCTTTTGTGTTTTGGCCAGGAGAGGCATACCAGTTTGATTGGAGCGTTGGAAAAGGACTTTATTATGAGGATATTACTTTGTCAAATACGACAAGTCTTGTGCGTCCTCGTTTTTACTATGGTATCATAGACGAAATAAAGGAAGAGTACTTCGGAGGTGTAAGACCGCTGAAATATGTGGATTTGGATGGCAAAGCACCAGAGAATGATTCAGGCCCCATAAGGAATGCTAATACGAATGGCGGTCGCATTATTCAAGGAATAGGCATAACGGAATGGAATGACGGAGAATGCCTATTGGGCCCACCAGACCCGTATTCTGCTTTATCATTTGATAATAATCTATATTCTGAGCGCCACTATCGTTCCATGCTCGTTCATTTTGAACGTAACGGGGAGGTGCTTTATGATGTCTGGCCAGAAAAAGGGGGAACGGACATTAAGTCCATAAGCACAGCAAAGACATCAATTGATAATACTCTCTACGACCTTAAAGGCAGCAAGTTGCAACAAACGCCACAGAAAAGAGTTTATATCCAAAATGGCAAGAAGTATATTATTAAATAAGGATGAAGAATATGAAAAAGAACTGCGTATTATGGATCTTTGCTCTGCTGATGCTGGCTGTCGGCATGAGCAGCTGCAGTAGCGATGATGATAGTTCTCCTGCTGCGGAGGATAGTTCTCCTGCTGCAGAGGATAGTGCTCCCGCTACGGAGAAATCCGTAGTGGGATATTGGCAGTTGGTGGGCGAATTTAATGGCACTCAGCAAAAGCCGCTGACGGATGTGATTGTTGCGAAGTTCGGAGAGGACGGAGAATTGACCTATTACGAAAACGGACGGAAGACAAACCAAATGAAGTATTGGCTGAAACCTGATGAGGTGAGATCCAATCTGTATGGTTTCCATTGCGGTGACTCGCCAGAATCAGAAGAAGCATACACAGGAGGCGCCAACTTGCTGATAGACGGCGACATGCTGAGAATCTATTCCTTTGGGTGCTTCGCTGATAATACTTGTTTCTATCGCCGCATCGCCAGTGTGGACGATGCCGATCCAGAACTCTCTTCCATTCTGTATGAAGACAATCCCACAACCCTTGAGGGCACTTGGTGGATGACACAAGTTGATAACCTGGGATATGTGACATTGGGTTCGCCTTCGGCGACTTGGGTTCACTTCTACCCCGATAATACGATTCAAGTTGTCAATGCACTAGTGGTATTTCTGCCCTCAGGCACTTATTCCTACAAGGTGGTCGAGGTAAATGAGTATTCTGGCGTGACTTATACCAAGATTAACATTGAGGGACAAGGTACGTTTACCTGTTCCTTCATCGGAGGTATGCTGCTCTTGGATGACGCTGAAATCTCCGGCAGAGAGGTATTCTGTTTCAGGAAACTAAAAGAAAAGGAGTAAATATGAACAGGAGTTTGATTTGTGGGCTATGCGCTGTGCTGATGATGGCCTTCGGTATGAGCAGCTGCAGTAGCGATGACGACACCCCATCCTCTCTTTGGGGAACGTGGTCAGTCGTCGGGTATGGTAATGATCAGGATTTCCACACGGGTGACAATATTGTCAATACCACCAAACTGACATTCTACTCAGATGGTACTTTTGATGGTAATATCTTCCCGAATAAAGTCTCTGGGAAATATAAATATAATGAAAACAACTTTTCCTTTACAGAAATATTTGGAACTAAGTTAGGAGCCGTAGATCCAGATCTCGACCATATTAGCGATTATATAAGGGAAAGTAAATCGTACAAAATATTGTCTGGCTCTGAACTCAGATTGTATTATGATGCCGAGAATTATGTCAAATTTGTCAAGGTCAACTGAATTTACAAAAGATTATGCGACGATTCCTATTACTTCTTTCTCTTATTAGTAGTTCCTTCATTCAGGTTTCTGCCCAGAACTACCTCGACTTGGTGACTATTGATAATCTGGAGTACGAGGTATATGCCAATGGTGCCACGCTGACAAGAGCACTTGACAGAGAGTGTACTGATGTCATTATTGCCGATTCCGTCACTATCGACAATATAAAGTATCCTGTTACCAAGATAGGTACAACTGCATTCTTGTTGTGTACAAAGATGACAACGGTCAAGATTCCTAATTCCGTTACATATATTGGGGCACAGGCTTTTGAAGAATGCTTCAGTTTGAAGGAAATAGACTTGCCAGACAGTCTTCGTGAAATACGACAGGATGCCTTTAAGAGCTGTACGTCTTTGGAAAGACTCGTGCTGCCGGAGAAAGTGGCGGTTGTAAGGTCGGATATTGTCAAGTACTGCTCCAGCCTCGTCAGCATCGATATTTTGTCGGAGGTTGAGATGACATTGTCTGAGAATGCCTTCCGAACTTGTCCAGAGGGAGTCGTTACTCTGCCTTTGAAATCAAAACTCCAGAGCATCAACGTGCTGTCGGACAATCCTACTCTGTCGAGCATCGACGGTGTCTTGTACTCCAAAGACATGAAGAGACTTATCCGCTGTCCGGAGTTGAAGGAGGGTGAGGTCATCATACCAGAAGGCGTGGAGCGGATAGAACCATACGCATTCTTCAACTGTGTTTACCTGAAAGCAGTTCAAATGCCAGAAACCCTGAAGGAGTTTGGTGATTGTCCGACGATAACGTTCATTACAAATGAAACAAGGAATGGCGTGATGATGAACTGCCAGAGCTTAGAGGAACTGGTCTTTCCGCAAGGCTTGACATGGATTAGTAACAGAGCGCTCGCAAACTGTTTTAGTCTCAAAAAAGTCACCTTGCCGGATTCTCTGAAGCTGATTGGTCGCGAGGCTTTCTATGAGGATAGTTGCATCGTGGAAATGACTCTGCCAGAGGGCGTCGACTCCATTGCGGAATTTGCTTTCTGGAACTGTCGCAAATGGGAACCTTCACTTCCAAAGCGTCTCAGGTCTCTGGGGGGAATGGCTTTTTATTCATGTGTCACACCAGATTCGCTCGTTATCGGTGAGCGGTTGAAGGACATAGGATACAGAGCTTTTGTCTTCAACAGCGCAACAGTTGAAAAGCTGAAAAAGGTATATGTATGCCAGGAAGAGCCTATACTGTTTGACGTTGAATTGGGCAGAGATGACATTTTCGGAAAGGAAACGTTCAAGATTGGCAGGAAGACAGAAGAAAGGTTCCCGCAGGTGCTTGCTGACAGCTGTACGCTCTATGTGCCAACGGGAAGCCGGGAGAAATATAAGGTATTATCACCATGGGTGAACTTCAAGCATATCGAGGAGTTCGACTATCAAAGCTCAGGAGAAGAAGAACCTGCTGACACAACGGAGGTCAAAAATGAATTTACAGCTTTGACGGAGGAGGGTATTGAGATGATCTTTACCGTCATCAGCGAGGAAGAGAAGACCTGTAAGGTCTGCCGTATCCCAGAGCTGACGGAGGGACACATAACCATACCCGACGAAGCCAACGGCTATCAGGTGGTGGAAGTCGGAACTGGTGCTTTTCTCAACCAAAGGAGTGTTACTGGCGTCAGTATTCCAGAGACCGTCACTGCCATCAGATCATCGGCTTTTGCCTGGTGTACTGAGCTGAAGGAGATTCATATCCCACAGTCTGTCTCTGTGATAGAAGGTGTCACATTCAATCAGTGTTCAAATCTTACCTCTGTGACACTGCCAGATGATATGACGGAGATTCCTATGAGCATGTTCAGTGGCTGCAAGTCGCTCAGAAGCATTGACATACCGAAGGATGTCACTACTATTGGGCAATGGGCTTTCGAGAGTTGCAGCTCCCTTGAAGGTGTTGAGTTCCCAGAAGCCCTGGATAGCATCGGTAATCAGGCATTCTCAGACTGCATAGCGTTGAAGAGTCTGACCATACCAGCCCGTCTGAGAAAGATTGCCTATAGAGTCTTTGACAACTGCTCAGGGCTGACTTCCATCATTGTTGAGGAAGGGAATACTGTATACGACTCAAGGGGAAATTGCAATGCCCTCATCGAAACAGCCACAAACACGTTGCTGTATGGATGCATCAATACGGTCATTCCTGATGGTATCACCACTATCGGCGGTAAGGCATTCGTGAATTGCAGGGAGCTGGATTCAATCTCCATTCCTGAAAGCGTGGAAAGTATCGGAGAATATGCTTTCTCCGGCTGTACCGGTTTGGTATCAATTGAACTGCCTGAGTCCGTCACCAGTATCGGAAAGGGAGCGTTCAGCTCTGACACGGGCCTGGTATCTATTAACATTCCAAGGGGTATTACGAGCATCAAGACAGAAACATTCTACGGATGCAGTTCGATAATAACGGTTGAGATTCCTGAAGGAGTCAGCAGTATTGGTGATTTGGCTTTTTACGGTTGTTCTTCTTTGGAGAGCGTTATCTCAGAAATATACGAGCCATTCCAGATTAGTAGTACGACGTTTCCAGACAACACCAATAGCAATGTTCTCAGGCTTTATGTGCCAATTGGAACCAAAGGGAAATATGAGGCTACACCTGGATGGTCGGTCTTTACAGAGATATTGGAGCCCGAACCTGGCAATATAAACTCCCTCAATGTAAAAAAGCAGACTTTCCCCGTCTATAACTTACAGGGCCGCCGCTATTCATCACCCTTAACCAAGGGCATTTACATTCAGAACGGTAAGAAGTATATTATTAAATAAGGGTGAAGAATATGAAGAATAACGTATTTTGGCTTTGCGCTGTGCTGATGATGGCCTTCGGCATGAGCAGCTGCAGTAGTGATGACGATGATGACAATCCTATTGTTGGTACATGGGAACTCAAAACGTTAGGTTATCCTGGTTTTGACTATGAAATACCATTAGATGATCGAGACTTGTTCATATTTAACTCAAATGGCAAGCTAAAAGTTATTAAAAAGAAGAGATCGTTTTTTCCTGATTTTCCTAATGAGGATGGAGAATACGATTATTCCTATGATAAGGCAAAGAAGATAATACAATTATGTGGGGTAGCACGGGAGTGTATTATTTTGAATGGAGAGATGCGTATAGACGGCTACCATGAAGCAGACAGCGAGCCAGTTCAAAGGTTTATATTCATTAAGAAATAGATTTGTTTTAGTCCTTTCTGACCACCATACGAGGACATAGCCCACAAGGTTATGTCCTCAGTCGTTCTATCGCGTCGTTGATCAGTTGCGTGATGGTTTCTGGCGGATTACATCAGACCGGACTCCAAAACAAATGGTTTGCACCAATAGAAAATGAGCTGCTTTCTAAACCACAGTCCAATTCCGTGGACGTTAGAAGGCAACTCATTTCTGCTATAAAGTATCTATATTAGAACTTGATGACGCCCTGGACGGGTTCTGAGGGCTCGACGGGTGGCAGATCATAGTCGACCATCGTATCTCCTCCTGCCTGGGAGTTGATGCTGTCGAGGATCTCACGGGTTCGCTTGTAGGTAGGCGTCTGCTCGACGGCGGAGATGACATCGTCGTTGTCGAGATCTTCGGGACGGAAGAGGTAGATGTTCGGACGGCGCTTGTAGCGCTTCGTGGCGCCCTCGCCGCCATAATAGCGGTTACGGCGGTCCTGACGCTCTGCGGCCTTTTCCTGCTCAGCGGCAATGCGGTTGATGTCTTCCTGGCTCTGTTTCTTCAGGTGGCTGCCCATGCCGTCGATGCTCTCGATGCCGAAGCCGGTGGCGAGGATGGTGACCTTCACCTTCTTGCCAAGTTCGATGTCTGTGGCGAGACCCCACTTGATCTCGAAGTCGTTGCCAAACTTCGCCATAAAGTCGTTCACGTCGTTCATCTCCTCCATCATCAGCGACTGCTGGCCGTCCTTCGAGCCTGCAAACGAAATGCTGAGCAGGATCTTCTTCGAGTTGAAGATATCGTTGTCGTTGAGCAGCGGTGAGTTGAGGGCGTCTTCGATAGCCTTCTTCACACGACCTTCGCCCTCACCGTAACCAGTGGACATGATGGCGACGCCTCCGTCTTTCAAAACGGTCTTCACGTCGTTGAAGTCGAGGTTGATGAGTCCATGTACGGTGATGATCTCTGCGATGCTCTTAGCGGCCACGGAAAGGGTGTCGTCGGCCTTACCGAAGGCGTCGAGCACGGAGAGCTCGGGATAGATCTCACGCAGGCGCTCGTTGTTGATGACGAGCAGGGCATCGACGTGCTTCTGCATCTCCTCCACACCGTCGAGAGCCTGGTCGATCTTACGGTCGCCCTCAAAGCGGAAGGGGATGGTGACGATACCGACGGTGAGGATGCCCAGCTCCTTGGAAACGCGGGCAATGACAGGCGCTGCACCTGTACCAGTGCCGCCGCCCATACCGGCGGTGATGAATGCCATACGGGTGCCGTCGGAAAGCATTGCGCGGATGTCCTCGATGCTCTCTTCGGCAGCCAGACGGGCCTTCTCGGGCTTGTTGCCTGCGCCGAGGCCTTCCTTACCTAACTGCAGGTGGACGGGTACAGGCGAGTCGTTGAGCGCCTGGTTGTCTGTGTTGCAGAGTACGAACGTGACATCGTGGATGCCCTCACGATACATGTGGTTGACGGCGTTACCACCTCCGCCACCGACACCAATCACCTTGATGATACTGTGTTCCTTCTCGGGTGCTCCGAAATCCAGAATCTGAATATTATTGTCTGACATATTTTCTTTGAACTTTGAACGTTGAACTTTGAACTTTATGATTACTTCAGAGGGTGATTATTCTTCCTCAATCATAGATTTACCGAATTTCAGGATGCCGCGCTTGGCCTTGTTCCAGATGCTGTTGGCCTTCTTCTCGGCAGCGATGCGCTCGCGCTCGGCAGCTTCTTCTGCCTGACGCTGACGTTCTTCCTCTTCCTGCTGACGACGTTTCTCCTCGTCGGCAGCCTTCTTCTCGCTCTCGGTACGGATGACACCCTGCGGAATCTCTGTGGCCTGACGGGGCTGACGGGGATCAACAGCTGCTGATGAATCCTTCTCTTTGCGTGTGCTGAAGAGGTCGCCATGAGGATCGACACCCTCGCCGGCACAGTTGATGTCGCCCTTGGCCAGCAGACCGAGTACGGTGTTCATCATACCGTTGTGTGACTTGATGTCGTCGTTGCCGGAGAGGATGGTCTGTGTGACGAACTTAGCCACGCGGACCTTCTCGACGTGGGTGTGGTTGGTGAAGGCGCGCTCGATGTTCTTCATATTCGAGCCGCCACCAGTGAGGATGATGCCGCCCAGCAACTTGTCGTAGAACTCTGACGGCACCTGGAACCACACGTTCTCGACGATCTCTTCGAGGCGGCCTTCGACAATCTCGATGAACTTACGGCTCTCTATCTGACGCTCAGTGTCGATGGAGTATTTCAGGTCGTTGTCGATATCGTTGTTGTCGGTGAAGGCCGAAGCGTATTTCAGCTTCATACGCTCGGCATCGCTCTCCTCCATCTGCAAGGTGGCAATATCCTTGGTGATGTTGTTGCCTCCGAGGGGGATGACGGCAAGGTGGCGCAGGATATTCTTCGAATAGACGGAGACGGTGGTGGTGTCGGCACCGAGGTCGACGAGCACACAGCCCGAACGCTTCTCTGCCTCGGTGAGCACGCTGTCGGCGAGGGCCAGCGGGGCGAGGTACATCTCTGCCACGCGGATGCCGGCGGTCTCGAAGCACTTATTCAGGTTCTTGTAGAAAGCCTTGCGCTCGAGGATGTTGAGGAAGTTACCTTCGAGATGGGTGGCCTGGATGCCCACAGGGTCGAGCTGCAGCTGTGAGCCCACCTTGTATTCCTGTACGGCTGCATCGAGGATTTCCTGGTCCTGATAGGTCATGTTACGATTCGCATCCATCA
>Ga0310694_10006294_pt1 | contig 11243 bp, 9 predicted proteins | sample 174DNAGHGhighgp2_FD_203884 | JGI IMG/M metagenome (GOLD analysis project Ga0310694, IMG submission 203884) | Sheep rumen microbial communities from Palmerston North, Manawatu-Wanganui, New Zealand - 1742 DNA GHGhigh gp2 (v2) (version 2) | ecosystem: Host-associated > Mammals > Digestive system >... | reverse complement strand
CAATTTTTTCCCTAATCAACTCCCTGTCTGCCGGTGCGAAATCCATGGTATCCATTTCCGCGCGTGTCACCCAACGAATCTGCTGATGTTCTAAGGCGTTAGGAATTAAACCAGACTTGGGCGAACACGAAATAAGCGTTAGCCGAATTGTCTTTTCTGGATATTCATGCACGACAGAATCAATGATGTGCTCATTCTCAATTTCGAGGGCGAGTTCTTCGCGGCATTCGCGCGCTAGAGCCTGTTCAGGAGTTTCACCGGGCTCGATCTTGCCACCCATGAATTCCCAAAGGCCGCCTTGCGCCTTGTTTGCCGCTCTCTGACCAACAAGATACCGATCACCATCGCGTATGATGGCTCCAACGACTTCAATTATTCGTCTCTCCGCCATGCCTATGACCAAACGATCTTGTTACCTTCCTCTACAAACCACTTTTTATTCTTCATCTTCTGATAAATCTTTTCGGCGAACTCATCAGACACGTCTGCCTTGAAATTGAACGCAGTCTTAATGGACCGGATAACGGCATCTTTCCTGGCAGGCGGATTCTTTGGAAACTTCGTTCGACAGTAATCTGCACAGTCAGCAACTGTCATCTTCACTAAAAGAGTTTCGGGTTCATTTGGCATTAGTCCGCTCATGTTTCTTCTCCTTTTCTAGATTCAACCTGCCAACAGTTCTCTGTGCTTTTCAAGCAACGACTGTGACGGCAGGAACTTAGTTGGCAGGAACATTGTTTGCCCTTCGCGGTCGAGGAAGTAGGACTTTGCCGCCGCGTCGGTGTAGTTGTCTTTGATTGCCTTCGAGACGATCAGACGGTAGTGTTCGTCAAAGGAAATGAGGTGACGATCAAACGCGGCGTCGTAGGTTGCGGAGAGGCACAAGCCGTTTTCAGGATTGAGTCGGTTCTTTTCGTCTTCCGCCCACGGGCTGATGTGGCTGGCGCGAAGGACATCCGGCACAGCGAGTCCCGTCACGCAGCATTTTCCGCCGTAGTTCGCCAACACCATTTTGCGGAAGATGTCTTGATTCACGCGCACCTTGACGGCGGCAAGTTTCGTCTTGCCTTCTTTCGCGGTGAGATTCAGATGCGCTTCAAGGTCGGTTTGCGATGTAGTGTCAATCAGCGACTCCGCCTTTTGCGCGACGGCCTTGCCGCCGGTCTCGCCCGACACCTTTGCGAGAATGCCATCCTCAAACGCCTCTGTCGCCAAAAATTCGCCGTAGGCGCGAACCGCCGCCGAACAGAAGTTCTTCGTCCAATAGCTCGGTGATTCAAAGTCCGCCAACACGGGACTTGCCGCTCCCTTCTTCATTTCGGCACATATCCATTCGTGCAAGGTGTGAATGTCTGCGAGCGAAAAGCTGTGCCACATGGAGCCGCCGACGATTGGCTTCGGGTAGTGTTTCGTCAGGATGGGGCCAAGCATATCGAGCGCGCGGACGTATGACGCGGCCTTGCCACTTCCGTCCGTGTTCGTGGCGAAAATGAAGTCTGTGAAAGATTGCCTCAACATGGCGGAGACAAGTATAGCAAATCGGCGGCGAAAGGGGAAGCACGGACGAAGATTTTGTGAGGTGGGTGGTTGGTGGGTGGTGGCTAGTGGTTAGTGGCTAGTGGTTGGTGGTTAGCGGTTGGTGGTTGGTGGTCGCGGGGCGACCATGCGGCTCGGCGGGATGCCTCGCCCCACCGCGTAGATCGCCGAGCCATCTCCACGCCGACAGATGTGAACCGCCGGAGCTTCATTTGGCGTCACCTCCCTCTTGCTCTGCAAGCTGTATGAGCAGCGTCGCTCGTTGCTTTGCCACCTCTTCCGTCAACTCCTCCGGCGTCGGGATATTGAGTTGATATTTCGTCGCAAAGATCTGTTCATTCCCCTTGAGGATCGAATACCTTGCTATGTCCGGATCGGTGTCGGCGCAAAGCACTATCCCTATCGTCGGATTGTCGTCCGGCTGCTTGACAATCTCGTCATACATTCTGACATACATATCCATCTGCCCGACGTCTTGATGCGTAATCCGTCCAACCTTGAGGTCAATGAGGAAGAAGCATTTCAGCATGAAGTTGTAGAATACAAGATCAATGAAATAGTCATTGTACTCAGTACGCATGTGCTTCTGAGATTCGACAAATGCAAAACCCTTGCCAAGTTCAAGCATAAACTCCTTAAGGTGCGAAAGTATTCCCGCCTCAATGTCATCTTCGACCAACCCCTGCTTGCCGTGAAGTCCAATAAACTCCAAGACAGACGGACTCTTGATGAATTCAAGTTTGTCCTTCTGAAAAGCGGCCGTCTTTTTCTTCATCTCCGCTATTACCGGAGCCTTGTTCGCCTGCGAGAGGAACAACCGTTCGTAGTATTGCGTGGAAATGTTACGGTCAAGCGTACGAACGTTCCAACATTCATTCGAGGCTTCTTGGATATACCATTCCCTCGCAACTGGATCGCGCAAGCGCATAATTGACCTAAAATGCGACCACGACAGATTTGGCACACGCGTATGCAGAATCTTAATATCGGGGAAAGTGACGTAAAATCGCCTAAACTCCCAAATATACCGCTCTGAATACCCCTCGCCGAATTCTGCACACAAGTGTGCAGAAAGTTTCGCAATGGTTCTCTTTCCGTATTCCGCCCTAAGTTTCCCGCCTTGCTCTTCCTCGACAATCCGGCGGCCAATATTCCAATTATGGTCGATTTGGATGGCATTGATTCCAGCATATACCGACCGACGAGCCTCGACGATTATGGCCCGAATATCCGCAAGCAGCTGCGGGAAGCTATCTGCCGTTATCATCTGTCCATCGACTTCACTCATTCCGCATCGTCCTTCCACTGGTTCGCGATTTCGGAAAGGCCCCTGCTGCGGACGAGGGATTCTTCGGTGGGAGCGGTTCGAGGTGAAATACTCATCCCAGCGGGGTCGCGCTCGACCTCGACTTTGCTCTTCTTCCTGAAGAACCACTCTGCCATCTATGTCTGCCGCCTGTCTCTCTCGTTTGTGAACAAAAAGGCGCGCCTCTCTGTTCTGGTTAGAGGGGCGCACCTATGCCACGCACTCTTGAAGGCCCACTACAGCCCGCTCAACTACCTGGCAAGGCGACACCCCAAGTTAAAAGGGTATCATCTTGCAAGCCACGTGTCGGCGTTTCAGAGGTAGTGATTCTCAAGAGACAAGGTTTGCAAATCGCTGGCCGATCCTGTCGGCCCTCCCGGCGGCGGGTCTCGTCACCGGGCTATGTTGCCAAGTTCTTCCAAACGAAGCGAAACAAGTATATCAAATCGGCGGCGAGAGGGGAAGCACGGACGAAGATTTTGTGAGGTGCCGTTTGCGGAAGTAAACGCAAGCCGTTCTTGCGTTTACTTCCGCAATCCACCCGCAAACGGCAGCGGATTAAAAATCGGTGTTGCCTTGCGAAAATAAATGGTATAATATCGCACGTCTAAGCAAATGAGAGGTATTCATACATGAAAGAAATTACTGCAACCGTATTCTCGGTTTCAATTGTGGCGGTGGCTCTGGCGGTGGAGTTTCCGAATCCTGCGGCGTTCAACCCGACGTGGGAGAGTGCGAAACCTGGTACTTCGTACAGCACCGACCTCCCGACGGCGGCTCTGCTCGGCAACGGCTCGCTCGGCGCGGTCAACGGCGGCGACGGCAACCACAAGAAGTTCGTGCTGACGCGCGGCGACATCTGGAGCTGCGGCGACTTCACTTGCGGCAAGGCCGACCACCATGTTCGCCCGATTTCCTTCGCAGACTTCTCCATCGGGCCGGGGATGCACAGCGTCAAGTCCACGGATACGCTTGACCTGCCCACTGCCACGCTTCGCACCGAGGGCGGTTTCGGCAAGGGGCGCGTGAAGATCGAGACCTACGTGGCGTCCACTGAGGATCTGCTGGTTGTGGCAGGCGTTTCCGATACGGACGACAACTGGGCCGTTCACCTGACGGCGCACAACGAGAGGAAACCTTTCCCGATTGAAGTGAAGTCGTCGAAGGAATCGTTCTACGTGCGCCGTTCCACGATCAACTTGCTTCCGCAAGGCGATCCGCGCGGCTGGACGACGAACGCCACCGCCGCTTTGAGCGTACTCGGAACGGAGCTTGAAAAGTTCTCGGTACCGGGTGACGGACACGTGATGACATGGGCGAAGATACGCGCCAACGTGCCTTTTGCGTTTGTCGTTTCGTCCAATCCGTCGCGGCGTTTTACATGGGATGAGCTCGCGAAACTCAAGAGCGCCCACGTCGCATGGTGGAAGGAATGGTGGAGCCGTAGCCGCGTCACGACGGGCGACGCAGATCTCGACCGCTTCTACTGCGGGCAGGTCTATCTGCTCGGCTCTGGCGTGCGCTCGGGCAAGTTTCCGCCCGGACTCTACGGCATCTGGGTGACGACCGACAACCCGAAGTGGCACAACGACTTCCACATGAACTACAACTACGTGGGCACCTACTACGGGTGCTTCGCCGCGAACCGCTGCGAAGTCGCGGATGCCATGCCCGACCCGCTGATCGACTACCTGCCGCAGGCGATACGCAATGCCAAGGAACTGCTTCCGGGAATCGACCGCTGCCGTGGACGACTCTACAAGAATTCCCGCGAATTTCTCGACCGACGCCCTGACGTCGCGAACGGCATTGACGACGCCGCGCTCTATCCAGTGGCGCTCGGTCCGTGGGGTGCGGCGGCCGAACGTGATGCGTTCCTGGGGCAGATCTCCGACGGCGCGTTCCAGTGCGCCGTGATGTGTACGCACTGGGAGTACACGCTCGATCGCGCCTACCTGAAGAAGGTGTGGCCGGTTCTCGACAAGACGGCTAACTTCTTCCTCAAGTGGTGCGAGAAGGAGGCGACGCCGGATGGCGGATGCCGCTACAACGTGTGGGACTCCCACTGGGAAGGGAGCGGTCTTCAGAAGAACAGCGCGCCCGCGCTCGGTTGCGTGAAGCACCTCTTTGCGACGCTTGTCGATGTCGCGCCGGTCCTGCGCGAGATGGGAATCGATGTGCCGGCGGCGAAACTTGCCGCGTGGAAGGACATGCACGAGCACCTCTCCCCGCTCGCCGTCGGCGTCTATCCCATCAACGGCAAGCCCGTCAAGATGTTGTCTGGCGTGGAGAACGCGGACGGCTCGGCGAATCCGTCCGGCGGCAATGCGCTCAACCTTGAAAGCGTCATTCCCGGCGAGCAGTTCGCGTTTGACGTGACGGATGAGTTTCGTGCGCTTGCGACGAACGCCGTCAACGGAAACATTGCGTTGTCGCCGAAGAGAGTTTGGACTACATGCAACCAGACGCCGAAGCTTTTCGCGACGGCGATCCGCGCGGGCTATCCGGCGCAGGCGATCATCGATGCCTTCAAGAAACACCAGCTATCCATCATGCAGAAGAACTTCCACATCCACGACGGCGTACATGGGGTCGAGAAGATCGGCGCGATGGAGTTCGTGCAGTCGATGCTCATCCAGTGCGATCACGGATTCGTGAAGGTGTTCCCCAACTGGACGGGCGCGGACGCGAAGTTCGAGAACCTGCGCGCGAAGGGGTGCTTTCTCGTCTCCGCCGAGGTGAAGGACGGCAAGGTCGTGCGCGTGGAGGTGAAGAGCGAGAAGGGCGGGCGGTTCCGCCTTGTGGATCCGAGACAGCAAGCGTACAACAGCAAGTTGCCGGATGGCTGGACGCGCGGCAAGACGCGCAACAGCGGCGAGGCGACGCTTGAGCGTGACTTCAAGCCCGGCGAGATCGTCGTGCTTAATCCTTAGAAGGCTGAGAGATGGAGCTTTCGCTCATATCGGAGAAACTTCAGGCGGGACGCGCCAAGGAAGTCGTAGCTCTCGTGCAGCAAGCGTTGGACGAGGGGATGAGTGCGCAATCCATTTTGCAAGACGGCCTTATGGCCGGAATGGCAGTGGTGGGCGTCCGCTTCAAGAACGGCGAGGCGTTCGTCCCGGAGGTGCTCGTGGCCGCGCGCGCGATGAACAAGGGCGCGGCTGTTCTGAAGCCGCACCTTGCGGCGGAAGGCGCGAAGGCGACGGGGCGGGTGTGTCTCGGAACGGTGCAGGGCGACTACCATGACGTCGGCAAGAACCTCGTCAAGATGATGCTTGAGTCGAAGGGACTTGAGGTGATCGACCTCGGAACGGACGTTCCGCCGGACGCCTTCATCAAGACGGCGCAGGAACAGAACTGCGCAGTGATTTGCTGTTCCGCGCTTCTCACCACCACGATGGAGGTGATGCGCGACGTGGTGAAGGCCGCCGAGGCGGCCGGCATTCGCGACAAGGTGAAGATCATGATCGGCGGTGCGCCGATCACCGAGGCGTTCTGCAAGGAAGTGGGTGCCGACTATTACACGTCCGACGCCGCCCGCTGCGCCGACGTTGCAGCTGAAATCTGCCGTACGTTTTCAGCATAAAACGGGATGACAATCGGAACTTCAATACTATCGGAAAGCGAGTGTGCGCGAGCGGCTTCTGCGGCGGATTCGTGGTGATGGAGGCATGGAGACGCGACGGGTGTACGGTGGCGTCCAATCGATTATGGTATAATTACATCCAGCAGCCTAAGAAAGGAAGAATACCATGACAATAGGAACAATGTTCAATGGAAAGCCTAGTGCGGGAAATCCGCACACACGTTTTGGCGAGGGGAAAGTCGCATCGGTGGCAATGCCGAGGCGTGGGGCTCTATACTACAAGAAACAGTTATTTGCGGTAATGGCGGCGGTTGTGGCGATGGTTGCGCTTGGCGCGTCGCGTCCGATGCCGGAGTACCTGAAGAGCGCGGTGGTCTATCAGATCGTTCTCCACAACTTTACGCAGACAGGTTCGTTCAGGGCCGCGAGGGCGATGCTCGACCACGTGCGCTCTACGGGCGCGGACGTCGTCTATCTCACCCCGTTCTTCGAGATGGACCGCGACATGGACCGCAAATACTGGAGTCCGCGCCAGATCAAGAGCGGATATGATTCGCCGCTAAACCCCTATCGCATCAAGGACTACAACAAGATTGACCCCATCTACGGGACGGACAAGGATTTTGACGCCTTCTGCGCGAAGGCCCACTCGCTCGGCATGAAGGTGTATCTCGATCTCGTCTATCTCCACTGCGGGCCGACGTGCGTTCTCACGGATCTCGCACCTGATACGCTCCAGCGCAACGCCGACGGATCGCTGAAGGTCAACGAATACAACTTCCCGCTTCTCAACTACAAATCAAAGACTACGCGGAAGTACCTCATCGACTCGATGCTCCACTGGATCAAGCGCGGTGCGGACGGTTTCCGCTGCGATGTGGGCTCCAAGGTGCCGCTCGACTTCTGGGAGGAGGCGACAGCGGCGTGCTGGAAGGTTAAGCCCGACCTCGTGATGATTGACGAGGGCAGACCCACGGCATATCTGAAGACGGCGTTTGACTCGTGCTACCATTTCCCGTGGTGCCGCAGTCTGCTCCATCCCACGCTGCTAAACGGCCTTCGGGACGGGAAAGGCGAGAAGTTCGCGAAGACGATGGATGCGGTGCGCCAGTACGAAGCGACGGCCCCGGAGGACACGCGCTTCTTCTGCTATGTCGATTGCCACGATACTGTCCTTGGCGACGGCGACAGGCGTTTCGACCGCGTACATTCAGTAGAAGCGGGTAACGCTGCTTTCGTGCTGGTGTTCCTGCGAAGGGGTCTTACGGTGGTGTACAACGGAAACGAGATTGCGGACAACGTCAAGGGCTCCATCTTCATGCCGAACGACAAGAAGCGCGAACGCACGCGCATCAACTGGGCGCGTGCCTTGATGATTCCTGGACAGAAGCGCCTTGCGCACATCCGCGCGCTCGCGAAGTTGAGGCACGAGAATCCTGTCTTTGCTGACGGTACGCAGGAGTGGGTCAAGGGCGGAGAAAGGCAAGGAGCGCTCGCCTTCGTGCGACGCCTCGGCGACAAGGCCGTGTTCGTGGCGGCGAACCTGACGGGCAAGCCCGTGGAGTTCAAGGCGACCCTGGGCGAAACGCCCGTCGTTCCGGCGAACGGGCATCAGCCCGGCATCCTGATGGCCGATCACGGCACGCTCGCGGCGGATGGCACCTGCAGCCTCGGCCCTTGGGGTTACGTGGTCGTCGAGCTCTAGGCACGCGTGAAATCAATACTCCTCTAGTACGTCTAGCACTTCTAGGATTGCTAGCTTTTCTAAAAAAACTAGACCATCTAGCTCTTCTAGCACCACTGCGTGAATTTCAAGGCTTTGCAAGGGCGGCAGATATTTGGTATCATATATGCGCAACGGGCGGTTCGGAACTGCGCAGTTCCGAACTGAAACGTTCGGCCATGAAGAAAGGAAAGATCGGGAATGAAATTTTTTAACAGGCAAAAGGAAATCGCCAAGTTGAGGGAGATACGCGAGAGGTCGCGCGGCGGCGCTTGTTGGACGATCCTCACCGGGCGACGGCGCGTGGGCAAGACATCTCTTGTGACGAACGCCTTTGGGGATGGACCTTATCTGTATCTTTTCGTTACGCGTTCCGCCGAAGCCGATCTCTGCGACGGTTTCAAGTCGCGCATAGAGGCGTTCACCGGCAGGTCGATTCCCGGCAAGGTGCAGAAATTCTCGGAACTGTTTCGCTACATCCTCGAACTTGCCTCCGATCGTCCAGTCACCGTGGTGATTGACGAGTTTCAGGACTTCTTCCGAGTCAATCCGTCAATATTTGGGGAGATGCAGCGGGACTGGGACGAGCTTTCTGGAAACGCGAAGATCAATCTCGTGACCATGGGCAGCATCAACACCCTGATGAACAAGATATTCAGGGACAAGTCCCAGCCACTGTATGGTCGCGAGACGGACAGGATGAAGCTCCGGCCGTTCTCGGTCTCCACGCTGAAGGACATCCTTGCGCACTATCATCCGAAATGGAGGAAGGACGATCTGCTTGCGCTATGGACATTTACGGGAGGCGTCGCCAAGTACGTATCGCTGCTCATTGACCGCAAGGCGTATTCCGTCGCAAACATGATAGATGTCATGGTGGAGGAGGACTCGTACTTCCTGGATGAGGGATGGGCCGTTCTCGTCGAAGAGTTCGGCAAGGAGTACGGCACATACTTCTCTATCCTTGGAGCGATAGCGCGCGGCAAGACGTCGCGTGCGGAGATCATGAACGAGATCGGCGGGGAGGTGGGTGGATATCTCACGAGGCTTGAGGACCAACACGAGCTCATCTCGAAGAAGCAGCCTATGTACGAGGCAACGTCAAACAAGAACTGCCTTTACGCGATAAGGGACAACTTCTTCAGGTTCTGGTTTCGTTTCATATTCAGGCGGCAGTACCTCATACAGGTGCGCATGTATGACGAACTGCGCACCATCGTGAAGCGCGACTACGAGGTGTTCTCCGGCCATGCGCTTGAAGGATATTTCCGGGAGGTGTTCATTGAGCAGGGGCGCTATTCCAGGATGGGTGGCTGGTGGGATCGCAGGGGGGAGAACGAGATTGACCTTGTCTGCGAGAATGAGTTCACCGGGGCACTGGACTTCTTCGAGGTGAAACGCCGGCGGCGCGACATCGACATGAAGGCTCTTGAGCGCAAGTCGGAGGCGTTCTTCGCCAAGAATCCGACGATGAAGTCACGAAAGATATCCTTCGCAGGACTATCGCTCGACGACATCTAAATCTCTATCCGCTCGTTGCTTCAACAAAAGACGGCGGAAAAAAAGGCTCTGAGGAGAAAACGAGATGAACAAAACGATTGTGTTTGGTAAATGGGCGGCTGTGGCATTGATTGCGTCCACGGCGGGATCGGTGTTCCGTGCGGACGCCGGCGAGGTCAAGATCAAGGAAGACGCCATCGACCTCCAGAAGATGGGCTTCAGGCTGGATCGGTCAACTGCACTCCGATGAAATAGGGAACAGTTTGGAAAAGCGCAAAACCATAAGAGGTAGGACGATGAGGAGATTGTGTTTTGTAGTGATGGCTGTGGCAATGGCGGTCGCGGCACTCGCCGCGCCGCGCACCGGTCATTGGACGAAGGAACAGGCGTGGGAGTGGTACGGGAAGCAGCCGTGGATCCGTGGCGTCAACTTCGTGCCATCCGACTGCCGCGGCTATGTCGACATCTGGCAGGAATGGGGATTCGAGAAACGGTTCGCGCAAGCCGAACGCGAGCTAGCGCTTGCCCATGAGACTGGCTTCAACACCGTGCGGCTCATTCTTTCCTACGAGGTGTGGCTCTACGAGCATGATGGATTCCTCAAGCGGTTCGACCGTTACCTCGACATGTGCGCACGGCATGGAATGCGGGCAATCGTTGTCCTGCACAACGACTGTGCCGCGCCGAAGGAGAACTTCTTCCTCAAGCGCATGGGCGACCAGACGAAGGTTTACAAGGGCATGAAGCGTCGCGGGAAGAGTCCGCACACCGGCGGCGACACCGTGGGCTACAACATCCTCGACATTCCGGAGCATCGCGAGAAACTGTGCGAGATGGTGCGCGAGCTGATTAGTCTCCATGCGCACGACAGGCGCATTCTCTTCTGGAACCTCATGAACGAGCCGGGCTACAACCACCACGGCGACGTTGCCGCGCCAATCTTGAGACGCTTCTTCAAGATTGCCTGGGAGGTAAATCCCGACCAACCGCTCGCCGCAGACCTCTTCCACTACCTCGGACGGAAGGGCAACGAGGCGGAGAAGGTGGCGGCGGAACTTTCGGACATCACCAGCTACCACTGCTACGGCGACTACGCGGCACAGATCGCGCGCATCGAGTTCCTGCGCGAGAGCGTCGGCCGTCCGCTCATCAACACGGAATGGCTGAACCGCGTCAAGAACAACAACGTCGCGGACTGCTATCCGATGTTCAGCGTCGAGGGCGTGGGGGCGGTCAACTGGGGACTCGTCCGCAGCCGGAGCTATCCGTCCGCCAGCGATGCGTGGCCGTCGCTCTGGGCGCGCTACAACAGGGGCGAAGGGCCCGAACTTGATTTCACGAAGTGGATGCACGACCTGTACCGTCCGTCGCTCCGTCCCTACGACCCGAATGAGATCGACATCATCAAGCACGTGAACGCGCAGATGGACGCGGAGCTGAAGGGCGAGTCGCTGCGCGCAAAGATCGCGAAGTCGTACAAGATTCTCGGACGTGACATGTGGCACGGCTACCGCCGTACGCAGTTCGACTTCAACGGGCGCAGGGCGTGGGTAGTGGAGCCGTCCATCGTGCCGTTGGTAGGGTCACGCGTC
>Ga0310694_10006293_pt1 | contig 11243 bp, 10 predicted proteins | sample 174DNAGHGhighgp2_FD_203884 | JGI IMG/M metagenome (GOLD analysis project Ga0310694, IMG submission 203884) | Sheep rumen microbial communities from Palmerston North, Manawatu-Wanganui, New Zealand - 1742 DNA GHGhigh gp2 (v2) (version 2) | ecosystem: Host-associated > Mammals > Digestive system... | reverse complement strand
CTGCTCCCATCCCCGAAGAGGGCAAGTGGATTCAGGCCAAAGAGATCAAGGACATTTCGGGCTATACCCACGGTATTGGCTGGTGCGCTCCTCAGCAGGGTGCTTGCAAGCTGAGCCTGAACGTGAAGGACGGCGTCATCCAGGAGGCACTCGTTGAGACCATTGGCTGCACAGGCATGACTCACTCTGCAGCTATGGCTTCTGAAATTCTGCCTGGTAAGACCATCCTCGAGGCTCTGAACACCGACCTCGTTTGCGATGCTATCAACACCGCTATGCGCGAGTTGTTCCTGCAGATCGTTTACGGACGTACACAGAGTGCTTTCTCTGAGGGCGGTCTGGTTATCGGTGCTGGTCTGGAAGACCTGGGTAAGGGTCTGCGTTCACAGACTGGTACACTCTATGGCACCGTTGCCAAGGGTACCCGTTATCTGGAGCTCACCGAGGGTTACATCACCAAGCAGTTCCTGGACAAGGACAATCAGGTTTGCGGTTACGAGTATGTTCACCTGGGCAAGATGATGGAAGCCATCAAGGACGGTATGGATGCCAACGAGGCTGTGAAGAAGTTCACCGGCTCTTATGGCCGTACTACTGCCGAGCAGGGAATCGTAAAAGTTATTGACCCACGTAAAGCATAAAGGAGGAACTGAACTATGATTAGAAAAGTATCATTCGAAAGTTACGAGCGTCGCATCAATCAGGTGCTGGCTGCTCTGAAGGAGAACGGGATCAATAGCATCGAAGAGGCTAACGAGATCTGCGAGAAGGCTGGTGTTGACCCCTATCAGATGTGTGAAGAGACCCAGCGTATCTGCTTCGAGAACGCAAAGTGGGCCTATGTTTGCGGTGCTGCCATCGCTATCAAGAAGGGTGTGAAGAGTGCTGCTGAGGCTGCCGAGGCTATCGGTATCGGTCTGCAGAGCTTCTGTATCCCTGGTTCAGTGGCTGACGACCGTAAGGTAGGTCTGGGTCACGGCAACCTGGCTGCTCGTCTGCTCCGCGAAGAGACCGAGTGTTTTGCTTTCCTGGCTGGTCACGAGTCATTCGCAGCTGCTGAGGGTGCTATCAAGATTGCCGAGAAGGCTAATAAGGTTCGTAAAAAGCCCCTTCGCGTTATCTTGAACGGTCTTGGTAAGGACGCCGCTATGATTATCAGCCGTATCAACGGTTTCACATACGTACAGACTCAGTTCGACTACTACACTGGTGAGGTTAAGGTCGTTAAGGAAGTTCCTTATTCTGACGGTCCCCGCGCTAAGGTAAAGTGCTACGGTGCTGACGACGTTCGTGAAGGTGTTGCCATCCTGTGGAAGGAGAACGTTGACGTGTCAATCACTGGTAACTCTACCAACCCCACCCGCTTCCAGCACCCCGTTGCTGGTACCTATAAGAAGGAGCGCGTGCTTGCTGGCAAGCCTTACTTCTCAGTAGCTTCTGGTGGCGGTACCGGTCGTACACTGCACCCCGATAACATGGCTGCAGGTCCCGCTTCTTACGGTATGACCGACACTATGGGTCGTATGCACTCTGACGCTCAGTTTGCAGGTTCTTCTTCTGTTCCTGCTCACGTTGAGATGATGGGCTTCCTTGGTATTGGTAACAACCCCATGGTAGGTGCTACCGTATCTATCGCCGTGGAGATTGACCTTGCTCTGAACAAGAAGTAAGAACAACCTATCTTTCATATTGAGGGCGTGCCAGTGATGACACGCCCTTTCTTTTTTGTTTAGGAAACAGACCTAAGCATTCTTCTCTCTTGTTTTCAGGAAACAGCCATGCGCATCCCTCCCTCTAGCCAGTTTATCGTGCTGACAACCATTGTGGCATAGCGATGAAGCTGGGTTGTCAGTTCCGTATGTATCCTGTACGCATCCAGATTGTTACGGCAGCTGCCTTTCAGCATCGGCCACAGCGTCTCTATGTCGTAGAGACCGGCATTGTGAAGGATGTGCAGTTCGTTGGCATGCGTGTCAAGCATCCTGACCGTCAGGCTCAACCTTTCCTTCCACGGACCTATATCCGTTCCCTTCTGCTCAGCAAACCTCAGTAGCGTTACGATGGCTAACCTCAGTTGACCGGTATTGTCAGTTATGTTGGGCAACATATTCTCGCCCACCTCTTTTCTCAGTTTACGATAGCTCACCTTTCCCATTCCGTCGGAAAGGTCCCATTCTGCCACGTAGCAGGCCTTCATATAGAACTCATCGTCATCATCCACGACACCTCCTTCTCCATAAAAATAGGGCTCATCCGAATAATCGGCTATCAGGTATGGATATCTCAGCAGACGGTCGGTAACAATATGGGTATCATCAGGAAAGAGCAACAGCGGGGTGCTCCACGAATCGCGTGGGTTCATGATGAAGGTCCACACCATGTGATACAACAGCATGTCCACATCCTCCCGTTGCAGGGGAAACAACTCATAGTCACATACACCTTCGCAAGTATTCACAGTCCTTCCCGACGAATGGCGCCCCACGAAGAAAGTACCATCTGAAGGATCACTCTTCTCATACCACACCGACATCTTCATATTGTTGAATTCTGAATTATCAATTATCAATTGTCCATTGTTAATTATCCATTGTCATTTTTCATGTACCACATCCCGTTGACCACAAACATGGCAAACGAAGCCAGAAAGCGGCTCAGCGGTTCTCTCAACTCTGCGATTTCCTGTTCCGTCACCCCACCCTCCGTGAGGACGGCCCACAGCGTGTCAGGATCAAAGAATCCCAGGTTGTGCAGTATATGCATCCCGTCATGCCTTTGTATCAGCATCTCCCTGCCGTCAGCAAGGCGTTGGTACCAGAGGGTCTTGTTCAGTCCCCACCTGTCCATACACAGCATCACGTCCTCTGTGGCCAGTAGCAGCTGGTTGGTCTCGTCGTGAAAGACGGGCAGTGGCAGTTTCTCTTTACTGGGATGAAACACCATGTCAGCATCCAGAAAGCCCTGAAACTCATGCTGTCCCCTGTTCATCGGTCCATGCGAGTGATAGACGGCTATCAATATCTCCTGACTGGATATCCCCTCCAACAGTTTCTTGAACATGGCGTGAGCCGAGGGAAAGATGAGGAATAGTTTCTGCTGCTGGTATTTCTTGGCAGTCTCCTTGATATGCAGACGTTCTTCCTCTGGAAACTCCACCTGATAGCGCTTGAAGTTGTTCGATGAAAGCATCGTCATCGCAGCCTTCACCATCAGATAGGTCTTCAGGTCCAGCTGCTGCTTCTTGATAGGATATAGATAATCGATCATAGACATAGTTGCAAGATGGGGTTCAACAATTGTTCACAGCATAAAGCACGGCCTGGCATTTCTCGTATTCCAATTGGTGTGTGGCCAACCTACACACTTCACCAGCATCCATCTGCAGCTCCTGCCACGAGCCCATGCCGCCACCCAACCACGTCTTACTCACCGCGACCATATATCTGTAGTAAGGTGCCGGTACGAAGTAAGGAAACTCTTGACTGTGATATTGACGCTGGTAGTCATTCAGCACGCCAAAGGCATCCATGAACAAGTCGTGCCACCCCTTGCCTGGCGGTTCCGTGCCTGCCACACTTGCCATGTCACAGAGTGCCTCTCGAAAGAGACTGACATTATCTTCAAACAACGGTTTTTGCAGATGGGCGTTGGCAAAGAAATGTTCGTCATACTTCAGGTCGTCATTATCTCTGCGCAGCGTCAGCCTGCTCACTTCGCCCTGCTCATACCAGCAGAACACGGCGCACGTGTTGTTGCCCATCCACACCTCGGCATCATGCAGTTTGTAGCCGAAAATCATGGCAATATCCTTCAGACCCCTACTCTTCCGCTCTTCATACCAAGGTTGCAACAGTGCCATACCGTCGGCATTGCTCAACAGGAAGGGAGCATCACCACGCAAGGCTCGGCGCACAGCTACTGTCAGCTCTGCATAAGCCCAGTTGGGAAACGATGTCACGGCCCATCCAAAGTCGGGCACCTTTCTGTCCTTCACCTCCAATGGCTTCTTCAACACGGGCTTTGCTATGAACGCACGCCGTTGCTGTTCCAGCTTTTCAAGGCCATCCTCCACGTCAAGATGGCGTACACCACCCTGATGACAGTATTCCACCGTCTTCCACTTTTCATACCACGGTTTCAGTACATCGTTCTCTTCCATGAATCATCGTTTTGCCTGCGAAGGTACGAAATAAATATGAACTCTCAAAACAATCATCAGAAAAAAAACGTTTCACTTCGCATCGTGGAGATAGAGTTTCTCAAAGATGTTAAATAAAAATGGCTTTTTCTTTCGTTTTGTACAAAATAATCACTACCTTTGCACAGAAATTCAGCAAACAAACGATCTGTTAGATTATGAAGAATATCAAGCTTGACATTACAAAGGCGTCCTGCTTCCTGAAGGAGGGCGCAGTAAAGGCTTTCGAGCCCAAGGTAAAGGACGCTCAGGTGGCTTTGGAACAGGGCACCTGTCCAGGTAACGACTTTTTGGGATGGCTGCATCTGCCCAGCAGCATCACTCCCGCATTCATCGCCGAGATTGAGGCTACAGCCAAGGTATTGCGCGACAACTGCGAGGCCGTGGTGGTAGCTGGTATCGGTGGCTCTTATCTGGGTGCCCGTGCCGTCATTGAGGCCCTGAGCAACAGCTTCGGCTGGCTGATTCAGGACAAGCAGAATCCTACCATTCTCTTTGCCGGCAACAACATCGGCGAGGACTACCTGTTTGAGCTGACTGAATACCTGAAGGGCAAGAAGTTTGGCGTCATCAATATCTCTAAGAGTGGTACCACCACCGAGACCGCCCTCACCTTCCGTCTGCTGAAGAAGCAATGTGAGGAGCAGCGTGGTAAGGAGGAGGCCAAGAAGGTGATCGTGGCTGTGACTGATGCCAAGCGTGGTGCTGCCCGTACCTGTGCCGACAAGGAAGGCTACAAGAGCTTCATCATCCCCGACAATGTGGGTGGTCGCTTCTCTGTATTGACTCCCGTTGGTCTGCTGCCCATTGCCTGCGCCGGTTTCGATATCAAGCAGTTGGTAGGTGGTGCCCAGGATATGGAGAAGGCTTGTGCCGAGAACGTTCCTTTCGAGGAGAACCCCGCAGCCCAGTATGCTGCTGTGCGTAATGCCCTGTATCAGAATGGCAAGAAGATAGAGATTATGGTGAACTACCAGCCCAAGCTCCACTTCATGAGCGAGTGGTGGAAGCAGCTCTACGGCGAGTCTGAGGGTAAGGACAAGAAGGGTATCTTCCCTGCCTCTGTTGACTTCACCACAGACCTCCACTCTATGGGTCAGTGGATTCAGGATGGCGAGCGCACCATCTTTGAGACGGTCATCTCTGTTGAAGAACCCGAGAAGAAGTTGCTGTTCCCCAGCGACGAGGAGAACCTGGACGGTCTGAACTTCCTGGCAGGCAAGCGTGTCGATGAGGTGAACAAGATGGCAGAGCTGGGTACCCGTCTGGCTCACGTGGATGGTGGTGTGCCCAATATCCGCATCTCTGTGCCCAAACTCAACGAGTACTACATTGGTCAGCTCATCTACTTCTTCGAGATTGGCTGTGGCATCAGCGGCAATGTGCTGGGCGTGAACCCCTTCAACCAGCCTGGTGTAGAGGCCTACAAGAAGAATATGTTTGCCCTGCTCGACAAGCCTGGCTATGAGGCAGAAAGCAAGGCTATCAAGGAGCGCCTGGCTAACGAGAATTGATAATTAATAATGAAAAATGGATAATTTTGAAATGGAAGAAATTGTCAATTATCAATTATCCATTGTCAATTATACAAATAAGCACGGCTTTGAGCAGTTGAGCCCCAAGGCCGTGCTTTTCGATATGGACGGGGTGCTCTACAACTCGATGCCCAACCATGCTGTGGCCTGGCAGCAGTCCATGGCCCTGTTTGGCATCACGATGAGTGCCCACGATGCCTATGCCACCGAGGGAGCCCGTGGTGTGGATACTATCCGCATGATGGTGAAGCAACAGCAGGGACGCGACATTGATGAGGCCGAGGCCCAGCGAATGTACGATGAGAAGACGCGCCTGTTTCATCAGCTGCCGGAGGCCAAGGTGATGGATGGCATTCCTGAACTGATGGCCCAGATTCATGCTGATGGGTTGACTATTGGTGTGGTGACAGGTAGTGGTCAGCGTCCGCTCATCAACCGTTTGCTGACCGATTTCAAGGGTTATCTCACAGAAGACCGCATCGTGACGGCCTATGATGTGAAGCGTGGTAAACCCAATCCCGATCCCTATCTGATGGGACTGCAAAAGTGTGGCGGGCTGAACCCTTGGGAGGCCATCGTCGTGGAGAATGCCCCTCTGGGTGTGAAGGCTGGTGTGGCTGCCTGCATTTTCACCATTGCCGTGAACACGGGGCCCCTACCCGACGTTGAACTGAAAGATGCTGGTGCCAACCTCGTTTTTCCATCCATGCCGCAACTCAGCGATGAATGGAACTCCTTAAAAATCCGCTAACTCCCGTTAACTCCCGCGGTCGCAGACTCGCTCGCTCGAGCTCTGCTCGCTTTTACAAAGCGTAGCGACTAAAAGAACTCCCGTTAACTTCCTGAAAATCAGACGCCCTCGTCTGGATTTTCCTCATACATATAGTCAATGGTCAGCTGTTCGCACTTGCCATTAGTGTAATAGTTGAACAGGAGATTGTCGTCATCAACGGCATCGGGCAACTGTAGGCACACATTGAAATAGTGGAACACGCCATTCTCGTCAATCTCGGGCGTCACACTCTTCAGCACAGCCTTCTGGGCATAGACCTGCCTCTCGCGTTCCTCTTTTATATATGATAGGAACATCGACTTGGTGAGGCGATGGTTGAACAGCACGGTGCCTCCATCCTTCTTCAGCAGGCGCACATCAAACACATTGTCCATATATTCCTGACCAAACTCGTCTTTGACCATCTGGGTGCTGTCAGCCGACTGACAAGCAATATCGACAGTACAAGCCACACCCTCCCATTGGGCCGCCGTCGCTGTGTGTGCTTGCACCATAGACTTCGGCTCGCCAGGACGAGGTATCTCAAAGTTCTCAGCATACTGAGCCGTGTCCTTCGGCTCTTCCTTATCCTTGCAGGCGCTCAGCAGAACCATGCCGAGGCATGCCATCATGATTCCAATTGTTTTCTTCATATCGCTTGCAAAATTACGAAAAAGTTGAGAGTTGAGCGATGAGAGGGGCGAGTTTTTTGCGCGCTACCATGTTAAAAAACACAAAAAACGCCTGCCGTCGATGCGGCAGACGCTTTGTAATCCTGAAACTTTCTTTTTACTTTTTCATATTGGGACGGCCCTGATGACCACCACCCATGCGCTCCATGCGCTTTTGCTCATCGGCCTTGTACGACTTGAACTGCTCCTCGTTCATGATCTCCTTCAGACTGGCATCATAGGCCTCGCGGTTCTCCCGCATCTTGGCACGCATGCTGTCCATCTGCTCGGGCTTGAAGTCGGGGCGTCCCTGGGGTCTTCCCTGTGGACGACCTTCGGGTCTGCCTTCGGGTCTGCCCTGTGGATGGCCACCCATCATCTTGCCTGGGCGTCCCATGTGCATACCGTGACCCATCTTGTCAGCAAACTCGGTGTTCAGGGTCAGCAGCTTCTCGGCCTGCTTCTCGTCAAGGCCATAGCGCTCTACCATCATGTCGGTACGCTGCTTCACCATCTCTGTCTTGTCGGCGGGCTTCTTCTTGGGCATCTGCTTTTCTCCCTCCTGAGCCATCATTGTGGCACTCATCATCAAGGCGACAATCGCCAAAATCATCTTCTTCATATTAGTTACTTTTTTTAGACGTTAAACTTTTATGTTATTGTTTTTGCGTTGCAACTAATAGTCTGACGAAAGATCTTGGAAATGGTTTAAGTAAGGTTGTGATTTTAGCAAATTTTAATAATAACGTGCTCTGTATCAGTCAATACCCACAACGGTGAGCACCTCGCCATCCACCTTGAAGCGCACATCACGGCACTTCCACGACAGGGCATAGATGCGCTCTGGGTCATGATGGTACTGCGGACGGGGATCAAGGGCCAGCACCTGGCGCAGACCCTCCAGCTCTTCAGGGGAAATGCGTGCAGCCAACGCCTCTGGAAACTCCACCTTGAGCATGGTCCAGCCCCGCTCATCCACAAAGCCGCTCCTGGCCTCGGGATGGCTGTCGGCATAGACCACATAGGGTTTCACGTCGTAGATGGGCGTACCGTCCATCAGGTCGGCACCATCCACATGGATCACAGGTCCCAGGCTGTCGTGCATCTCTATCTTGTTAATATGTACGCACGAGAGTCCCAGCCCATTGGGACGGAAGGGAGAACGCGAGGCAAACACCCCCACCCGCTCGTTGCCACCCAGACGGGGAGGACGCACAGTGAGTTTCCCGTTGAATCCATCATAGTTGAAGGTTTCATGATTCATGTTTGCCGAGAACTCCCAGATAAGCCACAGATAGTCAAAATGTTCCAGTCCGCGCACAGCCTCCTCATGACGGTAGTGGGGCACAAACACAATCTCTCCCTTCACCCCATTGGCAAGACCGCTCTGACGCGGAATGCCAAACTTCGAGGTGAGTGGCGAGTGGAAATGGGCTATCGGTTCAATAAACATGGTGCAAAGATACGAAAAAAAAAGAATATGAAATGATGAGAAAAGAAAAAATCTTCATTTAGAATTTATTATTTGGAATTATTTCGTACCTTTGCACCCCGTTAGCGAGAATCAGAATATTCAAACGCATAAATACTACACAAAATGTTTAAAAGTTTTCACGGATTCCACCTCGTAGAGGCCTATCACCGGGCCCGTCACGAGAAGCGGTTCGATCCCTACAAAGTCATCAAGAAATCCATCCAGGCATTCATCGTCCTGGCAGTAACCCTGACCTTATGGAACCTCCCCACCACAGCCTTCGGCATTGACGGCCTCACCGTTGTGCAGCAGCGCATCATCGCCATCTTTGCCTTTGCCACGCTGATGTGGATCATGGAGGTAGTATCGTCGTGGGCCACCTCGGTAGCCATCATCGGTCTCATGCTGCTCTTCACCAGCGACAGCGGTATCAGCTTCATGTGCGACCCCGAGGAAGTGGGCACCCTGCTCCCTTACAAAGGCATCATGTCAACATTTGCCGACCCCGTCATCATGCTCTTCATTGGTGGTTTCGTACTGGCCATCGCAGCAGCCAAGACAGGTCTCGACGCCCATCTGGCCAAGATACTCTTGAAACCCTTCGGCACCAAGAGCGAGAACGTGCTGCTGGGCTTCCTGCTCATCACCGGTCTGTTCTCCATGTTCGTGTCCAACACGGCCACGGCAGCCATGATGCTGGCCTTCCTGACGCCTGTGTTCAAGCAGCTGCCTCCTGAGGGCAAAGGCCGCATCGCTATGGCCCTGTCCATCCCTGTGGCGGCCAATATCGGCGGTATGGGAACGCCCATCGGCACTCCTCCCAATGCCATCGCCATGAAGTACCTCACCGAGCTGGGCATCAACATCAGCTTCAGCCAGTGGATGCTATTCATGATACCCCTCGTGGCCGTTCTGCTGTTCATCGGCTGGATGCTGCTGCGCAAGCTGTTCCCCTTCACCCAGAAGACTATCGAGCTGAAGATTGAGGGCGAGATGAAGCGCGACTCACGCACCTACATCGTCATTGCCACCTTCACCGTCACCGTCCTGCTCTGGATACTTGAAGACGTCACAGGCATCAACTCCTACACCGTGGCCATCATCCCCTTCATGATCTTCGCCCTCACAGGCATCATCACCAAGTACGACCTTGAGGAAATCAACTGGAGCGTCATCTGGATGGTGGCAGGCGGCTTCGCCCTGGGTTACGGTCTGAACAACTCCGGTCTGGCCAAGCTCGCCATGGAGAGCATCAACTTCGGAGCCTTCTCACCCATCATCATCCTCATCATCTCGGGCCTCATCTGCTACCTGCTGAGCAACTTCATCTCCAACTCAGCCACGGCAGCCCTCCTCATGCCCATCCTCGCTATGGTCTGCACAGCCATGGGCGACACCCTGGCACCCATCGGAGGCACCTCTACCGTCCTCATCGGCATAGCCATCGCTGCCTCCAGCGCCATGATCCTGCCCGTGTCCACGCCTCCCAATGCCCTGGCCTACTCCACCAACCTGGTCAAGCAGAAGGACATGGTCAAGATTGGCATCATCATGGGCGTCATCAGCATCGCCATCGGCTACGCCATGCTCTATGCCATCGGCTCTCTGGGGCTCATCTAAACCCCTCCCATTTATATCAAACCACATAGGCAGTCCACATCCTGGGCTGCCTTTTTTGTCGGCAGTTACTAAAAGCCTATCTTCCGCATATTCTTTTCATCAAGCCGTTCATTGTCACAATGGTGGATGAGCATTGGTAGCACGTCATCGCTTGTGCCATGAAGGATAGTATCGATGGCATAATGACGGGCAATGTTTTCTATCTGACCACCACTGAAATCATATTTCGAGGCTATAGAATGTATTTCTAATTCGCTAAGCTCTGGTATCATTGAGTGCCAGATGTGGAAACGAGCCTCTTCAGTAGGTTTGTCAAACTTGATTTTATAGAGGAAGCGACGTTCGAAGGCCTTGTCCAAGTTTTGCTGCAGATTCGTGGTGGCAATCATAATACCATCCAGAGTCTCCATCTCCTGCAAAATGATATTTTGGATGCTGTTTTCCATTTTGTCAACAGCACTTGATGCCCCATTCTTGCGGATGCCGATAATGGCGTCAGCCTCGTTGAACAGCAGGATGGGCGTCACCTGGGCTCGCTTCACCTGTTCACGATAGCGGTCAAAGAGCGCCTTGATATTCTTTTCGCTCTCCCCCACCCACTTGCTCTTGATGCGAGGCACATCCACCACCATGATGCTGCGTCCCGTCTGACGTGCCAACTGATAGACCGTCTCCGTCTTACCAGTGCCTGGTCCGCCATAAAACAGACAGGCGAAACCATTGCGGAAGCCCTTCTCTTTCATGCGCTCCTGAATCTTCTGGAAGTTCTCTGGCTGAAGGAATCGTCCCAGCTCCTCCACCTGTCGCTGAATGTCCTTGGGGAAGAACAACTGCTTTTCGCCCAGCGTCCTCGGGTCAATGACATCAGACAGCTTTTCTGTGGAAGCATCAATCTTCATTTCAGCCAACAGCGTCCGCTTAGCACTCTCCGTCAATTTATAGCGGGTCGTATCGGCAATACCGTCTTCACATC
>Ga0310694_10006284_pt1 | contig 11255 bp, 12 predicted proteins | sample 174DNAGHGhighgp2_FD_203884 | JGI IMG/M metagenome (GOLD analysis project Ga0310694, IMG submission 203884) | Sheep rumen microbial communities from Palmerston North, Manawatu-Wanganui, New Zealand - 1742 DNA GHGhigh gp2 (v2) (version 2) | ecosystem: Host-associated > Mammals > Digestive system... | reverse complement strand
TAAAGAAACCGTTGCCGCTGGCTAACAGTGAACCGTCTTGTTTGAATGTCTTCAAGGTGAATACTGATTTGGCTGCCTTTCCTGCCCATTTAGGTTGTGCATAGAGCAGCGCAGGCATCAGACAGATTTGTATGATCAGAATAAAAATTAGCTTTTTCATATTTGATGATGTCATTGTTTGATTTTCAACAGTTGTTTGGCATTGGCGATCGCCGCATCCGAGATATCACTGCCACTCAGCATCTGTGCGATCTCGCTGATACGCTCGTCGGTTGTGAGGAGCTCCATCCTACTGGTAGTCCCCTTTGACGTCTCTTCCTTGAGCACTTTGTAATGGGTGCTTCCCAAAGCGGCAATCTGGGGTAGGTGCGTGATACTGATTACCTGACGCTCGTTCTCGCCCATCTCTTGCATGATCTCTGCCATCTTTTCCGCAATCTTTCCGCTGACGCCTGTGTCGATCTCGTCGAAGATGATTGTGGGCAGTTTGACGGCTCCGCTAATCATTGCCTTGAGAGCAAGCATCACACGGGCAATCTCTCCGCCAGAAGCTACCTGAGCAACGGGCTGGAGTGGAGTTGAGGTGTTGGCACTGAATAGGAAGGAGATTTTGTCTTGTCCGTTGCGTCCCAATGTATCTTCCGATACTTGTATCTCAAAACGCACGTGTGGCATCCCCAGTGGAACCAGTCGCTTCTGTAGGTCTTTCTCAATCTGTTGGGCGGTCTTTCGACGCAGCTGGGAGAGTTTGTCGGCATACTGATGACAGGTGGTTTCCTTCTCTTCCATCTCCTGACGGAGGGCGTCCAGACAGTCTTCGCTATTCTCTATCTGACTGAGTTTCTGTTTCAACTCTTCTTGTTGTACCAATAGTTCTGCGACAGTTGCTGCCTGGTATTTCTTCTCTAATGTATAAATGGTGTCGAGTCGGTTGTTGACAGCATCCAACTCCGACGGGTTGAAGTCTACATCTTCCACCTGTCCGCTGATTTCCTGTGCGATATCTTTGATTTCGATATAGCAGCTGTCCATCCGTTGCGCCAGTTCCGACGCAGCGGAATATACGTTCTCGATGTTATGTAAGGCGGTAGCGGCCGTCTTCAACTGTCCCACAACGCCTGTTTCTTCGCCTGTGAGCACATGATCGGCTGTGTAAAGTGATCCCTTGATTTCCTCTGCGTGCGCCATCGTCTCGCTGCGCTGTTCCAACTCTTCTTGCTCGCCTTCCGACAGTTGGGCGCCGCTGAGCTCGTTATATTGGAACTGCAGGAAGTCGGCATGGGCACGTGAGCGCTCAATCTCCTCTGTCATCTCCTCCAACCGCTTTTTGGCGTCGAGATATTGCTGATAGCTGTCTTTGTATTGCTCCAGTTGCCGTTGGTCGTTGGCGATGATATCCACCACACTGAGTTGGAAATCCTGTTTGTTGAGCAACAGGTTTTGGTGTTGCGAATGCACGTCGACCAGTCGTTCTCCCAGCTCCTTGAGTAATGTCAGCGCCACAGGGGTATCGTTGATAAACGCCCTACTTTTGCCTGCTGCCGTCAGTTCGCGACGGATGATGCAGTCGTGGGCATCATATTCGATCTCGTTGCTCTCGAAGAATGTCTGCATCTGGTAGCGTGAGAGGTCGAAATGGGCTTCTATCACACATTTCTCTGCTCCTTGTTTGATGGTCTTGGAGTCGGCCCGTTGTCCTAACAGCAGTCCGATTGCTCCCAGGATAATACTCTTTCCGGCACCGGTCTCACCCGTAATGACGGAAAACCCTTTGTGAAAAGGGATATCTAAGGAGTCTATCAGTGTGAAGTTCTTAATATATAGTTGTGTAAGCATTACTGTTTGATTTTTTCCCAAGCGTTATTCTGTGAGGCATTGATATCAAAGAGGATGTTGTATACAGCATCTTTTTCTTTGACGGTACCCTTACCTTTATAGATATTGGCTATCTCGTCGCGCTTATAGTCGGTCCATATCATTGGCACCATACTCAGTGGCTTGTCCTGATGGGCTTTCTTCAAGTTCTCCATCGCAGTGGTGATATTGGCTCTTCCGCGTTCCGCGTTATTTGCCATCTCGTCGAGTCCGTTCCTGTAGTAGTCGTACTGAAACTGTCGGAAGGGTTTCATGGCCTCGTCGATATAGTCATTGATCAGTGCAAAGCGGTTCTTACTGTCCTCGAAGGCTTTCCAACCTGGGAATCCCAACTCCTGGGCATTGTTGACCAGATTCATACAACGCTGTAGAATCTCTGTACCTCCAAAGGGTGCGAAGCTGTCCAAGTCGAGACCGATGATGAGGTAGACATAGTAGGCGACGATGGCGGTCAACTGTCGGTCGATGATATCGTCATTAAACTGCAACTGGTCGAACTGCGCATAGTCGAAGTGGAAGTTCTGATCCTGGAAGTTAAACAGCGTGGTGGTGTAGGCGGCATTATAGACGGGTCTGTTGGCTTGTATCAGCGCCGTACACTCGAAGCGGTTGATAGTCTTGTCGTATTTCGTCACGGTGATATTGAAGTTGCATACGATACGCTCATTCTGCTGAAACTGCAACTCTGTCCACTGTCGTTCGTTGATAAACCGCTCCAGGTTCTGCTGCAGGTCGTCGAACACACTCTTGTCCGTAACACCGATCTGTTGGGTGTTGATATTCACCTTTGCCTGCAACTCCTGAGTGTGTGCGCTCGTAGCGAATGCCAGCAACAGGCATCCGATGATGAATCCTTTCCAGTTCTTCATATCATCTGCTCCACTTCGTTGATAATATCTTTGGCCACCAATCCCTTGTCTTTTTTCTCAAAACCCTTTCTTCCTGTGTTGGAGAGAATCGTGATCTGGTTCTCGTCCGACTGGAAGCAGGTGCCTTCGTTGCGCAAGGAGTTCAGCACGATGAAGTCCAGATTCTTACGCTTGAGTTTCGACAGGGCATTCTGCTGCTCGTCGTTGGTCTCCAGTGCGAAGCCCACAAGATGCTGTCCGCCTTTCTTCATCTCTCCGAGTGCCGCCGCAATATCGTGGGTGGGTTGCAGACGGATGGTGAGCTCGTCTTTTTCTCTCTTGATTTTCTGCGGAGCTATCTGTGCCGGTTTGAAGTCGGCTACAGCAGCACAGAGGATGGCTACGTCGGCCTCAGGGAAATAAGTGACAGCAGCCTGATACATCTCCTCGCACGAATCCACGTCAATACGGTAGATATGGGGATGAACGGTCTTCAGGGCTACTGGTCCTGCGATGAGGGTCACCATTGCACCTCTGCGAGCACATTCCTCTGCCAGTGCAAATCCCATCTTCCCACTCGAGTAATTACCGATAAACCTTACGGGGTCTATTTTCTCGTAGGTAGGTCCTGCGGTAATCATGATGTTCTTCCCAGCCAACGACTGTGGCTCGAAGAACGCATCCAGTGTGTCGACGATACGTTCCGGCTCTTCCATCCGCCCTTTTCCTTCAAGTCCGCTAGCCAGAAATCCGCTCTGGGGTTCGATGATATGGTTGCCTCTTTTCGTCAGCGTCGACAGATTCTCCTGTGTCGAGGGGTGGGCATACATATCTAAGTCCATTGCAGGCGCCACGAAGACCGGTGCTTTCATCGACAGGTAGGTGGTAATGAGCATATTGTCGGCGATGCCGTGTACCATCTTCCCTAAGGTGGAGGCCGTACAGGGGGCTATGAGCATCGCGTCGGCCCATAGTCCTAACGCCACATGACTATGCCATGTGCCGTCGCGTTGTGAGAAGAACTCGCTGATGACGGGCTTCTGCGTGAGTGCCGACAGGGTGATGGGGGTGATAAACTCCTTCCCTGCAGGGGTGATGACCACCTGTACCTCAGCGCCTCGTTTCACCAGTTCTCTGATGATTATACAAGCCTTATAGGCAGCAATAGAGCCGGTGATGCCCAGCACAATCTTTTTACCCTTTAACATATCTTTCTTTTAGATCGCTGTTATCGCTTTGATTCACGCAGACGGATTCGTGTCAATACCTGTTTGGTGTTATAGGTGAAGTCACCGCCCAGAATCCAACTATAATAGCCTGGATCGAAGCGCAGCACCTCAGCAACTGGTATTCCCTTGTGCTTACCGAAGTTGAACACCTCAATCATCTGTGGCTTACCGTCCTTGTCGAGTAGGGGGGTGCCGTCGGGTGTCTTCGCCTCTGCCCATATGATGCGTCCGGCAAAGTCTACGTTGTTGTTCTGCTTGGAGAAATCTGCCAGGAACTGGATATCGTTCTCTAGCACCTTCTCAGGGTCTTCGTTGACACCAGGGGCATACTTATCCAACTCTCCCATCAGCACGCGGTAGGTGGCTTCTGTATCTTGGTCGGCACGGTGTGCCTCGAAGTCTTCCTCCATCTTCTTTCCGCAGTAGAACTTATAAGCGGCAGCGAGATTTCTGCGCTCCATCTTGTGGAAGATGGTCTGTGCGTCCACACAGCGACATTTGGAGAAGTCGAAGTCGATACCTGCACGTAGAAACTCCTCCGCCAACAGGGGGATATCGAAATGGTTGGAATTGAAACCGGCGAAGTCCGAGCCTTTGAACTTCTCACTGAGCTTCTGTGCGATCTGCTTGAAGGTGGGCTTGTCCTTTACGTCGGCATCCGTGATACCTGTGAGCGCTGACACCTCTGCAGGGATGCGACATTCGGGGTTGATGATCTCGTCGCCACGTTCCTCCTCACCATTGGGGTACACCTTAATATATGAAATCTGAATCACACGAGCCTTGACGATATCAAGGCCCGTGGTTTCCAGATCAAAGATGACAAGTGGTTTCTGTAATTTCAGTTTCATGATCAGTCTATTCGTTGATTAACATCGGCATCATGAGCATGAGCACATCCTGGTTCTCAGGCTGTTCGGAAGGCAGTACCAGACCGGCTCTGCTAGGGTCGGCCAATTGGATGATTACCTCCTGACACTCGAAATTGCTCAGGATCTCGATAAATGAAGAACCCTTGAAACCAATACTCATCGCATGACCGTTGTAGTCGCAGGCGATACGCTCTGTGGCAGTCTTCGAGAAGTCATAGTCCTCAGCGTCAAGCTGTAGGGTACCTCCTTCCACATGGAAGCGGATGAGGTTGCTGGAGTCGTTGGCAAACGGCTGTACGCGGCGCAGTGCTGAGAGCAGTCCCAGACGGTCGATGGTCAGCTGGTTAGGATTACTCTGTGGAATCACGGAGTTATAGTTTGGATAGCGCCCTTCAATCAGTCGGCACTGGATGACACCCTCACCGTAGTTGATTTCTGCGTTACGGTCATCAAACTTGATAATGACATCACCACCGTCTTTCTGCAGGATGTTCTTCAGCAGAGCGGCGGGTTTCTTAGGCAGGATGAAAGCTGCCGGCTGGTCGCTCTTGATGGAGAAAATCTTGTTGCGCACCAGTTTGTGCCCGTCACTGGCTACCACTGCCAGGCATTCTGGGGTGAGGTCGAAATAGATACCGTTCATCACGGGGCGCAACTCGTCTTGTGCTGTAGCAAAAATCGAACGGTTAATATTGGCATAGAGCAACTCACTGGAGATATTGATGACGTTCGCTCCTTCGTTGATGCTCTGTGCCTGCGGATACTCGTCGGCATTCTCGATGGGCAGTGAAAACATACCGTTCTGGTAGCTGATTTTCGCGATATTCTCCGTATAGTTCACGTCGAAGGTGATGGGCTGCTCTGAGAAACCCTTCACAGCTTCTAATAGGTCGTGGTTGCCTACACAAAAGCGACCGTCGCCATCGGGTTCGGTGATCTCCATAGAGGTCTTCATCACGTTTTCACTGTCGGAGGCAGTCAGACAGAGATTGTTTCCACTGATCTCGAACAGGAAATCGCCGAGGATGGGCAGTGAATTCTTACTGTTGATAACTCTTGACAAAGCAGCGAGACGGCTGCTCAATGCGGTACTTGAAACTGTAAATCTCATAATATTTTTGTTTTTTAATTCTTTATGGACATAATTGACTACAAAAATACAAAAATAATATGTTTAAAGCAAAAAAATAAGACGAAAATTATTGTTTTCAAACTATTTTTAGTAATTTCGCCATCGAAAATATGAAAATACATCATTACTAAGTAAAATTATATGGAATTAACAGGAAAAATTATTGCAGTACTTCCAGCTAATAGTGGCGTATCTGCTCGCACTGGTAACGCCTGGATGTCTCAGGAGTATGTTATTGAAGTACCAGGTCAGTATCCCAGAAAATGTCTCTTTCGCCTTTTTGGTGAGGACCGTATCAAACAGTTTAACATCCAGAATGGCGAGGATCTGACTGTTCAGTTTGATATCGATGCGCATGAGTACAACGGACGTTGGTTCAATGAAATCCGCGCCTATAATGTCATTCGCGGTCAGGTGCCTATGGGCGCTCCTGCAGGTGCAGCACCCTTCCCACCACAGGATGCTACTGCTCCTTTCCCCCCAGCACAGGAGCCGTCGGGCGACAGCGCTACCGACGATCTGCCCTTCTAATCAGTTAGGTGGTCAATAAAAATAGGGGAGCATTCGTGCTCCCCTTTATTGTTGCTGTCTGTTCTTTAAAACTCCAGAAACCCCAGACACTGCATCAGCTGTTTGTCTTGTTTGGCAAACTGTTGCCAGAATAGGTATCTACCGTCGCTGATCCTGAAGAAGCGCAGTTTCTTACCCGTCAGATCAGTGTCGAGCGTCGTCTCTGTCATCTTGTTGTCTTTGTCGATGCTCTTGATGCGTAGACGGAACGTGTTCTCCATCGCTATCCAGTTCTTGAATTTCGTGATTTTCTCTACCAGATAGTAACGGTCCTGATAATAGAAGGTGAACTGCTCCTCTGCAATCTGGAAACGCTTCTGGAATAATTTCGTCACGTTATCGCGGTCGCCCCAGTAGCCGATGAACGACTCCTCCAGTTCAGGTTTGATCCATGCGTAGCCACGATCCTCCTCGATGATGATACCGTCTTTCTTCGTGTTGATATAGTTAGAGGCACCCGACGTATAGAACGGTGGGTTGAGCGACTGTCCGAAACGCTTCATCGGTGTCACCTCGTTGAGGTCGAAGTCGTAGTCGAAGATCATATTCATCAGGTAGAGCTTCATCTGCTTGCCGTCATAATCGAAGATCGTACCCGTCTTTAGGTTCATGTCTACGGCATCCGACTTATCCTGTTTGGCGATATCCTCAGCGGTAGTGTTGCCCACGAATCCCACGGGAAGTCCCTGCCAGGGGATATCCTTCGCAAACCAGGTACGCATACCTTCGTGCGACAGGACGGCCACATCCATGCGTCCGCCACTCTTTCCGAAACGAGGCTGACTCTTGGGCTTCTCGGCCACCTTCACGGAGGCAAGCACCACTTTCCCGTCATCGGTCACTGTCCAGGCAGAGGCGTAGGCAAAACGCTTATTGAACGAGATGATCGGGTATTTCACTTTGTCAAACACCCCATTGGCAATCGGTTGGAAGTTCATGTCGTAGAGATGCACGTCGTGACTGATAACCACATCGAAGAGCTCCTTCTTTGGGAGGTATCTCACCACGATGGCGGCAAAATCACCGTGCTCAGCGTATTTCACCTCTACCGCCGCATACTTGGTGGTCTTCATCTTGAAGAGCGTCTCTTGTTTCAAAAGTTGCAGACTCTGTTCGTCAAACACCAGATGTACAATATCCTCATGCTCTTGTAGAATGAAGTGAATTTTCTGGTCGTAAATCCGATGACTCAGTTCCTCGGCCTCAGGCAGCACCTTGGCAGAGAAACTGCTCTTGATATTAAACTCCTCGTCGAAACGGATGAAATGTGCTCTGTTCTTATCCTTGCAGTAGGCGGTCACCAGTCCGTGCTGATAATCGAGGATATTCCATTCGAGGGGATCTTTGCCCCATGCAGACCCCGTCCACTCCTTAGGAGCTGGGAACATCTTACCAAGTGTTAACTGAGGGTTATGTGCCATCGCATCCAGAGCGGTGAACACCATCATTAATATGAATACTATGCTCTTTTTCATAATGCAAAGATACAAAAAATACGTGATAATCTATACTTTTTGGCCTATAAGTTTCGTATTTTTTAACGGAAATGTATACCTTTGCCGTCGTAAAACGCGAAAAATACGATGATAGAACTAAAAAATGTGTCTTTAGAGGTCGATGGGACCCCGCTCATTAGTCATTTTTCACTCACTGCCGTTGCAGGCGAACTGGTGGCTATCGTGGGCGAGTCGGGCGTTGGAAAGTCCACGTTGCTGAAGGCTATTCTCGGTTTCAAACCTTTGAAGGAGGGTATGATCAGTATCGATGGTGAGCCGCTGAACGGCTATTCTGCCGTCTTCTTCCGTCGCCTCATGGCTTATGTGCCTCAGGAGCTGTCGCTGCCCTGTGAGTCGGTGGCGGAGATGGTGTCGCTGCCGTTTACGCTCCACCAGAACAAGCATATCGTTTTCTCCAAGGAGCGGTTGATGGAAGAGTGGGAAAAACTGGGGCTCAGTGCGTCGCTCTATGACAAGCAGGTGAGCGAGGTGAGTGGTGGTGAGCGTCAACGTATGATGATTGCCGTCAGTGTGCTGTTGGACAAGCCTATCCTACTGGCCGACGAGCCCACGTCGGCACTCGACAATTTCTCCTCGCAGAAGGTCTTGAGCTATTTTCGCGACTATGCGTCGAAGGGTCATACAGTCATCGTCGTTAGTCACGATCCGTTGTTCGCGCAAGGTAGCGATCGTGTCATTCAACTATAAAATTTGGATTCACTATAGGTATGGGAACATTAGATATTTCTTATCTGGGACTGGTACTGGGATTGCTGCTCATGGGTATCCCCTTGTATTTCTTCTGGCACTTTGCCCGTCATCTGGTACGTTCCACGCTCATCGCTACGGCGCGTATGATCATCCAGCTGGCGTTCATTGGTCTCTACCTCCGCTATCTCTTCGAGTGGAACAGCCCGTGGATTAATATCCTATGGCTGGTGGTGATGACGATGGTGGCTACGGTCACTGCCGCCCGTCGTGCCCAACTCAAGTGGCGGGTCATCCTGTTGCCGTTGAGCGTAGGACTGTTCTCTACGGCGGTGCTCATCGGTCTTTTCTTCCTTTGGATTGTGCTAGGACTGTCTAACCCCTTCGATGCCCGTTACTTCATTCCCATCATGGGTGTGCTGATGGGTAATATGCTGGGTGTCAACGTGTTCGCCTTAGGCATCTACTACGACGGCTTGCAGCGTGAGCATCAGCTCTATTACTACCTGTTGGGCAATGGAGCCAGTCATTTCGAGGCTATTGTACCTTTCCTGCGTAAGGCGATGGTACAGGCCTGTCAGCCGTGTATTGCCAATATGGCGGTGATGGGCCTCGTCTCACTGCCTGGCACGATGATCGGTCAGATTTTGGGTGGTTCGGCGCCAGGTGTCGCTATCAAGTACCAGATGATGATTGTCGTCATCACCTTTGCCGCCTCCATGCTCTCTATCATGATCACAGTATGGCTGGCCAACCGTCGTTCCTTCGATGCCTACGGACGCTTGCTTGACGTCAGGACGAAGTAACACCCTTTAAAACGAGTCAATAGCTACGATGATCTTTCTCATATTTATCCAATAAGGCTTGACAACCCTCTAATACATCGCGCCAGGTAGCTTCGAAGTCGCCTGTGTACCACGGGTCGGCAACATCACCTGGACGGCGGGTATAGTCCATCAGCATCGTAATTTTCTCTTTAGGATCACCATCACAGATGTTCCGCATGTTTCGGATATTCCAGGAATCCATACCTATCAGCAGGTCATAGCGGTCGTAATCTGAGCGGGTCATCTGACGTGCCGTCTTTCCTTGACAGCTGATACCATGCTCTGCCAATTTACGTCTTGCAGGAGGATAGACACTGTTACCAATCTCCTCTGTTGATGTTGCTGCCGACTCAATCAGGAAAGAGTCCTCGAGACCTGCCTTTTTCACCAGATTCTTCATGACAAATTCTGCCATCGGGCTACGGCAGATATTCCCATGACACACGAAAAGAATCCTGTATTTTCCTTTATTATTCATCATGTGTAATGGTTTGATTAGTCGAAGTCGGCGATATTGAGGTCATCACGCAATTTCTTGGGGAGTGCATGACGGTTGAGAAACAGATAGGTGGTATTCAGGGTTATATAGTCGCGTGACATATACCAGATACCCTCGTACTGTCCGGATTTTCCCCATGAGTTTTTCACCAGGTAGTATGGCTTTCCTTGCTCGTCAAGAGCTTTTCCGTAGATAAGCATCACATGATCGTATGTGAACTCCCATTTATTCCATTGATCTTGACGCAATTCTTGGGTGGGGATGACTCCATCGGATAACATGGCAATGCCTGAACGTGTGAAGTCACCTGATACATCGCCACCCCATGCTACCGTATAGCCAGCGTCTAGTGCTTTGTCCAGCACCTCCATCAATTGGTTGATGGGAAGATTGTAACTAGGTTTCAACCGCCATTTGTAAGGAGCCTCGATAATAAACCACTTATTGAAAGAATGATGTGTAAAGCTCGTCAGACTAACGTAATCATTGAAATCAATTCCAAGACTTTCTGCAAAAGTCTTTGGTGTATATGTCTTTCCTTCATAGTCAAACGACTGAGGACAGTGCCCGATATAGCGCTCAATAACTGACAGGACACTGTCTTGCCAATGTGGTAAAGGTGTCTTGACATCTTTCTTGATAATACCTCTTATCGTTTGCTCCAGTTCAGGGAAGAATACTTTGAAGTTAGCTAAGGAGTCTCCTGTCAGCGATCCTGGTGCCGGCATAGCTTCCTCAGGACAGATGCCGTGCTGGCGGATGACTTCTAATACGTCGTCACACGATCCTCCCTCAGAGATCTGACTGTAGCCGTGCATTCGGACATAATGTGTGGCACAATCCATATAGTCCTTGTTGACTGCATACATCTCACACAGATTATAAGTCTTGCCTGTCTTTCGTAATATTTCACTCTCAAAATACCCTAGTGTTGCATAAGCCCAGCAAGTACCGCTCCTATATTGGTTCTTCACACTTGTTATCGGTAGCTCCTTGATGACCTTGAATGTTTTCTTCACTTCCGAGGTTTTCGCACTCTTCTGTAGGTTTTCCTGTGCTGATGCACCAATGCAAGATATCAGACCGATTGCAAACAACGTAATCTTTCTCATATGATATATCATTTACTAATATTGGTTGCAAAGATACTCATTTATTTTAAATTCTCCAGTTTTTTAGTAACATTTACAAACTATTTT
>Ga0310694_10006282_pt1 | contig 11256 bp, 7 predicted proteins | sample 174DNAGHGhighgp2_FD_203884 | JGI IMG/M metagenome (GOLD analysis project Ga0310694, IMG submission 203884) | Sheep rumen microbial communities from Palmerston North, Manawatu-Wanganui, New Zealand - 1742 DNA GHGhigh gp2 (v2) (version 2) | ecosystem: Host-associated > Mammals > Digestive system >... | reverse complement strand
CTTCGGGCGACGGCGTTTATAAGCTTGATTACAACCTTGTTATCAACCGCCACATCGACACGCAGGCGGACATTACGGTGGTTGTGACGAACCTTCCCGAAGGCCGCGACAACTCCCGCTTCGGCACGGTCAAGCTCGACAGCGAGGACCGCATCATCGAGTTCGAGGAGAAGCCGTTGCAGTCGGAGAACCGGCTGGTTTCCACCGGTGTTTACGTCATCCGTCGCCGCCTCCTGATTGAACTTCTGGAGCGCTGCATCGCGGACAACAACTTCGACTTCGTGCGCGGCGTCCTGATGCGCTACAAGACCAGCAAACGCATCTGCGCCTACGTGATGGAAGGTTACTGGAGCAACATCGCAACCGTGGAAGACTACTTCCGCACCAACATGGATTTCCTGAACCGCGACATCCGCGACTACTTCTTCCGCCAGTATCCGGACGTGTACTCCAAGGTGGACGATCTTCCGCCCGCCAAATACAACCCGGACGCTTCGGTGCGCAACAGCCTCATCGCTGCCGGCTGCATCGTCAACGGCGTCGTTGAGAACTCCGTTCTCTTCAAGAAGGTGTACGTCGGAAACAACGTAACCATCAAGAATTCCATCATCCTCAACGATGTGCACATCTGCGATAACACGTACATCGAGAACTGCATCATCGAAAGCCGCGACACCATCCACTCCGACCGCCGCCTCGTCGGCGAAGGCAAGATCCTGATCGTGGACGAGAAGGCAGACCGGTACGGGCTGTAAGCTTCCAAGAAAAGATTCAAAAATTTGGTCCGATGGGCAATCCATCGGACCTTTTTGTTGCTTTTTTGACTGCAGATCAAGAAATCAGAAAACAAGTCAAACATTGTCGCGGTTTTTTTTGACTCGAATTCAGGAATTGCGAATACAAGTCAAAGATTTAGCGCCGCGGCTTTGACTTGAAATCAGAAATTTCAGATACAGGTCAAAGAATCAGTGCCTCGGCAATGACTTGAATTCAAGAATTTCAAATATAAGTCAAAGAGCAGGCGCCACAGCAATGACTTCAAACCAAGAATTTACAAAACAAGTCAAAATCCCGCTCCGCAACGCGGGGCGATACCCGTTACGCGGGGCGATTCCCGCTGTCGCGGAGCGATTTCCATATTCGCAGAGCGCGGTTCTTATTCAGGGCGCGGTATCCTCGCCCAGGTTCCTTGTATAGCGCCATTCTATCACGTCGCCGTCCCGGAGCGGGTGGGCGCCGGAGCTTTCGGAGGGCGCCTCGCCGTTTACGTAGTACATCCAGCCGGAGAGCGACCCGAAGTCAAATTCATGCAGCGCGCCGATGCCGCGCACATATCCGCCGGTGCCGAGCCCGGTGTCCAGAGGAAGGCCGGCGTCCGCGGCAGCCGTGACCAATGCGGTGTAGACGGAATCGCCTTTTTTAAACGGGATTTTCACGGGCGCAAGCAAGATGCCGTCTGCGGGAAGGCCGTTTTCGCCGGCCACGGTGTCGCATCGGATGGAGAGCGTGACGGTGCCGACAGCGTCTTTCTCGGAGACCTTGAGGCTGTCGTAATATTGCTGCGGGGTCTGGATTTTCACAACCCAAAGAAGCAGAAGAATTATGCTCGCGGCAAATGCGACCACCATCGCATTTCGCCTTGTAATGCGCTTTCGCAAGGCAAGAATTGCGAGGGAAATCAATGCGAGGAGCACGATTGCGGCAGTGCCGATGAGGCGGTATGCGGGAATGCCCGAAGGGGCGTCCTTCTCGGAATCCCGCGAAGCGGAGTCCGGGGTTTGATTGCCGACCGGCGTCGGCGTACCGCCCGGGGTTAATGTGCCGTCCGCAGGGGTCGGGGTTTGATCGCTGCCCGGGGTCAATGTGCCGCCCGCAGGGGTAGGTGTGCCGTCCGGCGGCGCCGTCGGAGACGGCGCGATGGTCCGGCCTTCGCGAACGGCGTCCAATTCGTAGAGAGACGGGCGTCCTTCGCGAAAGCGGAGGTAGGCGACGCAGGCGTAGAAAACCTGCTGGGTCGCGGTGAGGTTGGAGTCTCCGGTTGCGATGTGGCGGAAGCTTCCGTCCGGAAGACGGAAGGAGGCGATGGTGTCGAAGACGGAGCGGCCGTCTTTCAGAAACCGCGGATCGCTTGCGGCATCGATACCGCAGGCGGAGAGCGCCACGAGCACCTGGGCGCAGCTCTCGCAGTTCGCGGCGCCGTAGCTTTGGAAGCCGCCGCTTGACAGCTGTCGCTCGGAAAGAAGGGTGAGGGCGCGGTCGATGGCCGCACGGGCATCGGAAACCACAGAAGAATCCGGAGAAGAATCGATATCGCCAATCACGCGGTCAGAGGCATCGGAACCTGCCGCAGGGCTCTTCGCGGCATTGCAGTACGGCGCAAGCGACTGCAGAACCATCGAGGTGACATCCACGTCGCCGAATTGGCCGGAGATGGCCCAGCCGCCGTCGGGAAGCTGCAGCGCGAGGATCTCGCGGACTGTCTTCTCCGCAGTGAGACCGGGCAGGAGAAGGCCGTTGTTTTGCAGATGAAGCCCGAACACTAACGACATGATACCCTGCGAACCCACCGCCTCGCTGAGGGAAGCGGAATCGTAGCGTTCTGCAACCGGGTCGCCGATGGCGAGGGAGAGAAGGGCGTATTTTTCGAGCTCTGTGCCGCGGGGTGGAGCGGAGTAGGCGGCGAGGGTGAAAAACAAAGCATTTTGCGCGGCGCGGAAATCATAGGGCGCATGCTGGCTCAGACCAAACATAAACCAGAGGTTTCGCGGGAAAACGCTTGCATCGGACAGCTTTTCGTCAATCAGCGTCTGCGGATTGGCAGAGGTTGCGCCGAGGGATGCCTGCAGATAGGTGAGGACACCCGAAAACCAGGCACGGGCAAGGGATTCCGCGTCCGAAACAGCAAGCGAGGAGCTCGCGGAAGCCGGCGAGCAATCGGAAGCCGCCGCGCAATCGGAGGCCGGCGCGCAAACAGCAGAAGCCTGTGCGCTCCCGGGCACCGGTAAGGGTGCTTGCGGAAGGACACAGGCGAAGAGAACCAGGGCAAGCAGGAGCGCCCCGAAGCGCGTCCTGCCGCCCGTTTTTGTTTTCTTACCGAAACGGTTTTCTGCCGATGAATTCATAACTCTTGATTCCGAAAAGGATTACGCGCGGGACTCCTTGCGGGAAGCGATGGCAACGCCTGCGAAGGAAACCACCGCGAGAGCGCCGAAGACGAGAAGCATCGTGTTGTCCGCGGTCTTGGGCGACTCACCGCCGGAAGCAGCGGAAACCTTGACAACGAGAGCCGGAGGAACCAGCGTCTGGGAGTCGGATGTGGCGCTGATGATAACGGTGCCGGCGTCGGTGAGCTTCACGCTTGCCTTGCCGTTGTCGTCGGTCTTGACGTCGGTGGCCTTGCCGTTTACAAGGATCGTGGCGCCCTTTGCCGGTGCAATCACGGTGTTAAAGCTTGCGTCGTAGCCCACGTACTTCAGCTCAACGGCAACGGTGTCACCCGCTTTTACGGAAGCCGTGTTCTTGTCGAAGAAGCTGTACGCGTCGGACCAGTTCGCGGTGTCGGTGTAGACAAATGCGGTGACGTACGCGCCGTCCTTCACCTCATCGCCGAGGCTCATGGCAGCGGCGTTGTTTACGTAGTAGCCGTAGCCGGTGCCGTTGTCGATGCCCCAGAGCTTCTTTAAGGAGAGGCCGTACTCGGTCATCTCGGAAGAATAGCCTGCAGCCGCGCCGCCGGAGAATTTGGCGTCGTGAGCGCAGTAGAGGGCGTCGTTGATGGTAATCTTGCCGTCGCTGTCAACGTCCTTCACAGCGATGGGCTCCTGGGTAAGAACGAGCTTGCCGTCCTTGTCGGAGATGGTGACGTAGACTGTCGGATCCGCTGCAAATGCGATGCCGCAGCAGAGGCCCAAAAGAAGGACAACCGACAGGGTCAGGGAGAGAATTTTCTTCATGTGAAAACACCTCGTTTCTTTTGTTTTGTATCATAACAGCCACGCGAAAGTCCGACAAATGGCTGTGATGAGTCAGGGAAATCGAACCTACCCCAGGGGCAGTACCCGCTGTATTGCGGGCCTATTGATGCTCGCGGAAGAGGCCGTAGCGCACCCGAAGGCGGTCCAGCTTTTCGCCGATGGGCCCGGCCAGCACCAGAAGGAAAATCACGTTGGAAATCGCGTACTCAAGGGTAATCGGCAGCGCGGCCGTAATCAGCGCGACGTACCGCGGAATCGAAAAGCCCTCGCCCATCCAGAAGGTCGACCACAGGTCCATCACAAGGGAATAGAAGAACCCCGCGAAGATTCCGTACAGGCACAGAAGAATCTTGTGCTTCCTAAGGGGCTTCGCCAAAAGTCCGGCGAGCCCGCCCAACAGGCCCCACGAAAACATCTGAAACGGCGTCCACGGGCCCTGGCCGAAGTAGAAGTTCGACAAAAGCGCCGTCAGCGACCCCACGACAAATCCCGGCTCCGCCCCGAGCCACATCGCGGTGATGACCGTGATGGCCGTGACCGGCTTAAAGCCCGGCAGCCACGCGAAGAGGAAGCGCCCCGCGACGGACAGAGACGTCAGCACCGAGAGCACCATGAGCTCCGCCGAACCCGTCTCCCGCCGCTCGAAATCGTACCAGATCGGCAGGCATGTGAGCACCGCGATGCACAGCGTAATCCATGCGTAGTGCTGCTCGCGAAACAAAAGCGCGCCCCCGAAAACCACGATGGGAATCATCACAAAGAAGCAGATGCGGGTGAGGAGACGCCGGTTCATGACGACACCTCCAAGGCGCGAAGCAAATCGTCGCAGGTGACCACCCCGGGGAAGAAGTCCCCGGCCATGCGGTTAGCGGCCGTAGTGTAGAACGCATTTCCCGCGAAAAATTCACCCGGATCCCCTTCCGAGATCACCTCGCCGTCAAAAAGCAGCCCGCACCGGTCGGCGTGCTCAGCCGCCCACTCGGCGTCGTGGGTCACGGACAACACGGCGACACCCTCCGCCGTGAGCTCCTTTAAAATCGCGGCCAGCTCCCCCTTGCCGTTCACGTCGATGCCCTTCGCGGGCTCATCCAGAAGAAGAACCTTCGGCCGGGACGCAAGGACCTTCGCAAGGGCCGCCTTCTGCAGCTCGCCGCCGCTCACGTCATAGGGGTGCGACAGGAGAATCTCCGTGATGTGGAGCCGTTCGCACATGGTGAGCATGTCTGCGGCAGCACCCTCGGCGACAACGTCTGCGGCAGCCTTCGGAAAGGCGTGGGAATATGCCCGGGAAAATGCCCCCAGCAGATCCTCGCGAATCGTCGTTTCGACGAACACATCCCGCGGTTGCTGCGGCAGAAACGCCAGGTTCTCGCGGTACAAAGTCCCCGGTGCAAAAGCGCTCAGTTTCTTCCCAAACAGTCGAACAGAACCCGCGTAAGGCTGCTTTAAACCAGCTAAAAGAGACAACAGTGTCGTCTTGCCGGAGCCGTTCCCGCCGAGAAGACAATAGTGCTCGCCGGCGGACACCGAAAGGCTTGTTTCGCACAGCACATCCGGCAAATCCTTCCCATACCGGAAGCGCACCCCCGACGCCGCGATGGCGGGTTTGTCCGAAGGGTTGCCGGCGGAAGCTGACATTGCTTTGCCGGCGGAGGCCGATGCGGGCTTGCCCACGGAATATGCAAGTAACGCCGCGCGGCCGTCGCGGACCGTGAGCGGAATGTTGACATGTTCAGATGCAACAGCGGAGCCAACGCCCGTGCCCTGCAGCGCTAAGTACACCCGGGTGGCGGTGGGGAGAGCCCGCGCCATGGGGTGGGCATTTGCCTGCAGGTATGCGGCAAGAGCTGCGGGCGAGCCGTCGCAGAGGAGTTCGCCGCGGTCTAAAAGAAGCACCTTGTTCGCAAGAGGAAGGACGTGCTCCAGGCGGTGCTCCGCCATAAGGATTGTCACCCCGAGGTCTTTGTTGATGCGGGTTACGACGCTTCGGAAATCAGCCGCCGCAATCGGGTCGAGCTGCGCCGTGGGCTCGTCCAGAAGGAGGAGCTTCGGCTTCATGGCCAAAACGGCGGCGAGGTTTAAGAGCTGCTTCTGGCCGCCCGAAAGTTCATAGGTTTTCTTGTGATACCAGGACTCCATCCCGAAAAATGCAGCCATCTCCGCAACGCGCCTGCGAATCACCGCGGAGGGAAGCCCGAGGTTTTCAAGGCCGAAGGCAAGTTCGTGCCACACGGTGTCGGTGACAATCTGCGCTTCCGGATCCTGCAAAACGATGCCCACGGTCTCCGCAGAGAAGCGGTCCCGGGTCGGGTCGGCCTTAGCGGCCGCCGGAGCATTTTCCGCGCCGTATGCCGCAGACCCAATCGACGTCACGTCCGTGCCGTCAACGAGAATCCGCCCCGAAAGGTCGCCGAAGGGCGCGAGTTCGCGCTTGATGAGGCGGAGAAGGGTGGATTTGCCGCAGCCGGAGAGGCCGCAAAGCACTGCAAAATCACCCGCATTCACGGAAAAACCGACCCCGCGGAGCGCGTCATTGGAAGCCTTCGGATAGCGGAAGGTTACATTTTCGACCGATAGAAGCACCAGCGGAGTTCCTCCTTGATTGCGGATAAAAACGGAAGCAGGCAAAGTATCGTGTAAGCCGCGACGCCGATGCGCGTGAGCGTATCAGCGTGGGCGAAAACAATGTTCGGATAAAAGGAGACGCCGAGGCCGCCGCGGGCTAGGGCAAGCACCGCCGAAGCCGTGAGCGCGAGAATGGCGGAAAGCCATGCCGCGTCGGTTCCCGTGAAGCGGTAGGTGCGGTAGGTGGTGCGGCCGGGAAGGCCGTAACCGCGGGCTTTCATGGCGGCGCCGGTGTCCACGGCGTGCTCTAAGGACCAGGTCGTGAGAGCGGACATGGTGGTCATATTGCTGCCCGCGCGGTGGATCCAGTCGGGGTCGTCGTAGACGCCCACGGCCGTCTGCGCGTCCCGCATGGCGGTTGCCCTGCGCTTAAGAAGCGGAACAAACCGAAGCACCGAGGAAATCAGAAGCGCCAGTTTCGGGGCAAAGCGCCCGAAGAGGAAGAAACGGTGCTCCTCCGGAATCAGGAGCCGCTCGCAGCGGAACCACAGAAGGACCGCAAGAAGCATGGCACCGAGGTGAACGCCGTAGAGAAGCGCTTCCCTTGTATAGGGGCGGCCTGCGACGAACACAAGAGGCGTCGCGCCGCCGGTGGAAAACAGCGGATTGACCGCCGCAATCAATGCCCAGCAGAGGAGATACCCGATCACGGACCGAACCGTAAAACCGCCCCGGACCGTGCAGAGGAACAGGACCGCGCCGGCCAGGGCAGGCACGGTAATCCGCGGCGACTGCGCAAACATCGCAAGCAGAAGAATCGAGAGAAGCAGGCAAAGCGGCACCAGAGGGTGGCGCCTTTTAAAGATGTCCATCGCTGCTCCTTTCCTTGACTTGCGGTGCAAAAAAGCCCGCCGGACGGTAACGTCGGGCGGGCGGAATACGCGGCAACGGACAGGCATCTGACGAAAGCGCGAACTGATGCATACGCAGAAAGAGCGCAGCATACGCGCAAAAGACGGGGCGGCGCGAGGCGTCGTCTCGAAAAGGTCAGATACGGGTCGTAGGGTTGCTCCGGGATCGAACCGGATGAAGGTGGAACTCTGCTCGCTCACAACGTTTAAGACCGAATCTCATTTTCGTTTGAAATACCGTAAGAAAAGTATCTTACAAGCCGAAGTATAGCATGAAACGCAGGTGCGCGCAAGGGCGAAGCGCGGCAAATCCATCCCCAAAATCACCGTTTTCCGCCCTCCGAAAAAGAAAAAAAGAAATTGTGAAAACAGGGTTGACACACAAGGTAAATGTGTGTTACTATGGCGACGAACCCATGGGGGAGTAGCGAACGCGGGCAACCGCGCGGCAGGTCGTCATCCCGGCGAGGCAATCGTCCGGCCTGTCGTTAAAAATGCGAGACTCATGTATGCCGAGCCATACATGATTTCTGTTCTCGCCATAGTGGAAAGAGAATTCGGGACCGGATGTGGCAAAAGCATATCCGGTCCTTTTGTGTCCGGAACAGGTTTTCCTAAAAAAGGGCTTGACAAATCAGCCTAAACGCAATAAACTATGAACAAATGAACATTTGCTCATATGTTTGGAAAAGGAGACGATGACATGAGTTTCGTAGAGATTCACAATCTAAAGAAAAGCTACGGAGAAGGGGAAGCCAGACAAACGGTGCTTTCCGGGGTGGACATTACCATTGAGAAGGGCGAATTTTGCGTGCTGTTGGGGCCTTCCGGCAGCGGCAAGTCGACCCTTCTTAATATTATCGGCGGAATCGACAACGCCGATGATGGCTATGTGATGATCGACGGCGAGAAGACCGCCGACATGAACGAATCGCGCCTGACGCAGTACCGGCGCAATCATCTGGGGTATGTATTTCAGCTCTACAATCTGATTCCGAACCTGACGGTTCGCGAGAACGTCGAGGTCGGCGCGTACTTAAGCAAAAAGCCGCTGCCGGTGGACGATCTTCTGAAGACCCTCGGCCTTTACGAGCATCGCCACAAGCTTCCGACCCAGCTCTCGGGCGGCCAGCAGCAGCGCACGGCCATCGGCCGCGCGGTCATCAAGAATCCCGACATTCTTTTGTGCGACGAGCCCACGGGCGCTCTGGATTACAACACCTCGAAGGAGATCCTCGGGCTTTTGGAGCGCATCAACAAAGAGTACGGCAACACCATTATTATGGTGACCCACAACGATGCGCTGAAAGCGATGGCGGACCGGGTTGTGAAGCTTCGTGATGGCAAGGTGAGCCGCAATTATCTGAACGAAAACAAGCAGCCGGTCAGCGAGATCGAGTGGTAAGGGGGCGATGGTATGAGAAATCCGATGAACCGGCGCCTGCCCCGCGAACTCAAGGCAGACTTCGGAAAGTATTTGGTGATTTTCCTCTTCCTCGTCATGGTTGTCTCCGTGGTTTCGGGCTTTCTTGTGGCAAATGCAGGCATCGCGGACGCCTACAAGCGAAACATGAGAGAGAACAAGCTGGAGGACGGCCATCTTTCCTTTAACGTGCGGCCGGACGAGGAGCTTTTGACAAACTTAGCAAAACATGCATCTGTTACCCTCTACCGCGCGGACTTCTTTGAGGAGAGCGATACGGACGGTACCACTTTCCGCGTGTACCGCTATAACGAAGACGTAAACATTCCCGAGGTGACGGGCGGACGCCTTCCGCAGGCGGCGGGCGAGATTGCGGTTGACAACCTCCACGCCCACAAGGAGGATATCAAGGTCGGCGACCACCTGACCGTCGGCGGAAGAGACCTGACGGTCGTTGGTCTTCTGGCCCTTCCGAATTACAGCGCATTGTTCAAGGACAACGCGGATCTGATGTTTGAGGTGGAGAACTTCGGCGTCGGACTGATGTCCGAGGAAGGATTTGACGCGTTTGACTCCGACCACGTGACGGTGAGCTATGCGTGGAGATATTCGGAAAAACCGGAGACCGACAAGGCCAAGCAGGAGGCTGCTGACGTCGTGCTTACGGCCCTTCGCGACGAGCTGGTTGCGACCAACACGGAGATCATTCAGCGCGCCCTTGCCGGCGAGACGGGCCTCACGATGCTTGAGGTGTCCGACTTCCTGCCGGAGTACGAGAACAAGTCGATTCAGTTTGCAGGCGAAGATATGAACGGCGACCAGGGGGCCATGGAGGTGTTCCTCTACATCGTCATCGCGGTGCTTGCATTTATCGTGGCGGTGACCACCATCAACACCCTCTCGAAGGAGGCCGGCGTCATCGGCACGCTGCGGGCCTCGGGCTTCACCAGAGGCGAAATGGTACGGCACTACATGATCCTGCCGCTGTGTGCATTTTTCGCGGGAATGCTCGTGGGAAATGTTCTCGGGTACACGGGGCTTCGCGACTTCATGGTGAACATCTACCGGGAGATGTACTCCCTCGGCAAGGTGGAGACGTTCTGGAATGCGGACGCCTTTGTGAAGACGACGCTCATCCCGAGCATCATCATGATTGTCATCAACGCGGCGATTCTCATCTGGAAGCTCCGGATCGGGCCGTTGCAGTTTTTGCGCCGCGAGATCTCCGGAAGAAAGAAAAAGCGTGCGCTTCGGCTTTCGCGCAATATTCCGTTCTCGTGGAGATTCCGCATCCGCATTTTGCTGCAGAACCTGCCGAACTATATTACGATGTCCGTCGGCATCATCTTGGCAGGAGCCATCATCATTTTCGGACTGATGTTCCAGCCCCTTCTTAAGACGGTTGCAAAGCGCATCGACGACACGAGCATCAGCCGCTACCAGTACATCATAAAGACTCCCGAGGAGGCCGGCGACGGCGCCGAGAGATTCGCCATCGCGACCCTCGAGACGACCCACAAGGATTACAAGACGGACGAGATTTCGGTATACGGAATCGAAGACGCGAGCAGGTTCGTGAAGACTGCCATCCCGGCCGGGCAGGTGCTTCTCTCCAACGGCTACATGGACAAATACAACGTGAAGAAGGGCGACACGGTCCGTCTCTACGACAAATACGCCGACAGGACCTACGAATTCGTCGTGGCCGGGGAATACCCCTACGAGGCGTCCCTTGCGGTGTTCATGAACCGCGGGGAATTTGCCGAGATGTTTGACAAGACGCCGGATTACTACAGCGGGTATTTTTCGGACCGGGAGCTTACGGAGCTGAGCGAGTCAAACGTATACATGCGCCTTGACAGCAGCGTGTTCGGAAGCTTTGCGGACCAGCTCTGGAAATCTTTCGCGGACTTCATGGGCCCCGTCAAATGGTTCGGCATCCTCATGTTCGTGTTGATGGTCTACCTTCTGGCGAAGCAGATTATCGAGCGAAACCAGACGAGCATCTCCATGACGAAGATTTTGGGCTTCACCGGCGGCGAGATCGGCGGGCTGTACATCGTCTCCACCTCCCTCGTGGTTGTGGCGAGCCTCCTTCTTGCGGTGCCCCTTGTGGACCGGCTTCTGCGCCTGGTGTTTAAGACCTACCTTTACCAGCGCATGAGCGGTTATCTGCCGTACTGCGTGAGCAGCGACTGTTACTGGAAGATGATTCTTTTGGGAATTGCGAGCTATGCGGCCGTAGTTGCATTGCAGCTTTGGAAGATTCATCGCATCCCCAAGAGTGAAGCGCTGAAGACGCTGGAATAACAAGAAGCAAACGAAAAACCCGCCGGTCAGCCGGCGGGTTTTTTGACGCTGAATTATCGAACGGAAGGCCGCC
>Ga0310694_10006281_pt1 | contig 11256 bp, 10 predicted proteins | sample 174DNAGHGhighgp2_FD_203884 | JGI IMG/M metagenome (GOLD analysis project Ga0310694, IMG submission 203884) | Sheep rumen microbial communities from Palmerston North, Manawatu-Wanganui, New Zealand - 1742 DNA GHGhigh gp2 (v2) (version 2) | ecosystem: Host-associated > Mammals > Digestive system... | reverse complement strand
AGCTCCGGCAGCTCGGACAGGAAGGAAATGTCCTCGCAGGCATTATGGCCGAAGTCCAGCGCTTTGAGCTGCTTGCAGTACCGGAGCAGGGAAAGCTCCTTCGCCCGGTGCGTCTGGGAGTTGGGGCCGTGCAGCGTGGAGAAGGCCGTGACATCGGTGCGCACCAGATGATCGCCGATGATCAGGGTCCAGCCGAATTCGACGCCCGGATAGCGCGCAGTCAGCTCCGCGATGGACTGGGGCCCCACGGGCGTGCCGAACATATCCACCTTTTCCAGATTGGGATAGGCGTCGAGAATCTGTTCGATCTTGGCCAGCTTCATATACCCGCTTCCCAGATCCAGATATGTGACGGAAGCCGGATCTTCAGCGGTTTCCGTCAGGGAGAAGGCGGGAAGAAGCAGGAACAGAACCAGCGAGAGCAGCAGCGTTCTTTTCATATCGGATTTCTTTCCTTTCGGATTTCTTTGCTCTGTGTGGAAATTTGCGCGGAAGGCAGAGGGAAAGCCTGCCGCTGTCCGGGAGTGCTGCAGCCATTATATGCCTCCGGACAGGACTTGGCAAGGCCGGACGAAGCGCTGCTTCAGCCGTATCGGTTGCAAATCAAGGGACGGCATGTTATAATGGCCCTGTTCCGGTTGGCGGAACGGGTTTTTTGTCATGGTTATGAACGAAAGGATTGAATGTTTTCATGGGCCTATGGCTTGCCCTGATCCTGTGTATCGCGCTGTCCGCTTTCTTCTCCGCTACGGAGACCGCTTTTTCCGCCTGCAACAAGGTTCGCCTGAAGACGATTGAGGGGGAGCGCAGGGAGAAGGCACAGATGGCGCTCAACCTTCTTGAAAAATATGATTCGCTTCTGACCGCCGTGCTGATTGGCAACAATGTGGTGAACATTGCGGGTACAGCCATCGCGACGGTGATTTTTACCACGCGGATTCTTCCCGGCCGGGAGGATCTGGGGGCGACCGTGGCCTCTGCCGTGATGACGGTGCTGGTGCTTTTCCTGGGCGAGGTCGGCCCCAAAACCCTCGCCAAGCAGCAGCCGGAGAAGTTTGCCATGTCCGTCAGCTCCGTGATGGAGGTGCTGGTGATCCTGCTCAGACCGCTGGATCTGCTTTTTTCCTTCTGGCGGAAGGCACTGAGCAAGCTGGTCAAGCCGGTGGAGGAGGAAAACCAGATTGAGGATGAGCTGATGACCATCATCGATGAGGCCCAGACGGAGGGCGACATCGAGGAGGTGGAGGGTGAACTGATCCGCTCCGCCATTGAATTCAATGATCAGAACGCGGCGGACATCATGACCCCGCGGGTGGACGTCACCGCCGTTGAGGACACAGCGACCCCGGAGGAGGCGGCGGATCTCTTCCGCGTGACCTGGTATTCCCGGATCCCCGTGTATCATGAGGATCTGGACCATATCGTAGGCATTCTGAACGAAAAGGATTTCTATAAGATGACCCACGAGGGCTGCAGCGATATCACCCGGATCATGAAGGAGCCGGTCTTCGCGCCGGCCAGCCTTTCCATCGGCAATCTGCTCAAGCAGTTCCGCACATCCAAGACCCATCTGGTGGTGCTTCTGGACGAGTTCGGCGGCACGGAGGGCATCGTTACCCTGGAGGATGTGCTGGAGGAGCTGGTGGGCGAAATCTACGACGAGCACGATGAGATCAGCGAACAGATGGTGGAAAAGGAAGACGGCAGCGTCATCGTGGACGGCGGCATGCAGCTGCAGGAGCTGCAGGAAAAGTATGGCGACAATACCGCCTATGAGGCGGATACCGTGGGCGGCTGGGCGAGCGAAATGCTCGAAAAGGTGCCGGAGGTCGGAGACAGCTTCAGCACCGGCGGCCATGTGTTTACCGTAACCGAGATGGACGGCTTCCGCGTGACGAAGATTCAGATCACCGATGCGCCTGAGGAGCAGGAGGAAACTGAGGAAAAACCCGAGGAAGATCCGAAAACGGACGGAAACGAAAAGAAACAGAAATAAAGAAGCGGAAATAAAGAACGCGCCTTCGCAGATGCATGCGAAGGCGCTGCTTTTTCGGCGGATTCATTCCGCCGCGGCGGTGCGCTCCTCCAGGGCCTTTTCCACAACGGTCCGGAAAGCGACGTTATCCGTCATCCGGGAGATGGCTTCAACAGCCATCAGAAGCAGATCATGCTCGCTGACGCCCTCGCGGGCGCCCTTGGTGATGGCGAAAATCAGCTCTTCGGACTTGTGAATATTGGTCTGATAGGTCTTGAACATGGATTCCGCGCTGAAGGGATCGGCGGACTCCGTTTTTACAGATGCTTCCGGGTTTTCCGGAGGGGCTGTGTACTCACTCATGGACGGCTCTCCTTCCCAGGCAGGATTCTGAAACCAGTATACCACACGCGTCAAGCGGGAAAGCGCGGCGCGGGCGGGCAGCGGGAACCGGGAGGATCAGCTGCGGTAGCGGCCTCCGGCGGGGAATGGCCTGCGGGGCCGGGCGCTGTTCGCTTCGGCCCCGGCTTCTTCCGGAGCGCCTGCTTCTCCGGCATCGGGCTTTTCCTCCGGGAAGGGTGGAAAATCCGGCCCTTCGGGGAAGCCCGGAGGGGGAAGGGCGCCGGGGCGGCGGGAGGGCTTCAGACGCTCATGAGGCGCATCGGAAGCGAGGGCTTCCAGATGGGTGCTGAGCCTGTCGCACAGGGCGGCAAACTGTTCCTTTTCAGCCTCCGTGAAGCAGGCGGTTTTCATTTCGGCGTCCGCCCTGCGGTCCGCGTTCATCACATCCACCATATCCTGCCCACGGCCGGACAGGGAAACATGCTGGATCCGGCGGTCCTTTTCATCCGCGGCGCGGAGGATCCATCCCTCCTTTTCCGCCCGGGCGAGCATCTCACTCAGGGAGGAGGGGCGCAGATCCATCATTTCGCATAAATCCCGGGAGGAAATGCCCGGATTCCCGGCGACACACAGCAGCATGCTGGCGACGCCCGGCGGGAATGGAAGCCGTCTCCTTTCCGGGGGAACGCGGCGCATGGCGCGGTAAAGCTTCATCACGGACAGCATCACTTCTTCATTCTTCATCGGCATAACTCCTTTCATCGGGGGAAGATCCCCAAGTTATAAATTCGGTACCGAACGGTTTGATTATAATTCGGTACCAAACAAATGTCAAGGGGTTCTTTTTTCGGCGGTACCGGAGAAGGGCGGAGGCGGGAGGGTGACAAGCAGGGGGAAAATCTGATATAATAGTCCGGATATCATGAGCCGGCGGGAAACACCGGCAGATGAGCTGGGAAGACAGCAGGGAAAACCGGAGGGACGGAACGATGAAGATTCTTTATGTAACCAGCGAGTGCGCACCTTTCAGCAAATCCGGCGGACTGGCGGATGTGGCCTGTTCCCTGCCGCCCGTACTGAAGAAGATGGGGGATGAGGTGGAGATCATCACGCCCCTGTATCAGAGCACGTGGAATCATTTTTCCCAGGACCTGACCTTCCGGGGCACCTTCCCGGTTGTCCTGCGGGATATGACCCTTTTTGCCCAGGTATACCAGGGGGAGCGCGAGGGCGTGACCGTCTGGTTCGTCGGGCATGACGAGCTTTTCAAACAACGGGAGCGGATGTACGGCTACGGAGATGACAACTGGCGCTTCGCCTTCTTCAGCAAGGCGGTGATCTCCCTGCTCGGACTTTTGAGCCCGTGCCCGGATATTCTGCACTGCAATGACTGGGAAACGGCCCCGGCGATTCTTTACCTGAAGGATCTGCAGGCGCAGGATTCCCGGTTCGGCGCCATCCGCACGGTATATACGATTCATAATATCGCCTATCAGGGCCAGTATGCCCGGGAAAAGATGGGCTCCGTTTTCGGGCTGGATGAAAGCTGGTATGACCGGGCACTGGTCTACGGCTATGAAGGCAGGGAGGACATCAACCTGATGAAGGGCGCCATGATGATGGCGGACGCGGTGTCCACCGTATCGCCGACCTATGCCCGGGAGCTGCATCATCATCAGTTCGGCTCAGGACTCGAGGGCGTCATCGACTATGTGGACGGAAAGCTCTACGGCATTCTCAACGGCCTGGATATGGACCTTTACAATCCGCTGCACGATCACCGGATTCCCGCGCCTTTCACGGCGGAGGATCTGAGCGGCAAGGCCGTGTGCAAGGAAGCGGTTCAGCGGCGCTTCGGGCTGACGCTGGAGCCGGAATGGCCGCTGGTCGCCGTGGTGGCCCGGTTGGTGGAGCAGAAGGGCTTTGACCTGATCAGGGACGCGCTTCCCGGGCTGATGGATCTGGGCGTGCAGCTGGTGGTGTTCGGCCAGGGGGATCCGGAGTATCAGGACTATTTCCGCTGGGCCAGCGAGCACTGGCGTGGACAGATGGGCTACAGCTCCGATTTCAGCGATGACGTGGCCAGCGTGGTTTTTGCCGGGGCGGACTTCTATCTGATGCCCTCCCGGTTCGAGCCCTGCGGGCTGAGCCAGATGATGGCCATGCGCTACGGCACGGTACCCATCGTGCGTGAAACAGGCGGCCTGAGGGATTCCGTTCGCCCCTACAGCACCTTTGACGGGATCGGCGAAGGATTTTCCTTCTCCGAATATGCTGCGAAGGACCTGTATCTGGCGGTGCTGCAGGCCATCAAGGTGTATCTGGGAGATCCGGATACTTTCCACACACTGCGGGTCCGCTGCATGCAGAAGGATTTTTCCTGGGAACAGAGCGCCCGGCAGTACCGGCGCATGTACGGCGAGGTTTACGTCAGCGGGCACAGGGAAGGCCTGACCTATGAGGAAGCCTTCGAGCACATCCGGGAAGCCTATCAGCAGGTGGACGCGCAGAACCGGGAAAAGCATCCGGAACGCTTCCATGAGGGATTCAGGAGAATTATTGAAATCGAGCTGGTGGGAGAGGGCGCCGGCTGGCTGTATATCGATATCCGCGAGGACGGATACAGGGTGGAGCCGTGGTCTTATCATGACGCCGACGCGCATATCAAGTGCAGTTATTATCATCTGATGCGCATGATTCACGGGGAAACCACCTGCACCCGGCTGTTCATGAAGGGACGGCTGAAAATTACGGGCAACCTGGCCAAGGGATTTGAAATCAAGAATCTGCTGTCCCCTGCCTGATCGGGAAGGGGCAGGAAAGGAAAAAACATGAGGAAAACGATTGCGGCGGTCCTCGCACTGCTGCTGGTGATGCTGACAGCACTCGCAGGCGCGGAGGAGGAGATCGTTGAGAACGTGGTTCTGGATGCTCAGGCTCCCGCCTCCGTGACGGCCGAAGAGGTTTTTACGCCCTCCTACGGCAGTGAATACGGCCCGGAGTACGGGGAGAACCCCAGCACCTACTGGACGACACCCATGGACATTACGGATGAAGCCGCAGTATGGGAGATGCTGATGAAGCCCATCACGGTGGTGGACATCGGCAAGAAGAGCAGCGCCAAGGTGCAGACCTTTTTGTACCGGGAGCCGGATAAAAACAGCACAAAGGTGGGTGTGGTGACCTGCGAAAGCCAGGGCGTGCGCGTGCTGGAAACGCTCGAAAACGGCTGGAGCCGGGTGGAATGCTATTCCAGCTCTTTTCACGGCACCGAGGTGCCGGCCTGGAATATTCTGGTGAACGGATATCTTCCGACCGAATACCTGAAGCAGGTGGAGCCGGATCAGGATATGGGCATCGTGGTCGACAAGCTGACGCAGCGGCTGTATCTGTTTGCGGAGGGGAAGCTTCTGTCCACCCTGCTGTGCTCCACGGGCCTGGCGCAGTGGAACGGGAGCAAATATCAGCCCTACAATGAAACGCGCTCCGGCGAATTCCTGACGATGGGAAAGCTGGACAATATCGACAGTGACAATCTGAAGTGCCCCTACGCGGTTCGCTTCAACAACGGAGACATGATGCATGAGGTTCCGCATACGCTGAATGCGGATGAATCCTGGAATTACAAATATAACGAGCCGAAGCTGGGAACCAAATGCAGCCACGGCTGCATCCGGGTGCAGTACAAGCGGACGCCCGAGGGCATCAACATGAAATGGATTTTCAGCCATCTGACCCAGAAGAGCCGGGTGAAGCTGATCATCTGGGAGGACTGGCAGGGACGGCAGATCCCCGTTCCTTCGGAGGATACGGTGCTTTACTATAATCCGAACGGCGGCTCCAGCTATCACCGGTCTGAAACCTGCTACGGCTACAAAGGGAACGAAAAAACGATGGTTCCCTTTCTGTACAGTGAGCTGGATGAGGGCGACTTCGCGAAGCTGAAACGCTGCACATACTGCTGTCCCGTAATGAGAAAGGCGGACATTGAGGAAATCAACGCGCGTTACGCTCCGGGCGGAGATCACGATGAACTGCTGACGAAGCTCAGACAGGATTATTATGACATGATGGCGCAAGCGGAATAAGGCGGAGGCAAAGGAGGATCCCGCAGCCATGCACATGCGGACCAAAAAGTGGGCACGGCCTGAGTTGCATGCCTGTGAATATTATACGGACGGCGGGGAGAGCCTGCGGGGAAAATGGCGGGAAACCTTTTCCCGCCCGGAAAGGCCGCTGCATCTGGAGCTGGGCTGCGGCAAGGGCGTCAGCACGGCGCAGATGATTGCCGACCATCCGGAGATCAATTATGTGGCTGCCGATCTGAGCGCGGATGTGCTGGGAACAGCACGGCGGAATATTGCTGCGGCCTGCGGGGATCATCCCGCAAATGCCCGCCTTCTGCAGACGGACATCTGCATGATCCGGAAGGTGTTTGCCCCGGAGGACCGGGTGGAGCGAATTTATATTCATTTCTGCAATCCCTGGACGGAGCATCCGAAGCATGAAAAAAGACGGCTGACTCACCCGCGCCAGCTGATGCAGTACAGGGAGTTCCTGGTGCCGGGAGGGGAAATCTGGTTTAAAACGGATGACGACACCCTTTTTCTGGATTCGCTGGTCTATCTGGATCTGTGCGGATTTGAGTGCACGGGCCTGACCCATGATCTGCATGCTTCCGGCTTTCAGCCGAACTATATCACAGAGCATGAGGCGAAATTCACCGCGCTGGGCGTGCCGATCAAGTTCGGCATCTTCCGCATGAAGCAGGGGCCGGAAGGCTTCGATCCGACCCGCTACAGGCTGACGCCGGGGGTCCGGCAGAGAGCGCTGGAGCGCCTGGATCGCGAAAAAGCATTTGAAAACGTCAGCAGTACAGAAATTATGCAATCCAAATGAATAATATAAGCAGATAATCAACAAAATTGAATAAAAATGCAAAAAAACGCTTGACATGCCCCTGGGGCGGTGCTATACTGACGCTGTTTCAGACAGAAACAGGAAAGAAAAGAAATTCGGAGGGATGGATTATGATGAAGAAACTGATCGCACTGATTGCGGCAATCTGCATGCTGGGCTGCGCCTGCTCCGCCATGGCGGACACGCTGACCATGGGAACCAACGCCAGCTTCCCGCCCTATGAATTTTATGAGGCGGAAACCATCGTAGGCATCGACGCGGAAATCGCCGCGGCCATCGCTGAGAAGCTCGGCATGGAGCTGGTTATTGAGGATATGGACTTCAATGCCATCCTCCCCGCCATCACCAGCGGCAAGATCGACATGGGCATGGCCGGCATGACCGTGACTGAGGAGCGCCTGCAGAGCGTGAACTTCTCCGTGTCTTACGCCACCGGTATCCAGGCGATCATCGTCAAGGAAGATTCCGCGATCGCCAGCGTGGATGACCTGTATGCGGAAGGCGCGCAGTACATCATCGGCGTTCAGGAAGCCACGACCGGCGATATCTACTGCACTGATGATTTCGGCGAAGCACGGGTTCAGAAATTCAAGGTCGGTGCGGACGCCGTGGAAGCGCTGAAGACCGGCAAGGTTGACTGCGTGATCATCGATAACCAGCCCGCGATTGCTTATGTGGCCGCAAACGAAGGACTGAAGATTCTGGAATCCACCTACGCGCTGGAGGATTACGCCATCGCCGTGGCGCTGGAAAACACCGAGCTGCTGGATAAGATCAACGCCGCGCTGGAGGAGCTGATCGAGGACGGCACGGTGGCCGCCATCGTCGAAAAGTACATCAAGGAATAATCCCGGGCAACCGGATGCAGCAGGGGACGAGGAATCGCCCCCTCTTGCTGTTTTTTAAAAAGGAGATCTGACCATGAAAAACACCGGGAAAACCGGGATATGGCTCAAGGTGCTTGCGTGGGCGGCCGTGATCGCGGCCGCCTGCCTGATTGGATACAACACGCTTATCCGCGACGCTGACGTGCTCAGAATTGAGAACGGAAAAATCGCGGGGATCAAGGCAACCTGGCTGACGGCCCGCTTTACCGCGGACGGGCAGGAGGAACGCTACTACAAGCTGGCGGATGTGACTGCGCCCGCCGGATATAAAACCGACAGGGCAGCGGAAGATCCGGACGGGGATGGGCTGACCACCTTTTTCTCCTTTGTCGGCAAGGACGAGGAGAAAAACCCGGGCGTTGTTCTGATCCAGGGCCGTGCGGGATCTCCGGAGGAGCTCTGCGAGGCCTCCGGCGCCGCCAATTGCGGGGAACTCCGGGCTGCGGGAGGCATGGAGGGATGGCTGACGCAGGAGGACGGGGAAACCGGAAGCACGCTGGTGTTCCGTACGGCATCCCCTTATCCGGAGGCCAGCATTGAAATCACCGTTCTGCCGAAGGAAGGTATGACGGATGAGGATGCCCTGGCGCTGCTGAGCGCTGCGGCGGAAAAGGTGACTCCCGGAAAACAGCTGGCTCCGCTGGTGGCGGACTTCAAGCTCAACTTCCTGGATGATTCGCGCTGGACCTATCTGCTGAATGGCCTGGCGGTGACGCTGGAGATCACGCTTGGCGCCGTGCTGCTGGGCATTGTCATCGGCATCCTGGTGGCTACCGTAAGGTCCACCTGGGAGCAGAATGAGGAAAGAATGCGCAAGGGGATCGGACGGGCGGCCCTGAGCATTCTGAACAGGCTCTGCAAGGTTTATCTGACCGTGATCCGCGGAACCCCTGTGGTGATTCAGCTGATGATCATGTATTACGTGATCTTTACCTCATCCCGCAACGGGGTGCTGATTGCCATGCTGGCCTTCGGAATCAATTCCGGCGCGTATGTGGCGGAGATCATCCGGGGCGGCATCATGAGCGTGGACCGGGGGCAGCTGGAAGCGGGCCGCAGTCTGGGATTCAACTATGTGCAGACCATGTGGCACGTGATTATTCCCCAGGCGATGAAGACCGTGCTTCCCGCGCTGGCCAACGAGTTCATTGTGCTTTTGAAGGAAACTTCCGTATCCGGTTATGTGGCGGTGAAAGACCTGACCAAGGGCGGCGACATCATCCGCGGGGTAACCTACTCCGCCTTCATGCCGCTGCTGGCTGTGGCAGCCATTTATCTGATCATGGTCATGTTCTTCACATGGCTGGTCGGCAAGCTGGAAAGGAGGCTGCGTTCCAGTGACCACTGAGACGGTGATCTCCGTACGGGATCTGACAAAGTCGTTTTACGGCGGAAAGCTGCATGCGCTGCGGGGCATCAGCACCGACATACACAGGGGCGAGGTGGTCGTGGTGATCGGTCCCTCGGGCAGCGGCAAGAGCACTTTTCTGCGCTGCCTGAACCTGCTTGAAATGCCCACGGGAGGCACCATCACCTTTGAGGGATCGGATATCACCGATCCGAAGGCGGACATCAATGCCTACCGACAAAAAATGGGCATGGTTTTTCAGCATTTCAATCTTTTTCCGCACATGACCGTGCTGAAAAACATGACCATCGCGCCCATCAAGCTGATGAAGCGGGATAAGGAAGAGGCGGAAAAGCAGGCCATGACGCTGCTGGAACGCGTGAATCTGGCAGACAGGGCAAAGGCTTACCCCAATCAGCTGTCCGGCGGCCAGAAGCAGCGGATCGCCATCGTGCGCGCGCTGTGCATGAATCCGGATGTGATGTTGTTTGATGAGCCTACCTCTGCGCTGGATCCGGAGATGGTCGGCGAGGTGCTGGACGTGATGAAAGAACTGGCCCGAAGCGGCATGACCATGGTATGCGTGACCCATGAGATGGGCTTTGCTCGCGAGGTGGCGGACCGGGTGCTGTTTATCGATGAAGGAAAAATCGTGGAGGAAGGAACGCCGGACGAGATTTTCTCCGCTCCGAAGGAACAGCGGACGAAGGACTTTTTGAACAAGGTGCTTTAAAGGAAATGAATCTGCTTCAGGAAATACTGTCCCTGGCCGCGGCCGGGACCATGATGCTGACCTCGGCACTGGATACGCTGACGCCGCAGCATGACGTGAAGGGCTTTTTGTTTTTAGCGAACCGTGCGTATGGGGTTGCGCAGGTGTATGAACCGGATGACCTGCGGGAGGCGCAGGTTCAGGGCTCCGTCCGCCGGATGCGTGAGGAAGCCTCCCTGGCGCTGGAGGAGATGTTTGCCGCGTGCAGGGAGGAAACCGGCGTCACGCTGATCTCAATCAGCGGCTACCGGTCCTGGCAGACGCAGAACAATATCTGGCAGCGCAAGCTGAAAAATGTGAAGGGCAGCGTTGAGAAAGCGCAGGAGTTTGTGGCCCCTCCGGGCGCAAGCGAGCACCAGCTGGGCCTGGCCATGGATATCGGCCAGAAGCACAAGCCGCATCTGAACCAGAAATTTGGTGACACGGAAGGCGGGAAGTGGGCCAGGGAAAACTGCTGGCGCTTCGGCTTTATACTTCGCTATCAGGCGGAATGGGAGGAAATTACCGGATATAAGGAAGAACCCTGGCATTTCCGCTATGTGGGAAAAGCGCTGGCGGAGAAAACTCATAAGGCGAACGTGCCTTTTGAAACCTGGCTGATTCAGTACCGGTATGAGAACCTGATGAGCATCGCCCGGGACGGGCAGGGGGAACAGCAATGAGGAAGATCAGGAGGCTGCTGGCAGTGATGGCCTGCGCGACGCTGCTGGGAGCACTCACCGCCCGGACGGCGGATCAGGCTTTCGCGGAGGCGGAAGTGGAAATTGAGGAAATCATTGAAGAAGTCAATCTGGATGCCGCGGTCTACGAGGGCGTGGCATGGAATTTTCCCCTCGCGCTGGAGGAAATGAATCCGGAATATATCCGCCTGGCAAATAAACACTATCTGCTGGCCAAGGATTATGTGCCCGACGACCTGGTCAAGGTGCCGAAGGATCCGAAAAAAGGGGGCATCCGGTGGGCGGTAACTCCCTCGGACGGAAAGCTGAAGGGTATGTATCTGCGTGCGGAG
>Ga0310694_10006280_pt1 | contig 11256 bp, 7 predicted proteins | sample 174DNAGHGhighgp2_FD_203884 | JGI IMG/M metagenome (GOLD analysis project Ga0310694, IMG submission 203884) | Sheep rumen microbial communities from Palmerston North, Manawatu-Wanganui, New Zealand - 1742 DNA GHGhigh gp2 (v2) (version 2) | ecosystem: Host-associated > Mammals > Digestive system >... | reverse complement strand
ATCGGCGGCGAAATGGATTACGACTACATGGAGGCCGTAAAGACAGCCATGATTGACCAGGATGTCATACTCAGGCAGAAGGATTTGAACATCGTTTACAGCGCCATGCACGGCACTGGTCGTGTTATCGTGCCTCTCTGTCTCCGTTCCTGGGGATTCCAGAATATTCATGTTGTGCCGGAGCAAATGGTGGTGGACGGCAATTTCCCCACTGTCGTGAGCCCCAATCCAGAAAATGCAGAAGCCATGACGCTTGGCATGAAGCTCGGCACGCGTCTCAACGCCGACCTCGTAGTTGCCACAGACCCGGATGCCGACCGACTGGCCATCGTTTGTCGCGACAACAAGGGCGAATGGATGATTATCAACGGCAACCAGACGTGCATGATGTTCTGCTACTATATTATTAAGAATAAGAAAGCGCTGGGCCAACTGAAGGATACAGACTTCCTCGTGAAGACTATCGTCACCACCGAGGTCATCACCAAGATGGCACAGAAGAACAACATCGAACTGCGCGACTGCTACACTGGATTCAAGTGGATTGCCCGCGAAATTGCCATTTCAGAAGGCAAGAAGAACTATATTGGCGGAGGAGAAGAGAGTTTCGGTTTCCTGCCTTTCGACAAAGTTCGCGACAAGGATGCACCTGCCAGCATTTGTCTCATCTGTGAAATTGCAGCTTGGGCACGAGACAACGGCATGACGCTCTACGACTTGCTGATGCAGATATACTTGGAATACGGTTTCTCTCTCGAGCACACTATCAATGTGGTGCGTCCCGGTAAAGCTGGCGCAGACGAGATTAAGGCCATGATGGAGAATTATCGGCAGAATCCGCCCAAGGAGATTGCAGGCAGCCGTGTCGTATTGAGCAAGGACTTCAAACTGCTGAAAAAATACGATGCCGAAGGCAATGCTTCGCCGCTCGAAATGCCGGCTGCAAGCAATGTGCTGCAATATTTCTGCGAGGACGGAACGAAAGTTAGCATTCGCCCCAGCGGCACCGAGCCAAAGATTAAATTCTACTTCGAGGTGAAGGACACCATGGGTTGCGCAAATTGCTACACAGGTTGCGTAGAACGCGCTAAGCAGAAGGTGGAAGAAATAAAGAAGTCGCTTGGCATCTGACTCCCCACCCTACACAATTTCTAAATTTGGGATGTACCTCATTTTCTGGTGGGGTGCATCCCATTTTTTTGCGTCTCAAAAACTTAAATTTGCACGCAGAAAATGTTAAAACGCAGCAGAAAAACTCCTTTTTGACAGCAAAACCTACACCAAAACGGCTTGCCTACACCGAAACCTACACTACCCTATCAAATTGTTCCACAGCGAAATAAGGGCTACGAGTGTAGGCGTGTAGGTTTTTTCTGAGAAAAATTATCTGGGGCTGTATAACCTATATATGCTCCCTTTCGTTTTACTTTTCTATGTAGTCAAACAAATCTATGGTTCCGGCATCGTTCTGCACACCAAGTGTAGGAACAAATTCCACCAAGCGAGTTTTACCGCTCCCTTTTTCGACATAAAAATTCACTAAGGCACCCGTATAGCTGCGGAACACCACCAGAAAAGCGGAATCCGTCTCCTCGCCCATCGTCACAGACATTATGGCAGAGTCACCTGCGGCCACGCTCCAGTCATACGCCTCGTGGCAATAGTTGCTCACACCTTCGAATGCCATTTCTGCAGTCACTTCCATACGTTTCGTCGCATCCGTATTCCCACGGCACGAAAACAAGAATATCGCTGCAATAATGATGAAACTATATTTCATAAACCTCCCCCTTTGAATTAACTATTCTTCTCGAATCAATTGTTTCCATATTGTTTCGACAGTCGGGAACATTTCAGAATACTTCTTATAATCTTCCTTCAACAACTCAGACGAAGTTTTTCCCTTCGTGTCTGTATATTCAAATTCAACAACGTAGAATTCATCTTCGACGTCAATGTCCCTTACTATATTTTCTTTTTTATGGGTCAATGTCAGATGTCGATAACTATTGGAAGATTTTAAATTGAAAACGGAAGGAACATTAAATTCGTCATAACGATATAATTCCGTCTTATTGTGTTTCGACAATACTTGCGTGTACCCGAATAGATTTGTCACAAGAGTGCTTTTGGGCCACAAGGCATCTATAGACAAAAGCATCTCGTCTTTGTCAGGGAAGACCTCGCAACTGCCTATTGAGACGGTATCTGCATAGACAACCCCCGACTGGATATTTCTCTTTTTATCACGCATGGCTTCCTCATAGAGCGTGTTCTTGTCAAGAAACGGAAGAGCCATGTACTTGTCGCCAATCATCATGCTTCGATTCTTCTGTGCAATGTCCTGTCTCTTCGACATGAAGTAATTTGTGACGACATTACCGCAATGCACCTTTTTGCTTTTGGTGTCGATATAGAATTCACGTATTCCATCCATACAATACTTGAGGCATGAATCTACATGTTCTATACTCCTAAAGTACACTTTACAATGATAATATTTCTTTTTCTTTGCTGTTACTCCAACCTCCGATAATTTATAAGATGATGGAGACAGGAGAATAATGCTGTCCTCATTAAAAATTACACACTTTGGCTCGTAGCTTATATGAGAAATGTGGTATTCAAGGCCTTTCTGAAGATTAATATATCCTCCGATGTCAGAACGACCTATTACTGTTCCATTATCATCATAGACACTTGCATAGCTAACTGGAATCTTGGTTATGCTGTCTGCCAACAAAACGTGCTGAGCAAATCCTTCTAAACAAATAAGGAAAAGAATTTGGACTAAAATGAAATACTTCATACTTTGTTTTACTTTCGAATACATGAACTCCTCGTATTCGAAGTTTATTAGACTAACGCGTGACGCTTGTAATCTGTAGTCTCAAGGTGCCAATGGGTACTTGCACTTCCACCACATCTCCTTCGTTCTTCCCCAAGAGAGCACGAGCAATGGGCGACTTGATGGAGAGTTTCCCTTCGGCCATGTTTGCTTCGTGCGTACTGACAATTGTATAGCAGAGCTTTGCGTTGGTGTCGAGATTCGTCATCTCTACTCGGCTCAGCAGCCCGATGCCATCGCTCCGAAGCGCGGACTTGTCTATCACTCGTGCAAACTCCAGCACTCTCTGCATGAAGCGAATGCGGCCCAGCAGTTTGCCTTGCTCACGTTTTGCTGCGTGGTACTCGAAGTTCTCGCTGAGGTCGCCTTTGTCGCGAGCCTCGGCAATGGCATCTTTCACCCGCTGCAGTTCCACGGTCTCCAGTTCATGTAGTTCGGCTACAAGTTTGTCGTAGCCCTCTTGCGACATATATTCCATAATTCAACTTTCTGAAAACAGAAAGGGTTGTCCCCATTAGAGAACAATCCTTTCTGCCTGTTATAGTTTTCAATGTTAGAACGGTGCTTCGTTGCTCATCCACTTTGCCCAGATGTTGCCCGGGTTCAGTTTGGCAGCTTCGGCAAACAACTGTTTGGCTTTCGTCTTGTCGCCTTGCAGCTCCTCAATCATGCCATTGAAGAAATTCATATTGCTTTCTCTCACGTTCTGTCTGGCCACACCAAACTTGGCATAGTTGTCAATCATGTTTTGCTTCATCTTTTCGCGATAAGCCAGCATCTGTTCCATGGCAGAATCGGCCTCTGCTGTCATCCCCAACTTGCGCATCGACTTAATCTGGTAGTAAGGCAAGTCTGTGGTGTATCTTACCTTGGCAGCAGCAGACTTCTCGAACGCAGCCTTAGCCAGGTCAGCCTTGCCCAAGGCTTCGTAAGCAACGCCTTGCAGGTAGCAAGCCTTAGCCGTGTAGCCACCATTGTTAGACGGAGCCACCTCCAAGTTGGTCGGATACTGTTGAGCCAAATCCAATTCGCTGATGGCCTTCTGGTAATTCTTCTTTTTCAGCAAGGTCATACCCTTGAGCATGTGGGTATTCACATAGACCGTATGGATTTCTCCGCCACCTTCCCACGAGTGGAAGTAGCGATTCTCCAGAATCTTAGAAGCTTTGTCATACAGCCCCTTCTCGTTATAGATAGAAAGCAGTCGCATGACGGCATCATCGTGTTTCATCACGGTCTTGATATTCTTCTCCATCCTCTTCAGACGAGTATCAATGGACGCGCCTCCCTTCTCGAATATCTTGTCCGACTCAGTCATCAGCAAGGCATCATTGGGGTTGGCTTTGATGGCCATGTCATAATACTTCATCGAGGCTTCGTAGTTGTTCTTCCGGCCTTCGCCAAAGGCTACGTTACGACAGAAGAGTGCCTCGCCCGGCAAAAGGTCGGCTGCCTTATGCCATTCGGCCAAGCCTTTATCCTTCTGTCCGAGATAGTACAACAGGTTGCCAAAGTAGTAATGCAGGTTCGCATCATCCGGCTGCACCCTTAGCAGCGATTCGAACATCTCGATTTCCTCTATGCGCATCGGGAAGTTCTGGTCCTTCTTAAGCATGGAGGCCTTCCTAATTGCGTCTGCAGCTTCGGCCGTGTTATCAGGCAAAAGTGTGTAGGCCCGGTAGAGGTGAACCAGAGGGAAGTCGGCAAACGGAGAGCCGATGGCAATGGCGGCATCCAGCATGGTGCGAGCATCCTGCTTGTCGCCGAATGTCAGATAGTTGGAAGCCACCTCCAGCAGTTCCTGCACCGCAATGATGCCTTCGCTACGCTGCTTGCGTGTGCCGGCCAGGAACGAAGCATCGCCTTTGTCGAGGAAAGAAGTCTCGAACTCGCTCATATAATCCAGCGGGTCGATGGTCTTTATCAGTTGGATGACTTCCTTTGCCTCGGCCTTCTTGCCCATTTTGCGAAGTACGAATGCCTTCAGGGTCAGCGACTGCAGGTCGTGTGCACCCACCAGCAACGCCTCGTCCACGAGCCTGAGAGCCCCGGGGTAGTCCTTTTCGTTCGTGGCAGCCACAGCCAACTGATAGAAGGCCGGGTGCTTAAACGCTGGCGTGTAAGTGGCGGCCCACAGGTTCTCTTCCGACTTCGTCTTCTTGCCCATCAGACGATACAGATAGCCCAAATAGTAGTTGCCCTCCGTATTCATCACTCTCGTATATTTCTGAGCCAGTCGGCTTTGTGCGCGAAGCAGGTGTCGCTCGGCCTTCTCCCATTCTCCCTGTCGGATGTAGTGCTTGCCCACCTCTATGTTCACGCGTGCATCGTTCGAGTCGCGACGAAGTGCCTCGTTATAGTAGTCCATGTAATTCAGGATGCCATTGTTGAACTGGTCTATGCGCAAGCCTGCCAGATACAGTTCTTCGTTCGTCTCTATGTCCTTGGCCGGTTTGGTGTTGGTGACCACCTGCGGAAGTTCCTTCTCCTCGAGCTTCACTGGCGTATAGTCCACCAGCACTTCGCCCTCCGCATTATAGAGAGCGGTATAGAGCTCCCAGTCTTTCGCTTCGGCCGGCACAGCCACTTCGCTCAGGAAATAATTCTTCGGGTCGATGTCCGTTCTACGGTCCATCAGCACTTGGTCTTTGTATTTCACCACAATGCGAGCATTCTTGTACGCAGCAGTGGCGTTGTAGCCCACCAAGTACTTACCATTTCCTTTCGGCTCCAAGTTTACGGCTCCCTCGTTCGTGGCATTCTTGCAACCCTTAATGCCCCTGATGGGATACCAGATTTGCGTGAACTCGCGTATCTCGCCCGGGTTAATCCAACTGTAGTCGGGCTGGTTGTCGGAGTAAGCACCCACCATCAGTTCCAGATAGTGCCCGTCATTGTCCGACAGAATCTTATTCCACAGCTCGCCGCTCTCGTTCTTGCCCCAGAGGAAGAACTTCTTGCCAGGCACAATATGGCGGTTGGCCACGTGCACCGTGCCTGCATCCTTACCATGGTCGTAGCCAGCCAGAAAGTTCATCTTGCTGTCCCATGCAAAGATGGAGCGGCCCGTCTCTGTGAAATTCTTCCACCACGAGAGGTCTACATTCGTCTTGCCGCGTGGCGAGGCCGGTCCCTGCTTCCACGGAGTAAAGTATATCTTCGAGTGGTCCGAGCCGAACTGCACGTCTGGCGGGAATATCACCTGATAGTCGTCATTGCAGTGCACCGACACGTTGGCCCAGTAGAGCATCGACTGTATCATGGGCGTCGGGTTTATCACCCTCACCCTTGCCTCCACCCACGAGCGACCGGGATAGACCGTCACGCCCACCGACCATTTCAGGCGGTGGCGCAGCTCCGTCTCGCCCACCCAGGCCGTCTTGCTGCCGTCTGCGTTCTCCTCCAGTCGCCAGTCCACAGGCATATAGCTGCTGGCGCGGTGATGGTCGGGCACATTCCACTCCACGCCACCCGACAGCCACGCACCCACCATACCTATCAGGGCCGGTTTCACGCCCGTCTGTGTGTAGAAGAAATGATAGTCGTTCGTCAGGTCGGTGGCCTCCATGATGCGGCCTCCTATCTCGGGCAGTACGCCTATGTTCACATACTCGTTCTTCAACCGCAGGATTTCGTACTCCTGGTCCACCTTCTCCTCCGTCAGCACATCGTACAACGGGTACGGATAGATGTAGCCTTCGGCACCCTGATACGCGCGTCCCGTAAAGAACACAGGGTCCACCTCCGGACTCCCAATCCTGTAGGTCGGGAACGTCTCCTTCTCCACTCCCATATCCACTCTCTGAGCCACTGCCGGAGCAAAGGCACAAAGCATTGCCAAGGAGATAACTATAGATTTTAGTTGCATACTGAAATAGAATTAATAAGAAAAAATTGTTGTCTCTCGTCTCGGTTTAAGGTCTCTGTTCTGTCAAATCCGAGTGCAAAGGTAATAATAAAAAGCCGAACTTCGAAAAATTATTTGGCATTTCGCTATACTTTTCATACTTTTGCCCCTGCTATGGAGCATTTACACTTGGCATATTGTCAGGGCGACCTGCTGCTGACCGCCGACGGCCGCATCCCCTCGGGCGAGCGTGCGCCGCTGCCCACGAAGCCGTGGGAGCACGTCACGGACATCGTTTCCGGCGAGCGCTGTTGCCACATCTATCGGCTGACCCATCCCGTCACCGGGCGCGACGACCTCCGTATGATGCCGCTCCGCAAGACCTATCAGCTACTGAGCCCCGAGGACTACGGCCTTGCGGGCAAGGGAGCCGAACTCGTCTATTTCGACTCCACCACGCGCCACTGCGGCGTCTGCGGCTCGCCCAACCGCTGGCAGACACCCATCAGCAAGCAGTGCACGGGCTGCGGCAAGGAGTGGTGGCCATCGCTTGCCGTGGCCATCATAGTGCGCATCACGCGGGGCGACGAGATACTGCTCGTCCACGCCAAGAGCTTCCGTGGCAACTTCCACGGCCTCGTGGCCGGATTCGTGGAGACGGGCGAGACGCTCGAAGAGTGCGTACGGCGCGAGGTGATGGAGGAGACCGGCATCACCGTTCGCAACATCAGGTACTTTGCAAGCCAGCCGTGGCCATTCCCCAGCGGACTCATGGTAGGCTTTACGGCCGACTACGAGAGCGGCCATATCCGCCTGCAGCGCGAGGAGCTGAGCGGCGGAGGCTGGTTTCGTCGCGACCGCCTGCCCGAAATCCCCGACAAGGCATCCATTGCACGCCGCCTGATAGACGACTGGCTTCAATCGTGAGTCCATAGTGCATAGTCCATAGTTCATAGTTCATAGTCCATAGTGCATAGTTCATAGTTTTTGCCGCTGCAAAAATGCAAAAATGCAAAAATGCAAATCTCGCTCGGAGCCGAGCAAGATTTGGGAGGTTAGTTTATAGTCCATAGTCCATAGTTCATAGTTCATAGTTCATAGTCCTTATCCCCCTTTAGGGGTTTAGGGGCTGTCCCTAATCCAAAGCAGGCAGGCTCTCACGCCACACGTCGCATGAGCTCACGCCACACGTCGCATGAGCTCACGCCACACGTCGCGTGAACGCACGCCACACGTCGCGTGAACGCACGCCACGCGTCGCTGTAAGCGATATCGCGCGTCGCCTCCGCGTGTAACTATTTAGTCACAAACACAAGCAAACACACAACCGTCATTTCAGGCCAAAACGGACAAGCATATTTGCAAATTTGCATTTTTGCATGCCCGAAATGTATGAGCCCACCTTAAAGTATTATAAATTATATATTGTATATATTGATATAACTTATAACTATTGAAGAGAGGCACACCCGTTTTTTTTTGCACGCAAAAATGCAAAAATGCAAACCCATCGCTTGCACGTTTCGCAGAAAAAGCGTAACTTTGCCATACAACCGTCAGCAAATGAATAAGTTAGAAAGAAGCAGTCACCCGCCCTGCATGCCACGCGAAGAGAAACCCAACCCGGATGACCAAACTACAAACACGGCAAGCACTCGCCCAGGACGCGCAATAGCCAACCGACTGACAGCCATCCGCAACCGCTCTTACGCGCGCGACTACCTATAGCCCCCTTTCACATGACAACCGCATCAGAAAAGCACAGCAGTTTACGGACGTCTATGACTACTCCTGCAGTACATTTACGCACTTTTCATTGAACGCTCATTGAACGCTCATTGAACGCTCATTGAACGCTCATTGAACGCTCATTGAACACGCAAAGTACAGCCAACTGCATATTACAGCCAAATTACGACCAAACTACGGCCAAATTCATTTCACGACCAATTCACGACCAATTCACGGGCAATTCACAACCAATTCACGACCGACTTCATTTGACAGCCATTTGACGGCCATTTGACGACCGACTTCAATTTACGAACGATTTACAGCCAATTTACGGCCAATTTACGAACGACTTCCATATGACAGCCATATGACAGTCATATGACAGCCATATGACGAACGATTTCGGTTTACGGACAGTTTACGGACAGTTTGCGGCCAGTTTACGGGCAGCATCATTTTACGGCCATTTTACGCCCATTCTACAAAACAGCAGCCCGCACACACTCGTTTTGCGCCAATTCAGTCGCAAAATGCCGGGCAAGTACAAGATAAGCACACGGCAGGAATGTGCCAAAGGCCTCTAAAGGGCATTTCCGGCCACCCTGAGCCCGTTTAGCCACTCCGGGCGTACACGATCCACCCAAACGCTTTTAGGGGCTAATAAGGGCCTTAAAATGCGTTTTTCCAATTAATATGTTCGCTCGTGCTAACGCGCGTATATATTGGCCCACTTTCATCCGACCCGTAAAAACCAGCTTCCCATTCCGCACAGAACAATCTGTCAGACAGTTTCACGTTTACGCCGTTTTTGTAAAACAAAAATCACGCTCGCGCGCATTCCATATCCTCACACAGGGGTGAAACGGCTGTTGTGAAGCCTTTCGCGCCGCGTGTCATTCTGACGGAGCGAAGCGGAGGAAGAATCTCAATTGGTGTGGTGTGGGATGTGGATTAACCCCGAAGGGGTGTTAGAGCACAGGCAGGGGTGAAGCCCCTGCAAAAGGATGCGCCCCGCTTGGCAGCCCTGAAAGGGCGGCAGAATGATTGCGCTCTGTCGCACCTTCGGCGCTCTGTCGTACGTACGGACCAGTAGCAGGGACTCTCGCCCCTGCCTGTATTCTCCTGCCCCTTCGGGGCGTTATTCAGTGGCGCGCGGAATTTGACAAGCCCCGCCTTCGGGCTGCGCCCTCACCAATCGCTTGAGCGCATAACGCGCGATTGCCCTACAGTAAAACGCGAATGACACACGTGATGAAGAAGGCTTGGCGTGCGGAATTTGACAAGCCCGCCCTCGGGTTGGGGTGAGGCCGCCCTCTCTCTCTTTTTTGCAAATTTGCATTTTTGCATTTTTGCAGTCAGTACAATGAGTGCTGCAAGCCAATATGCAGCCGGGGGCAGCATGCGATCGCATAGGACCGGAAAGCGTAATTTACGATTTGAAATATTTTTTTTACGGATTGCAACTTATTCGCATGCCTTTTGCTTGACAGGCGAGTCTGCTTTGCATACTTTTGCAGTAGGAAAATAAATGTTTTGTACGCTCCCGCCTGGGAAAAACAAGGCTCGCTCACACGGGAGTAATATTAATTAGGAGCCGAAGTGAAGTACAACTATGGCAAACTTAAAGTCTGGCCTGATTTTGCGAGAGAATGAAAATCTGGTAATGGAACTGGAAGCCGAACTCTGGGCTACGAGCATGAACCCCATTGCACGCCTGATTGGCAGCATCGTGCGCGTGTTTAACCTGATTTTGGGCAACAAGCGTCGCGGATTTATCGTCATCACAGACAAGCGCGTGATGGAGGTCATACAGTTCAAGTCGCTGTGGGTGCTCAACTCGGGCAAGAACGTGAAGTATGTGCTGCCCAGCAGTGTGAAGGAGGTGGGCTACACGAAGCACGGCACTTGCTTCGGCTGCTTCTGCCAGCAGTACAACCTCTACTACGAGTCTTTCACGCAGGCCACAGAGGTGATGCTGCCCGTACAGGACGAGAAGGAGGCTCAGCGCGTGGTGGATGCCTTCTACAAAGCTATTACTGCGGCTCAGACGGCCGAAGCGAAGAATGAGGAATAACGAATCGGGGATAGCAACGCTACCGAGATTCATCTACCTGAACGGCTACGCCTGGCTACTCTTGTGTGTGGGAGCGGGCGTAGCCGTGCTACCTTGCTACGAGGTGTCGTACTGGCTTGTGGCGCTGCAGGCGGCAGTGGTACTGCCGTGTCTGAGGGGCGCCTACAGCATCTTGCGCGGCTGGGGCGACAAGAAGCGGAAGTACAGGGTGCTGATGGAGCGTAACACGCCCGAGCTGCGACCCGACACGTTCACCGAATTTATGCAGGCGCCCTGCGGCAAGTTGCTGGTACGCCTCGTGCTGAAGGACTTGGGCCGAGCGGATGCGTACGCCTCGCTGGCTCTCTTGGAGGAACCGTGGCCGGCACGGCTGCGGGGGTCTTGCCAGAGACAAAAGACAACAATCCGTATGAACGAAGATTTTGGGCTATGAACCTCTTCCTTTTTGTCCTGTGCTTTGTCATAGTCAATTGCTGCGGGGCTGGCTTTATATATTATAAGGTATGGAGAATGCCGCGTTCGGGCCATAGGACGATGCTGATGACGCTCGCCTTGCTTGGCACGCTGGTCTTTGACGTCCTTTTCGTGCTGGCACATCAGATTCCAAGGCACGCAGACACGTTTCTGGCTGCAGGCATTCGACAGATAGAGACGAACTTAAACACATCTCGCCCGGGTTATGCGAACGAGGAACTCGACACGGCCCAGATACGCAGCATGCTGTCCGACACCCGGCAGGTGGAGTCCTTTTTG
>Ga0310694_10006278_pt1 | contig 11256 bp, 11 predicted proteins | sample 174DNAGHGhighgp2_FD_203884 | JGI IMG/M metagenome (GOLD analysis project Ga0310694, IMG submission 203884) | Sheep rumen microbial communities from Palmerston North, Manawatu-Wanganui, New Zealand - 1742 DNA GHGhigh gp2 (v2) (version 2) | ecosystem: Host-associated > Mammals > Digestive system... | reverse complement strand
CATTGACTATCATATACTACATTCTGTTAATAAGAACTATTTAGAAGATTGTCCAGTTGGGATTGTAACATAGCTCATCCTTTCTTACTCCTAACACAATAGTCCAGACGCTGTTTGGATTTTTGGGAGTCTCACATAAAAGAGTCTCACATATTCAGAATCATTGTTCTGCAAAATACCCTTAGAGGGAGTAGTCAAATCTTTCTTTATTTCCATATTCATATTTCGTTTGCAAAGACAATCAATTATATTTGAATCACAAAAAGAATAACCCTTTAGATTTTGTGCCATTTCAAATGGCACATATCTACTATCCTTAATCCACCATCAAGACAGTATCCGTTTTCTTCATGTCTCCCCCACATTTGGGGCATTTCCCTGTCTTTGGATTCCATTTCTGAAGTTTTTCTGAGCCACATTCTGGGCAAACAATCTTCTCAGGCTTCTCTCCGTATGGATATAACACATCAACAATCTCCTTACATTCTGGGCAGAGATAATTATGTATCTCTCCCATCATCACCATATCCTTTCCTTTGGGATTAGCATTTACTGTGTGTCCACAGCCTTTGCATTTATATTCAAAGAATGTTCCCATAATCTATAACCCTTTCCGCTTTAAATATCTCTGATAATACTCTATAATCTTCTCTGACAGACCATCCGCATCAAAGAACAATATCTCAGCCCTGAAGGCTTTAGCCAGACGCTTCACATCCTCCTCTTCCTGCTCATAGATCCAGTTATTCCGAATCCACATTCCCAGTGAAAAGTGATACTCTATTGGATCACTCTTAGCCAATTCACTCTTTTGCTCATCATTCAACATCGCATCCAACTGAGCAAAGGCTTCTTGCTTTGTTTGAGGTGTCTTTGTTTCCATATTCCATACATCTATTGATTCTGCTTTCCTAATATGAATTTGATACATAATTAACAAATTCTTATCCTTTTGGGGTTAGCATGATTGTCTATCATATGAATTGGGTGACCATTTATTTGTGATGTAATTGCATTGCTTTGTTCAATAATTAGCCTATTGGACTGGAGGTAATATAATGCATCCTTTATTTCCTCATTACTCTCAGTAGTTAAGCAATCAAGCACATTCTGAATCCAAATGTCTTTAGAAATCTCGTTTTTAGGTCTATCTATTCCATTCCATATCATTAGCAAACACAGCATTCAGAGAAGGATTATCATGTATCATCCAAAACTTAAATCCCAACAATTCTTTATCAATTGATAGTTCGTCCTTTATGGCATTCTCCATCTCTGGGCTAGGATTCTTCAAATATGTATAAACTAAATCCGAGAATCTGTTGATAATGCTTATTGCCTGTTCAAAGAAACGTTCTTCTTTGATTGTGCGCACCCGTTTACTCCCATTGAAAACTTTGTTAAGTAATTCTACTGTTTTTAAGTGCTCTGCATCATTCACATGAGAGTCGAATATAGCTTTATTACTGGCAAAGTCAATACGCTGCTCTATTTCGTCTTCTATATTGCAGTCTTTCGGATTAAGAATATCATCATAGTCGTTTGACTTCTTCCCATTGCAATATCTACAGCCCATGAAAAGATTGTTCCAATCTTGAATCAGTTCAGGATGATTTTTCTGACTTTTATGATGTTCTATCTCAAAATCCGTGTCACGGTATCGTTCGCAGATATAGCATTTGTCATGCTGATCTGCAAGTAGTTGCTTCTTAACATCCTCTTCATCATAAGAAACTGTTGATGTCAGCGAAGCAGGGGTGTTGGGGCTTTTATATACTCTTATCATTGCTTACAAATCCTTGAGTTTGTCTGCGTTTTGAATAGCGATTTTACGGAACTCTCCTACGATTAATGGAGAGACCACTTCATTCATTTTTTCAAAGTCTTCTTTGAACCGTTTCAATTCTACTTTGTCGGCATCCGTCAATTTTTCTTTTAAGAGTAACTTCTTAAAACTGTCAAACTGCATCTCTACATAGCTCGATGGTGTCGTTACTCCGAAATATCCTTCAGCCAAAGATTCATAGGAATACTCTGTCAGGTCATCCAGAACTTCTCGATGTTCTAAGTCGTATGCGACAGCATTTGGCATCGAACTTAACACAAATGGTGAATGGGTTGTAATGATGAACTGGATATTGGGGAAAACCTTTGTAAGCAAAGGCATGATAACCTTTTGTAATGCAAGATGCAGATGCGTCTCAATTTCATCAATCAGAACAATTCCTTCTTTCTGATAGATTCGCGTCAGAGAGTTGTCATCTTGCATTTTGAGTATCAAATCCGCTACGATATCCAGTACAGCAGCAAAACCATCTGAAACTTCTGTAAACTTAAACTTCTTGCCCTCGGTGCAGATTCTAAAGCTATAGTCTCTGTAATTGAATTCCAGTTTAAGATGATCATCCTGATATATCTGTTTCATCAGGTCTTCGAAGTCTTCAAACCATGTACCAATTTCATCAGCGTCTTTCGTTTGTTTCTCGTTACGTGCCAATGCCTCCTGAATTTTCAAGTCTGACAGGAAATTCAAAAATTGAGATGTGGCAGTATCTTTTACATTACCATTCTTATTATATACAGGTTTTGTAGGATTCTTAGGCTCTGCCATCTGAGGCTTACGAGCAGCCTGATAAAATGCAATGACAAACTGCCCTTTGTTGTATTTCTCTATTATATTAACCATGAGGTCTGATTGCAAATCAATCCTACCATAAAGATTATCTATTTTCTTTATGTAATAGTCTACATTTTGCTGAGCCTGCATTTTTCCGTGTTCATCTGTTTCACGCTTCAATCTTTCATTACAACTATTTAACCTTTCATGATAATCAAGAAATTCTGCTGATGCATCATTCTTTATGATATTTAGAAAGTCAGAGACAGCATTCAATAATATAGTTTTTCCACTGCCATTCTTACCTGTAATGATAAGATGAGGATATTTCTCATCATCAATTGGAATATCAAAGTTATTCAGGTGGAATAACTTGTTGACATGAATGTTCTTAATGAAATAATTCATAATCCTATTTGTTTTTGTTACTAATTATTCTAAAACACGAATATTGTTTCATCACCACAAATATTGCGGATCTTCATGCGGAGTGGTTTGCTATCGCACTTGATGGTTGCATCCCAGAAGTCTTGTGTCTTCTTGCCGTTGAGGATAACGTAGCCCAGGCGGTCTATCTTTATTTCTGCATCGCTGAGCCAAGGAGCCTGTTTGTCTGCATTGGTACAGTTAAGGCTAATCCATTCGATGGTTTCTAATCCCTCGTCGCTGATGACGATGGGTTTGAACTTCTTTTCTTTACCCTTAGCCTTCTGCTGTAGCACTTGCTGCTGGGCTTTCAGGTTTACTTCTTCAATCTTACGGAGGACACAGTCACTATGGAAACTCTTGATTTCCACCTTCCATCCAGTCCAAAGAGCATCATGCGTTTCTGAGACCTCCCATTCGGCTTCATCTTCCACTACGACTTCATCAAGCACTTGTTTCAAGTCGCGCAGCTCTATTTCGATAGTAGTCTGGTTGTTCTCCTCTTTAATAAACTGTTCTATTTCCTGCCTATCTGTGATGTCGATATAATATACGATGACGCGCTGGGTGTCGGCAGGAAGATCAGGCAAAGCTTCACGGATTATGCGATTCATCAATACCTTATCAAGCAAGCGGGTACTGCTGTCCATCAAATTAGGCAGATATACAGGCATCATGCCATATTTAGTATCAACGATGCTGCCTTCCCAGAACTTATCCAGGGCATCTTCGTTTCGCAAGCCTTGAATAAGGCTTTTGAGTTTATCCATCGTCTGTACAGGATTGCGATAAAGAGACACACCGTCTTTCACTTCCAAAACATCGAATTCGGCACCTTGTTCTATCAGTTTATCTCGTGTCACCTGTATACTATTGATGCCGATGTCAGTGTGAATGAATCTCCTGTTTAATCGATTAGCAACGCGAGCTGTTGTACCACTTCCTCCAAAGAAATCGGCTACAAGCATCCCCTCATTGCTACTGGCTTTAATAATACGTTCAAGAAGAGCTTCGGGTTTCTGAGTTGCATAATCAACACGTTCATCAGCCTGAGAGTTTACGGGGTTTAGATCCGTCCACATTGATTGTGACGGCATACCAGGAAGCTCATCTAAATATACCTTTGAACGTATTCCGCCATTCTTTGTGAAATGCAATCGTCCCTGCTTATCAAGTTCTTCCATTCTTTTTAGTGGCATTCTCCATAACGACCGACACCCTTTATATTCATAATCATATCCACCACCTTGAAGTCCTTTTGCTGTCAAGTTTCCACTATCCCATTTCCTCCCATCGGGATCTGTATTTGAAAAACGAGCCAAATAAGATTCGTCATATTCTTGATATGTCGTATTAAAAGTATACCCAGACTGTGACTTCGTGTAGAAAAAGATACAATCGAAATTGTTTCCATAGAATTCAGCATCACTATGAGCTGTTGCTCTTTTCCAGATAATCTCATTCCTAAAGTTATCTTCTCCAAAGATTTCATCCAAGAGTATTTTTACATAGTGACCTATATGATAGTCAAGATGTACATAAATGCTGGCTTCTTCACTCATAATGCTCTTCATTGCCATAAGGTTATCATACATCCAATTCAAATAGCGTTCTTTATCCCAAATATCGCCATACATTTTTTCCTCGAATGCACGGATTTCCTCAATATCAAGGTTCTTTTCGATTTGACCCATAAGTTCTGCCACCTTTGGATTCCTACGGATATAGACTTTCTTAGCATAGTCGGCACCACTGGCAAAGGGCGGATCCACATAGATGAGATCTACGAAGATTCCCTTATCTCTCAGATAAGCACAAGCAGAAAGACACTCGCCTCGTATGACCATATTATGGTTGGGATTCTTGCCTATCTGCTCTTTTAGCTCCATCTCATAGAGGGGCATTCCTCGCTGGATGCGGTCTATAACCTGGCCGTTGTCTCGATAACGGAGCACTCGCTTTGTGCGTACAAAGTTGTCTAATATCGCCTGTCCTTCAAGCGTGTTGGGGAAATAGGGAATATATCTAACTGCCATAACTTTATTTCTTCTTATTATTGTCTTTTAGTCTTTTCTGCTCTCTCTCAAAGTTCTCAATGAAATGAATTTCAACGGGCGTCAATTCATTAGCCGTGCGCTCCTTGAATTTGTCGTATTCTGCATCTGCTTTTTCCTTCGCCAGTTTGGCAGAAATGGAGCCTGCATGGGTTAATAACTCTTTGTCTGAGAGTCGCAGGAAATCATCCAGTTTCTGAATCCAGTCACGCATATACATGGGTTTATGGTCTTTGGCCCGTAGCTCTGCATAGTCGATATAGAGGTTCACAATACGGTTCAGCGTATCAATCTCTTCTTCATTTAGATAGTTCTTCGCAAACTCAGCATCAGTTCGTTTTGGCATCATTCCCGTCCATGTGGTAAGTCCCATAAAGTCCTTGGCAGCATTAGCCCTGTCATAGATAATCTCTGCTGCCGTATGACCATGAACAGCATAATGCATCTTATTCTGGACAGTAGCAAAAAACTGTTTGGTCATTTCCACACGCGGGTCATAGTCAATACTGAGCGCATAAATCTCCAGTACCTTGCGATAGAATATTTTCTCAGACGAGCGAATATCGCGAATACGAGCAAGCAGTTCATCGAAATAGTTCCCCTTGCCTGCATTCTTCAGTAATTCATCATTCAGCACAAACCCTTTCTTAATGTACTCCTTCAGCACCATTGTGGCCCACTGTCGGAATTGCACACCTCGATAAGAGTTGACGCGATAGCCTACGCTGATAATCATGTCGAGATTGTAGAATGCAATATTTCTTTCAACTTTTCTTTTGCCTTCTGTTTGAACTGTTGCAAAAAACGCAACTGTTGAATCCTCATTCAATTCTCCCGTCTCAAAGATGTTTTTAATATGCCTTGAAATGGTAGATTTGTTGCGCTGGAACAACTCTGCCATCTGGTCTAAGGTTAGCCATACGGTTTCGTTTTGAAGCGTTACCTCAATCTTCGACTCTCCGTCTGGGGTTGTGTATAGAATAATACTTCCTTTTTCGTCCATAATCTTACATGTTAAAGAAGTCTTTGATTGCTTGTTGCGTCTTTATTCTGCGCAGTTCATTAGTGAGGGTATCTTCCAGATAAAGGAAAGAGAAACGTGGATAGCCAAACTGCTCGTTGTTCCTGTCAACCCACTCCTTCATAAACTCTTTGCGTTCTTTGAATTTTGCAGCAAAGCCTTCACCTTTGGTCTCTATGATGATAACCTTGTCTATCTGCTTTTCATCGTTTCGCTTGATGAGCAAGAAATCGGGTACATATTTGCCAATGTAGCGCCAGCCTCTATTCGTTTTGGTATAACAACTGATTTTAAACTCTGTCAGCGTGTCGTCGCCATTGAAATAGACTTCCAGATTCTTGCCAGCAATTAGCGGGTAAATCTCGTTGACAAAGAATTGCTCTTCAAGTCCGCTATCAAAACGATATGGCAGATAGTGATAGGACTGCGTGCGCTCTGGATGTGGGTCTTTCTGGGGTTGAATGCCAGACACATCTTGTCCGAGTGCTTTAAGCTTTTCTATTAATCCCAATACTTCTGGCGACGGTTCTTGCATGGGAGGTTTCTCGTCCCACTTCATGATTTCGCGTACAGCCTCACCATCAGGATAATACTTCTCGCTGTTTTCAACAGGGGATGTCAGCTTTTCTATTTGCAGTAACTCTGCCTCTTCAGGCACAACTTCCTCTGTGACTTTGAGGTCACGGATAGGAATGAATGCCTGACGAATCAGGGAACGAATACGCTGATGGTCATAAGCCTTATTCTCGATGATAATACCATCTTTCTCTGTGGTTATCTGCTTGAATACTGCAAACAACTCATTTTGGTGGGTCTTCAATTCTGCAACAGACAAAGTACCGAAACTATCCTTGGATATCTGGTGTATCCACCATTGGAAAGAAATAAGTGTATCTTCCTTAATCTCCTGTTCGTATGATGCAATCAACTTGCCTTCCATATCCTGTTGATGGATCAAGGATATAGGAGACTTCGCCAATATGCCGTCTTCCTTTAATCGTTTGGCTGGATCGTTGGCTTCATCAACAACCAAAGCCTCATAACAGACTTTCAACTGGTAGAACTTGATAGGTGGGACCTGCATACGATCCATGCGTGAAAATCGCTCTATTAACTCCAACCCCAAAGGAGGCTTCTGACAGAACTCTTTGAGAGTGATGTTCTGCTGCTGCTCCAACTGGCGGTTTAACTTTTCTGCATTAAACTTATTGAGCCAGATGAGCGCCGTTTCGCGATGGTGTCTAGTGACTTGACGCAGACAACGGCAACTGGTTTGCAGTACCATATTCGTGGGGCATACACCTTTCTGTGGCAGTATAACACCCGTCAGGCTTTTGCAGTCCCATCCTTCTTTGCCTATCTGCACCAATAGGACTATCTTTATCTTAGAGATAGATGTATCCAAAGATACAAATTCCGTCTCAGAACCTTCTGGCTGAGGATATTGTTTGTTGCCTCCGTGATATTTCAAGATAACATCTGTAGGATTCAAACCATAGGAAGCCGTCAATTCTGAAACTAGAGGATAAATTGTTTCTTCCAATGTTTCTATCTGCCCACAATAGATGGCCAGTTTAGCGCTGGTTCCGTTGGGATATTCCTTATCACGATACTTGTCATAGAATTCCCTGACACCATTTGTGATGATGGTTTCTGTGTCATTATCAGAGAACTTGACATCAGGCATCTTCAGGAAATTACCTATTCCCTCTATCAGCGGATAATAATAGACCACATTGGCCAAGTCTGTATTTTTGATTGAGAACTCGTTTGAGAGTGTTAGAGGCTCAGCGCTGTCTAAATAAGGAGTACCAGAGAATCCAAGTACAGAATTAAACGAATTCTTTTCCGTCCACTTATTCACCACCTGCCTAAGTTTTATATCACCATCAGCAGCATGGTGGACTTCATCTATATATATAGCCAAATTGGGAAGATTACCTATAATCTCACGCAGCTCGTTGGCTAATTCAATACGTCTCAATTCTTCTTCAGAAAAGAGATTAGGGTCTTGGTCTGCTGAGAAACGATCCAATATAACTTTCTCTGCATTGGTGATAGCCACCAATCCCATCAAATCCTCTAAAGGCTGGTGGTTGTTGATTTTCTGGGCGTTGGGGTTCTTGATCTGGTTGCTCTTGTTGGCTGTTTTCTGCTCGTCAAGTATCTCAAATTTAATCAGCCTTCTTAGTTGGGTGGCAGTTGGTTCTGGTATGATCCAAGAGGGATCAAACTCCTTGATATGTTTCAGGCTGGGAATAATTGAAGACTTCAAACCAGAAGGCGCCATCACCATGAAGTTATGGGCAAAACATGGATTATTTGGCTCGTTTTGGGCAAAGTACAAATCAAGATAGATGAAAGCAGCCATCAGATAGGTCTTGCCAGCCCCCATAGGCAGACTAAACAGATAGTCTGTATAGTTAACGCCATAGAATATCTTTTTGAAAATAGCCTCATAGTCAATCTCGTCTGCATGCTGTTTGATAAAAGTCTCCAATTCCGGAGCAAGTTGTTTCCCCTTTTTATCTTTCAGACGAGAATACTGAAACAGGGCTACAGTAGCCTTATTTGACTTGAATATCTCACGAGCCGTATCAGTCAGTTCCACTTGGCCGATATTGTTATCATTGAAGACACCATCAACAAAGAGCTTCCACAATGGTTTGTTCAGACAGGCAATCTTTAAAAACAGATAGGTCTTAATGGCTTCCATTTGGGCATCACGCATCATACCCCGTTGCACAATGTATTTGAGCAGGTCTTTGATGGTGCAATCGTCCGAAGCAAGCCACTCGTTACGTTTCTCTTCTATGAGTTTATAAAACATCCTTTATGTATTTCTGTTGCAAAGATACAAATACTATTTCAATAATCGCTCTGTTTTTTTGTAATTGTTCTGAATAACCTAAATAATATTAGGGCTTCATTTACCATTCCTTGTTTTCAACATGACTATCGATAGTTATTTTTATACTCCCATTAGCCTGTTGAATATTACTGTCTTTTACATCTTTTATCTTTTGAGAATTTCTTTTACTAGACATTTTGAACAAGCCAAATACTCCTGCAATAATTGCTGCTAATATAGTAGCAATCCATCCTCCATGTTCTTTTAAAAAATCCAACATCTCCATTCTTAATACATGTTATCTAATTTAAAGTCTCCGATTCGAATATTAGTCCTCTTTATGATTCTCCATGCAATGTACATTCCAACAGGTGTGGGTTGGAGAACCCAAACATTTTCCTGCCGAAAAATGTTAATAGCTTTTTCCCAATTTGAGTTAATTGATATCAATTCTTTTTTAATGTCAGCATCAGTTTGCGTTGGTATAGTGGTAATAAAAGAATTGATAGCAGAAAAAAGATGGGGCTTGCCAACCTTTTGTAAATTATCCAGCATTGTTTCTTTGCTAATAAAGAAGCACTTATATTGATTATTGTTAAATTCATCAATGAAGTAGGATAACACTTCGTTGTCAGATATCAATGCATCATTAGAATTAAAATAATTATGGATGTCCTCAATTTTTATGGGCTTACGGAAATAATAATCATATTTTATACGCATCTCAGTTTCAATAGGCTCCATATGTTTCAAATCCAGCAAAGTCGTACAACAATTAAGTTGTTTCAAATATTCTACATCAAAATTGGTCACTTGATCAAGATGCTCATAAATCTTAGCATATGATTCGATTTTGCTAGGGAAAAGACAGGCCGAACACCTCTCTTTAAGAAATCTAAGATACATTGCTCCTAATAATTGAGATGTCGGCAGTGTTAATTTCGGTAATATATGGATAGCATTTTCGATGACAAACCGTAAAGTACTATCCTCATCTACGTGTAATCTATCAATCAATATGTCTATCAATTCTATTTTTAGAGTTTCATTGTCGGATTGTGCATATTCTTTCATCGTGTCATGAAGAACGAACTGATATCGTGGTTCTCTAAATTTATTTATAATAGTCTGGTCTTTGAGTTCTGACAATTTCTCAATCAAACGACTTTGGAATTCTTCAATTATCTTATTTAATTTATCAATAGCATCTTTTGTGACAATTTGAAATTCTTGTCTAACAACATCACGACAGATTTCCTTCACATCATTATATGCCAATCCGTAATTATGTATGTCACCATTTGCTTGTTGCACAAATGAATCATTGATGTTTGATACTTCTTGTTTATTCTTTTCTAACATAGAGATATGTCCTTTACAGATTTTCTTTCTCTTTCCTAATCTCATCCAACACCTTCCCATTATACGAGAAATACTTGGCACCTTGATAAGCACCAGAGGCGTTACGATGGTCTTCTGGCATAAAGGTGCCAACGAAGGGAGAGAGTTTATAGATGCGTCCCTCGTACTCGATGCTGTCATCTGAGGCAACCTTTACAACAAGCCCCGTTGGGTCGAAGGTGACTTGTTCGCCAATCTTAATTCCGCACATGGAGAACTTGAAACGAGGGCGTTTCACCTCTCGCTTCTGTGGTTCCTTGTGTTCGCTTTCCACGATGGGTTTGTTATCTTCGTAGAGTGTCACTTCGGCATCGTCTATCGTCATCGCAATATCACGAAAGATGTCGAGGGCCATCTGTGGAGCCACATTGAAGAACTCGCGGTTTTGGCGGATACGCAAATCGGTAAGGCGGTCAATGGTCTTATGCACCAACTTCTCAACCTCGTTGTATTTCGTGGTCTTCATCGTGGCGAATATCTCGAAGGGTAGGGGAACGGCGGTATTGTCGAGTTCCTTTGAGCGCACATCGACGGGACGACTGCTCTTTCCGATCTTAACCCAATCCTCGCGAAAGCTGGGATTGGTCAGTATATAAACGTAACCAGGTTCTTTGTTGTTCATATCTTAGTAATATCTAATCAAATAACTTCCAAAACTCTATTGCATTCACAAAGCGGAATTGGGGCTTTCCTGCAAACAGGCGTTTTAGGCGGTTGTACTGAGTTGGGGTCAGTACGCTTTGTTTGAACAACACGTAAAATGTATTAGCATAAGTGTAATCATCGGAGAGAACAAGGGATTTTGAACTGTTCAGCTTTGATTTCAACTCTGTAGGTGAAATGTTCTTGACACTGGTGCTGTTGAACTTTGCATCTGCCAGCAGAT